>WNEW01001926.1_pt1 | contig 10156 bp, 11 predicted proteins | sample 5399891 | NCBI WGS metagenome assembly WNEW01 (sample SAMN13153336, study PRJNA577476) | soil metagenome | isolation source: 40 cm grassland meadow soil pre-rain plot 5 | place: USA:California | collected 2015-09-08 | reverse complement strand
TGTATTCTTGATATCCGCCGTCGTAGCTGAGCCCGGTCACCTTCAAGCTCGCACAGTTCACGAAGTCGCCACGCCGGCACGCCAGGCAGGTCCCGTCCTGACCGCCGTGCCAGCCGACGCCGACTCTTTGACCTCTCTTCCACTGCGTCACACCCGAGCCCGCTTCGTCGATCACACCAGCGACTTCGTGCCCCGGCACGCGCGGGTACACGAGGCCGGGCCAGCCGCCTTCCTTGGCGAGAACATCGCTGTGACAGACGCCGCACGCCTGCACGCGAATGCGCACGTGCCCCGGCCCCGGCTCCGGGATTTCCCGCTCGACGATCTGAAAGTCCGCGCCGGCCTTCGGTATCTGCGCCGCCTTCATCTTCATTCCGTGTAGCCCTCCACGGTCTTCTCGTCTCGGACCTGCGCATCGTCGGGCTCGAGCCCCGCCGCGCGCCGAGCCCGTCTCTGGCGGAGCAAGTCCCAGCACTGATCCAGCGTGACCTGGATGCGCCGGAGCCGCTCACGGGCGGCGTCGGAGACGCTCGCGTGCGATTCGCGATCGAACAGCTCGTGTTCCTCCCGCGCCAGCTCGTTGATCCGGTGCAGCACCTTCGCGTCGTCCATGGCACCTCCATCCTGGCGGCCCTCGTGGATGCCGGGCCCATTGCCGTTAGGAGTGACGGAGGCCAGCACGCGTTTCGCCCGATCGGAAATCTGCGGCGCTGTGGGGCGAATCGCGACGCCGCCCAGAGCCGTCGAAATAAGCAAGGGGAGGCGACGACAAGCGATGGAAGGGAAGCTGATCTCGGGCGTTGGAATGACGAGCTCGCGTATCGGGCTCGGGACCTGGTCGATGGGCGGCTGGATGTGGGGCGGCAGTGACGACGCCGAGGCGATCAAGACCGTTCGCGCCGCGCTGGAGCTCGGCATCACGCTGATCGACACCGCGCCGGCGTATGGATTCGGCAGATCCGAGGAGCTCGTCGGGCGGGCCATCGTCGAGCACGGCGGGCGTGAGCGTGTCTTGATCGCGACGAAGGCCGGTCTCGGCTGGCGCGCCGGCGCCGTCTACCGGGATGCATCCGCCGAGCGGATCCGGGTCGAGATCGAAGACTCGCTGCGCCGGCTGCGGACCAGCTACGTCGACATCTATCAAGTCCACTGGCCCGATCCGCTCGTCCCCATCGAGGAGACCGCGACCGCCCTGGGGCAGCTTTTCGAGCGCGGCACGATCCGCGCGATCGGAGTGAGCAACTTCTCGCCCGAGCAGATGGAGATCTTCCAGGCGGTCGCGCCGCTGCACGTCGTGCAGTCACCCTACAACCTGTTCGAGCGGGCGATCGAGCACGACGTCCTTCCCTACGCCGCGGGCCGTGGCCTCACGGTGCTCGCCTACGGCGCCCTGTGCCGAGGCTTGCTGTCGGGCCGCATGCGACGGGACACGAAGTTCACCGGCGACGACCTCCGGCAGACGGATCCCAAGTTCCAGCCGCGCCGGTATGGGCAGTATCTCGAGGCGGTCGGGGCGCTCGAGCGGCTTGCCCGTGAGCGTTATGGCAGGAACGTCCTCGCCCTGGCCGTGCGGTGGATCCTCGACCAGGGCCCCACCGTCGCCCTCTGGGGCGCTCGTCGGCCGGACCAGCTGTGGCCGATCGGGGACGCGCTGGACTGGCACCTCGACCACGGGACGCGCGCGGCCATCGATCGCATCCTTGCCGAAACGATCACGGATCCCGTCGGCCCGGAGTTCATGGCGCCCCCGCCTCGTGCGATGGCCCACGGCGATCCGGGTCTTCTTCGATCATGAGCCCGCGGGCATTCGGCAAGGCCCTCGCGGCCGTAGTCGTTGTCGCCGTCTGTGTGTTCGCGACGCACGTCGACGTCGGCTCGGCGCAGGATGATCTGGTCACCTTCGCGGGACGCGTCCTGTGGATCGCGGGGAACGTGATGGTCGTCGCCCCGTACGCCAGCGGCGCCGCTCCCGTCAGGGTCGACCTCTCGCAGGCCAGCCTCGACGAGTATTTGACCCTGAGGACGGGCGACTCGGTGACGGTGGCGGGAACGATTCCGGTAGAGGGGGACCGGATCATGGCGACCTCGATACGAGACGACACGAGAGGCTGAAGGTGAGGCATGAAACCTAGGCGAGGGACGCGGCCTCCTAAGGAGCAGGGAGGACGGTCATGGGCGAGCTGAGCGCGGGTCACGTCCTGCTGTACGCCGGGCTCATCATCGCCACGATGGCGATGCTCGAGTGGCTGGAGTCGAAACGAACCCGAACCCAAACCGCTCGTGCCCGTCGCGATCGCCGTGGGCAGCTGGACGCCAGTCCAGCGAGGAAGGCGGCATGAAGAGCCTGCTGGTAGCCACGCTGATCGGTCTCGCCACCGTGACGTTCGCGACGTCCGCGGCGGCGTACGTCGTCGCGGTGCCGACGTCGTTCCCGGCCGCGAGCACCGCCGATGACAGCGAGCTCGAGGCCGCCATCAAGTCGGCGGTCAATGATGTCCTCAGCCACGCCATCGCGTTCTCTCCGACGTTCGTCAAGCTGCAGACCGCGCGCGTCTTCGGGGGCCGCGTCTACATCCTGCTGCTGATCGGGGACGGCGAGGGCGAAGAGATGCTGAAGAAGCTTTCGGACGGCGCCGAGAGGGGGGACTGAGCAGAGTTTCTCTTGGCTTACGTCTAGGAGCCACGCTATCGTCGACTGATGGCCGTTGGTGCCGCCGTGACGCAGGTTTCTGCGGCACCCCTACGCGCCCGCCGAGCTCTATGGATTCTCGCGGTCTACTTCCTCGTGCAGCTCGTAGTGGGCACTTTGGTAGGTCTCTTCATCGGGATCTATCTCGCGAAATATGGTGGCGCTCGGTCCGCATGGTCTGTTGTCACCGTGCCGGCCTCGATCGCAGGCGTCATCCTGGGCGGCCTCGTGGCGTTCCGCACGAGCAAGCGGACCTTCCGACATTCGCCGCATGACTTCTATCGAACCATCGGCTGGTCGCGGGCATCTCGGTTTCAGGTTCTCGGTTCGGCCCTGGTCGGCGTCGCCCTCTCCGGTATCTATCTCTTCGTCGCCTTCCGGGTGTTTCCGCCGACGCGAGAGCATTCCTGGGGGCTGTTCACTGACGCCGTCGCCAACGGAGGATGGCCCCGACACGGTTGGGCGCTCCTTGCGCTCGTGTTGGCGCCCATGGTGGAGGAGTTCCTGTTCCGTGGAATCGTCTTCGCCGGCCTCGCCCGCTCGTGGCCGCTACCCGTCGCCGGTCTGGTTACCACGATCGTGTTCGTCCTCGGCCACGGCGTCAGCCTTCATCCGTACTGGCCAGCGATCCTCGCCATCGCCTCGTTGGGCATCGCCGCGCTTGCCGCCCGTATCGTGACGAAATCGTTCGCCCCGTGCATTTCGATGCACGCCGCCTACAACCTGGGCATGGTGATGGCGGTCTATGCCGGCCTCCCATGACCATGCCGGCCACGTTACCGGATGAGGCTCGCGCCCTGGATGAGCCGGTAGTCCCACACGAAGACCTGATAGTGGGCCGACGCCGGTAGATGACGGACGTCGAAATACGCGCGCCCAAAACCGCCGACCCCGCCCTGCACCCAGATGATCCGCTGATCAACGACGCCGCCCGAGGCGTCGAGCGACCGTACGAGAAGACGGAGGTCCGCCGCGTACTCGCCGTAGTGGTGGTAGACGTACCCGTCGAGGCGGCGGGAGCCCTCACGTTCGGGCTCGACGGTCCATTGGATCGTGAAGAATCGCTCCCAGCCCGGAATGAGCGTCGTCATGGGCCCGGATGGAGCCGGGTAATGCGTGGTGAGTCCGCATGCCGTCAACACGATGGCAATCAGTCCGACCCGGACAGCAGCGGCAATCCGCGGCAGCATCTGCGTGCCCTCCTACCCTAGTCGATGCTGGAAGGCATGCGATGGTTTCCGTCGGGCGAAACGCCCGGACACCGACATCACGATATCCGCTCGATCACTTCGCCGCCTTCGAGAGCGCGGACGCGTCCCAGCCGCCGCCGACGGCCTTCACCAGCAACACGCTCGCGTCCATGCGCCGCCTGAGGATGTCGATCTCGACGCGCTGGTTCGTGAGGGTCACGGTCTGAGCGGTGATGACTTGCAGGTAGTTGTCGACCCCGCCGCGGTAGCGGTTCGTGAAGAGCTGCAGCGAGAGCTGCGCGGACTCCACCGCGCGGCGCTGCTGCTGCGCTTCCTGTTCGAGGATGCGGAGCGCGGCGAGACTGTCCTCGACCTGCTGAAAGGCGCTCAAGGTGGTCTGGCGATAGGTGGCCACCGTCGCGTCGTAGCTGGCGCGAGCCGCGTCCGAGGTTGCGCGCCGGCGGCCGGCGTCGAAGATCGTTTGCGTGATCGACGCGCCGACCGACCACAGCAGGCTCGACGCGTTCAGCAGATTGCCGAACGTGCTGCCCTCGAATCCGACCGAAGCATTCAGCATGACCGTCGGATAGTACGCGGCCTTCGCGATGCCGATTTGCTCGTTGGCTTCGGCGACCCGCCGCTCCGCGGCCGCGATGTCCGGCCGCCGCTCGAGAAGCTCTGACGGCAGACCTGCCGGGATGTCGGGCGGTGGCGCGGTGAGCAGGCGAGCGGGAAGACTGAACTCGGCGGGGGGCCTGCCGATCAGCGTGGCGATGGCGTGCTCGAACTGCGCGCGTTGCACCGCCACGTCAGTCGCCTGTGCGCGCGTCGTGTCGAGCTGCGTCTGGGCCTGCGCGACGTCGGACTTCGGGGCCGCGCCGCCCTCGAACCGGTTCGTCGTCAGCCTGAGCGCCGCCTCGAAGGCCTTGACCGTCTCGTTGAGCAGCTGCTGCTGCGCATCGGCAGCCCTCAGCTCGAAGTAATCGAAGGTGAGCTCGGCCTGGAGACTGAGCCGAGCGGTTTCGAGGTCCGCAGCGGTGGCCTCGGCTTCGCGTCGTGCCGAGGCGACCGTCCGTCGAACCCTGCCCCAGAGATCGATCTCGTACGACATGTCGAGCCCGAGCAGGATGTCGCCGCTGCTGCCATGCCCGATGCCCGATATGGTGCTCGCGTTCGGTGTCAGGAAGGGACGGTTCCCGGAATCGCGGACGGAGCTTGCGCCGGCGCTCGCCGAGATCGTCGGGAACAGCGCGGCCCGATTGAACCGGACCAGTGCCCGCGCTTGCCGCAGCCTCGCCTCCGCGACCTTCAAATTCTGGTTGGCCGGCTCGATCTCCGCTGCGAGCGCATCGAGATCTGGATCTCCGAAGATTGTCCACCATTGACCGCGCGGCAGGTGATCGCTCGGGTTCGCGGGCTTCCAGCCCTCCGCCTCCTTGTACGCCGGCGTCATCGGCACGGACGGCTTTGTGTAGTCGGGGCCAACCATGCAACCGCCGAGGAGCAGCGTGGCGAGGGCGCCGGCCAGGAGGGCGCGGCGCGGGCTCATCGCGGCGCGACGGCCTGAGCGTTGGCGATCCGCACGCGGGTGCCGCTCGTGAGCGAGTCCGACGGTGAGACGATGACCTGGTCGGTCGGCTGCAGGCCGGCGACGATCTCGACGGTCGCGCCATAGTCCCGCCCGATCGTCACCGGGACGAGCTGCGCTTGCCCGTTCCGGACGACGGCGACCTGCAGTCCTTCGGCCCTGAAGATCAGCGTGTTGGCCGGAACCGTGACCGTCGCGACCTGCGCCGGAAGCTTGAGGTGGACGAAGACGTAGGCGCCGGGCAGGAGCTCCCCGCCGGCGTTGTCGACGTCCACCTCGACGTTGAGCGTGCGGGACGTGAGGTCGATCGCGTTCGAAGTTCTCACCAGCGTGCCGTGGAACGACCGGCCGGGAAATTCGTCGAGCGTCAGCGTCGCCGCGGTCCCGGGCCGCGCCGCCCGCGAATAGACTTCGGGGACGGCCACGAAGACGCGCAGGATGTGCGTGGCCGCCATGTGAAACATCTGGACGGCCGGCGACGGATTCGCTCCGGCATTGATCAGCACGCCGATGTCGACGTTGCGGGCGGTGATCACCCCGTCGAACGGCGCATCGATCTTCTCGAATCCCTGCAGCTGCTCGAGTCGGCGGACGTTTGCAACATTGGACTCCACGGTGGCTTTCATCGCGCTGAGCGCGCTCACCGCCTGATCCGTCTCCTGCTTGGAGACCGAGTCGGACTCGAGAAGCGCCTGCCAGCGGTCCGCGGTGATCTGCGATTGTCGGAGATTGGCCTGCGCGGTTGCAAGGTCGGCCCGGGCCTGCTGGAGCTGCTGGTCGACCTCGGGCGTCTCGATCTCGGCGAGGAGCTGCCCCCGCTTCACGTGGGCTCCGATGTCGAAGTACCACGCCTTCACATAGCCGTTCGTCCGCGCGAAGATCGGCGCGTCCGTGAAGGCCTGGGTCGTGCCCGGCAGGCGGATCTCCAGCGACGGCGCTCCCTGTTGCGGCGAGACGACGTTCACGGGCGCGATGGCCGCGGCGGCGGTCGCTTGCCGGAGCGTCGTGTTGGCCGCGCTGCGCCCGCGGATCCCCCAGACGATGCCGAGTCCCAGCGCGCCCGCCAGGATTCCGATTGCCAGGAAGGCGAGATGACGACGGTTCGATCTCGGGCGGCCTTCATCCACGGCGACCGGCGCCCGCTCCACGAACTCACTCGCCGGATCGTGCGTCATCGCGCCTGCCCCGTGGAGCGCCGGCCATGCAGCAGGGCGAAGACGGACGGCACGAACATGAGGGTGGCGAACGTCGCGCAGAGCAGGCCGCCGATGACCGCGCGTCCGAGCGGCGCGTTCTGTTCGCCGCCTTCACCGAGCCCCAGTGCCATCGGCACCATGCCGATGATCATGGCCAGCGCGGTCATCAGCACGGGACGGAAGCGCGTGAAGCCCGCCTCGACGGCGGCCCTCGCCACATCGCCGTGCTCGGTCAGCCGCTCCTTGGCGAAGGACACGACCAGGATGCTGTTGGCGGTGGCGACGCCGATGCTCATGATCGCGCCCATCAGCGCGGGCACGCTGAGCGTGGTTCCGGTCAGAAACAAGAAGATCACGATGCCCGCCAGCGCCGCCGGCAGCGCGGTGACGATGATGAACGGATCGAGCCAGGACTGGAAGTTCACGACGATGAGCAGGTAGACGAGCACGATGGAGAAGCCGAGCCCGGCGAGCAGCCCCACGTAGGCTGTCCGCATCGTCGCCAGCTGCCCGCGCACGGTGATGTAACTGCCCCGGGGCAGATGGGGCCGCGTCGCGTCGACGATTCGCGCGATGTCGCGGCCGAGCGCGCCGAGGTCGCGGTCCTGCGCGGCGCCGTGGATATCCACGACGCGGCGGATGTTGTAGTGGGACAGCACGGCCATCTCGCTCGAGCGCGTGATCGAGGCGACGTCGGCGAGAATGCCGGGCTGCGTGGCCGAGGTCGCGGTGATCGGAATGTTCTCGAGGTCGTGCAGGGTCTGGATCCGGTACTGCGGCGTCTGCGTCGCGAGGTTATAGCTCACGCCGTTTTGCCAGTTCAGGAAGAAGGTCGGTGTGGTCTGAAAGCTTCCGCTCAGCGAGATGAGCAGACTGCTCGCGAGGTCCCGCACGGTGAAGCCACCCTGGCCGGCCTTTGTGCGGTCGACGGTGATGTCGAACTTCGGGTAGTCGAAGCGCTGCTGGATGCGGAGGTCGACCAGGCCCGGCACCTGACGCAGCTCGTTCAGCATCTGGTCGGCCACGCGTCGGTTGCCCTGGACGTCCGCCCCTTCGATCTGGATGTCGATCGGGGCGGGCTGGCCGAAGTTGAGGATCTGCGTCACGATGTCGGCCGGCAAGAAGTAGAAGGTGGTGCCGGGGAACTCGCTCGGCAGCTTCTCGCGGAGCGTGCGCACGTAGTCGGCGGTAGACCGATGGCTCGCCTTCAGGGAGACGAGGACGTCCGCGTCGGCCGCCCCGATGACGCCCGACGAGCCGTGCATCCAGTTGATGGAGCTGTAGGGCAGCCCGATGTTGTCGAGGATCACGTCCAGCTCGGCGCCCGGGATTTCGCGACGGATCACGGCCTCCACCTGATCGGTCAGCCGGGCAGTTTCCTCGATTCGGGTCCCGGTCGCGGCGCGCAGATGAAGCGTGAACTGGCCGCTGTCGGTGTCGGGGAAGAAGTTCTCGCCGAGCTGCGGGATCAGCAGGGACGCGGTGAGACAGGAACCCAGGAACACCGGGATGAAGACAGCGCGCCGCGCGATCAGTCTCGTGAGCACGGCCTGGTACGCGTGGCGCAGCTGCTCGAATCGTCGCTCGAACGCCGCTTGCGCGCGGGCCAGCGGATTCCGCGACGGCGCAGCGCCCTCGACCGGCGGCCTGAGCAGGTACCTCGCGATGGTGGGCACGAGCGTCCGCGACAGCAGATACGACGCCAGCATGGCGAACGTGACGGCCTCCGCCAGCGGGACGAAGAGATAGCGGGCGACCCCGCCCAGGAAGAACATCGGCAGGAACACGATGCAGATGCACAGCGTGGAGACGAGCGCCGGCACCGCGATCTGCTGGGCGCCGTCCAGGATGGCCTGGAGGACGGGCTTGCCCATGTCGAGGTTGCGGTTGATGTTCTCGACCTCCACGGTGGCGTCGTCCACGAGGATGCCGACGGCGAGCGCGAGCCCACCGAGCGTCATGATGTTGATGGTCTCGCCGAGCAGGCTGAGCGTGATGACCGACGTCAGGATCGACAGCGGGATGGACACCGCGATGATGAGCGTGCTCCGCCAGCTTCCGAGGAAGAGCAGGATCATCAAGGCCGTGAGGCAGGCGGCGATGACCGCCTCGCGGACCACGCCGCCCACCGCCGCGCGGACGAAGATGGACTGATCGGCCAGCGGCTGGACCTTGAGCTCCGGTGGAAGCGTCGGAATCACGCGGGGCAGCAGCGCGCGGATGCCGGCCACGACGTCGAGCGTGGACGCGGTGCCGTTCTTCAGAATGGTGACGAGCGTTCCCCGCTCGCCATCCCGGCGGACAACGTTCGTCTGCGGAGCGAACCCATCACGCACGTGGGCGACGTCTCGGAGATAGATCGTCGAGTTGCCGACCACCTTGACCGGGAGGTCGTTCAGCTCGGCCACCGTCCGGGGGCTGGCGTTCGTGGCGACGTCGTACTCGAAGGGGCCGATCTTGGCCGTACCCGAAGGGACCACGACGTTTTGCTGGCCGATGGCGGTGACGACGTCGGCGGGCGAGATCCCTTTCGACTGCAGGAGCCGCGTGTCCAGGTCGACCATGACCTGGCGCTGCCGGCCGCCGTACGGGTAGGGGATCGACGCGCCCGGCACCGTGACGAGCTGGGTCCTCAGGAAGTTGAGCCCGACGTCGTTGAGCTCCGCCTCGGACATCCCGGACAGCGCGAGCTGGAGAATCGGCACGGTCGACGCGCTGTAGTTGATGATCAGCGGAGGCTGAGTGCCCGCGGGCAGCTGGCGCAGGATCGTCTGCGACACCGCCGTCACCTGGGCGTTCGCGGTATCGAGGCGGGCGTTCGGCTGCAGGAAGATCTTCACCATCGCCTGGCCGTTGACGGTCGTCGACTCGATGTGCTCGATGTTGTCCACGGTGGTGGTGAGGACCCGCTCGTACTGGGTGGTGATCCGTCCTTCCATCTCTTCCGGATTCAGCCCGGTGAACTGCCACGCGACGGCGATCACCGGGATGTCGATGCTCGGAAAGATGTCCGTCGGTGTGCGGGAGATGATGACCGGGCTGGCAAGCAGGATCAGCAGCGCCACGACGACGAAGGTGTACGGCCGCTGCAGCGCGACTCTGACGATCCACATATTCTGTCGACGTCCTACGGCGCGGCCAAGTAACAGCTCACCTCACCGGCGGCGAATGGGAATGGCGGCGAGCACCGCCGCCTTGGCGGGATCGGCATACACGCCGAACGCGTCGATCAAGGCCCCCTGGACGCCGGTCGTGCTCTCGATGGCGTAGACGACCGCCATGTCATCGGGGTCGGAGACGCCCTCGAAGCGGTGGACCTCGCGGATCACCAGATCGCCGGGCCGCAGCACCTTTCCGGTCGTCAAAACCTCAAGATTGCCGTCCACGACGCGGAACCCGTCGGTAAAGCCGCGCCGAGCGAGGCAATCGATCGCAATCGCTTCCCTGCTGTCCACACGGTTCTCCTACCTCTGTCGATGCTGGCGATCGTGCG
>WNEW01004486.1_pt1 | contig 10161 bp, 10 predicted proteins | sample 5399891 | NCBI WGS metagenome assembly WNEW01 (sample SAMN13153336, study PRJNA577476) | soil metagenome | isolation source: 40 cm grassland meadow soil pre-rain plot 5 | place: USA:California | collected 2015-09-08 | reverse complement strand
CGGGATCCGGTACGCGAACGCCTCGGGCACGACCGCGTAGTCGGCGAAGCCCCCGTCGGCGTGGTAGCCGGTGAACTCGGCCTGCTCGCAGAGGTTCTCGCGTGCCGACGTGCAGTACGCGCAGGCGCCACACGTGCGGCGCAGCCACGCGATGCCGACACGCTCGCCCGCCGCGAAGCGAGCCGCCCCGGGCCCGCGGCCCTCGACCTCGCCCACGACCTGGTGGCCGGGGACGATCGGTGATCGCACGAGCGGCAGGTCGCCCTCGACGATGTGGAGGTCGGTGCGGCAGACGCCGCATGCGGCGACCCGCACGCGGATCTCGCCGGGGCCAGGCTCGGGGATCGGGCGGTGCTCGAGGCGGAGGGGCTCGCGCTCGATCGGAGACTCGGCCGCGAGCGCCAGCGCTCGCACGACGCGTCACTCTCCGGCGCGGGCGAGCAGCTTCCGGGCGCGCGCGAGGTGCGGGGCGTCCACCATCCGGCCCCTGAAGGTGAACGCGTACACGCCGCGCCGCGCGTGCTCCTCGAAGGCGACGATCAGCTCGCGCGCCTCGTCGAGCGCCTCCTTCGCCGGCGTGAAGACGTCGTTGATGACGGCGATCTGGTTCGGGTGGATCGAGATCTTCCCGGTGAACCCCATGGCGACCGCGTCCTCGCACTCGCGGCGGAGGCCAGCGAGGTCAGCGATGTCGGTGTAGACCGTGTCGAGCGCGTCCACGCCGGCGGCGGCGGCCGCGACGGCGCACATGACGCGCGCGTGGCGGGGAATGTCGAGATAGCGCCCCTCGGCGTCGCGCACGCGCGCGAGGCTCATCGCCGCGCCCAGATCCTCGACGCCCCACGAGATCGCGACGACGCGCGGCGACGCCGATGCGACCTCGCGGATGTTCAGGAGCCCCTCGGGGGTCTCCGTCGCGATCAGCGTGAGCCGGGTCGCGCCGTTGGCGATCCCGTGGCGCTGCTCGAGCCGGTCGAGCGCCCCCGCGAGCTCGCGCACGTCGCCGGCGTGCCGCGGCTTCGGCACCACGTAGCCGTCGGGTCGGGCCACGATCGTCTCCTCGAGGTCCGCCCGCCCGAGCGGGCCCCAGATCGGGTTCATCCTCACCCAGCGCTCGCGCCCGCCGAACTCTCGATGGCTCAGCCAGTCCCTGACCACAGGGCGCGTCGCGGCCTTCCGGTCGGGCGGCACCGCGTCTTCGAGGTCGAGGATCAGCCCGTCGGCGGGCAGCGCGAGCGCCTTCAGGAGCATCTTCTCGTTGCCACCCGGCACGAAGTGGAGCGAGCGCCGCCGGCGCATCAGGTACCCCGCTTGCGCATCATCGCGTTCCGGCGCGCCAGCATGACGACGTCGCCGTGCTGGTTCTTCGCCCGGTGCTCGAAGGTGACGATGCCCCACTGCGGACGCGACCGCGACTCGCGCTTGTCCACCACCTCGGTCTCCGCGTAGATCGTATCGCCGTGGAAGACGGGCTTCGGGAACTCGACCTTCTCGAAGCCGAGGTTCCCGACCGTCGTGCCGAGAGTCGTCTCGCCGACCGAGAGCCCCACCGCGATCCCGAGCGTCAGGAGGCTGTTGACCAGCGGCTTGCCGAACTCCGCCTTCGACGCGGCGTGGAAGTCGAGGTGGAGCGGCTGCGGGTTCATCGTCAGGCAGGTGAAGAAAACGTTGTCGGCCTCGGTGATCGTCCGCCCTGGCTGGTGGCGGAACGTCTGCCCGACCTCGAGCTCCTCGAAGAACTTCCCCGCCATCCCCTCCTCCTCGGTCTCGCGATGGTATAACATCCCCCACCACGATGGAATCCGCGTCCGCAACCCTCACGCGGGAGACGACCCATGATCTATGAGTACCGCGCGTACTACGTGATGCCCGGCCGCATGCCCGACATCCAGAAGCGCTTCGCCGAGATCACGCTGAACCTGTTCAAGAAGCACGGGATCAGGGTCGTCGGCTTCTGGGAAACGGTGGTCGGCGAGTCGAACGAGCTCGTCTACATCTGCGCGTACGACGATCTTGCCCACCGCCAGCGGGCGTGGTCGGCGTTCATGGCGGACCCGGAGTGGCAGGCGGCGCGGAAGGTCACGGAGGCGAACGGGCCGCTCGTCGAGCGCGTCGTCAACAAGATCTGGAAGCCGACCACCTTCTCGCCGATGCAGTAGCGGAGCCCGCGGTGACCCACGACATCGCCATCGTCGGCGGCGGCATCGTCGGCCTCGCCACGGCGCGGGCGCTGCGCGAGCGCCTCCCCGGGGCGCGCCTCGTGATCCTCGAGAAGGAGCCGCGTCTCGCCTCGCACCAGACCGGCCACAACTCGGGCGTCATCCACTCGGGCATCTACTACAAGCCCGGCTCGCACAAGGCCAAGCTCTGCGTCGAGGGCAAGACGCTCATGTACCAGTTCTGCGAGAAGCACGGGATCCGCGTGGAGCGCTGCGGCAAGGTGATCGTGGCGACCTCGGAGACGGAGCTCCCGCGCCTCATGACACTCTACGAGCGCGGGATCGCCAACGGCGTGCCCGTCGAGCTGCTCGAGCCCGCGCGCCTGCGTGACTTCGAGCCGCACGCCAGGGCGCTCCGCGCGATTCACTCGCCGTCCACGGCGATCGTGGACTACGGCGAGGTCGCGGACGCCATCGCGCGCGAGCTCCGGACCGCGGGGGTCGCGATCGAGACCGGTGCCTGCGTCACGGCGATCGCGCGGACGGGCGCCGGCCTGGAGCTCGCCACCCCCCGCCTCACCGTGAGGGCGCAGCGGCTCGTCAACTGCGCGGGACTCTACTCCGACGTCGTCGCGCGCCTGGCGGGTGCCCGCACCGAGGTCAGGATCATCCCGTTCCGGGGCGAGTACTACATGCTCCGGCCCGAGCGGCGGTCGCTCGTGCGCGGCTTGATCTATCCGGTCCCCGATCCCGAGTTCCCGTTCCTCGGCGTCCACCTCACGCGCACGGTGCACGGCGACGTCGAGGCGGGGCCGAACGCCGTCCTCGCCTTCGCCCGCGAGGGTTATCGATTCGGCCGCGTGAGCCCGCGCGAGCTCGCCGCGACGCTCGCCTACCGGGGGTTCTGGCACATGGCGCGCCGCTACTGGCGCACCGGGACCTACGAGATGTACCGCTCGCTCAGCCGGGCGGCGTTCGCGCAGGCGCTTCAGCGGCTCGTCCCCGAGCTCACCTCCGCCGACCTCGCGCGCGGCGGCGCGGGCGTCCGCGCACAGGCGGTGAGCCCCGACGGCTCGCTCGTGGACGATTTCCGCATCGTCGCGGAGCCCGACGCGATCCACGTCCTCAACGCGCCCTCGCCGGCGGCGACCGCCTCCCTCGCGATCGGCCGCCACATCGCCGAGCTCGCCGCCGAGACCTTCAGCCTCGGGTAGACCGCGTCGGAGGAACCGCCTTTCGAGCGCCGGCTCCGCCGGTTCGAGCACGGGCTTTGCCCGCTCCCCCCCAATGGGGGGGATAGGAAGGGCCCGCCGAGGCCCCCTCCGACCAAGATGGGGGGCGAAGCCCCCCTCCGAGCAATCAATGCGCGAGCGCGACGCAGACCACGCCCGCCAGCACGATCGAGGCGCCCGCGAGCCGGGGCAGGAGCGGCCCCTCGCCGAGCCAGAGGCTCCCGATAAAGGCCGAAAAGGGGATCGAGAGCTCGCGCGCCGCGACGACATAGCCGACCTTCGAGAGGCGGAAGGCGAACAGCACGAGCAGGTAGCTCGTGAGGTTCATCGCCGAGGCGACAACGATCGTCTGCCAGTTCTCCCGCCACTCGCGGGCGAGAGCCGCCCGGTCACGCAGCACGACCGGTACCAGGAGCGCGCTCATGCCGAACCCCATGAGACCGATGTACGGCAGCGGGTGGAGGCGGGCGACGCCGGCTTTGTCGACGATCGAGTAGCTCGCGATGAGAAGCCCCGTCAGAAGGGCCCACGCGGTCCCGCTGCCGCTCGCCGGGGGGCGCGCTCCGCCCCGCCACGGCGCCGTGAGGTGGAGGCCCGCGACGCCCGCGACGACCAGGGCGATGCCGGCGGTCCCGAGGGGCGAGAGCCGCTCGCCGAACACCATCAGCGCGGCCACGGGCACGAGCGCCACGCCGAGGCCCCGCGCGATCGGGTAGACACGCGAGAAGTCGCCATGCCGGTAGGCGCGGCCCAGCGCGTAGAAGTACACCGCGTGGATCGCGATGGTCGCGACCACGAAGGGAACGGCGGCGGCCGGGATCCTCTCGCCGGGGAGGGCGAGGAGCCCCACCGGCAGCAGGATCACGGTGGCGAGGGACACCGAGGACCAGAGGAAGACGAGCTGGTCCCGCGCGCGCTTGGCCAGCGCGTTCCAGACGGCGTGGAGCATCGCGGCAGCGATGACGAGGGCGAGCGCCTCGCCTGTCACGCGGGCATCCTACGGAACTCCTGGTCGTTGCAGGCCGAAAATCCCTCTATTGACAGGGGTTTGCGGATCAAGTAGAGTAGCCGGCCTATGATTACTGTCCCCTCGCGTCGGGTAAAGCAGTTCGGGGTGGAGTTCTACCAGGCCGGCCTCTCGGCAAAGGACATCGACCGGCTCGTGAAGTTCGAAGTGCTCGGCTATTCGGGCGGACCTCAGGAGGCACCGAAGCAGAGCCGCTCGAGCGCGAGGTCGCGGGTGAACTGGGACATGCTCGAGAAGCGGATCGCCGAAAGCGAGACCGCCTATCAGCGGCCGGTCATCCGCCGGAAGATCGACGAGCTGGTGACGTACTACAAGGAGTGCAAGGACGCCGGGACGCTGCCCGCGATCCCCGGCGCGGTCATCATCACCTCCGAGAAGCGGTTCACCTTCACCCCGGTCGCCGGTCACCACGACCTCGGGCTCCTGCAGATCCCCGAGGAGCACGGTGTGCTGCGCGTGCTCGACGGCCAGCACCGCCTGCTCGCGCTCCACGCGCTCAGCCAGGCAGGCGAGACCGTCTCCATCGAGGTGCCCGCCGTCCTCTTCGACTCGCTCGACGCGCGCCAGATCGTCGAGCTGTTCGTGACGATCAACGCCAAGCACACGCGCCTGAACCCGTCGCACATCATCAGCCTCGCGGGCCGCAAGCTCTACCCGGACCCGAACCAGGCGCTCGCCCACGACGTGATCCGCTCGCTCAACGAGGACGAGACCTCGCCACTCCACGGCGAGATCAAGATGCTCGGCACCGGGCGCGGGCGCGTGAGTCAGGCGCCGCTCGCCGAGGAGATCGTGGACTTCCTCGAAACCGTCGAGAAGCTCGGCAGCGGCGGCAGGATCCAGGAGATCCGCCACGGCGCGAAGCGCTTCTTCCTGAACTACGTCAAGGCGCTCTCGACCACGTTCCCCACCGCGTGGGCCAGCCGGAAGTACTCGATCAAGACGGGCGCGGCCCTGCGGGCGTTTATCCGCGCCGCGCCCGACGTCATGGCGCGCACGCGCGAGCTCAAGCGCGACCCGTTCGACCTCAACGCGATCCGCGAGGCGATCAAGCCCTGGGCCGAGCGGCTCCGCGATCGGCGGTTCGAGACCGAGGGCGAGTGGAAGCTGAAGCTCGCCGGCGGCACGCGCGGCACGGTCGAGATCCTCACGCGCGAGCTGCGCGAAGCGCTCCGCTAAAGAATCGGAGGGGGCCTCGACGGCCCCCTCCGAGCCACCCCCAGGATGGGTTGCGCCGGCGGAGCCGGCGCTCGAACAGGAGACGGGGCATGGCTGAGACGGTGAGTCGGGTCACGGTCACTCCCATCCATCCGTGCCTGGGCGCCCGCGTCGAGGGCGTCGATCTCGCGGGGCCGCTCGACGAGGTGACGTTCCAGCGGATCTTCGACGCGTTCCAAGAGTATTCGGTGCTCGTCTTCCAGGACCAGCGGCTCACCGACGAGCAGCAGATGACGTTCAGCAGGCGTTTCGGTCCCCTCGAGACGACGATCAACTCGATCGGCCAGGAGCGGCGTCTGCACCCGAATCTGGTCGACCTCTCGAACATCGACCCCCGGCGAGACGGCCGGCTGATGGGGTGGGACGACCGCCGCATGCTCTACCAGTCCGGCAACCAGCTCTGGCACACGGACAGCTCGTTCAAGCCGGTGCCGGCCATGGCGTCGCTCTTGTCCGGGCGCGAGGTCCCCGCTGTCGGCGGGGAGACCGAGTTCGTGAGCATGCGTCATGCATACGCCACGCTCCCCGAGGAGACGCGGCGGCGCCTGGAGGGTCGGGTGGTGGTCCACTCGATCCTCTACTCGCGGTCCACGATCGCCAAGGGGCTGTTCGACCCCGAGCAGGAGCGCGAGCAGCCGCCCGTGCGCCAGGCCCTGGTGCGCGCCAACCCGGTCAACGGTCGGAAGTCGGTCTACATCGGCTCGCACGCGTGGTACGTCGAGGGCATGGACTACGACGAGTCCCGTAGCCTGCTCGACGAGCTGCTGGCGCACGCTCCACCGGCGCGTCATGCGCCGGACGACCGTGGCCGGCGAGGGCCCGACGGCCGATCCGCCGTTCGCCAGCCGCAGCGTCGCGTGGGACGGGATCATCCCCGAAGGCGTCGGGCTCTAGACGACGCCGTCCCTTCGCAGTCCCGCAATCTCCTCGGGCGCGTAGCCCAGCTCGCGCAGGATCTCGTCGGTGTGCTCGCCGTGCTGGGGCGCGGGGCGACGAATCGTGCCGGGCGTGCGCGAGAGCGTCGCCGGCAGCCCCTGCACCCTGATCTCACCGCGCTCGGGATGGCGCACGGGCCGCGCCAGGTCGAGATGCTGCACCTGCGGGTCCTCGAAGACCTGCCTGATGTTGTAGATCGGCCCCGAGGGGACGCCCGCACGGTTGAGGGCCTCGATCCACTCGGCGCTCGTCCGCTTCACGAGCACCTTGTCCAACTCGGCGTTCATCGCCTTGCGGTTCCGTGAGCGGTCGGGCAGCGTCTTGAAGCGCGGGTCGTCGATCAGCTCGGGCGCGCCGATCGCGGCGCAGAGCCGTCGGAACATCGTCTGCCCCGAGGCGGCGATGTTGATGTGACCGTCGGCGGTCGTGAAGACGCCGGTGGGGATGCCGGTGGGATGATCGTTGCCCGCCTGCGGCGGAATCGCGCCGTCGATCAGCCAGCGCGCCGCCTGGAAGTCGAGCATCGTCACCATCGCCTGAAGCAGCGAGGTGTGCACCCACTGTCCCCGGCCGGACCTCTCGCGCTCGAGCAGCGCCACCAGGATGCCCTGAGCGAGATAGAGCCCTGCGGTGAGGTCGGCGACGGGAATGCCCACGCGCACCGGCCCCTGGCCCGGCAGGCCCGTGATGGACATGAGCCCGCCCATGCCCTGGGCGATCTGGTCGTAGCCGGGCCGGTCGCGATACGGCCCCGTCTGGCCGAAGCCGGAGATGGACCCGTAGACCAGGCGCGGGTTGATCCGAGAGAGCGCGTCGTAGTCGATCCCGAGCCGTGTCTTGACGTCGGGCCGGAAGTTCTCCACGAGCACGTCGGCGCGGGCGACGAGGCGCTTGAGGATCTCGATCCCGCGCGGGTGCTTGAGGTCGAGCGTCATCGAGCGCTTGTTCCGCTGGAGATTCAGGAAGTCGAAGCCGAGCGACGTGGAGTCGCCCTCGATCTCCTCGCGCGCCTCCACCTTGATGACGTTGGCCCCCATGTCGGCAAGCTGGCGCACGGCGGTCGGGCCCGAGCGGGCGCGCGTGAGATCGACAACCGTGATGTGCTCGAGCGGCAGCTCCATCAGCGTGTCCCCGCGGGAAGAATCGCGGAGCCCGTCTGCGAGGCGGGATTGCGCCGTGTCCACGTCCCCGTGTCCACCGCGGCGAGGAAGTCGAGCACGGCGCGGTTGAACGCCTCCGGCTCCTCCAGGTTGATCGTGTGGCCCGACTTCGGGATGACGACGAGCGCCGCCGTCGGGATCTTGCGTTTCATGAAGATCGCCGGCTCGAGGCACGGATCGTCCTCGTCGCCCGTCATGATCAGCGTCGGCACCTCGAGCTTTTCGAGCCGGTCGCCGAGGTCGAAGATCGAGGGCCGTGTCTGCTGCACGCCGCGCAGCGTGAGCACGTGGCCGCGGGCCGACCCTTCCGCGAGCCGCGTGTGGAACTCGCGCCAGCCCATCGGGTCCTTGTCCATGAGCTGCACGCGCGTCGGGCCCCTGGCGTAGATGTCGGCGGTCTTGGCCATGCCGTCTTCCTCGAAGCGCCGCGCCGTCAGCTCCGCGTCCGCGTGGAACTTCGCGCGGTCGCCCGGCACGCTGCCGTAGCCCGCGCCCGCGACGACCAGCGAGAGCGCGCGCTCCGGGTGGCGCAGGCCGAAGTGGAGCGTCGCATAGCCACCCATCGAAAGCCCGCACACATGGGCCTTCGCGATCTTCAGGGCGTCCAGGAGACCGCGAATGTCGTCCGCGGCCTGGTCCTGCGAGTAGGCCTTCGGATCCTCCGGCACGTCCGACGGCGGGTAACCACGCGCGTTGAAGGAGATCGTGCGATAGCGGCGGGAGAAGAAGCGCCCCTGGAGGTGCCAGCTCCGGTAGTCGCCGGCGAACTCGTGGACGAAGACGAGCGCCAGACCCTGGCCCGCTTCCTCGTAGTAGAGATTGACGCCGTTCGCACGCGCCGTCGGCATCAGTCGGACCAGGAGAAGTTCGCCTTGAGGATCTCGAACTTCTTCTTCCCGCCGGGCAGCTCGGCCGTCGCCGTGTCGCCGACTTTCTTGCCGATCAGGGTGCGCGCGAGGGGGGCGAGGACCGAGATCCTGCCGCGAGCCGGCTCGGTTTCGTCGGAGCCGACGATCTGGTATCGGTATTCCTTCCCGCTCTCGTCCTCGAGGAGCACCGTGGAGCCGAAGGTGACGCGGTCGCCGCCGATCGGGGGCTCGATCACCTCGGCGTTGCCGACCTTGGCCTCGAGCGCCGCGATCCGGCCCTCGATGAAGCCCAGCTTTTCCCGCGCGGCGTGGTACTCGGCGTTTTCCGACAGATCCCCGTGCGCGCGCGCCTCGGCAATCGCCTTGGAGGTCGCCGGCCGCTCGACGCGCTTGAGACGCTCGAGCTCCTCCTTGAGCTTCTCGTGGCCCGCGCGGGTCATCGGCGTTCGCTGGACCGACATGGCCTTTACCTTAGCACGCGGCCCGGATGGACTCCTCAGCCCCGTCGCGACGTGGGCGTGTAGTGGACCTCGACCTTCGCGTTCACGCGCGCCGCGTTGACCCAGGACTCCCACGCCTGGCCTCGCTTCTGCGTGAGCACCTCCTGCGTGACCTTGTCGCGCTCGGCCGCCAGCGCGCCGAGGTTCGGCGGCACGCGCTCGAGCACCTTGAGCACGTAGTAGCCCTGCTGGGTCCCGACCGGCGCCGTGACGAAGCCGAGCGGCGCCTGGAGCGCCGCCAGCATGGCGTCGCCGGGCAGCTTCTCCGCGGGCTTCGCGCGCGAGAACCGCGGGGTCTGCCCCGTGACGGCGCCCGCCTTCTTCGCCGCCGCGAGGAGGTCGCCGCGTCTCGCCTCCTCGGCGAGTTGCCTGGCGCGCTCGAGCGCCTGGGCCGCCGCCTTCTCGCGCCTCACCGCGAAGGCCACCCGGTCCTTGATCTCGGCGAGCGCCGGCACGCCCGCCGAGATCGTCTCGACCGCCTTGAGCAGCACCAGCCCGGCGGCCGTTTTCACCGGCGGCGACACGCCGCCCGGCGTCAGGTTGAAGGCCGCCTCCTCGAGCGGATTGGGCGCGCCGGCGCCGGCGAAGCGGCCCGTGCGAGCAATGCTGGACTCGGAGGCGGTGAGGCCGAGCTCCTTCGCCTGCCCCGTGAAGTCCTTCGCCGCCAGCAGCTTCGGCCGGATCTCCTCGGCGCGGGCCGTCATCACTTTCTCGGCCGCCTCGGCCTCGAGCCTGGCGCGAATCTGCGCGGCGACGTCCTTCAGAGGCTTCTTGCCGGCCTCGCGGACGTCCAGGACCTTGATCGCGTGGAAGCCGAACGACGTGCGCACGGGCTCGGGCGAGATCTCGCCTTTCTTCAACGCGAAGAGCGCCTGCTCGAACTGCGGGACCATCTCGCCGCGGCGGACCCAACCGAGATCGCCCCCGTTCGGCGCGGAGCCCGGGTCCTCGGAGTTGTCCTTGGCGAGTTTGGCGAAGTCGCCGCCAGCCTTCGCGCGTCGGATGACGTCGGCGACCTTGGCCCGTGCCTTGTCCTCCCCCTCGCTGCCGCCGGCCTCGG
>WNEW01001922.1_pt1 | contig 10165 bp, 10 predicted proteins | sample 5399891 | NCBI WGS metagenome assembly WNEW01 (sample SAMN13153336, study PRJNA577476) | soil metagenome | isolation source: 40 cm grassland meadow soil pre-rain plot 5 | place: USA:California | collected 2015-09-08 | reverse complement strand
TTGGCCGCGGCGGCGCCGATGTCGCTGGTGGCCTGACCTTTCTCGACGACGCGGCGCTCGCGGATACCGGTTCTTTCGAAAATCCATTCATCCGACGTATCGACGATGTTTTCCAGGTCCTTGTTGGTGATCCGGCGTTCAGGCAGGTAATGGCTGACGGCAGTTATCTTCGCACGACGCAGGTTCAACAATCTTCCCTTTCATTCACGTCGCCGAACTTAGCACATCCATTACATATGTTACAATTGACAGGTATGGCCTACGATCCGAAAAAAGCAAATCCGACTCTGATCATTCCCGAAGCACCGGCCAAGATCACGCGGAAGAAAAAGAAACCCAAGGAGATTGCTGTCGTCATTCCTGATAACTGCACGGGCTGCGAGGCCTGTGTCAGTTTCTGTCCAGTCGACTGCATCGAGCACACTCCCCGCGATACTTCGGACGGTATCAATGTCGTCATTCCGAATGTGCAGATTCGATTCGATGAGTGCATCGGATGCAAAATTTGCGTCCATGTTTGCGAGCGGATGGCCTGGGATGCCATTGAAATGTGGTCGACCGAGCAGGTCGAGGAGTTCTTCGGAATCAAAATCCACGACAAATACGAAGACGCTGTGGCGGCCCACGCCGAAACCAAGCCCTAACGGCCGGCGATCGCTTTCATCAGTACTTCACCGTGAAAGCGTCCATTCTCGATAAACACTTCACCATTGATCCGGCCGCCCACTACTGAGCCGGCGAGGTAAGCGCCTTTCAGGTTCGTCTCGAACGTTTGAGAATTGTATTCTGGCCGCAATGTGTCCGGATCGTAACGGATGCCGAGCTGATCAAAGAACTTCGTCGTGGGATGGTAGCCGGTAAGGGCAAACACATGCTGAGCTGGAATCTCGCGCCGATCTCCGTTTTGAGCGATCTTGACGCGATCTGTGGTTATCTCCAGCACGCGTGAATTCAGGTACGGCGTTATCTCGCGCTTCTTGAGACGATTTTCGATGTCCGGCCGGATCCAGTACTTCACCGTGTGACCCAATTCTGTCCCGCGATGTACCAGTGAAACACGCGCGCCGCCTCGGAACAGGTCGAGCGCCGCCTCGACTGCCGAGTTTTTCCCTCCGATCACAACCACGTCACGGTCATAAAACGGATGGGCTTCGGTGTAGTAATGCGAGACGTGCGGCAGGTCTTCGCCGGGGATGCCGATGGTGTTGGGATTGTCATAGTAGCCGATCGCGAGAACGATATTGCGCGCTTGGTAAACGCCTTTAGCGGTTTGAGTGCGAAATGTTTCCGCGCCGGTGCGTGCAATGCTGATTACTTCTTCGTATTGATGGACATTGAGCTGGAATAACCCCACGATTTTCCGGTAGTACTTCAAGCCTTCATTGCGTGTCGGCTTCTCGCGCTCCGAGACCAGCGGGATTCCGCCGATCTCGAGGAGTTCGGGCGTTGTGAAGAAAATCATCTGAGTCGGAAAGTGGAGAATGGAGTTTGTGATCCCGCCCTTTTCCAGGACGACATATCGCAATCCATATCTCTTGGCTTCGATCGCCGCTGCGAGACCGGACGGACCGGCGCCCACGATGACGGCATCGAATAATTCCTCACTCATGCTTCCAGGTAATTCCCTTCGGCGACAATGTTTGCCGTGGAGGTTAGCTTCAGCCGGCCGTTTTCAGGCCACTCGACCGTCAGATTTCCTGCTTTGGTGTGTACGAGCACTTGCCGGCCTGTCTTGCCGTTCAAGATCGATGCGACGGTGGCCCCGCACGACCCCGTTCCCGACGCGTACGTGCGCCCGACGCCCCGTTCCCAGAACGCGACTTCGATCTCCCGGTGGTCCAGGACGTGAATGAATTCGACGTTCGTCCGGTGCGGAAAGGCAGAATGCGTTTCCAGCAAGGGTCCCACCGTTTCAATATAGGAGTCATTCAACTCGTCCACAAACAGGGAACAGTGCGGGTTGCCCGTGGAGCAGGCGGTAATCGCGAACACCCGTCCGTTTGCCCGCAGCGGATAATCGACAACTTTCTCCATCGGTACAGGCGGATTGAAGGGAATGGCGTCCGGCGACAATTGCGGTTGTCCCATGTCGGCTTCGTATTGCGCTCTACATCGCCGCAATGTATAGAGACCGGACATGGTTGTCAGACGGATTTCGTTTTTCGGCCACCGTCCGGATTCGATCAGGTACGCGGCGACACAACGCAAACCGTTTCCCGAGCACTCCGCTTCACTGCCGTCTCGATTGAAAATGCGGATATTGAAAGAATCTTCCGCGGATTGCCAGAGAATCAATCCATCGGCGCCAATTCCGAAATAACGATTGCAAATGCGCCGCGCGAGTTCGGGCTGATCGACGGGAAGTCCTGGATTCTGCTCGACGAGTATGAAGTCGTTTCCGAGCGCGTGAGTCTTAACAAACGGAATCATCCGAGCGGTTCTCCCGCGCCGGGGTCACCCGGCAGCACGGCAGCGAAATCCCGCGCAGTACTGCCGGTCTCGACCTGGATGATCTCCGGTACTTCGGAGAGACGCTGAATGATTTTGACGTTGGTTTCGCGCGGAATAAGAAGATTGAACCACACTCGATAATGTCCGGACCGCTTCTTGAAATTGAAACTGGCGGCCGAAACCGAGCTGTCCTGCAGCACTCTGTTGATCGAAGCCAGCGCCTGATTCAAATCCGTCACGACGAGCGCGTAACTGTAGGATCTGCGCCCTTGAATCTTGTCTTCGATAAAGGAGAGAAAGTAAAGCGTTACAAGACTCATTCCCGTAGCAAAGGCCGCAACCAGATACATCCCGGATCCGAGCGCCATCCCCACACCCGCCACGACCCAGATCGTGGCGGCGGTGGTGAGTCCCAGCACGAATCCGTGCGAGTGCAAAACAGCGCCGGCGCCGAGAAAGCCGATCCCGGAGATGATTTGGGCCGCGATTCGAGTCGGGTCGCCGCCGAGCAACTGCGCGACCTGGGTTGAAAGGCTCATGAATAACGTCGACCCGACGCAGATCAGGATGTTGGTGCGAAGACCCGCGGGTTTGTCACGAATCTCCCGCTCGATGCCGATAAGGCCGCCCAGGATCGCCGCCAACACAAGCCTGATTGGGATCGCCGGATCAATATGCAATGCCGTCAGAACTCCTCGAAATGGGTGAGCGCCTTGAATTGGCTGAATCGCTGATCGATTTCGCTGCGCGTGAGAGTCGTCAGCCTGTTCAAGCTGAATTGCTCAACATTAAATGATGCCATGACGGACCCATAAACGATCGACCGCCGGAAGACGCGTTCATTAATGTCGCTCGCGTGTGCAAGCGCGCCCATGAATCCACCGGCAAATGAGTCCCCCGCTCCTGTCGGGTCGAACACTTCCTCCAGGGGGAATGCCGGCGCGCCGAAAATCGATTTGCCGTTGAACATCAGCACGCCATGCTCGCCGCGCTTGACGATGAGCGTCTTAGGACCCATGTTCATGATTTTACTCGCAGCGCGCACCAGGTTCGGCTCCTGGGCGAGCATTCGCGTTTCGCTGTCGTTGATGATGAGAATATCGACATGCTGTAACGTGCGCTTCACGGCCTCCAGTTTGCCCTGGATCCAGAAATTCATGGTATCGCACGCGACTATTCGCGGACGGTTGATCTGTTCCAATACCTTCAGTTGAAGCTCCGGATCGATGTTGCCCAGGAACACATATTCGGATGAACGATAGGATTCGGGAATGACCGGATTGAATGTTTGAAAAACATTGAGCTGAGTATCCAGCGTGCGGCATTCGTTCAGGTCATAACCATATTCACCCTTCCAGCGGAAGGTACGGCCTTCGGTTCGTTTCAGACCTTCAATGTCGACCTGATGCTTCCGGAACACCGCGATGTGCCTGTCTTCGAAATCATTCCCCACCACCGCAACCACACGCACCCGGGCAAAATAACTGGACGCTACAGAGAAATAGGTCGCGGAGCCTCCCAAAATTTCATCGACTTCGCCAAACGGTGTCTTCACGGAATCGAAAGCGACCGACCCCACAACTAAAATAGAACCACTCATCAACAACTCCTTACTGACCCGGCGCTATTATGCGTTCTCCCCTTTTTACAATAAGGGCAGACGCCGCAAATATGAATGTGGCAAGCAGCCCCCCTTCAGGACCGTAGCCGCCGCCCAGAATAGTGTCGCTGCCTGCGATGCCGGTTGTCCATAAAGAGGCCAGGTCCAGACCTGACAGGGGAAACCCCAGAACGAATCCCAGACCGACATTCCATCCGACATGGATTCCGTAAGGTAGCCACAAGGAACGTGCCCTGAGGTAGGCTAATGATAATAAAACGCCGGCCAGAACGGTGTTGACCCAACCCAGCAATGACGCATTCGGGTTGTTGAAGTGCATCGCGCCGAATATCACCGACAGCGTAACGACAGCAGGCCATTCTCCCATGCCCTCGACGAGAATTTGTAGTGGAAATCCGCGAAAGACAAGTTCCTCACTCACAGCAGCGATCAACAGAAGACCAAAGGTCGCGAGTAAGGTGGTTGGGGGAGCCTGAGTACCGGTCCAATGAATGATTAGATATCCGAATGCGTAACAGCCTGCGACCAGTGTGGCCAGCATGAGTGCCGCGAGCGCCAATCCTCTTCCCAGATCGCGCGGCCAATGAGGCAGAAAGCCAACGCCGAATACCTGCAATGGCCTTCGATCGACAAACCGTACCGACAACAACATGGCGAGTATCGCGGGAACCAGCAATGCAATTTCATTCAAGATCAGGAAGGTAAGCTGGCTCTCGCCTAAGTTGCTTCTCACATAAAACATCGACACCGCAAGGCCGCTTGCGACCCATATGATCAGGAAAAGAGCGACATAAACAGCGAACTTCCAGCCCGAACGTAGCTCCTGCTTATCGCTGAGGAAGATGTTCATAAACGGCACAAGAAATAGATCGCGGGCGCTCATAGAGCGCCCCTACAGTTGCGAACCCCAAGCTGTAGGGGCGGTCATAGACCGCCCACGATTTTTTGTGCTAGAGATATTTCTTCAGCAACAGCTCCAGCTTCTGCCGGGTTCCTTCCGGAATCTTTTTCAGGTCGGTCATAATCGCGTGTTTCAGCGCGCGCTCACATTTGCAGGTGCGCTCGATCGGCAGGCGTTTGACGGCCGCGCGGATAATTTTTTGGGCGTTGTCTGTGTTCTTTTTCAGATTTTCGAGGACGTCCGTGACCGTGACCGCATCGTGCTGCGGATGCCAGCAATCGTAGTCGGTGACCAGCGCGATCGTGCTGTAGCAAATCTCGGCCTCGCGAGCCAATTTGGCCTCCTGCAAGTTGGTCATGCCGATAAGATCCATTCCCCAACTCCGGTAGACCTTCGACTCTGCCAGAGTCGAAAACTGTGGCCCTTCGATGCACAAATAGGTCCCACCTTGTTTGATCGGAATATCGACATCTTTTCCCGCTTCTTCTATTACTGCCGCAAGCCGCGAACATATCGGATGTGCAAAAGTGATGTGGACGACGACACCCTCGCCAAAGAACGTAGAAACGCGGGACTTCGTCCGGTCATAAAACTGGTCCGGCAGCATGATATCGAGCGGGCGGTGTTCCTCTTTGAGGGAACCCACTGCGCTTGCAGAAATAATCCACTCCGCTCCGAGCTTCTTGAAGCCATAAATGTTGGCCCGGAAGTTCAACTCCGAAGGCATGATCGAATGGTTCCGGTTGTGACGGGCAAGGAATGCGACGCGCCTTCCTTCCAGTGTTCCGACTCGATATGCATCCGACGGTTTGCCGAACGGCGTTTCGACTTCCACCTCTTCGAGATTCGTGAGGCCGCTCATTTGATACAGGCCGCTGCCGCCGATTATTCCGATTCTGACTTCATTCGCCATGTTGGACCAACTCCATCAGGACTCCATGCGTGGAAGACGGATGAATGAAAGCAACCTTTGTATTATGAGCGCCGTTTCTCGGTTGCTCATCGATCAGGCGGACTCCGGCTCGCTTGAGACGCGTCAGCACCGATTCCAGGTTCTCCACCTGGATTGCAATATGATGCAGCCCTTCGCCACGCTTGGATAAGAATTTTCCGATTGGCGAATCCGGCCGCGTGGGCTCCAGAAGTTCCAGGCGGCTCTCGCCGATGTCGAGCATGGCGAGGCGTACCCCCTGCTCGTCGACCTGATCCATACTGGAAATCTTCAAGCCGAAGTTCTCCTCGTAACTCCTGGCTGCTTCAGCCAAGGCCTTCACCGCGATTCCGATATGATCAATTTTCATGAAATGTTTAACCTCTGAAAACGCAAGTTGCGGATGATTTGTTCCACCACCGAATACGGATCCTGGCGGCGTTCGGCGATTGCGGTAATGAGATTGTTCAACTCCCCATCAGGAAAAATCTGCTCGACTGCTGTGTTGACCAGGCGCTCTTCGAGCAGGGCAATGAGCCGTTGCCGTTCTGCTTCCTGTTTTTTTCGCGATCTGGATAAGGAATTCTGGAAGAACACGTAATATTTCTCGATGGCTTGAAGCAGGTCCGCGACACCTTCTCCCTTGGTCGCGGTGGTCTTCACGATCGGCGGCTGCCACCCGTCGCGAGGGTGCGCAAGCGACAGCATGCCCAGGATCGCACGCTCCATCTTCTCAACACCCGGACGGTCGCATTTGTTAATCACAAAGATATCGCCGATTTCCATGATTCCGGCTTTCAAGGCCTGGACGTCGTCGCCCATTCCCGGCACGAGCACAACGATCGAGATCTCGGCGAGCTTGACGATATCGATCTCGTCCTGGCCGACACCGACAGTTTCTATAATGACGGGATCTTTGCCCGCTGCTTCGAGTACCGCCGCCACATCGGCGGTCGCGGCGGCCAGACCGCCCAGGTGACCGCGTGTTGCCATACTTCGAATATAAATACCAGGATCAACACCGAGGGTCTGCATGCGGATGCGGTCTCCCAGAATGGCGCCGCCCGTGAACGGACTGCTCGGATCGATGGCGATAATGCCGACAGTATTGTTCTTCTTGCGGAATTCGACCGCGATGCGATCTACAAGTGTGCTCTTCCCCGAGCCCGGACTTCCCGTCAGCCCGATAATCTGCGACTTGCCCGTGCGCGGAAACAATTGTCGCAGCATTTCCAGGCTATCCGCCGACCGGTTTTCCACGCGGGTGATGACGCGCGAAAGAGCACGCGTGTCGCCGTTCAACAGATCTTGAAGGAGCCGGTCCACTCTACTGTCTCAATATTTCTCTCGCGATGACGAGCCGCTGAATCTCGCTGGTGCCTTCACCAATCGTGCAGAGTTTAACGTCCCGATAAAATTTTTCGGCAGGATATTCCTTGATGTAACCGTAGCCGCCGTGAATCTGCACGCACTCATTGGCGACGCGAACGGCAACTTCTCCGGCATAAAGTTTAGCCATCGATGATTGTTCGGTTGTCTGCATGCCCTGATCCTTCATCCATGCGGCGCGATACGTCAACAGCCGCGCGGCATCGATTTCAGTAGCCATATCGCCGAGCTTGAATTGGATGGCCTGAAAATCGGCAATGGGTCTTCCGAATTGTTTCCGTTGTTTAGCGTATTGCAGCGCTGCTTCGTAAGCGCCTTGCGCCATTCCAACAGCCAGCGCGGCAATACTGATTCTCCCGCCATCGAGTACCTTCAGAGCGTCGATGAAGCCACTTCCCTGCTCGCCGAGCAGATTCTGGTGGGGAACCCGGCAGTCTTCGAAAACCACGGTGGACGTGTCGCTGGCGCGCAGTCCGAGTTTATTTTCTTTCTTTCCGGCAGAGAAACCTGGCATCCCGCGTTCCAGTATGAATGCCGATATTCCACGATGGCCGGCGGATTTGTCGGTCACGGCCATCGCGACGCAAATGTCTCCATAACTTCCATGCGTGGTGAATGTCTTCTGCCCGTTGAGAATCCAATGTTGGCCGTCCAACTGCGCCACAGTCTGGGTTCCGGCGGCGTCGCTTCCAGCTTCCGGCTCGGTGAGGCTCCACGCCCCAAGTTTCTCGCCCCTGGCGAGCGGGACAACAAATTTCCGGCGTTGTTCTTCGTTACCGAAGCTGTAGATGTGGCCGGTACACAGCGAATTGTGTGCCGCCACGGATATTCCGATGGAGCCGTCAACCCGCGACAATTCCTCCACAATTGCGACGTACTCGACGTAGCCGAGTCCTGCCCCGCCATATTCGGTCGGGATCAGCACACCCATGAATCCGAGCCCGGCCAGTTTCTTCAGAACGTCGCGAGGAAAAATCTGCTTTTCGTCCCACTCCAGGACATGGGGCCGAATTTCGCTTTCGGCGAACTCGCGCACGACGCGCTTGATCTCAAGCAGTTCCTCGGTATAGCTGAAATCCATAAAGGTTCCCGGGAATCAGACCACCGGATCGACCATTGTCCAGGTCATATCGCAGTCCCCGCACCGGTAACGCTGTTGGCCTGACTTTTCAATGGTATCGACGCGTATAAAAGATGAAGAACAAAAGGGGCAGTAATTGATCGCGCACGGCGGATTCGTTGTGTCCCCAAGACGGTTGCTGAACTCTTCGATGGACGATAACAGCGTTTCAATGACCATCGATTGGGAGCGACGCCAGTCGGTACGCGAAGGCCAGAAGACCTCAATAGCCGTGGGAATCCAGCCGTGCGGAGCAGGCGGAATATCTGCGGGAGCCGAATAGCTCAGCAGACAGTCCAGCCGGCAGTCCGTATCCGCCAGTTTACTGTCGAGGATTCTCAGCATTTCCATCAGACGCCGAAGGCCGGATGCACCTAAAACGTTGATTTCCAGCCACAAGCTGTCTTCCGGCTTGTGCCCCGCGCAGCAACCTTCCAGGCGGATCCACGGAAACCTTCCCAGTTCCTTCAGTACCGGCCTAAGGACTCTGTCCGCTTTGCTGAGAATGTCGGAGTTGGACATAGAGTGAGGATATCAGCAAGACATAAAGCCTTGCCAGTCAGTTTGAATTGTAGCGGCGGTCTATTTCTTGAGGCTGCGCACTATCGTGCTTGCGCTTCGCGGACCGCCGCTACAGTTGCGTATTCGTCACCGATCGATACCAGTCCAGGATCTGTTCGCCGGTCCAGAAAACCACACCGGGCCGGGATTGAATATGTTCAAGCGCTTCTCGGAGATATCGGAGCCGGTGCGGCGCACCCATAATATAAGGATGCGCGACCAGTGCCATGATCCGCGCGGACTGCTGCGCATCGGAGTACAACTGCTCAAACTGGTCGATGGCACGATCACGGTATTCCGTTGCTTTGTGATGCTGGATCAGAATCATGGCGACGTCGTTGCATTCCTGCGTATACGGGATGCTCACCAGCGGACGCGTGCGAGTCTTCAAAACCACGGGCTGATCATCCAGTACCCAATCGCAGACATATTCATACCCTTCTTCGGCCAGAATGTCCGGCGTATTCCAGGTTTCGGTCAGGCCGGGACCCAGCCATCCGCGCGGCGCGCGGCCGGTAAATTGACGGATCGCCTGAGTGGTCTTCACGATATCCGCGCGCTCGTCCGGAACCTTCTGCATGTTCTTCTGCCCGAAACCATGGCCGATGAACTCCCAACCGCGCTCATGAGCAGCGCGCGCAATGGGTTCATAAGTGCCTATTGCCGAGCCGTTGATGGCCAGGACAGCGCGAATGCGGAACCGATCGAGAAGCTCCAAAAACCGCCAGAACCCCACGCGGTTACCGTATTCATGCCAGGCCCAATTGGGAATATCCGGCTCCGGGGACCCGCCCGCGGGCGGCGGCAGGACTGTCCGCGGCATGGTCTCACGCGGATTCCATTCCTCGACATTGATGATGACCCAGACAACAAGCCGGGCGTTGGCAGGTAACGCCAGGCGCGGGCGGTCTTTGATGGCCGAATAGTCGAGACGCTCGATGGGTAACATAGTGTCCTCCTGAAGCTGGAATAGAATAGCCGCAAAAGCCACGGAAGTCATAGCGCGGCGGAGCCGCAAACAAATGTCGATGATGTTGCCGTTTCCTTGAGTACGTCATATTCCCCTCCTCGCAGAGGAGGGCGCGGAGCGTGAGCCCGATAGGGCGAAGCCTCAAAAGTGGCTGCGCCATCAAGAAAATGCCGCGAAGCCACAAACGCGGCGCAGACGGGCGCGAAGCGCGAGCGCGATAG
>WNEW01001921.1_pt1 | contig 10172 bp, 7 predicted proteins | sample 5399891 | NCBI WGS metagenome assembly WNEW01 (sample SAMN13153336, study PRJNA577476) | soil metagenome | isolation source: 40 cm grassland meadow soil pre-rain plot 5 | place: USA:California | collected 2015-09-08 | reverse complement strand
GAAGGCGCCGAAGATGGAGCCGCCGAAGACGACGTAGTGGATGTGGGCGACGATGAAGTACGTGTCCTGGATGTAGATGTCCACCGGCGTGCTGGCCATGAAGATTCCCGACAACCCGCCGATCACGAACATGGCCACGAACGCCAGCGCGTTGAGCATGGGCACGGTGAACTGGATCCGGCCGCCCCAGAGCGTGCCGAGCCAGTTAAACGTCTTGATGGCGGACGGGACGGCGATGATCATCGTCGTCACCGTGAAGGCCATGCCGAGCGACGGGCTCATGCCCGACACGAACATGTGGTGGCCGTAGACGATCCACGACAGGAACGCGATCGCGATCATCGAGAACGCCATCGCGTGGTAGCCGAAGATCGGCTTGCGCGCGAAGACCGGCAGGATCTCCGAGGCGATGCCCATGGCGGGCAGGATCAGGATGTAGACCTCCGGATGCCCGAAGTACCAGAACAGGTGCTGCCAGAGCAGCGGCTCGCCGCCGCCCGACGGCGCGAACCACGAGGTGCCCAGCGTGCGATCGAAGAGCAGCATGGCCACGGCCGAGGTCAGCACGGGCAGCGCCAGCAGCAGCAGGATGGCCGTGATGAACAGCGACCAGACGACGAGCGGCATCCGGAACAGGTGCATACCCGGCGCCCGCATGTTGACGATGGTCGTGATGTAGTTGATCGAGCCCATCATGGAGCCGACGCCCATGACGAACAGGCTGATGCACCAGAGGTTCTGCCCCCAGTTCACGCCCGTGTACTGCGCGACGGCGGACAGCGGCGCGTAGGAGGTCCAGCCCGCGGCGGCGTGGCCGCCTTCCACGAAGAACCCCGAGAGCATGATCATGCCCGCCGTGAACGTCACCCAGTAGGACAGCATGTTCAGGAACGGGAAGGCCATGTCACGCGCGCCGATCATGAGCGGAATGCAGAAGTTGCCGAAGGCGCCGGCCAGGATCGGCATGATCACGAAGAAGATCATGATCGTGGCGTGCATGGTGAACGCCATGTTGTAGGTGGACGGCTCGAGGATTCCGCCCGTCTCCGGCAGGAACAGGCTCATCCCGGGCACCGCCGTCTCCGGCCACGCCAGCTGCCAGCGGACGATGAGGGCGAGCAGGCCCCCGAGGATCATCATGAACAGGCCGAGGAACAGGAACTGGCGCGCGATCATCTTGTGATCGGTCGAGAAGATGTACGTGCGTACGAAACTCGTCTCATGGTGCTCGTGCCCGGCGTGTGCGGTCGCGACGTGGGCGCTCATTTCTTCGCCTTCCCTCCCGTCTGCTGGTCGGCGGGCTTCGCGTCCGCGGGCTTGGCGTCCGCGGCGAGGTTCTCGGCCGCCCACTTCGTGTAGTCCTCGGGCGAGTGCACGTAGATCCACCCGCGCATGCCGGAGTGGCCGAACCCGCACAGCTCGGCGCACGGCCATTCGTACTTGCCGGGCTTGGTCACCTCGAACCACGCCAGGATGGAGCGCCCGGGGACGGCGTCCTGCTTCATGCGGAACTGCGGCACGAAGAAGCTGTGGATGACGTCCTGCGACTTGAGGTTGACGTGCACGACCTTGTTGACGGGCACGTGCATCTCGTCGAGGAAGACCTTGTCGGAGTTGGGATGCTTGACCTGCCAGTTGAACTGCTTGGCCGTGACGTCGACGACGAAGTCCGTGGGCGGCGCCGACATCTTGATCTTCGACCACGCGGGCGCCGACAGCGCCGTGAGTACGACGAGGATGAGCGCGGGGACGATCGTCCACACGATCTCCAGCGACGTGTTGCCGTGCGTGTAGCGGGCCCGGCGGCCCGGCCGGTCGCGATACATGATGAGGAAGGCGATCATCGCCGCCGCCACCAGGATGAACGTGATCCCGGTGATGACGTAGATCAGATGGAACAGCCAGTCGATCTCACGGCCGTACGTGGAGACGTTTTCCGGCAGCCACCAGTCGAGCATGGGCTCTGGCTCTCCTTACTTGCCCTTCATCTCGAAGCTGACCTTCGTCGTCTGCCCGGCCTTCACGTCCACGTCCTTCTCCTGCTTGCCGAGCGTCTCGTGCCAGACCTCGATCTTCTGCTTGCCGGCGGGGACGTTCTCGAGCTTGGCCACGCCGTTGGCGTCGGTCACGGCGGCCACGCCCGGCACCACGGCCACCCAGCCGAGCATCCACGAGTGGACGTCGCACGTGAGCTTGATCATCTCGGGCTTCTCGAACTTCTCGGTCATCGTCTTCTTGAACTTGGGCTGCGCCTTGTTGATGGCGGGATTGGCCGTCGAGTAGGTGTGGATGTTGTGCAGGATGTCGTCGGAGTTCTTGATCTCGACTTCCCCGGGCGTCATCACCGTCACGTGCGGGTTGAACTTGCAGCCGTGCTGGTCGACCACGCCCTTCACCGCCTTCGCGCCCTTGGCGTTGGGCGCCGAGGCCACGGCGTTGGCGAGGCCCTTGTTGGAGCCGACGACCACTTTCTCGATCGTCGTCTCCTGCCCGCACTTGTCGGTGTCCTTGTTGACCCTCAGCTTCTCGACCTGCGGCGCCCCGTTGTACTTCACCTCGACCTCGACCGTCCCGCCGCCCTGCGCGCCGGCCCGTTGCGGTCCCGTCGCGAGCATCACCGCGCCGCCGACGAGCGCCATTGCGGTCAGCGTCACGAACTTCTTGCGCATGGATCGTCCTCCTGCGTTCCTCGAGTTCTTATTGGACGGCGCGGCTCCGCGCCGCGCGCACGATCAGCCCCAGCACAGCGAACGTGAGAAGAGCGACAGCGGGAGGAATGAAGAACCTGCGGTTCGACTGCGGCTCCTCCAGCCGCAGATAGTACCACGAGGTCAGCGACATCTTCGGGCCGCTCTCCCCCGCGCCGCCCTCCCACGCCTGGAAGGCGACGGGGGTGAACACGCGGGGACGAAAGCTCGGGCGCTCGGTGCCGCCGGCCGCGAGCGGCCGCTTCATCACGAGCATGTATTGCCCGTTCTTGAAGACCGCTTTGCCGGCCGCCTCCCCACCCTGGATCGGCGTCAGCTTCGTCGGGCCGTGCGCCGTGAGCTCGCGCACGCCCTTGCCCTGCTCCCAGCGCAGCAGATAGACGCCGTCGGTCGCGTCGCCCATGAGGAAGTACGGGCGCTCCGTCCCCGTCGGCTGCTGCGGCGCGAACTGCAGCGCGATCGCGTCGGGGAACGTCGTCTTGCCGTCGCCCTTCGTCTCGCCCGGATCGTCCCACGTGAGATGGAACGCGATCTCCTTGTCGTTGTAGGCGGCCCGCACGCTCACGAGATCGATGGCCGGATTGAAGTTGCGCGGGTCGACGATGACCTGGCCCTCGAGCAGGATGTTGCTCGGCGCGATCTTCTTCCAGACGTCCGCGCCCGGGTCGTCGGGGATGGGATCACTCAGCGCGCTCACCGTCACCAGCGTGGCCGGCTGCGGCGAGTCGGGCCCGAGCGAGACGATGTAGTTGGTCAGGTGCCAGATGTCCTCGGGCTTCTCGACGGCGTCGAGGAACGCGGGCATCGGCGTGCCGAGCACGCCGTTGGCGATGCGCGTGGCGATCTCCGTCCGCGAGCGCCCCCCGCGGAAGGTCCAGCGCTTGGTGAGATTCGCCGGCGCGACCGGGTGGCCCCACTCGTCCTTCAGCTCCGACCGGGACGGGCCGTCGGCGCGGCCGTCGGTGCCGTGGCACTTATGGCATTCGATGGCTTCGAACATCTCCTTGCCGCGCTTGATCGAGGCGTCGGAGGAGGCGACCTCCTTCGGCAGCTCGAGCTTCTTGGGCGCCTCCTTGAACACGTCCGGCGCGAACGTCTTGACGTAGGCGACGACGTTGCGCCGATCCCTCTCGGGAAGAACGTCCCACGCGGGCATGGAGGTCCCGGGCATGCCCTCGCTCACGATCCGGAAGAGGTCCTGGTCGGTGGGCGTCTTGTTGGCGGTCGAGCGGATCTTGTAGAGCCCCTTCGTGAAGTCGCGCGGCTTCGGCAGCAGCAGCTCGGCCGAGGGCCCCTTGCCGTCGCCCTTCTCGCCGTGGCAGAGCAGGCACTTCCGTTCGTAGACGGCCTTGCCGGCGTTGGCGTCCTGCGCCCAGGCGGGCGCCGCCCCGGCGAGCAGCAGCAGCGCGGCGACGATCCTAACGCCCGCCGCCGCCATGCTCGCTCGCCTCCCAGCGACGGGGCTGCTGGCCGGTCGCCTCGTACAGGTAGATGATGACCTGCCAGATCTGCTCCTCGCTCAGCCGGTCCTCCCACGCCGGCATCACCGAGTTCCAGGGCGTCGACTCCTTCGGCAGGCCCGGACCGCCCTTGGCGATGCGCCAGAAAAGGTAGGCCTCCTGCAGCATCGCAATCGTGCCGGGATCCTGGAAGTTGGCGGGCGGCGGATTGAAGCCGGGCGCGAAGTGGCCCTTGCCGTCGAGGTTGTCGCCGTGACAGTACACGCAGTTGCGGATGTAGATCTCGCCGCCCTTCGCCGCGTGCTCCTTGAGCTTCGCGGCGTCCTTGCGCAGCGGGTTCTCGGCGCCCGAGATGTTGAACTCCTTGCCCCTGAACTGGATCGACGCGGGCGGCGCCGGGTGGACGGCGCGCAGCTCGGGTGGCGCCTGCGGCCTCGCCGCGGCCTGCGTGTAGGCGTAGTAGCCCATGAGGAGCGGGAGGACGATCACGAGCACGGTGCGGAGCACGCGCCGCTCCGGCCGCACCAGCGTGGACCAGATCGGCGAGATGAAGTCACGCCACGAGTCGCGGTCGGAGGACACGAAGATCAGCACCGCCATGAAGATGATCGCCATGTAGAGCGTGAGCACGCTCCACGGCGCCGGGGGCCGGATGCCGAAGCGGAGGATCACGAAGGCGAGCACGAGGACGAGGACCGCCTGCACGAAACGCGAGCGCAGGAAGCTCATCGGGTCACTTGAGCGTCAGGAGGAACGCCACGAGGTCCACGTACTCCTTGGCGCTGAGTCGCGTGCCGAAGTCCTGCGGCATCACGCCGGGCGGAAAGTTGGCCACCGTCCCCGAGCCCTTCGGGTCCAGGATCTTCTTCATGATGTAGTCGGGCGTCTGGATCTTGGCGATCTGCGAGAGGTCGGGACCCACGGGCGCGCCCGGAATGTCGCCGGCCTTGTGACACGCCAGGCACGTGCCCTTCCCCATGAAGACGGCCTTGCCCGCCTTGGGATCGCCGGGCACCTTGATCTCCGCCGCCGCGCCGCCGGCGCCGCCCGCGCCCACCGTCGCCGGGATGTCGTTGAGCGTGACGTCCACCGTGCCGCCGAGCGACTCGAGGAAGGCCACCAGCGCCCACACCTCGGAGCGGTTCAGCGCGATCGGCGGCTTGTCCACGGCCGGCATGATCGGCGGGTAGCCCTCCACGACGTAGGCCTGCGGCTGAAGCAGCGACTCGAGGATGTAGGCCTTCGCGCTCATCCCGGGCTTCGTCTTGCCCGCGCGCGCGCCGATGCCCGCCAGGTCCGGCGCGCGCGTTCCCTTCTGGCCGATCCGATGACAGATCTCGCACGTGCCTTTGGTCTTGTAGATTTCTTCGCCCGCCTTGACGAGCTGGGCCGGCGTGACGTTGCCGCCCTCGAGGGAGAGCTCTTGCGGCGGCTTGGACTCGATCTGGGGAATCGAGTTGGCGAAGCCCGAGTAGGCGGCCATGACCAGCACGGCGAAGGCCCCGACCTTGACGACCACCGGAATGCGCATCAGCGCTCGGGGCCGCGGCCGGCGGCGATGGCCGGCGCCGCGTGCCCGTGGGCCTCGGCCTGGCCTTTGTCGCCGAGCCCGCCGAGCCAGAAGATGAAGAGCACGAGCAAGAAGAACGCGAGCGTCACCAGCGTGATGACGTTGGCCGCGTAGCCGAGCGCGGGCGTCGCCGCGTCGACCGAGGTGTCGCGCATGACGCCGTAGACGTGCCAGTGCTGGCGGATGCCGGAGCGCGCGAAGCCCATGAGGCCCATGAGCCAGGTGAACGTCACCGCCAGCAAGATCAGCACGTACTGCGAGTGCGGCGCGATCGTGCCCCAGCGGATCTGCCCGGTGGTCCGCGCCCCCTTGAACATCGGGATGTCGATGGCCATGACGAGCACGATGGCGCCCAGCACCGCCACGACCTGGTAGACCGAGAAGCCGATGCGGACGATCGACTCGACGAAGTAGCCGTAGACGCCGTAGAACACGACGACGCACGCCGCCGCCGCGAAGGCCGCCCACTGCACGGCCATCCCCGTGCGCACCCACGGCTTCGTCGGGATCTTGTTGGCGCGGCGATAGAGGATGAACGACAGGAACGTGGTGAGGATCATGAGGTTCACGACGGTGTTCTTGGCCGACATCACGCCGAAGAAGCCGAGCAGCGGGTGATGCGTGCCGCCCATCGCGCGTGCCTCGTCGAGCGTCACCACCATCGAGCGCGGGGTGGCCCAGATCATGAAGCCGAGCGTGAGGATGATGAGCATCGGCGGGACGTACTTGCGGTAGCGCTCCGAGCCGGGGATGCGCTCCATACCGAGCCACAGGTAGTAGTTGCTGCCGAGGAAGAGAATGCCGATGAGGATGGCCTGGATGATCCACAGCCACGACATGAAGCCGCCCATCATCGTGATCCCCATGGTCTGGTTGAAGGCGTAGATTTCGCGGCCCAGGTAGTAGCCCGCGAACGGCAGCACGATGAAGGCCGCCAGCGCGATGAAATTCCCGATGTAGCCCATCCAGTCGTAGCGCGCGCGCTCCTCGTCGCTCTTCGCACCCAGGAATCGAAACGCCGCGTACGCCGCGCAGATCGTCCCGCCGAAGACGATGTTCGCGATCAGCCGATGGATGTTGATGGGCATCCACGTGTAGTTGTACATGGCCGCCCACACCCCGCCCTTGAGCGCGCCCGACTCATCGATGCCGGCCGGCGAGATCATGAAGGTGACCCACGAGTTGGCGACGACCAGGATGGCGGTGCCGAAGAGGTTGCTGAGGATGCCCAGCCCGACGTGGATCCACTTGCGTGAACCCGACAGCCAGTCCCAGCCGTAGTACCAGAGGTAGACCGTGAAGGTCTCGGCGAAGAACAGCGCCGCGTAGATCCAGTAGGTCGGGAAGAAAATCGAGGTCATGTACGTCCAGAACTTGGGGTAGTAGCCGACGAACAGGAACAGGAGGAGGGCGCCCAGCAGCGCCGTCGTCGAGAACGCGGCGAAGGTGAGCTTCACCAGCTCGTGCGAGAGCCAGTCGTAGCGCGCGTCACCCGTCCGCCAGCCGATCGCCTCGATGATCACGGCGAAGATCGGGACGCCCAGGATGAACGCCGCGAAATTCAGATGCAGCTGGGCGACCGCCCAGACGGCGAGACGCGAGCCGAGCACGGGAAACGCGCGGTACGCGGGGTCCCTGGAGGCGCCCTGAGCGGCGGTCTGGGCCTCGACGGGAAGCGCGGCGAGGACGGCGAGCGCGACGCCGAGGAGGACGAGCAGCCAGACGCCACGCCGCGCAATCGTCACGATTGGAAAAACCCTCTCGAAAGACGAGCTTGTTCCCGAAGTCACATGAGCGTCGACGCTTGTTGTATGGCCAACTCCCTGGTGTGTCAAGCGAATTGTACCCTGCCAGAATTGACACGGCCCACAACCGCGGGCTAGCATGACGAGGGAAGCCCGATGAAGCCGCGGATGTCCCAACGCATCCAGTTTTCCCTCGCCTACCTCCTCGTGGCGGTGATCGTTCTGTCGTTCTTGCAGAGCTGGCTGCTCGCGCCGCGGACGATCGAGATCCCGATGTCGAAGTTCTTCGAGCTCCTGAAGGCCGACGAGGTCGAGAAAGTGGCCGTCACCGAGCGCGAGATCCGCGGGATCGCCAAGCCGGGTGCCCTGCCCTCGCCCCCGAGCGCCCCCGGCGATCGGCTCCGCAAGCTGCTGGGCAGCGAGGAGGAGACCCGCGTCTTCGTGACGACGCGCATCCCGCTCGTGGACGACCAGCAGCTCATCAACGAGCTGCGCGCGCACAACGTGGAGTTCGCCGGGCGCATCGAGACGACCTTCTGGAAGGACCTGCTCTTCGGCTGGGTCATCCCGCTCGCGGTGATGGTCGCGATCTGGATGTTCCTCATGCGCCGCGTCGGCGGCGGGCCCACGCAGGCGCTCTCCTTCGGGCGCAGCAAGCACAAGATCTTCGACCGCAAGGAGCTGAAGACGACCTTCGCCGACGTGGCCGGCGTGGACGAGGCCAAGGCCGAGCTGGTCGAGATCGTCGACTTCCTCAAGAACCCGCGCAAGTACCAGCGCCTCGGCGGCCGCATCCCCAAGGGCGTGCTGCTGGTGGGGCCGCCCGGCACCGGCAAGACGCTGCTGGCGCGCGCGGTGGCGGGTGAGGCGGACGTGCCCTTCTTCACGCTGTCGGGCTCGGAGTTCGTCGAGATGTTCGTGGGCGTCGGCGCCGCGCGCGTGCGCGACCTCTTCGAGCAGGCCAAGGACAAGGCGCCCTGCATCATCTTCATCGACGAGCTGGACGCCATCGGCAAGTCGCGGGCCGGCGCCAGCGGCTTCGTGGGCGGCCACGACGAGCGCGAACAGACGCTGAACCAGCTCCTCGCCGAGATGGACGGTTTCGACTCCTCCAAGGGCGTGATCATCATGGCCGCCACCAACCGCCCCGAGGTGCTCGACCAGGCGCTGCTGCGCCCTGGGCGCTTCGACCGCCAGGTCGTGGTGGACAAGCCGGACATCCGGGGGCGCGAGGCCATTCTGAGACTGCACGCGCGCGCCGTCGTGCTGGCGCCCAACGTCGAGCTCGGCGTCATCGCGGCGCGCACGCCCGGCTTCGCCGGCGCCGACCTCGCCAACATCGTGAACGAAGCGGCGCTGCTGGCCGCGCGAAAGGAAAAGAACGCCGTCGAGATGTCGGATTTCGAGGAAGCCATCGACCGCATGGTGGCCGGACTCGAGAAGAAGAGCCGCGTGCTGTCGGAAAAGGAGCGGGACATCGTCGCCCACCACGAGATGGGCCACGCCTTCGTGGCCGCCACGGTGGCGCACGCCGATCCCGTCCACAAGGTCACCATCATTCCGCGCGGCATCGCGGCGCTGGGGATGACCTACCAGCTGCCGACGGAGGACCGCTTCTTGCTGACCCGCAGCGAGATCGAGGATCGCATCGCCGTCCTGCTCGGGGGCCGCGTGGCCGAGGAGCTGGTCTACGGCGAGGTCTCGACGGGGGCGCACAACGATCTCGAGCGCGCCAGCGAGCTGGCGCGCCTCATGGTCACGAAGTACGGGATGTCCGAGAGGATCGGCCTCGCCACCTACGGCGAGCGCACCCCGCTCTTCTTGAAAGGGAGCGGGTTCGGCGGCGAGCGTGATTACAGCGAGGCGACGGCGCGCACCATCGACGAAGAGGTGCGCGCCATCCTCGATCGCACGCACGACCGGGTCCGCGGACTCCTGACTACGAAGAAATCGGCGCTGGTCGCCGCCGCGACCGAGCTCAAGCGCGTGGAGACGCTCGAGGGCGAGCCACTCCGTCGCCTGCTCAACGGCGACGCCGCCGGGACGAACGCCTCAAGGAGGGCACCACTCCCATGATGCAGCTCAAGCGATCCTCGTTCGTGGCCGCGCTGGCCGTGATGCTGGTGGCCGGCGTGACCCTCGGCGCCGTGGCCGGCGGCCGCACGGACCGCGTGGCGCCCCCGGTCATGACGCCGACGGCGCCGGTGCTGCCGGTGCAGATGCCGCTGAACACCGGCAGCTTCGCCGGCGTGGCCGAGATCATCAAGCCGGCCGTCATCAACATCAACACCGTCTCCAAGGGCGGCCTGCCCGGGGGCGGCGGCCGCACGCCGTTCGAGGAGTTCTTCGGCGAGGACTTCTTCCGCCGGTTCTTCGGCGACACGCCGGAGCGCATCCCGCAGCGCAGCCTCGGCTCCGGCGTGATCGTCGACGCCACCGGGATCGCCCTGACCAACGCGCACGTCGTCGAGAAGGCAACGGAGATCGAGGTCATCACGCTCGACGGCGGCAAGCACAAGGCGAAAGTGGTCGGCCTGGACAAGAAGACCGACCTCGCCGTGCTCAAGCTCGATGACGGCAAGGGCCAGTTCAAGTTCGCGCGGCTCGGCGACTCCGACCGGATGCAGGTCGGCGACTGGGTCATCGCCGTGGGCTCGCCGTTCGGCCTGCAGGCGACGGTGACGGCGGG
>WNEW01001919.1_pt1 | contig 10175 bp, 5 predicted proteins | sample 5399891 | NCBI WGS metagenome assembly WNEW01 (sample SAMN13153336, study PRJNA577476) | soil metagenome | isolation source: 40 cm grassland meadow soil pre-rain plot 5 | place: USA:California | collected 2015-09-08 | reverse complement strand
GTGGTACTTCCTGCCGCCGGGCCTCTTCATCACCCTCGTCGTATTGGCGTTCGCGATGCTCGGATACGGACTCGAGGAAGTGTTCAATCCGAGCTTGCGTCGGCGCTGAGCCCTGCATTCCTCGCCCATTCAAGTCAGCCGCGAACGGACGAAATCGACATAGGGAAAGAGCCCGTCCCCGACGCGCAAGATTGCCATGGCGGAGCGCGACGCGGTTGTGATCGGCGCGGGCCACAACGGCCTCGTCGCCGCGAACTATCTCGCCAAAGCAGGGCTTCGCGTCCTCGTCGTCGAGCGATCGGATCGCGTCGGGGGAGCCTGCGTCACAGACGAAATCGCGCCGGGGTTCAAGGTGAGCGCCGCGGCGTACGTCTCCGGACTGTTTCGCCCCCAGATCATCGAGGACCTCGAGCTCGCGAAGTTCGGGTTGAGGCAGGTGGCCTTCGACCCGCAGGGCTTCTGCCCCTTCCCCGATGGACGGCATCTGCTCCTGTGGTCCGATGGGAAGAGGACCGCGAAGGAAATCGCGAAATTCTCGAAGAAAGACGCGGCGGCGTATCCGAAGTACGAGGCGATGTGGGCCGAGGTCTACGATCTCGTCGAGCCGATGCTCCTCGCCCCGCCCGTCCCGATCGCCGAGCTCGTCTCGCTTCTCCGCGGCCCAGAGGCGGAGGACCTCCTCCGGCGCCTGCTCTTCTACAGCGCGGAAGAACTCCTCGACGAACATTTCGAGTCCGACGAGGTGAAGGCCGCCTTCGCAAACGAAAGCGTGATCGGTCATTTCTCCGGGCCTTCGGCGCCGGGGACCGCGTTCACGCTGGCGCACAACCTTCTCGGGAACATCGACGGCCAGGTCGGCGGCTGGGGCGTGGTCCTGGGCGGGATGGGCGCGCTACCTGACGCCCTCGCGGCCGCCGCACGCGCCCGCGGCGTGGAAATCCTTCTTCGCTCTCCGGTGGAGAGTATTCTCGTCCGGGGAGGACGCGCAGTCGGGGTGCGACTCGAAGGAGGGCGAACGATCGACGCCAAGGCGGTCGTCTCGACCGCGGATCCGAAACGCACGTTTCTCCGGATGGTGGAACCGGATCACCTGCCCGTCGAATTCCGTCGTGCCGTCGCCGCAATCAAAATGCACGGAGCCGCAATGAAAGTCAACTGCGCACTGTCGGAGCTGCCCCGGTGGGCCGCGGCCGATCAGACGCCCGGACCGCATCATCGGGGGAGCACGTACATCGGCCCCTCGATCGAGTATGTCGAGGACGCGTTTCTCGATGCAAAGTACGGACGTCCCTCCGAGCATCCCTGGCTCGAGGTCGTGACGCAGAGCGTCCTCGACCCATCCGTCGCGCCGCCCGGGAAGCACACGTTGTCGATCTACGTTCAGTACAGCCCCTACCATCTTGCGGCGGGTTCGTGGGACGAGCTCCGGGAGCCCTACGGGGACCGCGTGATCGAGACGCTCTCCGAGTACGCCCCGAACGTCCCGAAGGCGATCCTCGCCCGCGACGTCGTCACGCCGCTCGACCTGGAGCGCCGGTTCGGCCTGACGGAAGCGCACCAGTCGCACGGGGAGATGGGACCGGACCAGTTCTTCTCGTTCCGGCCGGTGCCCGGTTGGTCGAATTACCGCACACCGGTCCCAGGCTTGTACCTGTGCGGCGCCGGCACGCATCCCGGAGGCGGGGTCAGCGGCGCTCCCGGGTACAACGGGGCCCACGCGGTCCTTGAGGACTGGCCGAAACTGAAAGTCGGCTAAGAGGCGGAACGCCTTCGCTTGAGCCTCTTGATCGCCCGCAACGGATACGCGAGGAACCGCTGCCCCTGCAGGTACGCCCTCCGGGAGATCGCCTCCGTGGACCAGAACGCCTCTTTCAGTTCCACGAGTTCCTTCTGCGGAGAGAAGAACGCGTAGACCGGGATGCCGAGCGCGAGAAGGACGAGCGAGATCCCGATCAGCCGCGGGGAGACGAGCCCCATCAGGACGACGGAGAAGAACATGCCGACCACCGGGATGGCGACCTTCCAGCGAAGTTCGCTCGAGAGCCTCGGATGCTTGCGCTCGAGGAAGATCGTGGAGAGGCACGTCGCGAAATAGACGAATGCGAGGAGGAACACGGCCGAGCTGATCAAATCGGACAAGGTGCCCATCAGACTCGCGACATACGCCGTCGCACAGAGGATGATCAGCCCGAGGTACGGCGTGTGGAACCGCTTCTGTTTCCGACTGAACACCTCGGGGAGCAATCCATCGATCGACATCGCGTAGGCCAACCGCGACGTGCCGACGGTCCCCGATTCATCGGCTCCCGTGATCGACAACAACGCGCCCACACCGACGACCAGGACGATTACGGATGTCAGGAGCGCGGGCGAACTGAACGTCGCCCGAGCCGCGTCGACCAGCGGACTGCTCGATGCGCCGAGCGCGCTTCCGCCGACGGTTCCGATGACGAAGAAGTTCGTGAGGACGTAGAAGGCAATCACGATCACCATGCCCGTGAGGATCGCTCGCGGAATCGTCTTCCTCGGCTGGATCACCTCATCCGTCGGCAGGGTCGAGAGTTCGAATCCCGCGTACGCCCAGAAGATGAGGACGAGCGCCCGGCCGAAGGCGGAAACGTCGCCGGTGAAGAACGGGACCAGGTTCCCTGCGAACTGGCCCGGCTGAAGGGCCACGAAGGCGAATCCTCCGAGGACGATCAACAGGAGCGGCGACAGCTTCGCGACCGTCAAGACGTCGTTCACGCGTCCAGCGGCCTTGACTCCGACGAGGTTCGTCACCAGGATGATCGCGATGAAGACGGCCTTCAGGACCGCCTTGCCCAGGTCGTCGATCCCCGGGTCAAGCGCCAGGAAGTACTGGGTGAACGCGACCGGGAAGACGGCAAGGGAGAACCACTCCGCGAGCAGGAGACCCCACCCGACGATGAATCCGGGGAACGGTCCGGCGACCGCCTTCACATAGGCGTACGGTCCGCCGACCTTCGGCAAGATCATCACGCAATAGGAAAAGGAGAGGGCGATGACCATCGCCATCGCCCCCGCCAGGACCCACACCAGCAGAGACGAGGGGCCGATGAGCCGCGCTCCAATCGCGGTGGCGACGTACACGTCGGCCCCGATGATCGAGCCGACGACGAGGCTCGTCACGTCGAAGGTATTCAGCTTGGCCGACGCGCCCGTCCCCTTGCCGTCACCGCGGGGCCGCATCGCGCGGCAATCGCTCGGGGTCTAAATACTGCCTTGCGAGTCATCCCGCCGACCTGCATGGCCTAGTTTTCGGTCAAGGATTGTCCTATTGCCGCGCCGAGTGCGGCTCGAGAATCCGAGACAATTCAACCGCCCGCCTCCATAGACGCTCGTCTCCCGCCATTGCTGGAGTCGATTTCCAGAGCCGTTCCTCCGGGTGGTTATCACGAAAGATTTTGAACGAACCAAGTATTTAAAGAGGGCTTCCCGTGGGCAACTGTTCTACATGGCGAACTCGTTCCGAGACGACTCGGAAGGAGTCGCGTCGACAGTCGCGACTCTCTTTGCTCTGCTCGCGGCGGTGCTCTTCCTCCAGGCGGCTGTCATCTCCGTGATCCCCGCTCGCGAGTATGCCGCCGAACGCCAGACCTCTATCGCGGCGCTCCAGGCCCTCGACTACCTTCGATACGCCGCGGTCGGAGCGGCAGTCCCCGGCGGCCAGTTCTCCTTCACGATCCCGCTCGGCACGCCCTCTTCGTCGGCCTTTTCCACGCCCAGCGATGGAACCCTTCAATTCAACACGGGCACCGTCGCGCCCGCGAACATCACGATGCAGTACGTCCCCACGATCCACGACAGTCGAATCACGCACGTGGACCAGGACGTCATCCTCGCGATCGACAGCTCCGGTTCGATGCAACAGAACGATCCATCGCGATTGCGCATCACGGCTGCGAAGGAGTACATCGGCCGACTCACCCGTCCGGACCGCGTCGCAAGCGTCGACTTCGACAGCCTCGCTTGGCTCACTCGGCAGAACGTCGGCGGCCCGGCGCACCACCTCTTCTCGGCGTACAACAACGGCATCCCGGACTACAGTGGCGCGCAAGCCGATCTCGACACGATCGACCAGAGCGGGAGCACGAACTTCGGGGCTGCCCTCTTCGTCGCGAACAACGAGCTCATCAGCTACGGAGTCCGGAGCCACGCCTGGGCGATCATCCTCCTGACTGACGGCCAGAACACGTGCTGCCCGAACAAAGCCGCCGGCGATGCGCAAGCCCGGTTCGAGGCGGCCCGGGCGAAGGCGAACAACATCACGGTCTTCACGATCGGACTCGGCCCTGGCGCCGATGGCGCCCTGCTCCAAGAGATCGCGACGACGACGGGAGGCACATACTACGCGGCACCGAACGCGGAATCGATTCGTTTCATCTACTTGGAGATCGCGAATCACTACTCCGGATCCGTCTCGTGCGGCACCCTCACGACCGCGAGCTCGCTCAGCGGGTCGCTCGTCCTGAACCGAGGCAACCGCCAATACCCGGTTCAGACGATGAGCCTCGAGGCGGGCGGGGTCACACTCTCGCAGGCCGGCGGTTCTGTCATCCATCAAGGAATTCCCTTCGAGTACACGCCGCGTGACCAGGGGACGGGAAGCCTCCGGTTGACCCTGATCACGTTCGTGGGAGATCCCTTCCGGGCCGCGGGCTCGGACTACGCGTTCATCAACGCGCAGTTCCTCTACGCGAACACGAACACGCAGACGATCATCCGACCGGACCTTGGGGACCAGGCCCAGGGGGTCGGAAACACGTCGGCGTATGTGCAGTTCTGGGCGAGCCAAGGCGCCGCGACTCCAGGCGCCGCGACGGCGGTGCGGCAACCGCTGAACCGGGCGCAGGCGCGCCTCCAATGGGGCGACGTGAACGCGAGTGCCGGGAAGCTCGCTCTCGCGAAGTTCAACGTGGACAGCGCTCAATCCCAGCTGTCCGCCGCGGTGACGGCGACCAATCAGCAGGTTGCGGCCGGAAACATGCAAGCGTGGCTCGGGAAATCCATTAACGACCAGATCTTCTTCGTCGCCTGCCTGCTCACTCAGTGGGTCAACTGGTACGCCGGGATCACGTTGACAATCCAGAGCCCGAGCGCCGCAGCCTGGGCGTTGTGGTTCACGGATGCGTTCCGGCCCACCGGTGGACTGACCACGTTTGGGATTTCCGGAAACACGGTCGTCCTGACGGTCAATGCGATCGACCGCTTCATCGTCGATGAGCGTGTGATCGAGCTGACCACCAGTTGATGGCCGCCGACCCGAATCAGCTTCTTTCGGAATTCCTTCCCTCCACGAAAGGCGTTCGGGCGACAGTCGTCTCTCGGTGCGCTACGTTGGCCGCTCGATGATCGTCGCGAGGCCCATTCCGAATCCGATGCAGAGCGTCGCGAGGCCGTAGTGGAGCTCTTGCCGCTCCATCTCGTGGAGCATCGTCGTGATCAGCCGGGCGCCGCTCATGCCGAGTGGGTGACCCAGCGCAATCGCCCCGCCATTGACGTTCAGCTTCGCGTCCTCGAAGCCGATTGTTTCCCGGGTCGCGATCGGGACGGAGGCAAAGGCCTCGTTGACCTCCCAGATGTCGATGTCCTCCGCCTTGAGGTCGGCCCGTGCCAGCGCTTTCCGAATGGCGGGAATCGTGCCGTCGAGCATGATCGTCGGGTTTGTGCCCGCGACGCCGGTCGAGACGAATCGTGCGCGCGGTTCCAGCATCAGCTCCTTCGCCTTGTCGGGCGTCGTCACGAGGATTCCGCACGCGCCGTCGTTGATGCCGCTCGAGTTGCCCGCCGTAATCCGGCCATCGGGCTTGAACGCGGCCGGGAGGGACGCGAGCTTCTCCAGCGACGTGGTCCGCCGCGGGTGCTCGTCCGTGTCGAACATCCGCTTGTTGCCGCTCTCGTCGAACACGGGGACGGGTTCGATCTCCTTCTTGAAGCGACCTTCATCGGTCGCCCGGATCGCCTTGCGGTGGGACCAGAGCGAGAACTCGTCCATCTGCTCGCGGGTGACCTTGTACTTGTCCGCGACGAGGTCGGCGGAGATGCCCTGCTGCACGATCTCGTACTTCTCGAGGAGCTTCGGGCTGAGCGCTCCGGCGTCGGACCCCAGGGGGACGCGGGACATCACCTCGACGCCGCCCGCAATGACGACCTCGTTCTGGCCGGTCATGACTTCCATGGCGGCGAAGTTGAACGCCTGCAGGCCGGACGCGCACATCCGGTTCACGCTCGTTCCAGGCACCGACTCCGGAAATCCGGCGATCAGCGGCGCGAGGCGGGCGATGTTCAGGCCCTGCTCATCGACTTGGGTGACGCACCCGAGCACGACATCCTCGACGATCTTCGGTTCGATCCCGGTGCGGTCCGCAAGAGCTCGCAGGACGAACGCGGCGAGGTCGTCCGGCCGCCAGTCTCTCAGGGAACCGCCGCGCTTGCCAATCGGCGTTCGGACGGCTCCGACGATCACGGCCTCAGGCATGGGACTTCTCCGGGGCAGACCATGGAACGCCTACGATAAGAAGATTGGCCAGTTCGTGGCGGGGCCGGCAGTTCGCAAGGTTTTTTCGTCCCTCAAGCGGATGGTGTAGACGGAGGGATCTCGGTCCGCCTCGCCGCCATCGTGCTCGTCCTCGGCTTGGCTTTCACCGTCCTCGGCGGCGGACCGAGTCCTTCGGCATCCATTGTTCATCCGAAGCCAACATCGTACGACATTCGAGAGGACTTCGACCTTGTTCATGTCGCCGACTTTGTGGGGATGTCGTGCGGGGCCTTCGCCACGCAATCCGATTCGAATGGGTTCGTGCATTATGCCTACGTCTCGCACGGGAATCTGTACTATGGAGTCGAAGGGATGGCAGGCAACCCCGCGATCGTCTCGGCGGGTACGGTCAGCTGCGATCCAATCGATCTCGCTCTGAAACCGAACGGGAGCGCGGTCATTGGTTGGATCGACATCCGGAACGCCTATTCGGCGCCGGATGGGAGCGCGGCGGGATACGATCTGTTCGTCGCCTCGGAAGATTCCGGTTGGAATGAGACCCTCGTCACCGCCTCGACAAACCAGCGGGTGCTGACTTTCCAAATGGAACTGGATTCCCTTGGAACGATCCATGTGGCGTACGATCGAATGACCGTAGCTGCGTGGCCGTACGATCCGGTCCTATACTACGCGAAATCCCCGGCGTGGCAGGAGGTCGCCGTCTCGAGCTCCGGCGTCTGGACGCGACCCAGCCTCGCGATCGATTCGGGGAACCATGCGCACGTCGCGTGGTCCTACACGGGCAACATCGAGAACGTCTGGTACGCCACGGACGTGAACGGATGGACGAACCTCCACGTTGACCAGAACCAATCCTCGAATTACTGGGACGATCGAATGAATCCGAGTCTTGCGATTGACACGTCGGGTGGTGTCCATGTCATTTGGGAGGACTACCGAAACAGTGACCCGAGCGGGCCCACTCCGGGCCAGGTCGAGATCTGGCACGCGGCGTCCGCAAACGGTTGGACGAACAGCGAACTCGTCCTCCCGGACGACGCTGCTCCTGCGCGGTTCAAGCATTACCCGGTCTTGACGATCGACTCGACGAACCGATCGCACGTGGTGTGGATGGAATGGAACGACAACGGAAATCTCTACTACGCCAACAGCACGGACTGGAATCGGGCGATCAAAATCACGAACGCGTCCACGAACCTCGGGTATGCAGAACAGCTCCCGCCCCATCCCGTCGATGTGCGAAACGGGCGACTGACCGTCGTGTACTCGGACGCTCGGAGCGGCACCCCGGCGCTGTGGCGGAAGGACGATTGGGACCTGGGCGCGGACATCGTCCCGCCGATTGCGGGCCCTCTGGCAAACCGAACCATCGGGCTCGCCACCGGCGGACGACTCCAGGCGGCCGGTTCCTGGGACAACGATCGGATCGTGTCGTACGGTTGGCGGTTCACGGGGCCGTCCACGGTGGTCGCCTCCGGTTACAATGTAATCGTCAACTTTGCGCTGACTGGGAGATACGCCGGGGTCCTCGAAGTTCGAGATCCGGCAGGATTCTCCGCGACGACGAGCTTCACGCTCGACGTGATCCCCGAAGCCTCGACGACCGGGTGGATCCTCGATCGGCCTCTCTCTAGCGTTCCCGGATCGAACAATTGGGTCACGGTCTTCCCGTGGGACGGAACGGCCTTCCCGGTCGTGTTTTGGGGCGCGATCTACCTTCGAATGGGCATGCGGGGGGAGGTGTTGCAGCAAGTCACCCTGATGCCGAACGCGCCGCGCGAAACGGCCGCGTTTGATGGCGCGGGGAATGTACACACCGTCGGCTTCGATGGAGTCTCGCTCGAATACACCAAGGCGTCGCCCTCGGGCGCAAACCTCGTTCCGCCGACGACCCTCCCTCTCGGCGCCTATTACCCGCAACAACCGTACCTGACTGTGACCCAGGGCGCGCTCTGGCTCGCCTGGATCGACTTGCGAAACGGAGCCCCCGAAATCTACCTCGCCTCGCTCGACCTGAACGGAAACCTGCGGTGGGGACCGACGCGGATTTCGAACAACCCGGGGAATTCGATGCAACCCATCTTGACGGCGGTCGGTTCGAGCCTGTGGATCGTGTGGCGGGACGACCGCGAATTTGCCGATGCTGCGTACGCGTCACGATTAAACCTGACGACAATGGCGTTCGACTTTTCCGAACGCCGCCTCGGAGACGGCTCCGCTTGGGGTGCGAAGGCGCTCGCCTCCGGTGGGCTCGCGTTGCTCCATGGCGCGTCCCTATCCAAGCCCTACGTCGGGCGTTTCAACGCGAGCGGCGACTTGGCGGCGCCCGAAGTGCGTCTCGGATTCGACAACGGCCAAGGGTCTCTCTTCGGAGGCATCGCCGTCGATCCGAATGAGAACGTCTATGCGGCCTGGTGGGACGACGCGTCTTCCAGCGGAAGCGCGATTCGATACGAAAAAGTCCTCGCAAACGGAACGGTCGACCCCGTTGGCGGGGTCCGAATCCATTCCGTCAACGGCGGTAGCTACCCCTCCATGTCTGCCGTGGTGGGGCCTGACGGGCAACCGCGAATCGTCTACGGGGTCGAAACGCCGTCCGGAACGCGGTTGTTGGCCGCCATCGGGGATTCAATCCCGCCCGTCGCCCGCATTTCCCTCAGTGGCACGCTCCGAGCGGGGGCCGCGATCCGGCTGAACGGGACCCTCTCCTCTGACAATTTCGGCATCGCCTCGTACAGTTGGCACGTCCAAGGCGGGGGCGGCGGAGCAGACTACACCGGATCTTCCGTCACCATTCGGGTGGCCGCAGGGGTGTACGCGGTCACCCTCGAAGTCCAGGACCTGGCAAACAACACGGCGGTCGCGTCGACCAGCCTGACGGTCGCGCCGGACACCGTTCCGCCCGTTGCCGTCATCACAGGGCCGGTCAAGGTGACGGAGGGCGACACCATCACGTACGACGGCCTCGCCTCGGCGGACGATGGCGCGATCTCCCGGTATCAATGGTCTGTTGCCGGACCCGCCACCGCGAATGGGGAAGGCGCAACGTTCCGGTTCCTGTTCCCCGTGAGAGGCAACTACTCGGTGCAGCTCGAGGTGACCGATTTCGGCGGGAATACCGCCAGCACGGTCGTCGAGGTCCGCGTACGGGATCGGTCGTTGCCGACGCTGGCGATGCAAGTTCCCCGCTCCGTATACGAAGGCACGAGCGTGACGTTCGACGCGACCGGATCGATGGACGAGAGCGGCCTCGCCTCAATCATCTGGTCGGTGCGATTCGGTGGATCCGAGGTTGCGCGGTTGGAAGGCCTGACCGTACCTTACCGGTTCGAACGGGCCGGACTCTACCAGATCACATTGACCGTGACGGACATCTGGGGCAACTCCGCGTCCCAAACGACCGATGTGAACGTGTTGGTGCGGAGCGTCGACACGGCATACAACCTCCTCGTTGGCTTGGCATTCACCGGCGGAGGAGCCGCCCTGGGAGCCGGTCTCGCAGTCCTGTTCGAACGTGTCCGGCGATCGCGCCGTGGAAAAGCCCGTTAGACGCGGGGCCCGAGAACCTTCAAGCCGTCATGCCTTGTATCCGCGCCCGTGCCCGCCTCCCTCGATGGCGTCGTCGTCCTGGATTTCACCCGCCTCCTTCCGGGAC
>WNEW01001916.1_pt1 | contig 10184 bp, 11 predicted proteins | sample 5399891 | NCBI WGS metagenome assembly WNEW01 (sample SAMN13153336, study PRJNA577476) | soil metagenome | isolation source: 40 cm grassland meadow soil pre-rain plot 5 | place: USA:California | collected 2015-09-08 | reverse complement strand
CTGGCCAACAGCCCCGTGGCGGTCATCAGCCGAAAACTGGAAGACCAGTTGTTCCGCGGCCGCGATCCAATCGGCCAGTCGATTCACGTCGCTGGGGCACCGTTCACCGTGATCGGCGTCTACACGCCGCCGCCGAGCCTGTTCAGCGGTAGCACGCCGCCGTTCGTCGGGATGCCGCACGGCGCGTTCGTCAAGCATGTGCCGTACTTCAAGGGCTGGATGCGGCTCGCAGTATCGCCCGCGCCGGGCTACACCCAGCAACAGGCGATGGATGAAGTGGTGGCCACGCTGCGCTCGCTGCGCGGGCTCAAGCCGGGCCAGGAGAACAACTTCTCGATCGTGACGCAGGACAAACTGCTCGACTCATGGAACCAGGTCACGGGGATGTTCTTCCTCGTGATGCTCGTGCTCTCATCCATCGGCCTGATGGTCGGGGGCGTCGGCGTTGTCGCGATCATGATGATCTCGGTGACCGAGCGCACGCGGGAGATCGGCGTTCGCAAGGCGCTCGGGGCGACGCGGCGCGCGATCCTGTGGCAGTTCCTGGTCGAGGCGTCGACCCTGACCCTCGTGGGCGGCGCGGTCGGCATGCTCGGGGGCGGCATGCTCGCGTTCGCCGTCGCCCGCCTGACGCCGGTCCCGGCCCACGTCCCGGTGTGGTCGATCATCGCGGCCCTGGCCGCGTCAGCCATGACCGGCATCGGATTCGGTCTGTATCCGGCCAGCCGCGCTTCGCGGCTCGATCCGGTCGAGGCGCTGCGGTACGAATAGGGCGGCAGAAAGCGGCAGAGGGCGGCAAAAGGGGCGGCACGTATTGCCGCCCATTGCCGCCTGTTGCCGCCTAAGTTTGTAGCCCATGCCCCTCTCCGAAGCCATCTTCCAGGCGCTCCAGACCGCGTGGAGCCACAAGCTCCGTTCGTTCTTCACGCTGCTCGGGATCATCGTGTCGGTCGGCTTCCTCGTGGCGGTGGTGGCCGTGATCCAGGGGATGAACGCCTACGTGCGCGAGCGCCTCGCGGGCGCGATCGTCGGAATCAACGCCTTTCAGATCCGGCGGGACCCGATCCAGGTCGGATTCATCGACGACGAAGAATGGCGGAAGATCCAGCGGCGGCCGATCATCGCGCCCGAGGACGTCTCCTTTGTGGAGCGCGCCCTCCCCGACGCGCAGGCGATCTCCCTCCAGTCCGGGTGGCCGACGCCGATGGCGGACGTGCAGTGGCGGAACCGCACGGTGGGCGACGTGCTCGTGTTCGGCGTCACGCCGCCCTTCGTCGTGGTCCAAGACTACGCCTTCGCTGCCGGGGCGCCGTTCAGCGACGTGGACGAGCGGCAGCGGAGGCTGGTCGCAGTGCTCGGCTTCGACGTGGCGGAGAAGCTGTTTGGCGCCCCGGAGCTGGCCGTGGGCAACACCATCCGGGTCCGCGGCGCGCAGCTTGCCATCAAGGGCGTCATCGCGAAGAAGGGCACGGTGCTGGGACAGTCCTGGGACGGGTTCGTCATGCTCCCGCTCTCCACCTTCGAGGCCCTGTACGGACGCCGCCAGACCACGGTGATCTCGGTCAAAATGCCGGCGGCCGCGGGCGTGGCGGACGGCATGCTCCGCGCCGAGGAAGCGATGCGTATCGCGCACCGACTGCGGCCAGGGGAGGAGGACGACTTTACGGTCGACACCGGCGAGGGGTTGATCGCGTTCTGGGCCAGGCTCACCCGGGTCATCTTCAACGTGGTGCCGGCCGTGACCGGGATCGGCGTTCTGGTCGGCGGCATCGTCATCATGAACATCATGATGATGAGCGTCACGGAGCGCACGCGGGAGATCGGAATCCGTAAGTCGCTCGGGGCCTCGCGACGCGACATCCGGCGCCAGTTCCTGGCCGAGTCGATCGTGCTGTCGGTGCTGGGCGGCTGCACCGGTCTGCTCGCCGGAGCTTCGCTCGCCGCGCTGGTCGAGGCCGCCTCCCCGTTGCCGGCCCGCGTGACACTGTGGTCCGTGGTCCTGGCGTTGAGCGTGGGCGTGATCGTCGGCATCGTGTTCGGCGTCTACCCCGCGTTGCGGGCGGCGCGCCTCGACCCGATCGAAGCGCTGCGCGCCGAGTAGCATGGCCCTCCACTCCATTCGCGAAGGCTGGGTGATCGCGCTCGACCAGCTCCGGATCAACAAGCTGCGCTCGGGGCTCACCATTCTGGGGGTCGTCATCGGGATCGCCACGGTCATGGCCATGGCGTCGATCGTGACGGGGTTCCGGGAGCAGATCGTCAACACGCTCGAGGTCGTCGGGCCCACCACGTTCCGCATTCTGCGCTTCTTCTCGTCCACACCGCTCAATCCCGACGCGTTGCCGCGCGAAGTGCGCATCCGGCCCGCCTTAGCCCCCGCGGAGGCCGAGGCGATCGCCCGCCTGCCGGAAATCCACTACGCGGCGATCTGGACGCAGCTGTTCTACCGTTTCGAATACGCCGGCACGCGCACCCAGATCCTAGGCGTGTTCGGCGCCGACGATCGCTATATGGAGATCCTGGGCGGCGGACTGGTCACCGGTCGCGTCTTCACGACGGCGGAGCTGCGCAGCGGAGCGCCGGTCGCCGTCGTCGAGCAGCGGACCGTCGACCGGCTGTTCGGGGCGCATGATCCGATCGGGGCGATCGTGCGCATCGGCGGCCGCCCGTTCCGCGTGATCGGTGTGTGGCAGCGACCGACCAACATCTTCGAGGTGCCGGGCGCCCCGGAAATCGCTGGAATCGTGCCGTTTGAAGCAGCACGGGAGCGCTTCCAGATCGATCAGGTGAATGGCCTGATCATCCTCGTCAAACCGCGGCCGGAGGTGAGCGTCGCGCGCGCGATGGACGCCGCCACGCTGCAGCTGCGGCGCCTGCGCGGGCTGCGGGTGGGTGAGCCCAACAGCTTCGACCTGCTGACGTCAGACCAGGTCCTCGGCATCTTCGACAGCCTGACGTTTGCGTTCTTTTTCGTGATGCTCGTGCTCTCGAGCATCGCGCTGCTCGTGGGCGGGATCGGCGTAATGGCGATCATGATGGTGTCGGTGACGAGCCGGACGCGCGAGATCGGATTGCGCAAGGCGATGGGCGCGACGCGCCGCGACGTCCTGTGGCAGTTCCTCGTGGAGGCGGCGACCCTGACCTTGATGGGCGGCATCCTCGGCATCATCGTGGGGATCGGCACCGGGGAGGTCCTGAAGCGACTGCTCGACTTCAGTACCACGGTGCCGGTGTGGAGCGCCGCGATCGCCACGATCGTGTCGATCGCGGTCGGGCTCGTGTTCGGGATCGCCCCGGCAGCACGGGCGGCGCGGCTCGATCCCGTGGAGGCGTTGAGATATGAATAGCCAGCAGGTCGACCTTCTCGCGATCGCGGCCCACCGCGACGACGCGGAGCTGACCTGTGGCGGCACGCTCGCGAAGGCGGTGCGGGCGGGCCACCGGGTCGGCATCGTGGACTTGACCCAGGGGGAGACGGGCACGCGCGGCGACGCAGGCCTACGTGCCGCGGAGGCCGAGCGCGCGGCCCGGACGCTCGGCGTGCACGTGCGGCTCAATGTCGGGCTCCCCGACGCCCACCTCCAAAACGACGAGCCGTCGCGCGCCAGGGTGATCGAGCTGGTGCGCGCGACACGCCCGCGGGTCGTGATTCTTCCCTTCCCGGTCGGCCGCCACCCCGATCACCGCATTGCGTCGGAGCTGGGACGCGATGCGTGCTATCTGGCCGGGCTCGCCAAGTATGGTGCCCCCGGGGGGGGCGCCGCACACCGCCCCTTCAAGGTCCTGTACGCGCTCGCGTACCGTGAAGACCCGGTCAAGCCGTCGTTCGTCGTGGACATCTCAGACAGCTTCGATACCAAAATGGCGGCGATCCGTTGCTACGCCTCGCAGTTCGACGGCGCCAAGGCGGCCGGGGAGATCCATCCCACCGGGCAGGATCTCTACGAGCTGATCCGGATCCAGTCGGCGCATTATGGCTCGCTGATCCGCTCGGCCTACGGGGAGCCGTTCTTCTGCCACGAGACGCTCGCGGTCGACGACGTGCTGCAGCTTGGCGTGCAGTCCCTCTAGCTTCTAGATTTCCCCGCATGCCCAAGCGCTTGGTCTACCTCGACAACGCCGCCACCACGCCGGTGCGCTCGGAGGTGCTCGAGGCGATGCTGCCCTATCTGGGGCGCGACGCCTTCGGTAACCCCTCCTCGCCCCATCGCTTCGGGCGCGCGGCGCGGGCCGGCGTGGAGGAGGCGAAGCGCAGCATCGCCGAAGCGCTCGGGGCCGAGCCGGGCCAGGTGATCTTCACGTCCGGGGGGACGGAGGCGGACAACCTGGCGGTGATCGGATGCGCCCTGGCGGCGCGCGAACACGGAGGACCGTTCCGCGTCGCGGTGTCGGCCATCGAGCACAAAGCCGTCCTGGCGGCGGCGCACGCGGTGGCGCGCCTCGGTGGCGAGGAGATCATCCTGCCGGTGGACGGCGCGGGTCAGGTGGCGGAGGACGCGCTGGATCGGGCGCTCGCGCGCGGCGTGGCGGTGGTGAGCGTGATGTGGGTGAACAACGAGATCGGCGTGGTGCAGCCTGTGGCCCGGCTCGCGGCGCGATGTCGCGAGGCCGGCGTCCCGTTCCACGTGGACGGGTTGCAGGCCTTCGGTAAAATCCCCGTGTCGTTACACGACGTCGCATGCACGCTCCTGACCATTTCCGGCCATAAGGTCGGCGCACCCAAGGGGATCGGCGCGTTGGTGGTGCGGGACCGCCACGTCATCGAAGCGATCATCCACGGCGGCGGCCAGCAGTTCGGGATCCGGCCGGGCACGGAGAACGTGCCGGGCATCGTGGGGCTCGGCGCGGCCGCAGCGCTCGCAGCGCGCGAGCAGGCGGCGTTCGCGGCCACCGTGGCGGCGCTGCGCGACGAGCTCGAGCGCCGGCTGCTCGCCGTCGTCCCGGACGCCGTGATCAACGCCGCGCACGGCCGGCGGGCCCCGCACGTCACCAGCGTGTCGATCCCGGGGACGGACAGCGAGGCGCTGCTGATGCACCTCGATCTCGCGGGGATCGCCTGCTCCTCGGGCTCGGCGTGCTCGACCGGGGCCGTGGAACCGTCGCACGTCCTCACGGCCATGGGCGTCGCGCGCGAGCTGGGCGTCGCGGCGCTGCGGTTCTCGTTCGGCAAGGAGAACACGCTGGAGGACGTGCAAGCGACCGTCGCGGCGCTTCCCAAGATTGTCGAAAAGGTGCGTGCGCTGAGCGCGGTGCTGCACCGGTGACAGAGCGCGTTCTCGTGGCGATGTCGGGGGGAGTGGATTCGTCCGTCGCCGCCGCGCTGCTTGTCGAGCAGGGCTACGACGTCGTCGCCGCCACCATGAAGCTGTTCTGCTATGGCGACTCCGTCCCCGACCGTCCGTGCTGCTCGCTCGATTCGATCACCGACGCCCGGCTCGTGGCCCACAAGCTCGGTATCCCGCACTACGTGCTGAACTTCGAGGACCGTTTCGGCCGCGACGTGATCGCGAATTTCGTCTCCGAGTACGCCAGCGGCCGCACACCCATCCCCTGTGTGCGCTGCAATTCGTTCACCAAGTTTCGCGACTTTCTGTATCACGCGGACGCGCTCGACTGCGCCTACATCGCCACCGGCCATTACGCGATCGCGCGCGATGGCGCGTTGTTCCGCGGGCGCGACCCGCGGAAGGATCAGTCGTACTTCCTCTGGGGCATCGACCGGGCCGTGGTGGCGCGGATGCTTACACCCGTCGGCGAGCTCACCAAGCCCGAGACGCGCGCGGCCGCCCGAAAGCTCGGCCTCGGGACGGCGGAGAAGGCCGAGTCGGTCGACATCTGCTTCGTCCCCGACGACGACTACGTGAGCGTGCTCGAGCGCCATCTCCCCGCCGAGGCGCCGGCCCTGAACCCGGGGCCGCTGGTAACCGCCGCCGGCGCGGTCGTGGGCGAGCACGCGGGCTTCGCGCGCTACACCATCGGCCAGCGCCGCGGGCTCCCCGGCGGATTCTGCGAGCCGATGTACGTAGTGGCGATCCGCCCCGATACGCGCGAGGTCGTGATCGGTCCCGGGGACCAGCTGCTCGGCCACACGGTGACGCTCGCCGAGGTGAATTGGCTCGCTGACCCGCTGGCGCCGGGTGATTCGGTCCTGGTTCAGTGCCGCTACCGCGCCGCCGCCGTTCCCGGCCGGGTTCGGGAGCTCGGCGCCGGGACGATCGCCCTCGATCTCGCCCAGCCGGTGCGGGCGATCACCCCCGGGCAGTCGGGCGCCCTGTACGACGGGGACGGCCGCCTGCTCGGCGGCGGCGTCATCACTTAACTCCCGCCCCGTAAGCCGCTTCCCCTACCTCCAGCCCTCATGTAGGGCAAGCGTGCGCCCGGTCACGGCCCCATCTGGTGGCTCGGGGGTACGTTCCAGCTTGGACGAGGCGCCAGCGCCCAGCCCCGCCCGCCCCAAGGCCCTCACCTTCGGAGGAGCAGCATGCCAGCACACCATCGTAGCCCCTGGTGGGGCCTCGCGGTCGTCGCCGCATTCGTCGCGGCGGCCTGCAGCGACACCACCGGCCCGCAGGCTCACCTGACCGACCCCGCGGCGCTCAGCAGCGATCTGCAGACCGTGTCCGGCGTACTGCTCTCGCCGACGTTCCACAGTTTCAGCAAGGTGAGCGATACGGCGACGGGCTCCCCAGCAGCCGCCCCGAGCCGGATCGGCATGCTGCTTCGCGCCGCTCCGTTCAACCCGCCAGGCACTTCGACCGCACTCCGGACGAACGCGGCGGCGCGGATGCAGGCGCTGCGCGCTGGCGCGGCGACCTTCTCCGGCGGTATCAATGCCAGCGTCGTCCCGCCGGCGTTGCTGGGCACGACGTGGGTATGGAACCCCACCACCCATAAGTACGAGCAGGACGGCACCTTCACACCAGCGGCTCCGACCGACCGGGTGCGCATCATTCTGTATGCCGTCGACCCGAGCACCGATCAGATCGTCGAGAATCCGCTCACGGCCACCGGCTTCGTCGATCTGGTGGACGAGAGTACCACGTCACCGGCCGTCGACAAGCTCCACGTCATCGTCAGCGGCGGCACGCCGGCCAGCCCCGGCACCGTGTACGTCAATTACACGGTCAGTGGCCAGGTCACCGGCAACCCGGCGACGGCTTTCACCGCGACGGCCGCCGGCTTCATAAGCGACGGCACGCGCACCCTCACGTTCAGCGCCACGTTTGCAGCTACGCAGCTCGACACGAACAATCCGGACGTCCAAATCGATATCACGTGGGACCTGGACAATCCGGCGATTCACGTCGCGCTCCACGAGGCGCTGGTGCTGGCGGACCCGAATCATATCACGCTCACGATCACCGAGTTCAGCATCACGCACGGTACCCAGACGGTGAACATGCACGGCACGGTCGTCATCACGCTCTTGTCGCCGACGACGGAGACGGTGACGTTGAATTTGACGATCGACGTGAACGACGTGCCCTGGGTCCGGGTCAGCGGGACCGACAATGGGATCACGGTGCGCCACAACGACGGCAGCCAGCTCTCGCAGGCGGAGAGCCAGGCGTTCCTGGATCTCTTCGGGCTGCCTGGAGCCATCGAGTTCGTGATCTTGAGTCTCTTCAGCCCGTGTCAGACGTTGATGGGCGCCTGAGCGGCGCGACGGTAACGCGAGCCCCCGCCGGACCTGGTCCGGCGGGGGTTTTCGTCGTATAAGGGGAGCTTGAAGATGGTCTACCGTGTCCTGGCCGATTGTGTCGTCCTGGTCCACGCGGCGTTCGTGGCGTTCGTCGTCCTGGGCGGGTTCCTCGCGTGGCGCTGGCGCGTCGTCGTGCTGCTGCACGTCCCGTGCGCCCTGTGGGGGATCGCCATCGAGTACGGCGGTTGGGTCTGTCCGCTCACCCCCCTCGAAAACCTGTTGCGCGAGCGCGCGGGGCTGGAAGGGTACCGCGGCGGCTTCGTCGAGCACTACGTGATTCCGGCCCTGTACCCGGCGGGGCTCGCCCGGCCCACCCAGGCAGTGCTGGGTACGCTCGTGCTGGTCGTGAATCTCGTCGCCTACGGCGTGCTGATCCGGCGGCTCAAGGAGACGTAGTCACTACGGCACCCTCCGCCAACACCGCGACGATGCGCAGCGGCCCCCCGCTACCGCCACGGATCTTCATGGGCAGGGCGATCACGAACGCCCCTGTCGCGGGGACGGTGGACAGGTGCGCCACGTTCTCGAACGCCGGGATGTCTGCGGCGAACAAGATCTGGTGCGTGTCGAACGTGGTGGACTGTCCGTAGTCGATACTCGGCGTGTCGATGCCCACGGCGCGCACTTTGTGTGTCACCAACCAGCGGGCCGCGTCGGGGTGAATTCCCGGGAAATGCAGCTCGGCGACCGCCGCAGGCCCAGTCTTGGTGGTGCCGAGATAGCGCGCCCGATCGGGCCAGCGGCTTCCCCACCCCGTCCGAATCAGGACGATGCTCCCTTCAGCAATCGGCGTGTGACCCAGCTCCCACGCCTCGAGGTCGGCCGGCGCCACGCGAAAGTCGCGATCCGCATCCGCCTGGCTGCTCACATCGATCACGACGGCGGGGCCCGTCAACCGGGCAAGGGGAATCTGATCGGTCGAGAGCCTGCCCTCCGCGAAGTGCAGGGGCGCGTCGAGGTGGGTTCCCCCGTGTTCGGCGGCGGCGAAATTGTTCGCGGCGTAGTAGTAACCCGCCGCGGTGCGCTGAGCCGAGACCACCTCCAGGCGAAACGGCTTGGCCGTGGGCCAGTAGATGGTAGTCGAGTCGAATGGGTAGGTCAGGTCGACCCACGTCGCCCGGGCGAGCTGATCGGTGACGGAAGGACGGGCGCACGCGCCCACGGCGACCAACAGGACAGATAGCCGGTTCACGAAGCGAGCCTCCGCAGAGATAGGGGCGCAGCATACTGCGCCCATACATATTACGTCTTAGGTCGGCCCAACTCGGAGGTCCCATGCGCGCGCGCTTCCTGACCCTCGTCGTTCTCCTCGCCGCCTGCTCCGGCGGCAAGGCCGCCAAGTCCGCCGCCGACGGCGATTCGCTTACCGAGCGCCAGCGGGACTCCATCCTCGCACAGTCGCGGATCCCCGGCGCGAGCGGCGTGGGGAAGGCGATGCGGGCCGCCGATTCCACCAACGCCCGGATTCGGGCCACGGACAGCGTCTCCCCGTGAGGCCTCGCTTCCGGGAGGCGCGCTGGATCTCGCTCCTGTTGGGTGCGCTTGCCGCATGCGGCGCGACGGATCCGTGCCGCTCAGGGGAGATGCACCTGCGCACGCGCTTCTCGCAGAGTTACGTCGGCCACTGGGTGGTGACGCGCGGCGACACCGTCACGCTGCCCGAGATGGGCGACCGCTTCAAGCTCACCGATGTCATCCTCGATACCGTGCGGGTCGCGGTCGACGGCACGTGTCGATTCAAGGGCGCCCTGGTGTTCGCCGTGCCGCGTGCTGAAACGCTCGCCGTCACCTGGTACGGCTCACCGGAGCAGGCCCTGATCTACGGGTGGCCGGCCGACCTGGGCCCGTTCGCCGGCGTTGGCGCGTCGCGCGTGGGGGATTCGCTCGCGGGCGCCATTCTGTTCGACTCGCAGCTCGGCGTGAAGGTGCCGCCCGGAGTGACGGCCCGGTTCGTGGCCGGCCGGGCGCGGCGGTAGGCACCCGAGTATTTTGAACCTATGAAAGGGTTCTTTTTCCGCCTCGTGATCACGGGGCTCGGCTTGTGGGTGGCGGAGAGCATCGTCCCCGGCGTGCGCATCGACGGCTGGGGCAACCTCGTCGTCGCGGCGCTGCTGCTGGGCATCGTGAACGCGGTGATCCGCCCGATCATCCTGATCCTCACCCTCCCGCTCACCGTCCTCACCCTGGGGCTCTTCATCCTGGTCGTAAACGGGATTTCGGTCGCCCTGGTCGCCTGGCTCATGCCGGGGTTCGCGCTCGCCGGACTGTGGGCCGCGATCCTCACGTCCATCGTGGTGGGCCTGACGAGCTGGTTCGCCTCCGCGTTCGTCGGAGGCTCGGGCCGGATCGAGCGCTACCGCCGCATCGAAGTGACGGGCCGCCGGCTCGACTGATGGAGCGATGGCAGACCTGACGCCCCGGGCGTGGCGCATCCTGCTCGTGCTCGGCGGCTTGTATGCGGTCGTCAATGCGTTCATCGGCG
>WNEW01001912.1_pt1 | contig 10197 bp, 6 predicted proteins | sample 5399891 | NCBI WGS metagenome assembly WNEW01 (sample SAMN13153336, study PRJNA577476) | soil metagenome | isolation source: 40 cm grassland meadow soil pre-rain plot 5 | place: USA:California | collected 2015-09-08 | reverse complement strand
GGTGATTGCCGCCGAAGTCCTAATCGCGATCCCCGGCACATCCTCCCTTACGGACCGGCCGTTCCAGTCCATCGGCCTCGGGATCCACATCCTCCTCGTCTTCACGCTCATGTTCCTCTCCGTCATCATCCAGCCCAAGGACGCCACGCTCGCGCCGCTCCTCGTGGCCGCAAGCCTCGCGTCGCTCGTCCGCGTCTTCTCCCTCGCGGTCCCGCGGTACAATTTCCTCGGACTACCAGGGCCAGGCGCGGAGACGGATCCGTTGAACACACTCCCGTGGCTCGCCCTCGTCAGCGTGCCCCTCCTCGTTTCCGTCGCGGCGGTCGCTTACGTGCAGCGATTGCGGCCTCGAGATTTGGGTCTGGCCGTGCACCGGTGGCAGGAGATCGTCCAGCAGACGGCAATCGCTCTGACGGGCATTCCCCTCGGCCTCGTCGAGTTCTTCATCCTGCGGTCCCCACGTTGGATTGCGCAACTGACGTTCGGCTCCCTCGTCCTCGGCGGCATCGTGATCTTCTTCGCCACCGGTTTCTCCGAGGAACTCATCTTCCGCGCGATCCTGCTGAAACGGGCCGTGGAAGGCCTCGGTACGCGCGGCGGCCTCCTCTACGTGACCGCGATCTTCGCGTCCCTTCACATCTTCTTCCTGAACGGGGTCGACCTCGTGTTCGTGTTCGCGGTTGGACTGTTCTCCGGACTCATCGTCCTCAAGACGCGGAACCTTTGGGGCGTCATCCTGAGCCACAGCCTCGGGAACGTCATCTTGTATCTCGTGGCGCCATTCCTCTAGCCCGCGACTCGCCCTTCGGACGGCTCGGAGAAATGCGAAGATCGTCAGCCCTTCAGCGAAGCCGTAGGCGCACATGGGTCGTGAGGCGCTCCCTGGGCACCACTTTGCGGCGTCGATTCGTTGTTCGAGAACCGTCCAGTCTCATTGATATCCCGGCTCTTCCTGACTGCAAATTCCATGCGAGCCGACCGACGCGCCGAAGGGGCAGGTTATCGCTTGCCGGGCGCCTGGTTGACCCTAATCCTCGTGGGTCTCGTCGTCCTCTCGACCCCATTCGTTACGGCGTCCCTGCAGCGCGGGACGGGTCCGCCTCCCGTCCCCTCGTCTCCCCATCGAAGCCTCGCCACCGTTGCGGCCTTCCTCCGAGCTGTCGGCGGCTCGTTCACTGAGAACCGAGGCCAGGTGCGCGACGGCGACGTCCGGTACACCTTCGCCGCAGGCGGCCTCCGCGTCGGGATGGTCCCGTCCGGTCTCCTGATCAGCGTCCTCGACGATGGGGCCAGGATATCGGCCGCGTCCTCCCGCTCCCCCACGGATTCCATTCGAGAGGCCGAGGGCGATGCAACGGCGGTGGGCGCGTCGGTGGTCCGGATCGGGTTCGACGGATCGAATCCCGTCGCGCCTCGGGGACGCGGGGAGCTGCCCACCCGGAGCAACTACTTTGCGGGCAGCGATCCCTCGAAATGGCGCGTCGGGATCACGAGTTATCGCGAGGTCGTATACGAGGACCTGTACGATGGGATCGACCTCGTGTACCGGCCGGACGGAGCCGGCCTGAAGTACGAGTTCGTCGTCCGCCCCGGCGCCGACCCGGATCGGATTCGCTGGTCCTATCAGGGAGTCGTGGGCCTCGAGATTACCGCGGGTGCGCTCGTCGTCCGAACGGACTTCGTTGAATTCGAGGACGCGGCGCCGATCGCGTACCAGGGAGAGCGAGAGGTGCGTTGCGGTTACTCGGTCGAGGGTCGTTCCGTCGGCTTCCGGTGCAGCGCGTGGGATCCCACGCAAGATCTCACGATCGATCCCCTCCTCTACTCGACCTTCCTCGGTGGGAGCACCGACGCCCGGGGGCTGGCCCTTGCCGTCGACGCCTCCGGGGACGCCTACGTCACAGGCTACACGCTTTCCGCCGACTTCCCCACGACGCCCGGCGCCTACCGGACCTCGATCGCGGGAGCCGGGACCTGGGACGCGTTCGTGGTCAAGCTGAACCCCTCCGGGACGGCTCCCGTGTATTCCACGTTCCTGGGCGGCTCGAACAACGATCGGGGATTCGCGATCGCCGTCGACGGAGCAGGCGACGCGTACGTGGCCGGATACACGAACTCGAGCGATTTCCCAACGACGCCCGGAGCATTGCGCACTTCGTTCGCGAGCGGCGGCATGGAAGGATTCGTCACGAAGTTGAACCCCGCGGGGAACGCCCTGCTGTACTCCACGTTCCTCGGGGGAACGGCCGACGATCGCATCTACGCGATCGCCCTGGATGCGAACGGCGACGCATTCGTCACCGGGCGAACGAAGTCACCTGATTTCCCTGTCACGGCGGGAGCCTTCGATCCCACCTTTCAGAACACGATCTGCGGGCCCGTCCTGTGCGCACACGGCTTCGTCTCGAAGCTCGATGCGAACGGGAGTACGATGGTCTATTCGTCTTACCTCGGCGGGCGGAGCAGCGACCGAGGGCTTGGGATTGCGGTCGATTCGTCCGGGGACGTGTTCATCGCCGGCTACACGAACTCGTCCGACTTCCCCGTCACGCCGGGAGGGTACCGGACCGCATTCCACGCGGGAGCCTGCGGGTCCTTCACCTGCAGCGAAGGGTTCGTGGCCAAAGTGAACACGGCAGGATCGGCCTTGGCCTACTCGACGTTCCTGGGCGGTTCGAAGACGGACATAGCCCACGAGGTCGCGATTGATTCGGCCGGGGCCGCGTACCTCACGGGAGAGACGAATTCGACGGACTTCCCGGTGACCCCGGGAGCGTACGAGAGCACATACGCCGGGGCGGGCAACCGGCATACGTTCGTCACGAAACTGGACGCCACAGGGAGCACCTTGGTCTACTCCACCTTCTTGGAAGGGAGCAATACCGACCAGGGACATGGGATTACCGTCGACACATCGGGCAACGCCTACGTCGTCGGCCGGACCAACTCCTCGGACTTCCCGATCACCCCCGGCGCGGTCGACACGACGTTCGGCGGCGGAGCGACGAACGACGTGTTCGTCTCGCAACTCGGCGCTGCGGGCACGCAACTCCTCTACTCCACCTTCCTGGGTGGCGGGGCAGACGACTGGGGAAACGCGATTACCCTCGATGCGTCCGCCAACGTGTATGTGACCGGCCACAGCCGCTCGTCCAACTTCCCCACGACCCCGGGCGCGTTCCGGACTGCGTACTCGGGCTTCGCGGATCCCTTCGTGACGAAACTGAGCGCCGTTCTCGCGCCGGCCGTGAAGATAACATCCCCCTCGTCCGGTGCGGTCGCGACCACCTCGGCGACGGTCACCGGCACGTCGTCGCGCGCAACGCTCGTCCAAGTCCGTGTCGGGAGTGCAGTTTGGACGAACGCAACGGGCGTCGCGTCGTGGACCGTCACCTTTGACCTCTCTCCGTTCCCGAACGGACCCATCGTCTTCGAGGCCCGCGCGTTCAACGGCACCGTTGAATCGGCGCACGACTCGATTACAATCCAGAAAGCGCCCGCAACGCTCGGCTTGGACCGATGCACGGTCCGCCCCGACGTGGCGGCGATCCAGGTCGGCGGGACGCAGGCGTTTGCGGCGAGCGGGTGGAACGGAACCACGGAGATCGCCGGCGTCTCCGCGGCCTGGTCTGTGACGGGCAGCATCGGGAACATCACTCCCAACGGCGTCTTCACAGCGACGACTTCGGGGACCGGCTCCGTCGTCGCCTCGGTGACCTACTCGGGTCGATCCGCGACATGTTCTTCGGGCGTCGCGGTCACGGCGGGACCGCCCCCGATGGTGGCGATTTCGTCCCCCTCGAGCGGCTCCAATGTGACGACGAACCTCATCGTCGTCCGGGGAACGTCGAGCCACGCGGATGCCGTGCAGGTCCGCGCTGGGAATGGATTGTGGTCCGCGGTAGGCGGCCCCGTCGACGCGTGGAGCGCACAGTTGGACCTCTCCGGGTTCGCGAACATGCAGACCGTCGTGATCGAGGCGCGTGCGTTCAACGGGAGTGCGGAGTCGACCCACGACCAAATCTCCGTCGTCAAGGTCTTGCCTCTCGTCGTCCAGATATCCTATCCTGCGGAGCGAGCCCAAGTCTCCGGTACCTTGACCGTGACGGGGACGACGACCGCGGGATCGGCGGTACAGATTCGCTTCGATGCTGGCCTATGGGTGAACGCCTCGACCTCGGGCGCCGCGTGGAGCTACCGAATTGACACAACCACAACGTTCGACGGGGACCATCTGATCGAGGCCCGGGCGGTGTGGGGGTCCGCGGCTTCGCCCGTCGTCGCGCGATTCGTGGTCGTGAGCAACACCAAGCCGCCATGGCTGGCCCTGCCTCAACCGCTCCTCTGTGGACTCGCGGTCGCGATTCTGCTCGCCGGGTTTATCCTCGTCCTGCTCCTCGCCCGTAGGCGGCGCGGGAGACGTGCCGCTGGCCACCCGTCATTACCCCAGGACCTCGAGAGGCGGTAATCCAGGATCGGATCAATGTCCGATTTCGAAATTCGTTCAAAATGCTTGATACCCCGCGAAGGTGTCGCCTTGCCCGGACGAACGATGCATTCGGTCCGAGAATCTCCCCCTCCCGCGGAAGTCGGAGGGCCTGCACCCGGGGCCCGCCCAGCCGCCCGTGTCGTTGAGTCTGCGGCGACCGACGCTCCCGCGGGGAACCTCGAAACGGACGCCTCTGGCGCAACCACCCCGGGCACAGCGCGAGGTCCCCCGAAGCTACCGCGGTGGAGCCTTCCGCGGGAGTTCTATCGGGGCCGGGCCCGGGCGCACCGGGCCGCCATCCTCGCCGCCGTTCTGGTGGTGGGCGCCTTCGCGGGCCTGGGTGCCGCGGGCCTTGTGGATCCCGTCACGTTCTTCGGTCCGCATGTGGCCCGGTCCGATTGGGCCTTCGCAATGACCGGCGCGCGCGACCTGAACGCACGGGGCCTGACCGGAAAGGGGGTCACGGTCTGCCTCGTGGACACTGGGATCGACATGCTCCATCCGGACTTCGCCCACCTGCACCTCGTCGCCTGGAAAGATTTCGTGAACCTCCGCCCCGAACCATACGACGACAACGGACATGGGACCGCGATGGCGGGACTGATTGTCGCGAGCGGAAGTCTCCACGGTGTCGCGCCGGACGTCTCCCTGATCGTCGCCAAAGTGATCAACTCCGCCGGATTCGGAAGCTCCTCCGCTGTGGCGGACGGCATCCGGCTGTGCGTGGACCCGTTTGGAGACGGCACGCGCAGTGCGGACATCATCTCCGTTTCGTTGGGTTCCAAGGCGCCCCTGTTCGTCGCGACGGACGTCTCCCTGTCCGCCCAGTGGGCGCTCGACCGCGGCGTGTTCCTCATCGCGTCCGCAGGGAATGACGGGGGCATGTTCGACGACGGGGACGTGGAGAGCCCGGGCTTCGTCTCGTTGGCCATCGCAGTGGGGGCCGTGGATGCTTCCGGCCGCATCGCGCCCTTTTCGTCCATCGGCTCGAGCGTGAATCGGAGCGACCCGAACCTCAAGCCCGAAGTCACCGCCCCCGGGGTCCAACTCATTTCGACGGCTCCCGGCGCCCACTACGTGACTACGACCGGGACGAGCGGTGCGACCGCGCTCGTGGCCGGGATCGTCGCTCTCCTCCTGCAGGCCCACCCCGAGCTGCGTCCCGGCGGATCCATGGGGAGTGCGAACGTCCTCGCCCTCAAGTGGGCGCTCTCTCGATCCGCCATGGTGCGGCCGGGCCAAGCGATGCCCCACGATTCGTACTACGGGTACGGCGTGATCGACGGACTAGGAGCCCTGTCGTACCTCTAGATCACAGATCGGCGGAGCGCGTGCGGACGTTCATGTTGGTTCGCTCGCGGGCGACGCCGACGCGGCGGGACGCGAAGGCTTCAGGCCCCAATGATCTTCGTCGAACTGTCTCACGATGAGGAGCCGTTCCTCGATTGAGGCGTTCCCATCGCGGAGCGCCTCGATCATACGGAGCCGGCGCAGGAGTCCAGCGGCATTCGCGTTCTGGATCTCCAGCCCGGGCCGGCGGTTCACCTCCATGACGACAGGCCCGTTCCGCGCGTCCAACGAGATGTCGACCCCCGCGAACCCGAGGCCGGAATGGCGCTGCGCTTCCGCCGCGAGCTCGAGCATCTCGTCCCAGGAGGGGACGGCCTTCCCGAGGAGACTCACGTCCGTGTCCGGATGGTTCGGCTGGGGCTGGCCCCGCCAGACGCAATGGACGATCGTCCCTGTGGACAGGCGGATGCCCGCGGCGACCGCACCGAGATGGAGGTTCGCCTTCCCACCGGACGCCTGCGTCGGGATGCGCATCATTGCCATGACGGGGTAGCCTCGGAAGCTGATTACGCGAACATCCGCGAGGCCGAGGGGCGAGAGCTCTTTCAGGGCGGGATGGGGCTCGAGGAATTCCTCTAGGACCGCCGCGTCCTGGTGATCCCCGCCGTACTCACCGGCCAAGATCGCGAGGGCATGCACCTCGACCTGGGCCTCCGTGAGCGGTCCCATGCTTGTGTCGTACACGGCCCCGGTTTTGCCACGGACGAGGAGGATCCCCTCGCCTCCGTGGCCCGACGCCGGTTTGAGCACGAAGCGGTCGTGACTCGTCATCCAGGGGCGCATCGCCGCGACGTCCGCGCGGGTGCGCAGGATTCCGTACGTCTTCGCCATGGGGATACCGAGCGGGATCAGGATTCGCTTGGCCTCGTCCTTTCCGAGCCTGGCCATCGTGTCCGAGGGATTGTACTTCGCCACGAACTCGCGGTTCCGGACGTTCATCGTGAGGATGTCGTCGCCGAAGTCCCCGCGGATTGGCCTGTCGCCCATCGCATACCCGGAGAGGCCACCAAAGCGGAAGCGCTCGGAGAGGCGGAAGCGGACCCTCGTCCCGAGGAACCAGTTGATCAAGACGAGGAGGACCCAGGTCAGCGGATTGAGCATCACGAAATTGACGAGGGGGTCTTGCGTGATCACGACGAAGGAGACGACAATCGCGACGAGGGTCCAGATGAGTGCCGCAGTCGGCTTGTCCCAGCCGACACGGACGATCTGCTCCACGTATCGCTCCGCCATCCATGCGCTGATGAGGACCGGAAACAGGACCGCGAAAAACAGGTCGTGCTGTCCCCACTCGAGTCCGACGATCGCGATCGACGAGATCGTGACGCTTACGATCGTCACGAGAATCGCCACGCGATGGGCCTCTTGGACCCGCTCGCGGACGAGGGCCCCGCGGGCGACGAGCACCACCCCGAGGATGAAGCCGAACACGGCGAGGCCGAGGGCCAAGCCGGTCGCGAGGAAGGCCAGTGCGATAATGACCGAGGCGAACATCCCGAGAGTCCGGACGCCGACGATGTTCCGGATCGACGCGATCACCACGGCGGCGATCGCGACCTGGAAGAAGATTCGGACCAGGTAGAGACGGCTCAAGACATCCGTCAGGTAGAACTGGAGGTACGCGCAGTAGAAGGTGAACGCCGCGACGAACGCAAGGAAGGGAAGGTGTCGTCGGACCGACAGCACACGCCGGCTGGAAGAACGCCCGTCTCGCCGGCTCGGGGAGTCCATCCGCTTCCCTCAGGGCCAGGGAGGCCGTGGGAGGTCGCTGGTCGTGGAAGCCGGCGAGTCTGCTCGGCTCCCCGACGGGCGGAATCCCCAATAGACTTCGACCGCGCCCAAGACGAGGAGGGCGACACCCACGACGATCGCGAGGACGTCCGCGGAGGTGTAGGTCCGCTGGAAGTTCACGGTCTGCGTCGCGTTCAGGTATCCGGTCCCGTGCAGGAAGAGCAGGTAGTACGTGTCCGGCACGCTCGACGTGAAATCGACCTGACCCGCCGCGGTCTCCGGGAGGGAGTACAGGCTCGCGGTGCCGGTCCGAGTCTGGAACGCCGCGAACTGCGTGCTGCTCATGACCATGAACTCAACGAGTCGCCCGGACGTCTCCTGGAACGAGCCCGTAATTCGGGTCTGGTCCCGGAGGTTCGCGCCGATCTTGAAGAACTTCCCCGGGAGGAGATTGAACGTCGACTGGTAGGCGTGGACCGGGTTGTAGTTGTACAGCGTGTAGCCTCCGATCAGGACCAAGATGAGTCCCGCGGCGATCAGGCCGCGCTTCCGGGGCGCCATTCGCCGGGCAGGTACCCCGGGGCCCCATGAAGCTTTTCTGACGGTTATCGAACTACGATTCCCAGTTGGCTTCAGGGCGGAGGCGGACTTACACGCGGGTGCCCAACCGTTCCGAAAGAAAAGAAGGGAATGGGGGTGACCCATTCCTACATCGCGTGCGAGCCCGCGAACATGCTCGGGAACTGGGCGATGATCCCGGCGCTCAACATGTCCGCCATTTGCAAGATTTCCAGGTGGACTTGCTCGTACGTCGAGATGCTCGTCCCGTAGTCTCCGGTCAACTGGGCCACGGCCTCTTGCAGGGTGAGGTCCAGATGGGTCTTCATCATGCCCTGCATGTGGGCCAACGGCCAATTCTTCGGGTTGGCTCCGTTCAGAAACGCGGCGATATCGTCCGCGTTCTGGTACCAGAGCGTCACGTTCGCATTGACGCCGTCCGTGTTGCCCGCCTTGGCGTTCACGAGGATGTTCCCCGCGAGCACGATGTGCGTTGTCAAGAGCGCGGTCAACTGGCTGCCCGCCGCGTCACCGTAAAACGGCTTGATTGCATTTCCGATGTCGACCTGATTCTGAAGTAGACGCTCCAAGGTGGCCTGCGTATCCGGCGTCCCGAACGCGACATCCACGATCACGAGCCGCGTCCAGGTCACGTGGTCCTCCCAGAGCTTTCGCATACCATCGTGGAAGGCACTCGCCGAAATCTTCGGGCCTTCCGCGAACCCGACGGCCGCCAGCGCCAACGCTCCCGCGAGGGCAATCGTTGCCAAGGCCACGGCAATCCCCAGTCGCTTCACGCCTTGCCTCTTCCCATGTTCGAACATATAGACACCTTTTGGTGTCCAAACATACCGCGCGAGATTTAAATACCTTCGCGTATCTAAACTACCGAATGGCGTTGCGTGATTCCTTGCCCGAAGTCTCTCTGCTAGGCGGGGCGAAGGCGAAGATCCTCCACGAGTTGCGCGCGGGGGACCAGACCGCTCGGGACGTCGCCGCACATCTCCGCGTCCAAGTCAGCGCCGCGAGGAAGCACCTCGAACGTCTCAAGGAGCTCGGCCTCGTCGAGGATCGATTCGTCCGCCGGGGCCCCGGACGACCGAGGAAGTTCTACGTCTTGACCGAGGCGGGCAAAGAACTGTTCCCTCGACGGTACGATGCGATTCTCAGTGCGGTCCTTGCACGGATCGCTCGGGACCGCGGTGAGGAGTACGCGGAGCACGTCCTCCGCAACATCGCGGACGACATTTTCAAGGACATGAAGCTCGACGGGATGACGGGACGAGCCGGGCTCAATCGCCTGATGACCGCGCTGAACAACCTCGGCTTCGAGGCAACCGTTCAGCGGAGAGATTCAACCCCGACCATTACGAGCCGAAACTGCCCCGTCCTGCGCGTGGCTCGGGCGCATCGGGAAGTCGTCTGTCGCGGACTACATGCCGAAATCATTCGGGCGGCCATGGGAGCCACCACGGTACACCGAGGGAAGTGGATTTTGGACGGAGACCCCGTTTGTACTCACGTCGTTGAGCTCGATCGGTCGGGTCTGAAGCGAGCCAAGAAGGCACGGACGACTCGTACCTAACGGGGCGGGTCACGCCTTTGGAGCCGGCCTCGCCGCCAGAAGAACACCCCGATCGCGAGCGCCGCAGCCGCGATGAGGCCCCCGACCAGGAGCCAGGTGACCGAATCTACACCGGGAGGCGGCTGGACCGCGATTTCGAACGAACCTTGTCGTGACTGGACGTTGCCTGTCGCGTCCCGGGCCCATACAGTGTACGCGTATGTTCCGGGGTTCATGAAGGCGCGGCTCAGATAGAACGAGGAGGGGCCCAGTCGTGTCATCGTCAGGTTCGCGTCGAAGGAAGGACCCAAGATGTGAACGGAGACGTTCGCCACGGCCACGTTGTCCGTCGCTTGCGCGCTGATGTTCACCGTCCCGCCAGGAACCTGCGGATCTGGATTCACCGCAACGGCCGAAATGGTTGGCGGGGTGGAGTCGGTGGACGCGTTCGTGACCCATGCGCCCCGCATGGAAGGCGCGTGGATCGCGCACCAATATGTGAAAG
>WNEW01001905.1_pt1 | contig 10202 bp, 10 predicted proteins | sample 5399891 | NCBI WGS metagenome assembly WNEW01 (sample SAMN13153336, study PRJNA577476) | soil metagenome | isolation source: 40 cm grassland meadow soil pre-rain plot 5 | place: USA:California | collected 2015-09-08 | reverse complement strand
CAAGTATTGATTGAACGCGCCAACCTGAAGAAGGGCCAAAAAGTCCTGATCCACGCGGGTTCCGGTGGAGTAGGCACATTCGCCATTCAACTGGCAAAGCACATCGGCGCAACGGTGGCGACCACGACGAGCACAGCGAATGTCGATCTGGTCAAAAGTCTCGGCGCGGATGTCGTCATCGACTACAAGAAAGAGGATTTCGAGAAGGTCCTGAGCGGCTACGACGTCGTCCTGAACAGTCTGGGCAAGGACACGCTCGAAAAGTCCCTCAAGGTGCTGAAGCCCGGTGGAAAGCTCATTTCCATCTCCGGTCCGCCGGATGTGGCGTTCGCTAAGCAGAACGGGTCGAACTGGTTCTTGCAACAAGTCATGCGCCTTTTGAGCTTCGGCATCCGGAAGAAGGCCAAGCACCACGGCGTTAGCTACTCGTTTGTTTTCGTGCGAGCGAACGGCGAGCAGTTGAGCAAGATCACATCCCTCATTGAATCTGGCATCATCCGGCAGGTCATGGATCGGATCTTCCCGTTCGAAGCCACCAAAGAGGCTTGGGCTTACCTCGAAACGGGGCGCGCAAAAGGCAAGGTCGTCATCAAGGTGAGTTAGGATCGCGGGCTGCCTCACGCGCACTCTGCTTGGCTTACACAATAATACGGAGCACCGGCGGCATTCGTCCTGATTTGTCGGGACGCACGTGTGTCACGATGCGCAAGGAGATAAGAATGGGCGTAGCACAGCAGCCGCAAAATGGTTTGATCGGCGCATACAAGGATGTCCCGCCGACAAGCGGCTGCTGGCGGGGGGCGGTTTTTGAGAGCATCGGGAGCGCGCTAGCGGCGGTTAACGCGCGCACGCAGAGCACGGTCAAGTGGGACAATCCTTAAGATTACTTGCCTTGCTGCCTACAAGCGCTTGAAGCTGACGGGCGCCTGCAAGTAGGGTAGAATTCCATTTGTGCTCCTGATAACCCGCGGTAACAGCACGAGGCTGCGGCACGCCCGCGCGCTTTGCGCTCGCAGCTTAAGCGCACTCCGTTAGGCAGCGCCACGTAACAACGAACCTCGCATGATGCAGTCTGGTACCGGCGACGCACCTCGCGTTCAGGCAACGGCACGACCTTCGACTGTCGTGAGGATCTTGCTTCGGGTGCTGAGCGGCATAGGTGGCACAATCCCTCTTCGCGGTCGCCGCGATACTCACAGTCGGGACTGCTCTGGCGGCTCCTTTGGGGATGCTCTTGATGCGGCGCCGGGCAGTACGCCTACATCGACAGCCAAGTCGGGTTGCTTCTTTCGTGGGAGCCGTCATCGCCTCATCAGCTGCCGCCTCTTTGAAGCTGGCGGGCGGTCATCGCGGTAAGGGAAACGGAGTGTTTGCGCCCTGGCGGGCACGGACTAACGTCCAACGCCCTTGCGCCGGCTTGCGGGTCGCCCGCAGCTTAAGCGCGATCCGTTAGGCAGCAGCACACTTCCCCTCCTGGAGATCCCCAATGATCCATCCAGTTCCTTCGCGGAGCACCGGGACCGCGCTGGTCCTGGGAGCCCTTCTTCTGCTGCTGCCGGCCCGAGCCGTCAGTCAGCAGCCGACAGTCTCCGACTCCCTGCGCGCTCAGATGGCGCAAACCTCCGCGATGATGGGCCCGATGATGGGCCAGATGATGGAGGCCATGATGGAAGGAATGCTGCGCGTCATGGCCAGGCCCGAGAATGCGGATCGGCTCGCCACGTTCACAAAGAATTACTACGACGCGCTGATTCGGAAGGGATTCACGAAGGAGCAGGCGCTGCAGATTGTCATCGCGACCGGGATGCCGCGCATGCCTACTGCGGGCAGGTAGGCTAAAGCTGCTGCCTAACCAGCGCTCGAAGCTGGCGGGCGGTGATCGCTTCAAGAGAATTGTACGGTCGCCGGAAGCCCGGGCGACGCGTAGATTAGGCCCTCTATGATCTTCGGCCTCACGACGTTCACCCTGATCCACGTGGTGGTGAGTCTCGTCGGCATCATCGCCGGCCTCGTCGTCGCGGGGGGGCTCGTCGGCGGCAAGCGGCTCGACCGGTGGGCGGTCGTCTTTCTGGTCACCACCATCGCGACGAGCGCCACCGGGTTCGGCTTTCCCTTCGTTGCCTTCCTGCCGTCTCACGCCGTGGGGATCGTGTCGCTCGTGGTCCTGCCGATCGTGATCGTGGCGCACTACGTCAAGCACTTCGCCGGAGCGTGGCGCCGGACCTACGTGGTCGGCGTCGTCTTCGCCACCTACCTCAACGTCTTTGTGCTGGTCGTGCAGCTGTTCCGCAGACTTCCCGCGTTGGTCGTTGCCGCACCGACCCAGTCCGAGCCGCCCTTTGCGATCACGCAGCTTCTGGTGCTGGCGCTCTTCGTCTGGCTGGCGGTGGCCGCCGACAAGGGGTTCCGCCCCGCGCCAACCGGCACCGTCTGACCTCAGGAGTTGGCCCCATGCGACTTGCTCATCCAACGTGCGTCATTCTGGCCTGCGCTGTTGCGCTGCCCGCACACGCCGTACCGCCGGTTGCGCCGAATCGCGTTACGATCCTGTACGATGCCTTCGGGGACCGCGCCGGCCTCACTCGTGACTGGGGCTTCGCGGCGCTCGTCGAGTACAACGGGAAGCGGATCCTCTTCGACACCGGCAACAACGGAGATGTCTTCGCCAACAACGTCAGGGCCTTGGGAGTCGATCTCAGAACCATCGATTTCGTGGTGATCTCTCACCGGCATGGCGACCACACCGCCGGCTTGAACTACCTCTTGACCGTAAACCCCGGGGTCAAGATCTACGCGCCCAAGGAGGGCTTCGGGGTGTTTGGTGCCGAACTCCCCGGGACGTTCTATCGCTCCGATTCCGCCCTGCCGAGCCGCATGCGCTACTTCGCGGGCCGTCCGCCGGCGGAACTCACCTTCGGCACGCCCTGGCCGACGGCGCATTTCGTCTGGGTGGACAGCGTGACGGAGGTCGCCCCTGGCGTATCCATCATTCCCACCGTGTCGCAGAAGCCGGGCACGTTGGAACTGCGGGAGCTCTCCCTGGCGCTGCGAACGCCGAACGGGCTCATCCTGCTCGTCGGATGCTCCCACCCGGGGATTGAAACAATTGTGGAAGCGTCGAGCCGCGTCGCTAATCACGTTTACCTGATCCTCGGCGGGCTGCATCTCGTCACGACACCGGACGCCGAAATCGAGCGTGTCGCCACGGCGCTTCACGACCGGTGGCACGTCGATCGCATCGGCCCGGGGCACTGCACGGGAGAGCCGGCATTCGCGGCATTACAGCGAGTATTTGCGGCCCAATACGTGTACGCGGGGCTTGGCAGCACCATCGACGTGCCGTGAGCCAGCGTGGCACAGCTTGAGCAAGAATGAGATCGCGACGTGTCCGACCTTCCGATCGCCTGCACCCTCACCCCCGCTGAGCTTCAGGAACGCCGCGCCGGACTGCTGCCGGGCCTGCTCGCCCGCGCGATAGAGCGCATCCCCGTTCCCGACGGCTATCGCTGGCGCTTCGCGCCGGCGGACGATCTCCTCGCCGCAGTTGCGTCCGCCATCGACGCGGAGCGCCGCTGCTGTCGCTTCCTCCGCTTCGTCGTGGCAGTGGAGCCCGACCGCGGCCCTATTTCGCTCGAGGTCTCGGGTCCCCCGGGGACCCGAGCGTTCCTTGACCAGCTCGTGGCCGGGGTTGTGCCCTAGCGAGCGCTCGCAGCTGACGTAGCCCGCATCGTTCGTTCTCCTCGTAGCGGCCGAGCGGCCGCCCCCGCTGGCCCGAATCCAGGTCAACGTCTAACTTGGGGCCACCCGACACCATTCATGACCGTTCCCTCTCCCGAATACCTCGACCCGCGCCTCACCGAGCAGCGGAATCCCCGGACGCAGCGCATCGACGTCGCCGCGACGCTCGAGATCGTGGATCTCATCAACGCCGAGGATGCCACCGTAGCGCAGGCGGTGCGCGCGGTGCGCGAGGACATCGCCCGCGCCATCGACCGCGTGGTCGCGACGTTCAAGAAGGAGGGTCGCCTGATCTACGTCGGCGCGGGCACGTCGGGCCGGTTGGGCGTGCTGGACGCGAGCGAATGTCCCCCGACGTTCGGGACGCCGCCCGAGATGGTCGTCGGCATCATCGCGGGCGGCTACCAGGCCCTCCTGAAGGGGCTCGAGGGAGCGGAGGACGACGTGAACGCCGGGATGGCGGCGATGGACGACGCCCGCGTGAGCCCCAAGGACTTCGTGCTCGGCATCGCGGCGAGCGGCACCACGCCGTTCGTGCGGGCGGCGCTGGCACGGGCGCAGACGATCGGCGCGGCGACCGGCCTCTTGTCCTGCTCGGACCCCCCGAAGCTCCTGGTGGAGACGTGCGACGTGCTGATCCTTCCCCGGGTGGGCCCCGAGGCGCTGACCGGTTCGACGCGCATGAAGGCCGGCACGGCGACGAAGCTCGTGCTCAACACGATCTCGACCGGCGCGATGATCCGGCTGGGCCGCGCGTACGGCAATTTGATGGTAGACCTGATGGCGTGGAGCGACAAGCTGCGGGACCGCGGCGAGCGCATCGTGATGGAATGCTGCGGGGTGGACCGGAGCGCGGCGCGGCGCGCGATCGAAGCCGCGGGCGGCAGCGTGAAGCTCGCCATCGTCATGGTCGCGAAGCGCGTGGGCAAGCCCGAGGCCGAGCGCCTGCTCGCGGAGGCAGGCGGGTTCGTGCGGCGGGCCGTGGGAGACCCGCCGCCGGTCAAGGCGTGACCGCGCGTCTCGCCGTCGGCCTCATGTCGGGCACGTCGCTCGACGGAGTGTCCACGGCGCTCGTGCGGCTCACCGATGATCCTTCCCTCCCCGACGCGCAGCTCGTCGCCTTCCGCCAGGAGCCCTACACCGCGGCGGAGCGCGGGCAGATCATCGACACGATCGCGCGCGGTGGCTCGAAAGACCTGGCCCTGCTGCACGTCGCCCTGGGCGAGCGGTTCGCCGGCGCCGTGCTCGAGCTGCTCGCCCAGGCGCGCACGTCGCCCAAGGACCTGGCGTTCGTCGCCTCGCACGGCCAGACGATCTGGCACGAGCCGGGTCGCGCGACGTTGCAGCTCGGCGACCCGGCGGTGATCGCGGAGCGCGTGGGCGTGCCCGTGGTGAGCGACTTCCGCGCGCGCGACGTCGCGGCGGGCGGGCAGGGGGCGCCGCTCGTGCCGCTCGCCGACGTGATGCTGTTCGGCCACCCCGAGCGGGGCCGGCTGCTCCTCAACGTCGGGGGCATGGCGAACGTCACGTGGGCGCCGCGCCGCGGGGTGATCGCCGGCGCCCTCGCCTTCGACACGGGTCCCGGCGTCGGAGTGATCGACGCCGTCACGCGGCGCCTCGACCCGACCGCCCCGTTCGACCTGGACGGCGAGCGGGCGCGGCGCGGCCGCCCCGTCCTGCGGGTGCTCGACGCGCTGCTCGCCGACCCGTACTTCGCCCAGCCGCCCCCCAAGAGCACCGGGCGCGAGCGCTTCGGTCTCGACTACGCCAATCGACTCATCGACTTGGTCACCGGGGGCGGGGGCTCCGACAACGACGCGGTCGCCACCGCCACGGCGCTCACCGTGGAGTCGATCGCCCGGGGGATCGAGCGGTGGCTGCCCGCGGGCCGCGAGGACGAGCTGGTGATCTCGGGCGGCGGGGCGCGCAACCCGGTGCTGGTCGCGCAGCTCGCCGCCCGGGTGCGCCCGCGTCCGGTCCTGCCGTTCGATCAGCTGTTCTTCGACGGCGACGCGAAGGAGGCCCTCGTGTTCGCCTTCCTCGGGCACCTGACACTCGCGGGGCAGGCCGGCAACCTGCCGGCCGCCACGGGCGCCCGCGGCCCGCGCGTCCTGGGCCACGTCACCCCGGCGTGACCGCTTCGCTCGCGCGCCTCGTGTTCCCCGCGCTCCGCTGGCGACGGGAGAGCTTCGCCCACGAGCGCGCCAAGATCGACGCGGCGCTCGCGGCAGGCGTGGGCGGGTTCATCGTTTTCGGAGGCACGCGCGACGCGGTAGCGGCCCTCGCCGCGGCGCTGCGCCAGCAGGCCGGCCACCCCCTGCTGATCGGCGCGGACCTCGAGCGCGGGCCGGCGCAGCAGGTCGAGGGGCTCACCGAGCTGCCGCCCCCCGCCGCGCTCGGCTGGCTCGACGATCTCGAGGCGACCGCCACCGCCGGGATCGTCACCGGGACCGAGGCGCGCTCGGTCGGCATCAACTGGGCCTTCGCCCCCGTATGCGACCTCGACCTCGAGCCCAGGAACCCGATCGTTCAGACGCGCTCCTTCGGCGTCGACCCCGTGCGGGTGGGCGAGCACGCCGCCGTGTGGATCCGCGGCCTCCAGGAGCACGGCGTGCAAGGGTGTGCGAAGCATTACCCGGGACACGGCCGCACCACGCAGGACTCGCACCAGACGTTGCCGCGGGTGGGCGCGCCCGCGGCCGAGCTGCAGCAGGTGGACGGCACGCCGTTCGAGTACGCGATCCGCGCCGGCGTGGGCAGCGTGATGAGCGCGTTCGTGGCCTATCCCGGGTGGGACGCTACCGGCCGCGCCGCGAGCTTTTCCCCTGCGATCCTCGGCTACCTCCGGGACACGCTCAACTTCGCGGGCCTCGTCGTCACCGATGCGCTCATCATGGCCGGGGCGAGCGCCGCCCAGCCGGTGCCCGCCGCCACCGTGACCGCCGTCGCCGCGGGCTGCGACGCGCTGCTCTACCCGGAAGACTTCGCTGGCGTGGTGGCGGCCCTCGACCGCGCCGTGGGCGGCGCAATCTCGGCGGCGCGGGCGGACGAGGCCCTCGGCCACTACGACGAGACGCTGGCCGCGTGGGGCGACTTGCCCGACCAGGGAGAGCCCGACCTCGCCGCGCACGGCGCCTTCGCGGACGGTCTCGCCGACCGTGCGGCGCACCTGGTACGCGGTGACGCGCCGATCATCCGCGCGCCGCTCGCCGTGTCGATCGTCGACGACGACGTCGGGGGACCGTACACCGTCGGACCGCGGGACCTATTCGTGCAGGCGTTGCGGCAGGCCGGCGTGACGATCGGGCAACGCGCAACGGGCAACGTGAAACGCATCATCCTGGTGTACGCCGAGCCCAGGTCGTGGAAGGGACGCGCGAACCTCGGCGCCCGCTCTCTCGCGCAGCTCCGTCGGCTCGCGCCCGGCGCGGAGCTCGTCGTGCTGTTCGCGCATCCGCGGCTCGCCGCGCAGATCCCCGGGCGGGCGCCGATCCTGTGCTGCTGGCACGGGCAGCCGTTAATGCAACGGGGAGCCGCGCGCTGGGTTCTGGCGCGGGTGCAGTAAGGGGCGTCGCGACGCTTCCTATCTTGCCGTGAGCTGGTTCAAGTAAGCGGTGATGGCGGCCGCGGGAACGGCGTAGATGATCTTCCCTTGCGACTCGCGGCTGCCGCCGAACAGGATCGCGGCCACGCGTCCTTCGCGGTCGAAGATGGGGCTGCCCGAGGAGCCGGGCGCGCCGTAGCCGTCCACCTGGACGAGATTCGCAAGCACCTTGCTCACGGTGCCCACGGTGAGGGTGGGATCGGCGACCACCCCGCTCTGGCCCAGGTGCACCATCGGCAGGTCCTCCCCGAGCGGGTAGCCGATGATCGCCACGGGATCGCCGCGCGCGAGGCTGTGCGGGTCGCGCGAGAAGCCCGCGACGCGGGGCGTGCCCCCGCGGATGTCGACCTTCACGACACCCACGTCCGCCGAATCGGCGACACCCGCCAGGCGGCCGGGGAACCACTGCTTCGAGCCCGAGAACTTCACCGCAATACGGCGCGGGCGGCGGTCGCCCTGCTCACCCACCAGCACGTGCTTGTTCGTCACGAGCGTGCCCTGGGAGTCGGCGGCGAAGGCGGTGCCGCTGAACACCTCGGCCTCCGAGTACTCGACGACGAGCAGCGCGACGGCCTCCTGGTTCTTCTGGGAGATCGCGCGGTAGTCGACGGCCGCGGCGCCAGCCAGGCCGCGTTGGCGCGCCTCGGCCGTGTCGAGCGCCGCCCGCAGGCGTGCCACCACGCGCGCGTCGCCGGTGGAGCCCGTGGCGGCGAGCTCGGTGCGCAGGCGGGCCACTTCCGCCTGCGATTGCCGCAGCGCGTCGCGCACGGTCGCGAGCTCCGTCTGAAAGCGCGAGAGCAGCGCCTGGGCCGCGAGACTCAGGCTGTCGGCCCGGGTCTGGAGGCGCGCCAGCTCGCGCGCGTCGCGACGCGCCGTCCACTGCAGCCAGCCGAACGCGGCGAGCACCACGGCGAACACACCGATCAGGATCTTGGTCGTGAGCCGGAGCTGCCGCGTCTGGCGGGCCACTTCCACGGCGATCCGCACGGCGGTGCTGGAGCGCCGTGGCGCAGGGGGAGACAGGGCCTGGTACTGCTCGCGTGGCGAGGAGATCCGCTCGGCCGTCGCGCGCAGCGTCGCGGTGACGCCCTCCGCCTCCGCGTCGCCGCCGCCGACGTGGAACTCGACGGCCGGCCCCTTCTGCCCGAACGCGATCACGTCGCCGTCGTTGAGGGCCGCGTCCCCGGTGATCTGGCGGCCGTTCACGAAGGTCCCGTTCGTGCTGCCGAGGTCGCGCACCAGGAACGTCGCCCCCTGCCGGATGACGGCGGCGTGGCGCGATGACACGTCCAGGTCCCGCTCCGGATCGAACCGGACGTCGGAGAGCGGGTGGCGACCCAGCCCGATGTAGGCTTTGCGGAAGGTTTCGACCTGTCCGACGCGCGCGCCCGACAGGAAGGTGAACCGGGCGGTCACGGGCTCCGCGTGACCAGGTAGAGCGCGGCGGCGACTGCCGCGGCCGCGACCAGCACCAGCGTGATGACGCGCCAGCGCTCTCCCCGCGCCCGCCGACGCGCCGGCTGAGGCGGGGGACTCCCCGTGTACACCGGGACGGGCTCGGTGCTGGTCTCGGTGTCGAGCAGGGGATAGACGTGGTGGCCCACTTCTTCGAGCGCGTTCGCGGGGCGGAGCCCGGCGCCGTCGAACCGGGCGATGATCACCGTGATGTTGTCGGGACCGCCCCGCTCGTTGGCCAGCGCGATCAGCCGGTCGGCCGCGGTCTGGAGGTCGCTGGCACGGGTCACGATCTCGGCGATCTCCTCCTTCTTCACCTGGCCCGAGAGCCCGTCGGAGCAGAGCACCAGGATGTCGCCGCGCCGCACTTCCTGATGGGTGAGGTCGACCTTCACCCGCGCGTCGGGGCCGAGCGCCTGGAGGATGATGTTGCGGCGCTCGCTCTTCGCGGCCTCCTCTTCGGTCAGCTCCCCGGCTTCGACCAGGCGCTGCATCAGCGACTGGTCCTTCGTGAGCTGCACCGCCTGGCCGTTGCGGATGAGGTAGGCGCGGCTGTCGCCGACCTGGGTCAGGTAGAAGTGGTCGCTCAACACGCCGACCGCCGTCGTCGTCGTCCCCATGCCGCGCACTTCGGGATGGGCCTTGGCGTAGGCGTGAATGTGCCCGTTGGCGACCTCCACGGCCTCCTTGAGGCGGTACGCGAACCGATGGGGCGTGGCCTCCCGCTCCCGGCCCCAGGCGCGGATCATCTGCTGGTAGATCGTGTCCGTCGCCATCTCGCTCGCCACCTCGCCCGCGGCCGCCCCGCCCATCCCGTCGGCGACGACGAAGAGCGACCCGCGCTCGCCCACGTCGTGCTCCCGGACGTCGGGCAGGAGCGAGGCTTCCTGGCGCGTCAGGTCCGCGACGAGGAAGCGGTCCTCGTTGTGGTCCCGCGTCCTGCCGCGGTCGGTCTTGGCGAAGACCTCAACTTTGACGGGCTTGGACGAGCGTCCGAACATGCGCTAGGGCTGACACAGGCTGTTCTGGAGCACCTGGTATGGGTGGTTGTCCGGGTCGAGCCGCGCCGATTCCTGGGCGTATTGGCATGCTTTGCCCCGGTCGTCAAGGCGGGCGTAGGCGTTGCTCGCGACATACGCCGCGAACGCCCGGTCCTTGGGCCGGACCCCGGGCGCGCGGTAGATGTCGAGCGCCGAGTCCCGGATAGTCGCGGCCGCGAGCACCTTGTTGCCGAACTTGTCGAACAGGTCGTCCACGAGCTCGTAGGCCCGGGCGGCGTCGATCCCCGCGGCCCGTGGCGGTGTCGGGTTCGCGGGTGTGTGCGTCGCCGCCTGGTTCGTCGAGTCCGGCCGCGCCCCGTCGTCCGTCTTCCTGCCGCCGCCCAGCAGCGAGACCGCCGCGCCCG
>WNEW01001903.1_pt1 | contig 10206 bp, 10 predicted proteins | sample 5399891 | NCBI WGS metagenome assembly WNEW01 (sample SAMN13153336, study PRJNA577476) | soil metagenome | isolation source: 40 cm grassland meadow soil pre-rain plot 5 | place: USA:California | collected 2015-09-08 | reverse complement strand
GATCTCGAGTACCGCAAGATCGGCGGCCGTGACGGCGACGCGCTGACGGACTTCGAGATGGCGCTGACGGTGCTGACGACGGTCGTGAGCGTGCCCACGGCGGACCGGGCGGTCGTCGATGGCGGGCTCAAGGCGTTCTCGACCGACAAGCCATTTCCCCCCGAGTCGGTCGAGCGGCCCGGCCTCACGTACGGATTCGCCGGCGACGAGCACGGCAGGCTCACCATCACCGATCCCACGCGCGCGCCCCGGCTCGGCGAGCGCATCGAGTTCTTCCCCCCGCACTGCGACCCGACCATCAACCTCTACGACCGCATGTACGTCATGCGCGGTGACCGCGTGGACACGGTGTGGACGGTCGCGGCGCGCGGCCGTTCCGACTGAACAGACGCCGCGTCAAAGCTTTTCAGAGGTGCCGTTCTTCCCGAGCCTGGTTCCGCGTCCGGTCAAGGGTCTGGTCGATTGGGATACGACATGGCGATCGCGGTCATTGACGCCTGGTCCCCGAACTACAACAGCCGATCCGGCGCCGCGATCGACTGCATCGTCATCCATGACACCGAAAGCGACACTGCCGCGGCCGCGCTCTCGTGGTTCGAGTCCCCCAATTCGGGAGTGTCGGCGCACTACGTCATCGACCGTGACGGCACGGTCTATCGTTGTGTCCCGGACGAGCTCCGCGCATGGCACGCCGGTGCATCGGAGCTCGAGGGGCGAACGGACGTCAACGACTTCTCATTGGGCATCGAGCTGGTTGGCTTCGCGACTGAAACCTTCACTGACGCCCAGATCGACGTCCTGGTCGAGCTGTGTGTCGAGCTCTGCCTGAAATACCCGGCGATCACGGTCGCACGAATCGTGGGCCACTCGGACATCGCAACGCCGCCGGGGCGAAAGACGGATCCCGGGCCGCACTTCCCCTGGGACGCCGTGCGCGCGCGTGTCCAGATCGAGCTCGACCGGCGATTGGCGTGAGAACATCGCCGCCTCACTGCGATCGACCGTCAACGTCTACAAGCCCGCGTCTACGTGAAGCGTGGTGATCGCTGGGCGCCGTGTGGACGATCGCGGCGCGAGGCCGCTCTGACTAAGAGGCCGTCAGAACAACGGGCGCTGTTTGTCGCCGCCAATCTTCTTGATGTTCTTCCAGATAGTAAGCCCAGCAGAATGTTGAGAGAGAAACAGGAGGTGATACATGCCAACGTTTTTTTCATTGGTCATAATCGGGTCGGCCTCGTCTTGATACCGAAATCCGAGCGTCTTCATCCGAGCGCGGAATAGGGGAATCAGGGATCGAACGAACGCCGACTTTTCGTCTGAACCAACGCGCTTTCCCGCGGCAAGCTTGGCAATTGGCAGCTCACGCCACTCGCGGCCTCCCATCAGGTCATCCAGACCCGTATGGGGCTGTTTCATGAACTGAGCGAGATTACGACGGATGCCTGCACTCGGAAACAAGAACAGGACATCGATAGGGCGCTTCGACAGCGCACGGAAAAGGGCGAGCTTGACCTCGAATCCTTCTGGATCGATGAACGCGAGCCCCAAGGTTCGCTCTGACAGCCTGGCGACGACCCTTCCTGCTTCCACCGTGCAGTCTCCGACGGCAAGATCGACTCGGTGAACATCGGTCGGTGGAATTCGCTTGCGCAGTGTTCGAATGTTCGTGGCGTTGAGATCACGAAAGAAGAGACGATCGAACGCCGGGGTAACCGCGAGTGCCCTCAAGGGCGAGCCGAGAAACTCGCGAGCGCTATCGTGATCGATGCCCTTTCCAGGCCCTGCCAAAAGATCGATGTACACGAGCTCGCGCCACTTGCCTTCCGCTCGTTTGACCGCCATTGCGGCCATGAAGGCATGCGCATAGCGTTCGACGTAATCCAATTTTTCGCGTGTCCAAGAACCTCCCGGGCGAGCCAGGAGCCCATCTGAGGCCACCCTCACCCCACCGGGGCCGCCCTAGGACTCCGCGCCGGCATGTCGTCCCACGTTCTTCCATCGAGCAGACGTCCCCGTGACTTTGGTGTTCGTCCGCCCCATTGCTTGAAGAAGAATCGAACGTCTGCCGTCAGGCATTGATCACGGATTTCGCGAACCCAGCCAGCTTCGACTGGGCGACGTCGTGGCCCGCTCTCACCTCCGACGATCACCCAATGGATATTGTCGAGTGGGAGAGCCGGGATTGGCCCGAGCAGTGGCTCGATCGAGATGAATCTCACTGCGGCAGGGATCTCACGCAAGTCGTCGATTCGCGCCGTGTAGCGAGAGCTTTCGACGGATACGCCTTGCCAGACATTGCTTGGCCACGAAAGGCCAGACGCGAGCTGTCTAAGTCGTTTGCTTCGTTTGGTCAAGATCTGAAACGTATGCCACGGGGCTTGGCCCATTACAGCGAAGACCTGCCAGATGTACTCTGCCGGGACGGCTTCATGAAAGAGATCGCTCATACTGTTGACGAAGATCATTCTTGGCCGACGCCAACGGAGGGGAAGACTCAAGAGGTCTGGGTGCAACGTCAGCTTGAAACCGTTGCGATACCTCGGGTTGTGCATTGCGTGGAGGCGCGCGGCGAGGCGCTCCGCATAACAATTCTTGCACCCGGGGCTGACTTTTGTGCAGCCGGTGACGGGATTCCAGGTTGCGTCCGTCCATTCGATGCCGGTTTGGTCGCCCACGGCTACGTATCTTCACCGAAGTGTTCACGCGGCGCAGCGTCTTTAAATTGATACGTCGGAGACTGAAAGTCAGGCGGCGGGACGGTAGGCGATCAGGTACTTGTGCTGGCCTTCCAGCACGAGCTCACCGCGCTGGTTGGTCAGCGTCACCTTCAGCGTCACGAGCCCGCCAGAGCGTTTGCGCTCGAGCGCGATCACCTCGTGGTCGGGCTTCAGCGTGTCGCCCACGAAGGCCGGGGCCACGAAGCGCGTGGACTGATCGAGGAAGGCGACGATCGAATCCTCGATCAACGGCGCGAGGGTGGAGGCGCCGACGGCGGTGAGCGACGTCAGCAAGAGGCCGTGGGCCAGCCGGCGGCCGAAGCGCGTCTTCTTCGCGTACTCGTCGTCGTAGTGGATGGGATGCGCGTCGCCGGTCATCCCCGCGAAGAACATGAAGTGGGCGTCGGTCAGCGTCCGGGACGGGCTGCCGAAGCGGTCGCCGACGCCGAAGTCCTCGAAGAAGAGCTGCTTCACCAGTTGCCCCAGAACATCTCCTGAACCGCGGCAGGCGTTTCGGCCTGGAAGAGCGCCGTGCGCAGGCGGGCGCTGCCCGCGAGTCCCGTCGAGTACCACGCGAGATGCTTCTTGAGCTGGACGAGGGCGTCGCGCGGCGGCAGGTGCTCCTCGATCAAGGCGCAATGGCGGTGGATGATGCGCGCGCGCGTCTCGCGGTCCACCGGCTCGCCGGCGAAGATCCACGGCGCACCCAGCGCGCCCCGCCCGATCATCACCGCTGCGCAGCCGGTGGCGGTGACGAGCTCGCTCGCGTCGGCGTGACTCCTCACGTCGCCGTTGCCGACCACGGGGACGCTGACCGCGGCCACCACCTCGCGGATGATGGCCCAGGGGGCGCGTCCGGTGTACTGCTGCGAGCGTGTGCGGGGATGGACCGTGATCGCGTCCACGCCTTCGCCCTCGGCGATGCGCGCGATCTCGACCGCGTTCACGGTGCGCTCGTCCCACCCCGAGCGGATCTTGATGGTGAACGGCACGTCGACGGCCTTCCGCAGCGTGCGGAAGATGACGGCCGCTCGCAGCGGGTCACGCATGAGCGCCGCGCCCTGTCCCTTGGCCACGATCTTCGAGACGGGGCAGCCCATGTTGAGGTCGATCCCGTCGGCGCCGGTCGCCGCGAGTCGTCGCGCGGCCTCGGCCAGCACGTCGGGATCCCCGCCGAGGAGCTGGAAGGCGATGGGGCGCTCCTCGGGCAGGTAGTGGGCGATCGCCTGGGTACGCGCATTGCCCTCGACCAGAGCGCGGGCGTCGATCTCCTCGCTGGTGAGGAGCCCGGCGCCGGCCTCGCGGCAGACGAGCCGGAACGGCGCGTTGGTGACCCCGGCCATCGGGGCGAGCCGCAGGTCCATCGGCTCCCCCTAATCCTTCAGCTCGCTCAGGAGCTCGATGACCCGACGGGCGACGCTCAGGTCTTCGCCCGCCTCCTGGTTGTAGCGCATGATCGCGCTCACCTTCCGGCCGTCACGCAGGAGCTGGCGCAGCTCGCCACGCAGCGGGTCCTTCAGGTTGGCGACGAGCTCCTTGGCGCGTTGCTCCTGGGTCGAGGTCGTTGCCCTGGCGGCGCGATACTTGGCCAGCGTCGCGGGCGTCGGACACGGCAGCACCTCCAGCCACGCGCCGCGCTCGGCCACGACCTGGACCATGAGGACGCTGCCCGAGATCGCTCCCGGGGCGAGGTCGATCTGGATCCAGTGAGTCGGGCGGACCGGATACGTCACGTCGCCTTCCATCATGAGCGGCTGGCCGGGCGCGATCGTCTGGACCGACGCCGCGTACTGGGCGCCGGCGGGTTGACGCGTCCGGCTCGCGAAGACGTCGTCGTAGAACGATGCGGTCTCGGGCTGGATGCAGGCAAGCGATCGCGGATGGGCGAGCGCCTTGAGCCGCCCGACGTCCTTGGCCCGGACGGCGTCGACGTAGCGCTCGACGAACGCCTGCTGCTCGGGCGTGAGCGGCGCATTCTGAGCGAAGGCCTCCGCGAGACCACAGAGCAGGCACGCGACGAACAGCAGTGACAGGCGCCGCATGACGCCTATCATCGCAGACGCCGCGCCAGCTCTCAGCAGAAGAAGCGTTTCAGGCCCGATCGGCGACGAGGACGGCGACGGGGAAGCCGTAGCGGATCTGCGTCCCGTCTCGCCGGGTCTCGATGCCGAGCCGGTCGTCGGCCAGCGATGCGGCGAACAGCTCGCGGATCCGGTCGGCGTCACCCGGCTTGGGGAACGAGCGACCGAGCAACCCTTCGAGCTCGCCTTCCAGGCGGTAGTGGGTCACGCGCGGCTCGCCGAGTCCGACGTCGCTGAAGGTCTGCTTCAGCTCACCGGGGGGCAGCGCCCGGACGTGCGACGGATCGCGCAACCGCTCCATGGCGTTGAAGGCGTCAGCCTTGTCCGGCGCCGGAGCGCTATCGGCCACGACGACCTTGCCACCCACGGCGCACACCCGGCGCATCTCGCGCAGCACGGCCCGGGGGTCGAGGAAGTGGTGGAAGGCGAAGCGCGCGCTGACGATGGTGAACGAGCCGTCGGGCCAGGGCAGCGGTAGCACGTCGCCCTGTCGCCAGGTGACGTTGGTGAGGCCGCGCTCCTGCTGGAGGGTGCGCGCGCGGTCGAGCATGGCCGGCGTGATGTCGATGCCCGTCACGTGACGCGCGACGCGCGCGAAGGCGCAGACGAGCAGGCCCGGGCCGCAGGCGACGTCGAGCACGGTGTCGGAGGGCCCCGCGCCGCTCCAGTCGACGATGAGCGTGAGCGCGGCCTCGTCCTTGATGGAGGGCGCCGTGGAAAACGGCACCGCCTGGCGCGTGAACTGGTCGAGGATCAGGTCAGAGTGTTCGCTTGTAGACACGGCCACCTTTCATGATCAGGCGGAGACTGTCCTGATTCTGGAGGACGCGAAGGTTCTTCAACGGATTGCCGGCCACCACGAGCAGGTCGGCGTACTTGCCCGGCTCGACGCTGCCGATCTTGTCCTGCATCCGGAACAGCTCGGCGTTGACGCGGGTCGCCGAGAGCAGGACCTCCATCGGCGTCATCACCTGGGCCTTCAGCTCCAGCTCCACGGCGCGCTGGCTCATCATGTCGCCGAGCAGGTCCGACCCCGAGCCGATCTTGCACCCCGCGCGGTAGGCGTAGGTGAGGCCCTGCACGCTCTGCTGGCGGGCGAGGTCGATCTTCTGGATCTGGTGATCGCCGATGCCGTAGCGCTTGCCCTCGCGATAGATCGCCTCGTAGGTCACCATCGTCGGCACGATGAAGGCGCCGGCCTCCTTGATGGCCTTGGCCGCGCCTTCGCGGATCAGGTTGCCGTGCTCGATCGAGCGTACGCCGGCCTCGATGGCGCGACGCACGGCCGAGTCACTGTACGCGTGCGAGAGCACGTACTTGCCGACGGCCTGGGCCTCCTCGACGGCGGCGCGCATCTCGGCGACCGTGTACTGCGTCGTGTCGAGCTCGTCCGACGGGGACATGGCGCCGCCCGAGGCCATGATCTTGATCTGGTCCACGTCGCGACGAAGTTGCTCGCGCGCGGCCTTGCGGACCTCGTCGACGCCGTCGGCGATGGAGCCGACCATGCCGACGCAGCAGCCCACGGGATCGATCCATTCGGCGCGCCGGCGCTTGTCACCGTGGCCGCCGGTCTGCGAGAGATAGTTGCCCGAGACGAGCAGCCGCGGCCCTGGGAAATGGCCTTCCTCCAGCGCCAACCTGAAGCCGTAGTCGGCGCCGCCGGCATCGCGGGCCGTCGTGAAGCCCTGCATCAAGCATTCTTCGGCGCGGCGCATGGCGCGAGCGGCGATGTAGCTGGCGGGATAGTAGCGGTGCTGGTCGGTGATGTTCTCGGTGATCGCGCAGATGTGGACGTGGGCGTCGGTGAGCCCGGGCATCAGCGTGGCGCCCTTGCAGTCGAGCGTGGTCACCGGCCCGGGCAGCGCGCCGACCGTGCCGTGGCGGGCGACGTCCTTGATGGTGTCGTCCTCGACGACGACCGCCGCGCCTTCGACGGGCTCGGCGCCGGTGCAGTCGATCAGGAACGCATTGGTGAAGACCGTGATGCTCATCGCGCGGCTCTTTCCTGTGGCGCTACCGCGCCACGATCTTGGCGTCGTACATCCACACCTTCTCGTCGGCGCGCGGCGTCCACTCCACCGTGCTGGCCACGCCGTAGAGGTCGTGCTGCTGCCAGAGGAAGACCCACGGCGCCTCGTCATGGACGAGCTTCTGCAGCTCGGCGTAGGCGGCCGCACGGCCCTTGGGATCCATCACCGTGACGGCGCGGGCGATCTTCTCGTCGATCACCTTGTTGTTGCCGTACGACGAGTAGGTCTGGTCGGCCAGGAAGAGCGGCTGGATCGTGCCCTGGCCGTTCAGGGCCGGCCCCCAGCCGAGGAAGAACAGGTCACCGGTGTTGCGGTTCTTGATCTTGTCCAGGTGAGTCCCCCACTCGTTGACGACGACGTTCGTCTTGATCTGGAGCCGCTGGAGCTGGGCGGCGATGGCGAGCGAGACGTCCTTGTCCAGCGGGTAGCGGCCGGACGGCGTGTCGAGCGTCAACTGAAGCTTCGCGGGATCGACGCCCGCCTCCTTGAACAGCGCCTGGGCCCGCGCCGGGTCGTGCTTGTAGCACTCGACCGGCGCGTAGTCGACGTTGGCCGGCGCCAGCGGGCCACACATCCTCGTCGCGCGGCCCTTGAGCACCGCCCGGATCAGCTCGTCCACGTCCACCGCGTGGTTCATCGCACGGCGCACCCGCACGTCCTGCATCGGCCCCGGCTTCACGTTCACCAGCGCGAGATAGTTGATGCGCGAGGAGACGGTGGAACGAACCTTCGCGCGACCAGAGCGTTCCACCGCCTCGACGGCGTGCGGTGGCACGTCCTTCATGATGTCGATCTCGCCCGAGAGCAGGGCCGCCATCCGCGCGCTGAACTCGGGGATGAACCGGAACGTCACGCGGCTCGCGTCGGCGGGGCCGCCCCAGTAGTCGGGATTGCGCTCGAGGACGAGTCGCTCGTCGCGTCGCCACTCGACGAACTTGAACGGCCCGGTGCCGATGGGCTTCTCGGCCAGCTTCTGCGGCCCGAGATCCTTCAACGCCTTGGCCGGCATGATGAGCAGGTTGGTCAGCGAGGCGTGGTCGATGAGATTGGGCCACGGCTGCTTCGTCAGGAACCGCACCGTGGAGTCGTCGACCACCTGCACTTCTTTGAGCGGGCCCCAGTACGACGCCGTCGCGTAGTGGCTCTTGCTGGCCGGATCGAGCGCGTAGTCGAGCGTCGCCTTGACCGACTGGGCGGTGAACGGCTCGCCGTTGTGGAACTTGACGCCCTTGCGCAGCGTGAACTCCCACGTCGTGTCGTTGACGATCTTGTAGCTCGTGGCCAGCATCGGCACCGGCTTGAAGGTCTTGGGATCACGGTCGAGCAGCCGGTCGTAGATGTGCTCGAGCATGTTGTTGGTCGTCCAGTCCACGATCGTCACCGCCAGCATCGTCCGCGGCTCGGCGCCGAGGCCGATCACGATCTCCTTGCTCTTGACCCGGTCCTGGGCGAGCGCGGGAGCGGCGAGGGCGACGACGACGAGAACGACGGTGACGGCGCGGAAGAAGGAGCGCATAAAGCCTCCGTTAAACGCGAAGCTTCGGATCGAGGGTGTCGCGGAGCCAGTCGCCGAGCAGGTTCACGCCGAGCGCCGTCAGTGCCAGCGCCGCGCCCGGAAAGGCGGCCAGCCACCACGCGACGTAGAGGAAGTCGCGGCCCTCGGCCAGCATCGAGCCCCACGCGGGCGTGGGCGGTTGAACACCGAAGCCGAGGAACGAGATGGCGGCTTCCGCCACGATGAACTGAGAGAACTGCAGGCTGGCCACGACGATGATCGACGGCGCGACGTTGGGGAGCACGTGACGGAAGAGCAAACGCGCGCGGCCCACGCCCAGCGCGGCCGCCGCCTGGACGAAGTCGCGCTCCTTCACCGACAGCACCTCCCCGCGAACCACGCGAGCATACACGACCCATCCAGCCGCCGAAAGGCTGAGGATGATGTTGCGGAGGCCGAGACCGACGATCGTATTGATCGTCATGGCCAGGAGGATGAACGGAAACGAGAGCTGCACGTCGGCCAGACGCATGAGCGCCGCCGACGGCCAGCGCTCGACGAAGCCGGCGATCAGGCCGAGCAGGCCGCCGACGACGGCGGTGACGACGACCGTGCAGGCGCCGATGAACAGCGCGAGCCGCGCGCCGTAGAGGACGCGGGCGAGCAGGTCGCGACCGAGCTGATCGGTGCCCAGCGGGTGGCCCGGCGCGCCCGGGGGCCGCAAGCTCTGAGCGAAGTCGCTCGCCAGCGGATCGACCGGCGCCAGCCACGGCGCGGCGGCGGCGGCCACGATCGCGGCGAGCGTGATGCCGATGCCGAGCCAGGCCTTCACGCGCGCAGCCTCACCCGCGGATCGAGCCAGCCGTAGAGGACGTCCACGAGGAGGTTGATCACCGTGTACGTGGCCGAGATCACGAAGACGGCGGCGAGGACCACCGGGAAGTCGCGATTGAGCAGCGCTTGCACGGTGAGTCGGCCGAGCCCGGGCCACGCGAAGATCGTCTCCGTGATCACGGCCCCGCCGAGGAGCTGGCCGATCTCGAGCCCGGCCAGCGTCACGATCGGAATCGCGGAATTGCGCAGCGTGTGCTTGGCCACGACGCGCGGCTCGCTGAGGCCCTTGGCGCGCGCCGTCAGCACGTAGTCCTCGCCGAGCGCCTCCAGCATCGCCGAGCGCGTGAGCCGGGCGATGCGGGCCGAGAAGAACGCGGCCAGCACCACCGACGGCATGACGAGGTGGGCGAGCGACCCCATGCCGCCCGTGGGCAGCCAGCGCAGCTGGACGGAGAAGACGTAGATCAGCATGAGGCCCAGCCAGAAGCCGGGCACGGCCTGGCCGATCACCGTCGCGAGCGTCCCCGCGTGGTCGACGAGGGTGTTGCGCCTCACTGCCGTCACCACGCCGAGCGGCACGGCGACCACGAGCGTGAGCAGGACGGCGCTGGCCGCGAGCAGCAGCGTCGCGGGCAGGCGCTCGAGCACGAGGCCCAGCGCGTCGCGCCGGTAACGCAGCGACTCGCCGAAGTCGCCACGCAGCGCGCCGCCGACGAAGCGCGCGTACTGCACGGGGAGCGGATCGTTGAAGCCCAAACGCTGGCGGATCTCGTTCACGTCCTTGGCCTGGATGTCCATCGGCATGAACAGCAGCACCGGATCGCCGCCCAGGCGCACCATCGCGAAGACCGCGGAGAGCGACAGGAAGACGACCAGCGCGGTCTGGGCCAGCCGCGACAGGAGATACGCGCGCACCCGGGCCTACGTTACCGTTACCGAGGGGCTTCCGGGTAGAGTACGAGTCGCGCTGTAGCGCCGAGTACCGGGAGCTTGGCCATCCTCTTGGCCGATACGAATCGCGTCGGCTTCGGAAATAACCAGGACGA
>WNEW01001895.1_pt1 | contig 10221 bp, 12 predicted proteins | sample 5399891 | NCBI WGS metagenome assembly WNEW01 (sample SAMN13153336, study PRJNA577476) | soil metagenome | isolation source: 40 cm grassland meadow soil pre-rain plot 5 | place: USA:California | collected 2015-09-08 | reverse complement strand
GGGGGCGGGGGAGCGCTCTTGCAGCCGGACAGCCCAACGAGGGCGCACAGGACGAAGGCGGTAGAGAATAGCTCTCGAGAACGCATCCGGCCTCCTTCTCATCGGATGTCTCGTACTCCTTCGACTCTACCAGTATCCGTCGCCCCAGCACCCACGCGGGCCAAGTTGTTTCACGCAGCCTGACAGGGGTGTCACGTAGTGGACCGTTTTGTTTGTCCTGGCCGACGCTCGTGGGACATTGAGGACGATCCCGCCCACGAGCAGGAGCGGGCCGAACAGCAGGCCGCCGAACGAGTTACGGGCTCTCCACGCAAAACAGGAAGAACAGCGGCCGCGTCTGCGTCTCGTGCGGATCGCTCAGGCACCGCACGCGCGGCGACGTGCCGGCGCGCGGATTCTGCTGCGGCGGCGGCGACGAGGAGGCGCAGCCAACCAGCACGGCGAGCAGCGCCAGCACGAGGAGGGCTCGGGTCACGGGGCGCTATCATAACCCGGCCCATGCCACGCGACTTCGCCCGTCTTTCAGCGCGCGCCGCGGTCGAGCGCCTGCGTCCCGGCATGAAGGTGCTCGTGCCGCCCGCGTGCGGCGAGCCCACGGCGCTGTTGACCGAGGTCTGCGCCCAGAGCGACCGGCTGCGCGACCTCACGCTGCTCGGCGGCATACACCTGGGCGACTTCGCCTTCGCGCGGCCCGAGCACGCGGCGCTGCGCGCGGCCACGTGGCACATGTCGCCGCGCCTGGAGGATGCGCGGCGACGCGGGCGCGTGCAGTTCGTGCCGGTGCGCTACTTCGACGTCGTCACCGAGTTCGCGCGCGGCGGCCACTGGGCGCCCGACTGCGTGATCGTGCACGCGGCGCCGCCCGACGCGGGCGGCTACCTCTCGCTGGGCGTCGCGGTCGGTGTCGCGCTGCCGGCGGCGCGCACGGCGCCGCTGGTGATCGCGCAGGTCAATCCCCGCATGCCGCGCACGCGCGGCAACTGCTGGCTGCACGCGAGCCAGGTCGACGCCTGGGTCGACGTCGACGAGCCGCTCGTCGAGTACCCGCCGCCCGTCGTCGGCGAGATCGAGCGGGCCATCGGCCGCCACGTGGCCGCGCTCGTGGCGGACGGCGCGGCGGTGCAGGTGGGCGTGGGCGCGATCCCGCAGGCGGTGCTCGAGGCGCTCGACGGCCACCGCGATCTCGCGCTGCACTCGCTGCTGGTCGACGCGGCCGTCGGTCTCGTCGAGCGCGGCGTCGTGACGTGCGCGGCCAAGCGGCTGCATCGCGGGCGGATGGACGTCGCGGAGGCGATGGGCACGCGGCGGCTCTTCGACTTCCTGCGCGACAACGATCGCGTCAACATGGAGTCCTCCGCGTTCGTGCACGATCCGGACGTCGTCGCGCGCATCGACCGCTTCGTGTCGATCAACTCGGCGCTCGAGATCGATCTCACGGGGCAGGTGACGGCGGAGAGCCTCGGCGGGCGGCAAGTCGCCGGCATCGGCGGCCAGTTCGACTTCGTGCTGGGCGCCAGCCGCTCGCGCGGCGGCGCGTCGATCATCGCGTTGCCGTCGACCGGCCGCGATGGCGCGGTCTCACGGATCGTGGCGCGGCTGGGCGCCGGCGCGGCGGTGACGACGCCACGGTTCCTCGCGGACTGGGTCGTGACGGAGCACGGAACGGCGAAGCTGAAGGGGCGGGGAGAAGCCGAGCGGGCCGCGGCCCTGATCGCCGTGGCCCACCCGCGGTTTCGGGAGGAGCTGGAGCGTGCGGCTACGCCTGCTTAGCGGCCTCGATTTTCTCGAAGATCTCCTCGTGCTCGGGGAATCGGTACGTCTCCTGATTCGAGTAGACGACCTTCTTGCCGATGAACACTTCGAAGATGCCCCCCGCGCCCTCGCGCAGCGTGGCGGTGATGCCGTACTTGTCCTTGATGGCGGCCTGCAAACTGGAGGCCTGAGGCAGGTAGTTTCACTCGCCGCAATAGAGGATCTCGATCTCCATGCAGACTCCCCCTTTCCCGACGGGTTGATTGTCATTGTATAGGATGACCGCTTCGTGACCACCGATTCCCGGCGCTACGGGCTGATCGACACCGATCCCGGCATCGACGACGCGCTGGCGCTGCTGCTGGCGTGGAGCTCGCCGGAGTGGGTGGTGGAGGTCGTCACGGTCGTCGCCGGCAACGTTTCGCTGGAGGCGGGCACCCTCAACGTCTTCCGGCTCCTGGGCCTGCGCCGGCCGTCGCCCGCGCCGCTGGTCGCCTCGGGCGCGGCGGGCCCGCTGGCGAGGCCGCTGCGGATCGCGCCCTACCACGGCGTCGACGGGCTCGGCGACCTGACCGATTGGCCGCCGGCCGAGGCGCGTGTCGCGTCCACCGACGCTCCCGGTGTGATCGTCGATGCCGCGCGCCGCCGAGGACCTGGCCTCACGATCGTGGCGCTGGGGCCGCTGACCAACCTGGCCCTCGCCGTCGAGCGCGACGCGGCGGCGGTGCGGGGCGCGGGCCGGGTCGTCGCCATGGGCGGCGCCGTGGACGTGCCCGGCAACGTGACGCCGGACGCCGAGTTCAACGCCCACGTCGATCCGGAGGCGCTGCGACGCGTGCTCGATGCGGGCGTGCGCCCGGACCTGGTGCCGCTCGACGCCACCCGCCAGGCGACCCTCGAGCGCGCCGAGCTGGAGGCGACCCTCGCGCGTACGCCCGGGCGGCTGGCCGACTACATCCGCCGCTTCACCGGCTACGCGCTACGTATGGACGAGACGCACGGCAGGCGCGGGATGGATCTGCACGACCCGCTGGCGGTCGGCGTCGCGCTCGACCCGACGCTTGTCGAGTGGGAGCCGATCCGCCTCGTCATCGGCCCGAACGGCCAGACGCGCCGCGCCGTCGGCGAGCCCAACGCCCGCTTCGCGCGCGTCGTGGACGCGCCGCGGTTTCTCCGCCTGTTCCTGGAGCGGCTGTGCCCCGCGTGCTAGTCGTCGGCTCCGCCAACGTCGACTTCACGGTCGCGCTCGAACGCCTGCCCGAGCCCGGCGAGACCGTCTCCGAGGGCACGCTGCTGGTCGCGCGCGGCGGCAAGGGCGCCAACCAGGCGGTGGCGGCGCGCCGGCTCGGGGCCGAGGTGCGGCTGATCGGCTGCGTCGGCGACGACCCCTCCGGCCGCGAGGTCCGCGCGGCGCTGGACGCGGAAGGCATCGGCGTGGCGGGCGTCGTGACCAGCGCCGAGGCGCGGACCGGCACCGCCCTCATCCTGGTGGATCGCGCGGGGCGCAACCAGATCGGCGTCGCGCCCGGCGCCAACCGCGCGCTGACGGCCGCGCAGGTCCAGGCGCGCGCCGAAGACTTCGGATGGGCCGAGGTGGTGGTGGCGTCGTGCGAGATCCCGCTGGACTGCGTCGCCGCCGCGCTCGGGCTCGCGCGACGACGCGGCGCGACGACGATCCTCAACCCGGCGCCCGTGCCGCGCGCGCCGCTCGAGCGGCTGGATCTCGTCGACTACCTGACGCCGAACGCCGGCGAGGCGGCGCGGCTGGGCGGCGTCGCCGGTGAGGAGGCGGCGGCCGACGCGCTCGTCGCGCGCGGCGCCGGCACGGTGATCGTCACGCTCGGCGAGGCCGGCGCGCTCTGCCGCGGCCGCGCGGGCACGCACCGCGTGCCGGGGATGAAGGTCGAGGCGGTGGACACGACGGCGGCCGGCGACGCGTTCAACGGCGCGCTCGCGGTGGCACTGGCCGAGCGCCGAGACGTTCTGTCCGCGCTGCGCTTCGCCAACGCCGCCGCGGCACTGGCCTGCACGAAGCGCGGCGCCCAGCCCTCACTGCCGACGCGCGCCGAGGTCGACCGTGTGGCTGGGTGAGCGCCGTGGCGAGCGTGCCGAACGGCAACGCCGTGGTCCCGATGCACGGTGGTGTCGGCGAGGCGCGCGTGGGCGCGCTACGTGCGCACGGTGCGCGAATCGATCCGCGTGTACGCCGACGGCGACCACGTGCGCGCCGACCACACGCGCACGATCTGGCGCGCCACGTTCTTGAGACTGCACTACCGCCTGCGCCGCCGCGGGCCCCGCTAGCGCGACTTGCGCTGCTCCAGACCCTTCAGCAGGCGCTCGGCCTGGTCGAGGTTGCGCCGCGCGTTGACGTGCTGCGGCTCCATGTCGAGCACGGTCTTCCACTCGGCGATGGCCTCGGGCAGCTTCTCCTCGCGGAAGAGCCGGATGCCTTCCTGATAGTGGCGGTCGATGACCTGACGCCGCGCCTGCTGCACCAGCTGGGCGACGTCCTGGTAGTCGGGCTGCAGCTTGGCCAGCATCGTGAGCGCGCGGTACGAGTCGTCGTACTTCTTCTCCTCGAACGCGGTCTGGCCCTGCCGGTAGAGCGTGAGCTTCTTGAGCTCGGTGCCCTCGCGATCGCGGGGGTTGTCTGCGAGGTAGCGATCGAGGTCGGCGAGCGCGCTCGCGAAATCCTTGCGATCGACGGCGTCGCGCACGTCCGCCAGCAGCGGATTGATTTCCGGCGGCTCGTCCTGCGACGGGGCGGGGCGGTCGGTCCGCGGAGGGACCGCGGCCGCGGTGCCGGCCGGCGGCGGGGTCCGGCCCGGCGCGTAGAACGGCACGCCGGGAATCTCGGGAATGCGCAGCACCGCGCCGACGGCGAGCGGCTTGCCCGGCGGCAGGTTGTTGGTCTCCCAGATCACCTCGCTGAGCGCCCGATCGCCGTAGTAGCGCTCCGCGAGCGAGGCGAGCGTGTCGCCGGCGCGCACCGTGTAGGTTACGAACTCGACGTCGCCGATGCCGCGCAGCAGCTCCGCCGCGGTCGCGTTCATGGGATCGAGCGCCAGCGCGGCGAGCAGGGGGCGCCGCGCCTGGACGGCCGCGCCGCGCTGCACCAACGCGCGCGCCTCGCCGACCCGGGTGGCCACGAGCCCCTCGATGCGCGCAGTCAGGCGCGCCTCGGCCGCGCGGGCCTCGGCGTCGTTGGGATCGATGGTGCGCGCGATCTTCCACTCGAGCAGGGCCGGGCGCAGCTGGCCGTCGCGCTCCAGGGCCTTGGCCCGCGCATGGGACGGTTTGATCAGCTCGGGCTTGGACGGCACCGCCGAGACGCACGCGCCGAGCATCAGCGCGGCGCCGAGGATGGCCGCCAGCCTCATCGCAGGTGCTCCTGGTGGAAGAGGTTGAGGTTCCTGGCGAACTGCTCGAGCGTCATCTCGGAGTAGATCTGGCTGCGGCTGATCTGCAGCGGGCGGACGAACGACGGATTGCTCTCGCGACGCACGGTGAAGGCGGCCACGTACCCCTGCTCGCGCACGCGGGCGAGCAGGTCGTCGTCGACGCGGCCGTAGGGATAGGCGAGGAACTGGACCGCGCGGCCCATTTGCCGCTGGAACAGGCGCGGCGGGTCGGCGAGCTCGTCCTGCATGCGCTTGGCGTACTGGGCGTCGGTCTCGCCGGCGGCGCGCCGAAGGTCGCCGTGCGTCTTGCTGTGCGCCTGCACGTCGAAGCCTTCGGCGGCGAGGCTCTTGAGCTGATCCCAGGACAGCGCGTTACGGCCGGTACCGACGTAATCCGTGTAGACGAAGAGCGTGGCCGGGAAGCCGAGCTTCTTCAGCACAGGGTAGGCGTACTCGCGGAAGGACTGATAGCCGTCGTCGAACGTCAGCACGACCGATTTCCGCGGCAGCTGGCGCTTGAGCTGCAGCCAGTCGACGAACTCCGGCAGCGACACCACGTGGTAGCCCTCACGCTTGAGGTAGCGCATCTGCTCGGCGAAGGCATCGGCGCCGAGCACGAGCCGGCCTTTCGACTGGGGACCGAGGTTGTGATAGACGAGGATCGGCACGAGCTGATAGCCGGTGGGGTCCACGCCCGCGACGTTCCACGGTCGCTTCGGAACGACCACGCGCTTGCCGGCCTTGAACGTGCGCGCGCCGCCGTTGAAGTCCTCGATCATCCACGCCTTGGCCGGATCGCCCAGGTGCGTCCGTGCCAGCGCCTCAGCCGTCTCGCCGTCGTGCGTGGTGACGACGACGACGAAGTCGTCCGACTCGCCCACCACGGTCGCGTCGGACTTGCCGCCCGCCGTGCCGCCGAGCCCCAGCGTGGCGCAGCCGCCGAGGGCGAGGACCGCGACGACGAGGCTCAGCGCACGCACAGGCCCCGCACCTCGTACACCTCGATCTCATCCTCCTTGCCCTTGACCTTCATGAGCCCGAGCGACTTGGCGTCGACGAGGTCGCGCACGGCGTCGTAGGTGCGGCGCGTGAGCAGGATCGAGCCCGGCTTCGCGCGGTCCTGGAGCCGCGCGGCGACGTTGACGCTGTCACCGATGACCGTGTACTCCATGCGCTCCTCGGTGCCGACGGAGCCGGCCACCACCTCGCCGAGGCTGACGCCGATGCCAACCTCGAAGGGATCCTCTCCGAGGGCGCGGCGGCGCCTGCCGAGCTCGGCCACCGCCGTGCGCATGTCGAGCGCCGTCTTGACGGCGCGCGCGGCGTGGTCGGGATGCGCGATCGGCGCGCCGAAGAGGGCCATCACCGCGTCGCCCAGGAACTTGTTCAGCGTGCCGTCGTGCTTTGAGACCGTCTCGATCATCAGCGTGTAGAACTCGTTCAGCACGCTCACGACCTGCACCGGCGTCAGGCGCTCGGACATCGAGGTGAAGCCGCGGATGTCGCAGAACAGCACCGTGGCGTCGCGCCGCTCGCCGGTCAGCATGGGGTGCTCGGGATCCTTCAGGACCTCCTCGGCGACCTCGCGCGCCACGTAGCGGGTGAAGGCGCGCTTGATCATCTCCTTCTCGCGCAGGCTGCGCGCCATGCGGTTGAACGACTCGGTCAGCACGCCGAGCTCGTCGCGCGAGGTCACCGGCACCGACACGCTGAAATCACCCTGCGCGACCGCGTCCGTCGCGTCCATCAGCCGGTGGATCGGCCGCGCGAGCAGCGTGGCCAGCGCCACCGCACCGGCGAGTCCGAGCACCACCATGAACGCCGTGATGACGCCGGCCTGCTTGCGGGCCTGGCCCACCTCCGCCCTGATTGCCCCCGTGCCGAAGCCGACGTAGAGCGTGCCGAGGGGCGTCTTGCTGAAAACCAGTGGCACGGAGATGTCGATGATCTCGGCGTCGCCACGCTTGAACCTCTGCACGAGCAGCTCCTTGCCCGCCGGCCTCAGCGCCGGCGGCCGCACGATCGGGCGGCCGATCGCCGTCACGTCGGAGTGCGCGTGCACGACGCCCTTTTCGTCGGTGAACACGACATAGGCGGGGGCGTCGCGAAGGTGCATGGCCTCCTTGACGAGAATGTTGAGCGCGAGGAGGTCGTTGGTCGCCAGCGCGCTCTTGCCGCCGGCGGCGAGATTGGCGGCGATCGTGAGGCCGCGCTCGGTGGCGGCCTTGGTCAGGGCCTGCTCCTGGCGATCCAGGAGCGAAAAGCCGACGAGGAGCACGGTGAGGGCGACGAGCGAGGTGATGAGCAGGCTGAGCTTGACCTTGAGCGGCAGCGGGAAGTCGCGCCTGACCCTCACCCAACGAGCCTAGCGGACCTCGGCGGGAACGGTCAATCTGGACCTCAGTCGTATGATCCGCGACAAGGCTTCCTCGACCCGCTCGGCCGGCAGGCCGCCCCGGCGGACGGCCCGGCGGATGGCCTTGAGGGCCTCGGCAGAGGCCGAGCCGTCGCCGGGCAGCCGATCGTCGGCGATCAGGATCAGGTCGACACCCGCCCGCAGTGCCCGCACGGCGGCATCCCCCGCGCCATAGTGGCGCTCGATGGCGCCCATCCGCATGTCGTCGCTGACGACGACGCCGCGCCAGCCCAGCTCGTCGCGCAGCATCCCGTCGATGGTCGCGCGCGAGAGCGTGGCGGGCACCCACGGGTCGAGGTGGCGGTTGTAGACGTGCGCGGTCATCACGGCGTCCACCATGCCCTCGGCGAGCAGCAGCCGGTACGGGACCAGCTCGACGTCGGGCCGCGCGGTGTCGGTGACGTCGACGAAGCCCGCGTGCGAGTCGTCCACGCTCGAGCCGTGTCCGGGGAAGTGCTTGATGGCGGTGAGGATGCCGGCCGCGTGCATGCCGGCGATGTAGGCACGTGCCTGCGCGGCGACGAGCTTGGGGTTGGCGCCGAACGAGCGGCCGACGCCGACGACGACGGGGTTCGCCGGGTTGTAACCGACGTCCACGACGGGCGCGAGGTTCCAGTTGATGCCGGCGTCACGCAGCATGCCGCCGATGCGTCGCGCTTCCAGCTCGGTCTGCGCGAGGTCGCCGGCCTCGCCCAGGTCCTGGTGCGACGGCGTGGGCGTCCAGCCCGCGCCCGGGCCCAGGCGCATCACGCGGCCGCCCTCGGCGTCCACGGCCACCAGCAGCGCGCGGCCCGTGCACTGGCGGGCGCGCGCCATGACGTCTCGCGTGAGCCGCGCCGTCTGCTCGGCGTCCACGATGTTGCGGCCGAAGAGGATGACGCCGGCCACGCGCGTCTCGCACAGCAGGCTCTCGAGCGGAGCATTGCCGGCAAGACTCGTCCCGTGAAAGCCCACGAGCAGCAACTCGCCGAGCCGCGGATTGAGAGCGCCGAAGCGCTCGGGATCGAGGCCGGTGCGGCACCCGGCGAGGAGGGCGACGACGAGCGCGACGGCGAGGAGAGCGCCGCGCGAGAGTCTAGCGGCCACCGACGGCGTCGACCAGCCGTCGCACGCGCGCGGGGTCGACGGGGCTGCTCACGTCGCCGTTCCGCTTGAGCGAGGTGCCGACGATCAGCGCGTCGGCGAGGGACAGCAGCTCGGGCGCCGTCTCGGGCGTCACGCCGCTGCCCACGAGGATCGGCACGTCGGGGACGGCGCTGCGCACGCGCTTGACGTCGTCGATCGGCGTGGCGTCGCCGGTGGCGCGCCCCGAGACGACGAGGCCGTCGGCCAGGGAGCGCGCGGCGAGGTCCCGCGCCTGCTGCTCCACGTCGACCGGCGCCAGCGGCACGGCGTGCTTGCCCTGCACGTCGGCGAAGATCGCGACGTCGACGCCGAGCAGCCGCCGATCGCGAAGCAGGTCGTACGCGTCGGCCTGCACGATGCCCTGGTCGGCCACCACGGCGCCGGCGAGGACGTTGACGCGGATGAAGCGCGCGCCGACGGCGGTGGCCACCGCCAGCGCCGAGCGTGCGTCGCTCTTGAGGACGTTGACGCCGAGCGGCGTCTCGGGCAGCGCGCGGCGGATCTCGTGCGCGATCACGCTCATGGCCGCGACGGTGGCGGCCGCGACGCGGCCCGGCGTGAAGGGCGCGTCACCATAGTTCTCGACGATGATCGCGTCCATGCCGTTGTCGACGAGCGCGCGGGCGTCCGCGAGGGCGGCGGCGATCGTCTTCTCCATCGAGCCGTCCCAGCGCGGGCTGCCGGGCAGCGGAGGCAGGTGCACCATGCCGATCAGGCGCATGACAGCACTGTAGCACGCGGCGTGTGGACACCCTCGCAACGCGTCGCTATGATGGCGCGACGATCCTGCCGGCCTGAAAGGAGCCACCCGTGGGCTACCAGACGCTGATCTCCGAGCGCGACGGCGCCAGCGCGACGATCACCCTGAATCGACCCCAGGCCCTCAACGCGCTCGACCTCGTGATGCGCCGGGAGCTCGCGGACGTGCTCGACGAGATCGAGGCCGACGAGGCCGCGCGCGGGTGGAGCTGCTGAACCGGTTGGTGCTGCGGCTCGTCGACTTTCCCAAGCCGACGATCGCCATGGTGGACGGCTACGCCGTCGGCGCGGGCTCGAACCTGGCGCTCTGCTGCGATCTCATCGTGGCCTCGGAGCGGGCGCGGTTCGGCGAGCTGTTCTGGAAGATCGGCCTCGTCCCGGACGGCGGCGGCACGTGGCTGCTCTCGCGCGTGGTCGGCCTGGCGCGCGCCAAGGAGCTGATCTTCACCGCGGACGTCATCGACGCCACCGAGGCGGCGCGCATCGGGCTGGTCAACCGCGTCGTGCCGGTGGCCGAACTGGCGTCGACCACGCGCGCGCTCGCCGAAAAGATCGCCGCCGGCCCGCCGGCCGTGCTGAAGATGGCCAAGCACATGGTGAACCGCGCGGCCACGTCCGATCTCGCCAGCGCCCTCGACCTCGAGGCGTTCTCCCAGGGCATCGCGATCTCGTCGGAGGATCATCAGGAGGGGCTTGCCGCGTTCTTCGAGAAGCGGCCGGCGAAGTTCACGGGTCGCTGAGCGCCGTCACTCTTCGCTGCGGCGC
>WNEW01005505.1_pt1 | contig 10222 bp, 8 predicted proteins | sample 5399891 | NCBI WGS metagenome assembly WNEW01 (sample SAMN13153336, study PRJNA577476) | soil metagenome | isolation source: 40 cm grassland meadow soil pre-rain plot 5 | place: USA:California | collected 2015-09-08 | reverse complement strand
ACCTCCGCGGTGCGGAGCTTGCGCATCAGGATGATCACCAGCGGGATCACCAGCGGGAGCGCCGATATCACCGCCGCCACGCCCAGGCGCGGCTGCCCCATGTCGAAGGCGTTGCGGATGCCCAGCGTGCCGAGCACGTGCCCCTGGTTCGCCGGCCCGCCGCCGGACACGAAGTAGACGGTGTTGAAGTCGCCGAGCAGGAAGATCGTCGAGAGCAGCGTGCAGATCAGGTAGAGGTTGGCGAGCAGTGGGAAGGTGATGTGGACAAATCCTCTGAGGCCGGTGGCGCCGTCGACCTTGGCGGTGTCGCTGATCTCGAGCGGGATCGCCATCCGGCCGGCCAGGAGGATCAGCGTCCAGAACGGCGTCCACTTCCAGATGTGCGAGACGATGACCGCCGCGAGCGCCGACCATCGGTCGTTGAGGTAGTGCGCGCCTTCGATGTGGAAGAGCTTGTAGAGCAGGTTGTTGAGGAACCCCCACTCGCCGTTCAGCATCCAGTGGATCGAGATGAACGTCGAGATCTGTGGCACGGCCCAGGGCAGGACGAAGATCATCAGCAGCGCCTTCATCCACCAGCCGCGGCGCATGAAGAACCCCGAGAGCAGCAGCGCGAGGAACATCTTCACGTTCACGCCGAGCGCCAGGTAGAGCACGGTGTTCACCACCGAGCTCTGGTAGATCGGGTCGGCGAAGAGCTCCCGGTAGAGCTTCCCCTCGCTGCCCATCCACACGCCGTAGACGACCGGATAGACGACGAACGTCACGAACACGGCGACGTAGGGCACGAGGAAGGCGATCGCCCACGTGTACTCGCCGCCTTTCAGGTTGCCCCGAAAATAGCGCGACCACGTCTGCCGGCGGATCGAGGGTCGGCCGAGGTCGAGGACCGATGTGGTGGCCATCATGCGCCTTTCAGGCGACCGTGTACTTCGCGAAGATCTCTTCGATGCGCTTGAACGCCTTGTCGACGGCCGCTTCGGGCTTCGCGCCGTCTCGCGCGACCTCGATCATCGGCATGCTCCACACGTGCTGGTTGCGGACATCCGCCATCGCCAGGTTGAAGACGTAATAGTCCGGTATCGTGGGCCCGAGCAGGCCCTGCGTGACGTAGCCCTTCAGGTGCGGGTCTTTCGGGTTCTGCCAGAACGGGCTCTTCGCAAGGGCGGGCATGACGGGCAGCCAGCGCCCCAGCCCCAGCTCGATGAACTCGCCGAGGACTTTCGGCTGGATGAAGTACTTGAGGAACTCCTTGGCGACCGTGACGTTCTTGGCGCCTTTCGGGATCAGCCCGTTCGTGATGTTGACGATGGCCGGCACCGGCTTGCCGGCATTGTCGTTGGGATAGCCGGGGGTGCCATGGGTCACGATCTCGTTGAAGTACCACTCCGGATGCTTTTCCTTGATCGCGACCTCGGTGGAGAGCGTCCCGTCGACGTCCATCACCATGAGCTTCGCGTGGAACGCATTGTTGTCGTCCGCGTCGTTCCAGTTGATCGCGCTCGGCGGCACGTAGCCGTCGCGGTAGGCGCCCCCGAGGTACGCCGCCGCCTTGATCGCCGCCTGCCTGACCTTGGGGTCGTCGAGATGGAGCTTGCCGTCCCTGGTGACGACGTCTTGACCGCCATAAGCCACGAGAAACGCCATGAACAGGTTGTACGGGTCGACCCCGTTGGCGGTCACCTGGAAGCCAATGCCGTAGACCTTGCGCTCGCCTTGCTTCCTCAAGTTGTCCTGCACCTTCTTGAAGAAGTCGAAATAGGCGTCCCACGTCTTCGGGATGTCCTCGAGCTTCATGCCGGCCTTCTCGACCAGCGACTTCCAGATGTGGCACGGGACGATCGCGGCCCGGATCGGCACGCCGTAGGTGGCGCGCTTCTTCGTGACGCTGTTGTAGGCCTGCGACGCGACCAGCGCGGTGTCGCTGAACTGCGCTCGCTGGGTCTCCACGACGTCGGCGACCTCGACCCACCGGTCTTGCCAGGCATAGATCTGTAAAATCTCGTTCGGGTTCGAGAACCCGATCAGATCGGGAACCACGCCGCTGGTGAGCGCCGCCACGATCTTCTGCCGTTCGGGCGCAAACGGCGTGATGCTCAGCTCGATCTTGTTGCCGCTCTGCTTCTCGTAGTCGGCGACGGCCTTGCGCAGCGACACGTCCTCGTCCTGGACGAACCCCTGCGAAAACCACATGCTCGCCGTCGTCGCCGCCGCCCTGGCGATGTGGGGGGCCGCGAGGAGGTGAGTCGCGCCGAGGGCCATGGAGCCACGGAGTACCGAGCGCCTGGTGAGATGGGCCATGACTGTCTCCTCTCCAGTTCGGGAGGCGGGCGGCCCGTCACGCACGCCGAGTATTGGTGGTACGGCCCCTGGGGGGCCCGAAAGAGACAAAGTGACTTCTTGAGGCATGGGGTACATCGCCATGTGCGCCCTGTCAAGGGCGAAAAATGAGCTGGCCGCTGACGATGAGTCGTCTATGGTTGTCATGCCGATGAGACGCGCGCTCGGTCTCATGGTCTTCGTCCTGGCCGTCGCCGGGTGCGCCGCCCAGGGGCCGTACCGTCGCGGCGAGCAGGCCATTGAGCAGTTCGTCGCGGATCCCGCGCTCTGTCCAGAGTTGAAGGCGCCCTCGTCGTTCCGCATCCCCGTCGCCTACCTCGAGATCGACGAGCAGGGAGCCTTCCAGGACCGCGCTCAGGTCGAGCGGGCCCTCGCCCTCGTCGGTGAAGGCCGGAAGCCGAAGTACGTGGTCGTCTTCGTACACGGGTGGTTCCACAACGCGGGGGCCGACGATCCCACCGTTCAACGCTTCAAGTGCGCCCTCAACAACCTTCAGTCCATCGACGACAACGCCGGCGAGGAGGTCGTCGGCATCTACGTCGGCTGGCGAGGCGAATCGTGGTCGATTCCCGTCGTCAGGTACGCCACGTTCTGGGACCGGAAGAACACGAGCGACGAGGTCGGCCGAGGCTCGCTCGTCGAGTTCCTGATGCGGCTCGAAGGGGCGGTCAAGCCGACTCCGGACACGCCGAACAAGCTGATGGTCGTCGGCCACAGCTTCGGAGCGTCGGTCGTCTTCAACTCGATCGGCCAGATCCTGCTGGCGCGGTTCATCCTGGACGCCGAGCGGCTCGCGTCCGCCACGCCGACGCCACGGCACGCGCAGTCCAAGCCTGGTCTGGTGTCGGGCTACGGCGACCTCGTCGTCCTGGTAAACCCGGCCATCGAGGCGACGCGCATCGTGCCGTTCTTCGCCGCGCTGAACGAGTACACGCGGACGCGGGTAGCTCTACTGTCGCCCGCTCAGCCGCCACGCCTGGTGATCTTGTCGTCCCAAGGTGATTGGGCGACTCGCGGAACGTTTTCGGTCGCCCGGGTGTTCTCGACGCTGCTCGAGTCCTATCAGGATTCTCGGATGGCGACGCCGTACGGCCAGGACATCGACATTCGCGAACGGCATCTGGACTGGCAGACGATGGGAAACGCCAGGGCCTTGCAGACACACGAGCCACTCCGGCGGACGGCGCCGGCCCCGTGGGACGGGAAGTGCCCTCCTGCCCGCGCCGAGTGGCTCACCCAGGCGATCGACGAAAGGAAGGCCGAGCAACGGCGACAGGGAGAGACCGAGACGGGCGCGGGGTGGTCCACGGTGTTCGACGGGACAGGCATCACGCTCAGCCACCGAGGAGTCACGACGCCGTCGAACCCGCTCTGGATCCTCGCGGTCGATACCGACCTCATTCCCGGCCACAGCAGCATCACCAACCCGGTCCTGATCTGCCTCTTCAACGAGCTCATGGGCGATCCGAAAGTGATCAACCCGGAAGGTCGAAAGCAGGAAGAGCGCCTGCGTCGTGGCAAGTGAGAACCAGGGCTCACGGCGGGCGGTGCTACAGTCTCGGATGGCTGACGCGGCCGGCCGGACTTTCCTGTTACGGGTATTCGTTGACGTCCAGCGACGGCCGCCCGAAGTCATCACGGCGTACCGGACGAGCAAAATCGCAAAGTACTGGAGGAGGCCATCGTGAAAGTTTCGTACGACTCCAGGACGGATATCGTCACGGTCGTTTTGCGTGACGGTGTGCCAGTCGCCGAGAGCGACGAGGACAAGCCCGGGGTCATCCTGGACTACGACGAGCGGGGAAACCTCGTTGCCCTCGAGATCCTCGACGCGTCGAAACGCGTCACGGACGCCCGCCGGGTTGCAGCTCCTCGCTGATCGCCTCGTTCTCTCTCCCTCCGATCTGAACGACTACGTCGAGTGCGAGCACTTGACGACCCTTGCGCGCGAGGTCGCGTGCGGGAAGCGCTCGCGGCCGCATGTCGCCAACCAGTACGGCGAGCTGCTCGGCCGCAAGGGCGAGGAGCACGAGGCCGCCTATCTCGCGCACCTGCGGGGCGAAGGCCGCCAGGTCGTCGACGTCAGGCCCGCTGACGTTTGGGACTTCGAGGCCGGGGCACGAGCGACCGTCGAGGCCATGCGCGCCGGCGTCGAGATCATCTACCAGGCGACCTTCGTTCGGGGCGACTGGCGAGGCCGCGCGGATTTCCTGGAGAGAGTCGAGCGTCTGACGTCGCTCGGCGCCTGGGGTTACGAGGCGGTCGACGCCAAGCTGGCGCGGGCCGAGAAGCCGACGTACGTGCTCCAGCTCTGTTTCTACAGCGAAGCCATCGAGGCCATCCAGGGCGTGGCGCCCGAGGCCATGCACGTCCTGCTGGGAATCGGCGAGCGTCGAACGCTGCGCCGTGACGGCTACGCGGCCTACTATCGCCGGGTGCGCCGTGGCTTCGTGGCGGCGCTCGCCCAGCGCGCCGCGACGGAGCCATACCCGGTCGAGCACTGCACGCTCTGCGAGTTCCGCGAAGTCTGCGACGAGCGATGGGCTCGCGAGGACAACCTCTCGCTCGTCGCCAACATTCGCCGCGAGCAGGTCAAGCGCCTGCGGGCTGGTGGCATCGAGACGCTGACCGGTCTCGCCCGGTCGTCGGAAAGCACGAGGATCGATCACGTCGCCCCGCACACGTTCGAGACGCTCCACGAGCAGGCGGCGCTCCAGCTCGCGCGTCGGGCGACGGGAGAGCTGGAATGGCGCCTCCTGCCGGTCGAACAGGATCGCGGCTTCCAGCGCCTGCCGCGGCCGTCTCGCGGCGACGTCATCTTCGACATCGAGGGCGATCCGTTCTGGGAGCCGGCCCGCGGCCTGCACTTCCTCTTGGGGCTCCTGGTCGCCGACGGCGATCGGGCCGACGGGGACCGGTGGCAATACCGGACGATCTGGTCCCACGACCGCGCCCAGGAGCGACGGGCCTTCGAGGCGCTGATCGACTTCTTCCACGAACGCCTGGCGTCACATCCGGACATGCACGTGTACCACTACGGCGCCTACGAGACGACCGCGATCGGGCAGCTCATGGGTGTCTACGCGACGCGCGAGGACGCCGTCGACGAGCTGCTGCGCCGCGAGGTCTTCGTCGACCTGCACGGCGTCGTGCGGCAGGGGCTGCGCGCTGGCGTGCCGAGCTACTCGCTGAAGGAGATCGAGGAGCTGCCCGCATTCCGGCGGCGAGCCGGAGTCGCGACGGGCACCCGCGCAGTGCTGGAATACGAGCGCTGGATGCACACACACGACGACGCGGCGCTTCAGGGCATCGCCGTCTACAACGAGGACGATTGCCGCGCGACGCTGGCGCTTCGCGACTGGCTCCTGGCTCAGCGCCCCGCCGGCGCGGTGTGGGCGGAGGTCCCGGAGCCGAGGGACGTGACCGAGGAGAAACGAACGGCCGATGCCGAGCGCGAAGCGTTGCGCCAGTCGCTCCTGGCCGGGAGTGACGAAGGATCGCCGCGCTGGCTCGCCGGTGAATTGCTCGAGTATCACCGTCGCGAGGTGCGCCCCGCCTGGTGGTGGTTCTTCGCGCGCTGCAAGATGTCGAGTGACGAGCTGTTCGAGGACGCCGAATCGATCGGGCGGCTTCGACCCGAAACCAGGCCCGTTGCGGCCAAGCGCTCGCTGGACTACCGCTTCAGCTTCCCACCCCAGCAACACAAGCTGTCCCCGGGTGACGTGCCGATCGATCCCGCCACGGGAAAGCCAGCCGGGACGATCCAGCTCGTGGACGAAGCGGCGGGCGTGCTCGTCCTCCGGCGCGGCCCCAGCCTCGCGTCGATCCCGCTGCCGAGCGCGCTCATCCCGCCGAAGCCGTACGACACCAACGAGCAGCGCTCCGCGCTCGCCCGACTCGCGGCTTCGACGCTGGCCGGCGACGGCCGCTATCCGGCGTTGACCGACATCCTCGCGCGGTCGCGGCCGCGCTTCGCCCGGCCTCGCACGACGGTCCAGACGACCGACCTCGGCGAGCTGCGCGAGGTGGCCGCGACGCTCGACGGCAGCTATCTCTTCATCCAGGGACCGCCGGGTACCGGCAAGACATGGAGAGGCGCGCGGATCGCCGTCGAGCTGATCCGCCGCGGCCAGCGCGTCGGCATCGCGGCGACGAGCCACAAGGCGATCCACAATCTGCTGGACGAGATCACGAACGCCGCCCGCGAAGAAGCGCTCCGCTTCCGCGGCCTCAAGAAGTCGAGCGCGCAGAACACCGAGACCGAGTACCGGAGCGCATCGATCACCAGCAAGGCCGAGCTCGCCGACGTGATCGCCGACGCCCCGCGCGTCAACCTGCTCGCCGGCACGGCGTGGCTCTTCGCGCACCACGATTTCGACGGGGCGGGCCTGATCGACACGCTGATCATCGACGAGGCGGGGCAGGTCGCGCTGGCCGACGCGCTCGCCATGGGCACGGCGGCTCGCAACGTCATCCTGCTCGGCGACCCGCTCCAGCTCGCGCAGGTCTCTCAGGGCACGCATCCGGCCGGCACCGGCGCCTCCGTCCTCGAGCACTTGCTGGCCGGACGCGCCACCGTGCCGCCCGAGATGGGCGTGTTCCTCGACCGGACGCGCCGCATGCACCCCGACGTCTGCCGGTTCGTTTCAGACGTCGTCTACGACGGACGGCTGCAGTGGACGCCAGATGTTGCGCGACAGGCGACGGCGCTCGGCACGGGACTCCGGTATCTGCCCGTGGAGCACTCGGGCAACACCGTGTCGTCGCCGGAAGAGGCCGCGCGCGTGGCCAGCGAGATCTCCAACATGCTCGGCGCCGAATGGACGAACAAGGACGGCGAGCACCGAGCGCTGCGCGCTCAGGACTTCATGGTCGTCGCGCCCTATAACCTCCAGGTGCGCTGCCTGCGCCAGGCGCTCGGCGATGCCGGACTCGGCGACGTGCCCGTCGGCACCGTCGACAAGTTCCAGGGGCGCGAAGCCCCGGTCGTCTTCTACTCGATGGCCACGTCGAGCGCCGACGACATCCCGCGCAGCCTCGAGTTCCTCTTTTCGCGCAACCGGCTGAACGTCGCCGTCTCGCGCGCGATGTGCCTCGCCTACGTCGTGGCGAGCCCGCGGCTGCTCGAATCACGCGCACGGACGATCGAGCAGATGCGTCTGATGAACGCGCTGTGCCGGTTCGTGGAGATGGCGGAGGGATAAGGACATGCCGGCGATCTCCTCCCGAGGTGGAACCAATTTTCCCTACCACGCGCTCAGGATCGGGAAGATGTTTACCGCCATCGAGTTCAAGTGCCCGATCTTTCAACGCACTGAGTCAGGCACCTACGATGCAGCCCCCCTCGCGCCGGACTGATCGCGACGTCACTCGTCTCGGGAGGGCTGAATGAAAACGCAGACACTCGTGCTTCTGGCGTTTCTCCTCACCATGTCTGTTTCAGCCAATGCCGCCGCACAACAGCCTCCGTGTCCGCCCACGCCCGGCGTGCCGGCAGTCCAGGACATCGCCCGCGGGCGATGTCTGTTTCATAGCACCCGGGCGTTCGGCCAGGACCCCGGCGGCCCGTACGCGAGCTGTGCCATCTGCCACTACGGGCAGGACAAGACGGACCACGGTGTCCATCTCCTTCAAATCACCAACAGAGCCGGCCAAACCATTGAGGTCCTCCGAAAGACGCCCAGTCTGCTCAAGGCCACCGAGGACTTCCCGTATGGGGCCGACGGACGCTTCGATTCCGTCCAGGACGCGGCAAGAGCTGCGATCCTCAGCCCCGTGGAAATGCGGGGCACCTCGATCAGCGCGGATCAGCTCGACGCCCTCGCCGCGTTCATCCTCGCTCTTCCGGCGTCGGACGCCCACCCTGCGCCAAGCACCCCGGCCCCAGCCCCCGACGCCCAAACGTTGCAACTCATCGCCATTGGGAAAACCGTCTTCTTCGGGAAGGGCACGTGCGTCACGTGTCATTCAGATCCTGACTTCACGAACCACACCATCACGACGAACCAGGTCAACCTGAGCTTCACCGGCACCACCGATCCAGGCGCTGCGTTCGTCGAGACAGGCGGGCCGGTCATGTTCAAGGTGCCGTCATTGCTTTTCCTCAACGCGGATAAACCATTCATGCACAACGGAGCGATCGCGAGACTGGTCCAACTCGTTCGGTTCTACAACGAGTCGCTCCTGTTGAAGCTGACCGGGCGCGAGATGACAGGACTCGAGTACTGGCTGCGGAACTGCCTTGATCCCCGGCGAGACCCGAAGCCAGCAACGTGTTAGGCCCCTGAGGAGGCGAGGACGCGGAGCCCCCAGCCGGCTCGGACGTGGATCTGGGCGTCACTCATCCTGCAGTTTTTCGGCTACGTCTTCGACGCAGTCTGGCATGGACTGCTGAGCCCCGGAGTCGAGCCGACAACCGTGGGCGAAATGGTGCGCCATCTCGGGACCGTACATCTTCCGCTCTACATCGGCGCCGCGAGCGTGCTCGTCTCGACGTCCAGGGCGCTCCTGCGTCAGGCCCGACGATCGGCGATTGGCAACGCGATGACGGTCGCGTTTGCCGGAGCGGTGCTGTCTGCCGCCGCAGAGGCCTGGCACGCGTACTCTCATCTCCGCCTGGACACGCACAGCGCTCCCATTGCGGGGGCACTGTCCGTCATCGGATTCTTCGTGGTCGTCATCGCGATGGCGGTGTCCAGCGGACGCTGGCGACGTCGCACCGTGGATGCGACCAACGAACGTCACGCCGCATGATCCGTGGTACGCGCAGACATCACGCTCGGCGTACGACGATCATCAGCTCGATCAGCGTGAAGCCGCGCTGATTGCCGAGCCTCACCCCGCTTCGTGGCGTCGCCCCCATAGAGCGTCGCCGCTGGGGCATCATGTGCCAGTGGCGGCTATCTGTGCGTTGCGGGCCAGCGTCACGGCGCCTGCACCCTGAGAGGCGTACATATCAGTTGAGTAGCGGAGGGATGGCCGGATGGCGGTCAGCGGCGAACGAATCGTGCAACTCGGGCGGAGCCACATCGGCGAGCCTTATGTCTTTGGCTCCCTCGCGGCAAAGGACAACGCGGAGTGGAGGGGCCCGTGGGACTGTGCGGAGTTCGCTTCCTGGCTTGTCTTCCAAGCCGCGGGTGTGCTCTACGGCTGTGAGTCCGATTCAGGAGACCCGGGGAGCGCGGACGCCTTCACGGGTTACTGGGCACGAGATGCCGAGAGTCTGGGCGTGAAGATCTCGGTTGAGCAAGCGACGCGGACACCTGGCGCGGCCGTTCTGCGCAGCCCTCAGCCCGGTGCTGTCGGGCACATCGTTATCTCGGATGGCCGGGGCGGCACGGTGGAGGCTCACTCCGCGAAGGCTGGGGTGATCGCGTCGACGATCTCACAGCGGCGGTGGGACATGGGGATACTCGTCCCCGGGATCGAGTATTCCGAGGGAGATGCGGGCCCCGAGGTCGAAGAACCGAGGGTCGTCATCTATCGGCTGACCGAGCCGCATATGGTCGGGCCCACGGTGCGGGAGATCCAGCAGAAGCTGAAGAACAGGGGGTTCACGCCTGGCGGCATCGACGGCGACTTCGGCCCGAACACCCATGCGGCGGTGGTTTCCTTCCAGGCGACCCGCGGGCTGCTGATCGACGGCGAGGTCGGCCCGGTCACAGCTCGCGCCCTTGGAGTGAAGCTTCCCGCGGCGTGACGCTCACGCCAGGGTCAGCGGTAGCCGAATCGTTTCTCTTCCCCCCGTCGTGTCGAGACAGCATTCAGGCTGCGGCCGGCATTGCCTGCAACGCTCGCGCATCGGATCGCATCGAAACGAACTAGACGGGAGGTGGCAGACATGGATGGAGACGAGGTATGGGGCGCCGGACTCGCCAGGTCG
>WNEW01001894.1_pt1 | contig 10223 bp, 7 predicted proteins | sample 5399891 | NCBI WGS metagenome assembly WNEW01 (sample SAMN13153336, study PRJNA577476) | soil metagenome | isolation source: 40 cm grassland meadow soil pre-rain plot 5 | place: USA:California | collected 2015-09-08 | reverse complement strand
GGCGAGTGCCGCGGGCGTCGCCACTGTCCTCACCCCCCTTCCCCCTCTCCACGTAGTGGAGAGGGGGAGCGAGGGGGTGAGGCTCGGCGTCGCCAGCCACTCGCTCCGCAAGTTCCCGCGCGCCCAGGCCATCGAGATGGTGAAGGCGCTGGGCACACCCTACATCAATCTCAAATCGGTCCACCTACCATACGAGCTGGCGCCCGAAGAGCTGGCCGCGGCGCGGCGCGAAATCGAAGCCGCCGGGCTCCAGATCGTCGGCGGCGGCACCATCACCTTCGAGCAGGACACCGACCGCGACGTCGACAAGTACTTCGCGTACGCGAGAGGCGCGGGGATGCCCCTCATCGTCGCCACCGCCGACCCCGTGATCCTCCCGCGCATCGAGCGCTTCGCCAAGCGGTACGACATCAAGGTCGCGATCCACAACCACGGGCCGGAGGACAAGCGCTTCCCCTCCCCCTACGACGTGCTGAAGCAGGTCCGGACGATGGACGGCCGCATGGGTCTGTGCATCGACATCGGGCACACCGTGCGGACCGGCACCGACGTCGTGCGGGCAATCGCCGACGCGGGGCCGCGGCTGCTCGACATGCACGCCAAGGACCTGCGCGACTTGTCGGCGAAGGGAAGTCAGTGCATTGTCGGCGAAGGGGCCATCCCCATCGCCGCCGTATTTGATCAGCTCCAGGCGATCCAATATGCGGGGTACGTCAATCTCGAGTACGAGATCGACGCCGATGACCCACTACCGGGGATGAAGCAGTCGTTCGCTTACATGCGCGGCGTATTGGCGGGCCTGTCGGTGCGGCGCCGCACCCAATCCTGACGGGAGGTGCAGATGTCCAGTCATAAGAACAAAAAGGAGCAGCAGATGCCTCGTCGCGAGTTTGTGAAGACGGCGGCTGTCGGCATCGCCGCGGTGTCGATCCCGGCAGCGAGCTACGCGCGCATCCTGGGCGCGAACGACCGCGTCCGCGTGGGGATCGTCGGGTTCTCCGACCGGTTCCGCCAGGCGCTCCTCCCGGCGTTCAAAGCGGCGGGCCCCTCCCTCAACTTCGAGATCGTCGCCGTGTCCGACATCTGGAACCGGCGCCGCGACGAGGGCGTCGCCGAGATCGAGCGCGTGATGGGCGCGAAGCCGCGCGCGTTCCGGAACAACGAGGAGATGTACACCGCGAAGGCGACCGACGCGGTCATGATCTCGACGCCCGACTTCCTGCACGCCTATCACGGCGTCGAGGCGATCCAGGCCGGGAAGGACGCGTACATCGAGAAGCCGCTCGCGCACAGCATGGAGCAGGCCATCGCGATCCGCGACGCCGTGAAGAAGTCGGACCGCGTCGTGCAGATCGGCACCCAGCGACGCAGCGCCGCCAACTATCAGGCCGCCAACGAGTTCATCCGGTCGGGCAAGTTCGGCGACATCGTCATGGCGGAGATGACGTGGAACGTGAATCAACCCGGGCGCTGGCGCCGGCCCCAGCTCGTCTCGACAATCAAGGAGACGGACACCGATTGGAAGCGCTTTCTGGCGTACATGCCGTTCGAGGCATGGGATCCCCGCAAGTACCTCGAGTACCGCCTCTTCTGGCCCTATTCCTCGGGGATCCCGGACCAGTGGATGGTCCACCAGATCGATACGGTGCACTGGTTCACCGGCTTCCCGCGCCCGCGGAGCGTCGTGGCCAACGGCGGCGTCTACCTGTGGAAGGACGGCCGCAAGAACTGGGATACGGCCACGATCGTGTTCGAATACGGGCCGCTCGACGATCCCACCAAGGGCTTCCAGGTGGTGTACGCGTCGCGCATGACGAACGGCGCCGGGGGCACGAAGGAGCTGTACTACTCGAACGCGGGGATGTTGAACCTCGATACGAACGAGATCTCGCCCAACGGCGGGCTCACCGAGCGCTCCGCGGCGGAAATGGGCATGAAGGCGAACCAGCTGCCCACGATGAAGCTCTCCGAGGTGGCGCCGACGGAGACCGCGGCGAACACCGGCGGTGACTCTTCCACCATTGCCAACGTGCGGAACTGGATGGACTGCGTCCGCTCGCGTGGGAAGACCAACGCGAACATCGACGCCGGCTACAGCCACGCCGTGGCCCTGTGCATGACCGTCGCCGCGATGCACACCGGCCGCAAGGTGATGTTCGATGATGGCAAGCAAGACATCGTGATGGGTTAGGAGGGGCAGGAACATGCGCAACGCGTGGCTGTTGCTGGGACTGGGTCTGCTGGCCCTGGGGCAGGCCCAGCCCCCCCGGGTCGACGTCGTGGCGCGCGAAGCCAACCGGCGGGTCGACGTCACCGTCGACGGCAAACCCTTCACCTCCTACATCTGGCCGACGACGCTCAAGAAGCCGACGCTCTACCCGCTCCACGCGGCGTCGGGCGTCGTCGTCACGCGCGGCTGGCCTCTCGACCCCCGGCCGGGAGAGCGCGTCGATCACCCGCACCAGGTCGGGCTCTGGTTCGATCACGGGGACGTGAACGGGCTGGACTTCTGGAACAACTCGGACGCGATCCCCGCGGCGCGGGCCGACAAGATGGGCACCATCCTCCATCGCGCGGTGCGGGGCGCCAAGAGCGGCCGGGGCGAGGGCACGCTCGACGTGACGGCCCAATGGGTGAACTTCCAAGGCAAGCCGCTGCTGCGCGAGGACACCCGCTTCGTCTTCCGGGCCGCGGACGGACTGCGCGCCATCGATCGGATCACGACCCTGACGGCGCTCGACGCACCGGTGACCTTCACCGATAATAAGGAAGGGCTGATCGGTCTGCGCGTGGCGCGGGCGCTGGAGCAGCCCGCCAACACGCCAGAGGTGTTCACCGATGCCGCCGGACACGCCACAACGGTCCCCATGCTCAACAACGAGGGCGTCACCGGTCACTATCACAGCTCCGAGGGCCTCGAGGGCGACTCGGTCTGGGGTACGCGCGGGCGCTGGACGATGCTCACGGGGGTCGTGCAGGGGGAGCCCGTGACCCTCGCCATCCTGGACCATCCTACGAACGTCGGCTTCCCCACGTACTGGCACGCTCGCGGTTATGGTCTCTTCGCCGCCAACCCGCTCGGGGAGAAGGTGTTCACGAACGGAAAGGGCGAGCTCAATTTCAAGCTCGCCCCCGGGCAATCGACGACGTTCCGTCACCGGGTGCTCATTCTCTCGGGGACCGCCACACCGGAGCAAATCGAGGCGTACTACCGGGACTTCACGCGGTGACCGTGGCTGCCCGGGCCGTCAAAATCCACCCGGCGGACGACGTCGCGGTGGCGGTTCAGGCGCTCACCGCAGGGGACGAACTGATGGTCGAGGGCGAGCGTGTCGTGCTCGCCGACGACGTCCCCACCGGTCACAAACTCGCGCTGCGTCCCCTCGCCCGCGGGCAGACGGTCGTCAAATACGGCTTCCCCATCGGCGCCGCGACTGCGCCGATCGCCTGCGGCGCGTGGGTCCACTCGCACAATCTCAAGACGTGCCTGGAGGGCGTGCTCGAGTACTCATACGAGCCGATCTCACCCCAACGTTCCCCCTCTCCCGAAGGGAGAGGGGGTCAGGGGGTGAGGCCGACGTTCATGGGGTATCGGCGCCCCAACGGCCGCGTCGGTACGCGCAACGAGGTGTGGATCCTCAACACGGTCGGCTGCGTGAACCATGCGGCAGAGCGCATTGCGCGCGAAGGCGCGGCGCGGTTCCAGGGACGCATTGACGGCGTCTACAGCTTCTCGCACCCCTACGGATGCGGCCAGCTGGGCGACGACCTCCGCAACACCCAGCGGACCCTCGCCGGCCTGCTGCGCCATCCCAACGCGGGCGGCGTCCTGGTCCTCGGCCTCGGCTGCGAGAACAACCAGATGGACGCGCTCCTCGAGCTCGCGGGCACCGTCGACAAGGGCCGCCTCCGGTTTTTCAATTCGCAGGACGTCACCGACGAGGTGGACGCGGGGCTGGAGGCCCTGGGGCAGCTCGTCGCCGCAATGACGGGCGACCGCCGCGAAGAGTGCCCCGCGTCCGATCTCATCCTCGGCCACAAATGCGGCGGCTCAGACGGGTTGAGCGGCATCACGGCGAACCCGCTCGTCGGGCGCATCGCCGACCGGGTCACAGCGCTGGGCGGCGGGGTGATCCTCACCGAAGTGCCGGAGATGTTCGGGGCCGAGCGGCTGCTGATGAACCGGGCGGTCGACGAGACCGTGTTTCGGCAGATCGTCACCCTGATCAACGATTTCAAGGCTTACTTCATCCGCCACGGGCAGTCGATCTACGAGAACCCGTCGCCGGGCAACGTCGCGGGCGGCCTGACCACGCTCGAGGAGAAATCGTTGGGCGCGATCCAGAAAGGCGGCCAAGCCACCGTGACGCAGGTGCTGCGGTACGGCGCGCCCGCGGCGACGGGAGCGGGAGGTCTGGCGCTGCTCGAATCGCCAGGGAACGACGGCGTGTCGTCCACGGCCCTGGTCGCGAGCGGCGCGACCGTGCTCCTCTTCACGACGGGCCGCGGCACCCCGCTCGGTTTCCCCGTGCCCACGCTCAAGATCTCGTCCAACACCGCGATTGCCGAGAAGAAGCCGCATTGGATCGACCTCAACGCGGGAGCGTTCCTCGACGGTACCGCGACGATGGACCAGCTCGCGGACGACCTGTTCGCGCTGATCCTCGACGTGGCGTCGGGACGAGCGCTCGCGAACAACGAGAAGCACGGGTACCGCGAGATCGCGATCTGGAAAGAAGGCGTCACACTGTGACGTCCACGGCCGCCCCCCCGACGCCCCGCCTCGGCTACCGCTGGACGATTTGCGCCCTGCTGTTTGCTGTCACCACGATCAACTACATGGATCGGCAGGTCCTGAGCATCCTCGCGCCCACGTTGCAGCGCGAGCTGACCTGGTCGGAGTCGCAGTACGCCGCCGTGGTCTATTCGTTCACCCTCGTATACGCCTTCGGCTTCCTGATCGCGGGACGCTGGCTGGACCGCGTGGGCGTGCGGCGCGGCTTCGCGACGGCGGTGATCCTCTGGAGCGTCGCCGCGATGAGCACGGCGTTCGCCCGCACCACCGCCGCCTTCGCGGCCGCGCGCGGGATGCTCGGATTGGGCGAGTCCGCCAACTTTCCCGGTTCGATCAAGAGCGTGGGGGAGTGGTTCCCGAAGGACGAACGCGCGCTCGCCACGGGTATTTTCAACGCCGGCACGAACACGGGCGCGATCGTCACGCCCCTCGTCGTTCCCTGGATCGCGCTGACGTGGGGCTGGCGCTGGGCGTTTGTCGCCGTCGGCGCGCTCGGCTTCCTGTGGCTGCTGCTGTGGCTCGCCCTGTACCGCAGTCCACCCGCGGACACACACCCGGACGAACCCGCCGGAGCCCGCGTCCCGTGGATCCGCCTCCTCGGCGTGCGGCAAACGTGGGCGATCGTGGTCGGCAAGCTGATGGCGGACCCCATCTGGTGGTTCTACTTGTATTGGCTGCCCAAGTTTCTGGACACCAAGTACGGCATCAAGCTGGCGCAGGTCGCACTGCCGCTCATCGTCGTCTACCTCGTGGCCGACGTCGGCTCGATCGCGGGAGGCTGGCTCTCGAGCGGCCTCATGAAGCGCGGGTGGACGGCGAACCGCGCCCGCAAGACGGCGATGCTGCTCATGGCGCTCCTGATCGTGCCGACGGCGTTCGCGCCGCACGCGGGCAGCATGTGGACGGCCGTGCTGATCGTCAGCGTGGCGGCCGCGGCGCACCAGGGGTGGTCGGCCAACGTGTATACGCTGGCGAGCGACATGTTCCCGCCTTCGGCGGTGGCCTCAATCTCCGGGATCGGCGGGTTCGCGGGCGCGATGGGCGGCGTGCTGTTCCAGTGGCTGACCGGGCACATTCTCGACGCGACGGGGAGTAACTATGCGTCGATCTTCGCGGTGTGCGGATTCGCGTACGTCACCGCCTGGACCCTCATTCACATTCTCGCACCGCGGCTCGAGCCGGCTCGGTTCAAGGAGACGCCGTGATTGCCACGCTCACCCTCTTTCTCGCTCTGCAAACGAGTGAGCCCAACGAGTTGACCGCCCGTGAGCGGGCGGCCGGATGGCGGTTGCTCTTTGACGGCCAGACGCTCGCCGGCTGGCGCGGCCTGGGCTACGACACCGTCCCCACGGGCCACTGGGTCGTCGTGGACGGCGCGATCAAGAAGATCGCGAACGGCAACGTGCCCCGCGTCGCCGATGGACGGCCGCTCAACGGCGGCGATCTCATGACGGTGGACACGTTCGGGGACTTCGAGCTGACCTGGGAATGGAAGGTCACGCCGGGCGCGAACAGCGGCGTGAAATACAACGTCTCCGAAGAGATGTCGATCGCGCAGAACGGCCAGCTAACGCCTACCGCGGTCGCCCGGGGCGCCATTGCGCCGAACCACTCGGCCCTGGGGTTCGAGTACCAGATGCTCGACGACGACCGGCACGAGGACGGCAAGCTGCCCACGCACCGCTCGGGCGCGTTGTACGACCTGATCGCCCCCAGCGCCGGCAAACGCTTGCGTCCCGTGGGAGAATGGAACCGCTCGACGGTCATCTTCCGCGGCAACCACGGGGAGCACTGGCTGAACGGCCAGAAAATCGTCGAGTTCGAACTGGGCACGGCCCACATGGATTCCCTGGTCGCCAAGAGCAAGTACCGCGTCATTCCGGGCTTCGCCGACCGCCGCAAGGGACACATCGTCTTGCAAGATCACGGCGATGAGGTCTATTTCCGCAATATCAAGGTGAGACCGCTATGAAGCGCCGCCTATGAGCCGCCGTTGAGCCGGGCTCCGGCGCCGAGGTGGAGCCCCCAGTTGCCGTGGTAAAAGGTGAAGCGACTATCCGACGACGGGTGGAACATGACGTCGAGGTCGGTCCCGATGCGCACCCACACGCGGCTGTTAAGCTGATAACGCACACCGATGAGCCCCGTGAAACCTCCGTCAGTCGCGTCCAGTGAGCCACGGTATGCATTGTGGACATATCCGGCGCCCAGCTGGCCCTCGACGCGACCGGGGCGTCCAAGGCCCACGACGAGACGGGCATGCAGCGGGGTGTAGGTGGCGGAGCCGGCGCTCCGATCGCTGGAGGTCCGCGACATATCGAGCTCGAACGCGAGCCGGGGCCGCACGTACACGGCCAGGCGCCCGCCAGCGCCCACGGTATTGCTCATCCCCAGGTTGTTGTCGAAATCCGTAAACCGCGCGAGCGCACCGATCTCGACAGCGCCGGGTCGCTGGGCCGACGCGGGCGCCGCGAGCAGGAGCGCCACCGCCGATAACGCCATGCACCGAGCCATGCCGGCCGTCATGGTGATCTCTCCCCTCGTCCGCGTCTGGTGGTAATCACGATCACGCCATTGGCGCCGCGCGATCCGTACATGCTCATCGCCGAGGCATCCTTGAGCACCTCGATCCGCGCGACGTCGCCGGGCGAGAGATCCGCCAGCATGCTGCCCATGGATTCGTTCGGAATGGAGATACCGTCGATCACGACGAGGGGATTGTCGTCCGTCGGATTCCCCCGAATGCTGCGTTGCCCGCGGATACGGAGCCGATAATTTCCGTCCGGCAACCGGGTCACGTCGACACCCGGCACGCCGCGCAACATCTCTTCGACGCGCGTGACCCGCGCATCGGTTTCGCTGGGGATGATCGTCGCGGCGCCTGGCGCCTTCGGCGGAGTCCGCGCGCCTCCGCACGCAATCGCGCACACGACGACCGGGCTGAACACGAAACGTGTCATGGTGCCTTGGCGCGAATTTGACGCGCGCGTGACCGACGTCAAGCTGGTGAGTGTGGCGCGCGCGCGACAAGTCTCCACCCCGCCCTGCTTGCACGCGCCCCTGGCGGCCCGCACTTTCAACGCGATCATGTCCGCGCGATTCGTGACGCTGCTTTGCTGCGCACTCACGCTCGGCGCCCGCGACGTTCCCCGCGCCGCGCCCACGCTCGATAATGGCCTCGCCCGCACGCCCCCGATGGGCTGGAACAGCTGGAACCACTTTCACTGCGACGTGAGCGCCCAGTTGATCAAGGAGACGGCCGACGCGCTGGTCGCGACCGGAATGCGCGACGCGGGCTACCGGTATGTCGTGATCGACGATTGCTGGCAGGTGGCGCGCGACCGAACGGGCCGCCTGGTGGCCGACTCGGCCCGCTTCCCGGGCGGCATCAAGCCGCTCGCCGACTACGTGCACTCCAAAGGGCTGAAGTTCGGGATCTACACCGATGCCGGCCGGCGGACGTGCCAAGGCCGCCCCGGGACGTACGGCTCGGAGGAGATCGACGCGCGCACGTTCGCCGAGTGGGGCGTGGACTACGTCAAGGAGGACTGGTGCAACTCGGAGGGGCTCGACGCGCCCACCCAGTACGCCAAGTTCCGCGATGCCCTGGCCAAGGCGGGCCGGCCCATCGTCTTCAGCATCTGCGAGTGGGGCTCGAACCACCCCTGGGAGTGGGGCCCGCGCACCGGCAACCTGTGGCGCACGACCGGCGACATCAGCGACCGCTGGGCCAGCATGATTGCCATCCTCGATCTCTCGAGCCAGTACGCGCTCGCTGCCCGTCCGGGCGCGTGGAACGATCCTGACATGCTGGAGGTGGGCAACGGGGGGATGACCGACGACGAGTATCGCGCGCATTTCAGCCTGTGGGCCGTCATGTCCGCTCCGCTGATGGCCGGCAACGACGTTCGCGCGATGCCGCCCGCAACCCGTGAGATCCTCGGCAACAAAGACGTCATCGCAGTGGATCAGGACTCGCTGGGCGTCCAGGGCATGCTGGTCCAGGAGCCCGGAATCGATCTGCAGGTGTGGTCGAAGCCGCTCGCCGACGGCTCGCGCGCCGTCGTGCTGCTCAACCGGTCAGGGTTGCAAACGGTGATCGCGACGTCGTGGAGGGCGATCGGACTCACCGGCCCTGCCCGCGTGCGAGACCTGTGGGCCCACAGCGACCTCGGGGCGTTCACGGGGCGGTTCTCCGCCACCGTCCCGGCGCACGGCGTGGTGATGGTGCGGATCACTCCCGTCACGGGAGGTTGAAACTGGGGCGGGAGGACTCGAACCTCCAACTTCCCGGTTAACAGCCGGGCGGTCTGCCAGTTGACCTACACCCCAAAAGGCTAGACGCCGAGACGCCGAGCCGCCGATACGCCGAGGAAAGACCAAAGAAACACCACTGAAATAACTTCGCTAGTACTTCAGGCCGGCTTTTTCCGCAAAACTTTTTACTGCCTCTTGCTCTTCTGGGCTCAGCCGCTCCGGTAAGGTGACGTGTGCTTCCACGTACATGTCCCCGCGCCGTCCGTTTTTCTCGATGCCATGCCCAGGGATCCGAAACTTCTGGCCGTGCTGCGTCCCTGGCGGAATTCGCAGCACGACGCGCTTGTCATCGAGCGTCCTGACCTTGATCCGAGAACCGAGCAGCGCCTGGGCGAGATTGATCGGCACGACGCCGATGAGATCGAGCCCCTCGCGCCGGAAGAAGCGATCGGGCGCGATGTGGATCTCGACAATCAGATCGCCACGGCCTTTCGGGCCCTGATTCTTGAGCCGGAGGCGCGCGCCGTCTTCCACGCCCGCGGGAATCTCGACGTTGATGCGCTTCTCGACCCGCACTTCGCCACTCCCCTGGCAGGTCGGACAGCGCTGCGACGGAACGGTGCCCTTGCCGCGACAGACCGGGCAGGGCCGGTTGACCGCAAAGCCACCCTGTCCAAACGAGACCGTGCCGCGTCCCTTGCACTCGGGGCACGTGTTGATCGTCGCACCCTTGGCGGCGCCCGATCCGCCGCAGGTCGGGCACACCTCGGGCATCGCGAGCGTGATCGGCACCGTCCCGCCAAGCGCGGCGGTGCGGAATGGGATCGTGACTTCCGTCTCGGTCTCCTCCGGTTCGGCGTCACGGCCGCCCCCGGTGCCGCGGCGGCCGAAAATCGACGAGAAGATGTCGCCCAGGCCGCCAAAGTCCGAGATGTCGAAGTCACCGCTGTCCTGCGGCGCGGTGCGACCGCGTCGTGCGCCGCCAGCACCCCCAAAGCCACCGGAGCCCGCAAAGGCACCGTAGCGGCGCAGCTGATCGTATTTCTTGCGCTTCTCGCTGTCACTCAGCACGTCGTGCGCTTCGTTGATCTCCTTGAAGCGCTCGGCCGCTTGCGGATTGTTGGGGTTGCGATCGGGATGGTACTGCTTGGCCAGCCGCCGGAATGCTTTC
>WNEW01001892.1_pt1 | contig 10235 bp, 13 predicted proteins | sample 5399891 | NCBI WGS metagenome assembly WNEW01 (sample SAMN13153336, study PRJNA577476) | soil metagenome | isolation source: 40 cm grassland meadow soil pre-rain plot 5 | place: USA:California | collected 2015-09-08 | reverse complement strand
GCGGCACCAACGAATACAACCTCGCGCTCGGCGAGCGGCGCGCGAAATCCACGATGAACTACCTCGTGTCGCAGGGCGTGCAGGCCAATCGCATCACGATCATCAGCTACGGTGAAGAGCGCCCGCAGTGCACCGAGCACACGGAATCGTGCTGGGCCAAGAACCGCCGCGCCCACTTCCTCGTCAAGCCGCGGTAGATCTGGATTTGATGGCGAGGAGGAGCCGGGCCCTTCTCCTCGCCGCCCTGCTGCTGAGCGGCTGCGCGCACGTTCAGGACGTCACCGGTGTCGCCACCCAGCAGGATCTCGTTCAGCTCCGGACGGACGTGACGATCGCGCAGCAGCGCGCGCAGCGTGCGCTCGGCGAGGCGGAGGCCGCGCTGTCGCAGGCGCAGCGCCGCGAGCGCGAGCGCGACACGAACTCGGAGCAGCGGATCGCCGCGCTCACGCAGCGCGTGGAAGCGCTGACCGGCTCGCTAACGACCCTCTCCAGTCAGCTCGACGAGCTGAACGGCAAGCTCGAGACGCTCTCGCGCCAGGCGCGCGGCGGCGCGCCGTCGACGACGAGCGTGCCGCGAACGGCCACGCCGGCGCCGCCGACGCCCGCCGGTCCGCCGACGTCGACCGCGCTGCCGACGTCACCGACGCCGCCGCCCACTGCGACGCCCGTGCCCCCGCCGGTGGCGAGCCGGCCCACGACCAATGCACTGCAGCCCCAGGACATCTATCAGGCGGCGTACCTCGACTTCAGCAAGGGCAGCTACGCGCTCGCGATCGCCGGCTTCCGGGAATTCCTGCGACGCTTCCCCGACCAGCCGCTCGCGGGCGCCGCGCAGTACTGGATCGGCGAGGCGCACGTCGCGCTCGCCCGCGGCCACGCCAACGCCGGACAGGTGCCGCAGGCCACGGAGGCGCTGGAGCAGGCGGTGCAGGAGTTCCGCAAGGTGCTGGCCAACTATCCGCGCAGCGACAAGGCGCCGGCCTCGCTCTACAAGGAGGCGCTGGTGCTGCTCGAGCTCAAGCAGACCGACGCCGCGCTGCAGCGGCTGCAGTACCTCATCGAGACCTTCCCGCAGTCGGAGGAGAGCACGCTGGCTCGCGAGCGCCTGGCGGCGCTGCGGCCGCGCTGACGAGCGTTACTTCGCGTCGAGGCCGAGCACCCAGACGACGGCCACGTCACGCTCCGGCGTGCCGTAGACCATGACCGTGGCGCCGGGATCGCCGGTGGAGGCGGAGCGGACGATGACGCCGTCCTGTGGCGTGCCGCCCGGTCCGAACTGCCAGACACCGATCGAGAGGAGAAGTGCTGCCGCCAGTGCGCCGCCGAGCGCCCATTGCGGGCGCCATGCGCGGCGGGGGGCCGGTTGGGGTCGGGCAGTCTTCGCCGCCTCGACCCCCCGCACGACCCCCGCCCAGAAGCCGGTCCAGTCGGGATCCGCGACCGCGGCGTTGCGCTGGAGGAGGGCGCGGAGACGGCGCAACCCGTCGGCGTCGCGCTGGCACACCCCACAGGTCGCCAGATGGGCGGCCGTCGAGCGCGCCGTCCCCTCGTCGAGAGCCCCGTCGAGGTAGGCCCCAAGGCGCCGTCGATTGAGATAGTGGCTCAGCACGTTGGTTGGACGGTCAGGCCCCCGACCGTTATTCTCATCACCATCAAATGATAGCCGAGCGGTCGACGACAGTCCGCGCTGGCGCCGAGACCCTCGAAGCCCGCCTCGCCGTGCCGCCGGGAGCCCGTCTCGGCGTGGTCGTCGGCCATCCGCACCCTCTCTATGGTGGTGACATGGACAGCCCCGTGGTCGCGCGCATCGTCGAGGTCTGCCTCCGCCGGGGCCTGGCCACCCTGCGCTTCAACTTTCGCGGAGTGGGCGCCTCGACCGGTCGACACGAAGACGGACAGGGTGAGCAAGAAGACATCCGCGCGAGCCTCGCCCACCTCGAGTCCTCTCTGGGTGGCGGCGCCCGCGTCGCGCTGGCCGGCTACTCCTTCGGCGCCGCCATCGCCGCCGTCGTCGCCGCCACCGCGCCGGTCGCGGGACTGGCCCTGGTGGCGCCGCCGCTGCGGGTCGCGGAGGTCCGACTGCCCAGCGCGATCACCGGACCCGTGCTCGTCGTGGTCGGCGCCGAGGACCAGTACTGCCCCGTCGTCGCGCTGGAGACGATGCGCGCCGGGCTGCCGGCGGCCACGGTGATCGTGATCGAGGGCGCGGATCATTTTTTCTTCGGCTCGCTCGTGCCGCTGGGCGAGGCCGTCGGCGAGTGGGCCGACGCGCTGCTGGCCGGCTAGATCCGCGGCAAGCGCGGCGGGGTCGCGGTGCCGGCGGACAGGATGATGCGGATGCCTTCCTCCACGCTGAGGCCGGTGTGGATCACGTCGTGGTCCGGCACCACGACGATATCGCCGAGGTAGAGGTTGTTCGACGGCACGAACACCGTCACCATCTCGCCCTTGCCGGCGGGCGCCTCGAGCAGCACCTGGCTCGTGACGAACCCGAAGGCGTACGCGCCTTCGCGCGGGTGCTGGACGAGCACCACGGCCTTGAACGCGCTGCGCCGCTCGGGCGAGAACGAGTCGATGAGCATCTTCACGGACGGGTACAGCAGCCGGAAGACGGGCACGCGGTGCAGCCATCGATCGCCGAAGGCGAGCACCCGGCGCCCGGCGACGTTGCGCGCGACGATGCCCATCAAGAGCATCAACATCACCACCGTGAGGAAGCCGAGCCCCGGCACGGCGCGGCCGAGGATGCGCTCGTATATCGGGGCGAACCGATCGTCGATCCAGCTCCAGAACGCGTACAGGATCCAGGCGGTGGCGACGGCGGGCACGATGACGAAAAATCCGGCGATCAAGCGGACCTTGAGCCAGTTCCTCATCACGCTTCGATCATGACATGAGGCGCCGGAAACCCCAAACGCGCCGACGCGCATTGGTGACGGGCGGCGCCGTTCGCCTCGGTCGCGCGATCGCGCTGGGGCTGGCCGACGCCGGTTTCGACGTCGCCATCGCCCACCACCGCTCCGCCGCGGCTGCCCGCGCGACGGTGCGCGACCTGCGACGGCGCGGCGCGCGTGCCGTCGCGCTGCGCGCGGATCTTCGCGACGCCGCCGCCGCCCGCCGACTCGTGGCCGACGCCGCCCGCGCGCTCGGCGGTCTGGACGTGCTGGTCAACAGCGCGGCGGGCTTCGTGCGCACGCCGCTCGCGGCGGCCGCGTCCGCCGAGTGGCGCGCGCTGCTCGCGGTCAACGTCATCGCGCCGCTCGCCTGCACGCAGGCCGCCGTCGGGCGGATGCGCGCCGCCGGCCACGTCGTCAACGTCGGCGACGCGTGGGCGCGCACCGCTCCGGCGGGCTGGTCGGCCTACGCCGCGTCGAAGACGGCGCTCGAGACGCTGACGCGCGCGCTCGCCGCCGAGCTGCGACCGCGCGGCATCGCCGTGAACTGCGTCGCACCGGGACCGGTGCTCAAGCCCGCGCGGCTCGCGCCGGCGCGCTGGCGCGCGATCACGCGGGGACGTGCCGCGCGGCCCGCCGACGTCGTGGCGGCGGTGGTCCGCTTCGCGACGTGCCCGCCGGCGGTGACGGGCCGCGTGCGAACGGTCACGGGACGCCGCGCGTAGTTACAGCTCGGAGGCGTCGAGCAGATCCGTGAGGTTGTTGACGTTGACCCAGCCGCCGCGCGCGTAGACGACGCGCACGGGACGGCCGGCCGCCAGCACGCGCGTGATCAGATCGGAGATCCGCGCGGTGCGCAGCGTGCCGTCGGCGCGGGCGGCCGCAATGGCCTCGCGCAGCCACGTGGCGCCGTCGCGGCCCGCGTGCAACAGGCCGACCCACGCACCGTGGCTCGCCGCCGGCGCCACGTCGTCGCCGATGCCGGCGAGCCATACCTCGTCGAACTCGAAGCGACCGCTGTCGGGTCGCGACGCGCGCACGCGGTCGGGCGCGGCGCTGGCCGCCAGCGTCGCGTCCACGACGAGGGTGATCCCCTCGCCCGCGTCCTCCAGCAGGGCCTGGACGAGGTGCCGCTTGAGCACGATGTCACCGAAGGCGACGAGCGTGCCGGGGCCCACCGCGTCCTCGGTCAGCGCGAGCGAGAACGCCTCGCCCGTCTCCGCGAAGTCGGGATTGTCGACGAAGCGCGCGCCCGGGACGTCGACGGCCGCCGCGTGGTGGCCGCGCACGACGGTGACGCCGCGGCAGCCGAAGTGCGCGAAGTCGTCGAGCAGGCGCGCGAGGATCGGTCGGCCCTGCACCTTGAGCATCGCCTTCGGCAGCGCACGCGTGAGGCCGCCGAACTCCGTCGCGGCGCCGGCCGCGAGCACGATCGCCGACAGCGACGCGCCGCGCGCCACCGGCAGGTAGCGCTTCTCCGCCTCCTGCAGCTCCTCGTCGCCTTGCAGCCGGAACACGTCGTGCAGCGGCGCGACGTTCGGCTCGACGTCGATGAGCGACTCGCCGGCACGGATCCGCGCGGCCGCCGCCTGCATGGCCGAGATCGACGCGCGCAGCACGTGGTTGGCCCAGATGACGACGCTCACCCGGCGCGCGCGGAAGTCCTCGGTGGGTGTCCGCCAGTACTTCGTCGGTACCAGCACCACCGGCGCGCGGTCGCTCCACTCGTCGAGGAAGGCAAAGATCTCGGCCGGGCTCGACTGGCGACTGTGGATGAGGATCGCGTCGGCGCCCGCGTGATGGTAGGCCTCCGCGCGCTTGATGGCCTCGCCAAGGCCCCAGCCCGCGATGAGCGCCTCGACGCGCGCGACGAGGACGAAATCGGCGTCGGTCTGGCTGTCCTTGCCCGCCTTGATCTTGCCGCAGAACTCCTCGACGTCGGCCAGCGGCTGCAGCTCGGAGCGCAGGAACGAGTTCGTCTTGGGGAACAGCTTGTCCTCGATGGTCACGCCGGCCACGCCCACCTGCTCGAGCTTGCGCACGAGCCGGCGCATGTTGTTGAAGTTGCCGTAGCCGGTGTCGCCATCGAGGAGCAGCGGAATCGACGTCGCCTCCGCCATGAACGCGACGTGTTCGACGACCTGCGACCAGGACAGCTCGTTGTTGTCGCGCACGCCGAAGGCGGCGGAGATCGTGAGGCCGCTGCCCCAGATGCCCTCGAAGCCGGTCTCCTCGACGATGCGCGCCGAGAGTCCGCTGTGCGCCTCCATCAGGAACGCGATCTCCGGCCGCGTGACCAGCCGCTTGAGCGCGGTCGTCCGTCGCTCGGTCATCTGGCTCCCTCCAAACTTGCGCGGAAGCGGTCGCGGATCTCCGCCGGGCTGTACGGGATGCGCGGCACGTCCGCCTCCTCCGCCGTCGTCTTCACGAGCACGAAATATGGACCGTCACCGCCGAGCGCCGCGCGCACCGAGTCCTCGACGTCGGCGGCCGCCGTCACCGCGCTCACCGAGCGGTAGCCGGCGGCGGCCGCCACGCGATCCAGGCGCACGCCGCGGGACGGCGAGCTCTGGTTGCCGGTTGAGCCGTAGACCTCGTTGTCGAAGACCACGTGGACGAGCCGCCGTGGCGCCAGGCCGCCGACCATCGCGAGGATGCCGAAGTTCATCAAGAGATTGCCGTCGCCGTCGAACACGACCGCGGCGCGATCGGGCCGCGCCAGCGTGAGGCCGAGCCCGATCGCCGACGCCAATCCCATCGAGCCGATCATGTAGAAGTTGCCCGGACGGTCGCCGACGGAAAACGACTCGCGGCAGATGTAGCCGTTGGCGTGCACGATCGGCTCGGTGCCGATCGGCTTGCGCGCCGCCGTGATGGCCGCCAGGCGCGAGATGCTCGGGATCAGCGGCGCGTCGCCGGCTTCGCCGGTCTTTTTTATTTGCCGCCGGGGCCCCTCCGCAGGGCCTCCGGGGCCCGATGGTCGGGCGATCATTGCTTCGCCGTGAACCATACCCGTCTGCACGACCCTCGGTGGCACCACGATCGCGACCGGCTGCATGCGCGTGTCCATTTCCTTCGCCGCCCACGCAACGTCGGCGGCGGCGCTGTCGGCGGAGAGCACGCGGTACGGCATCTCGAGCAGATCGAGGATCTGCGGCGTGATGCGGCCGGTGAGGATGTGCTCGGGCGCGTCCTTGCCCTCGTAACCGCGCCATGTCACGACGACCAGCGCCGGCAGTCCGTACATCAGCGACAGCGATGCCAGCGCGTTGAGGCTGGTGCCGAGCCCCGAGTTCTGCATGAGCACGCACGGCCGGCGGCCGGCGAGCCACGCCCCCGCCGCCAGGCCGACCGCGGCGTCCTCGCGCACGGCGGCGACGTACGGCGCCTCGCGCGCGCTCTCGAGCACGGCGATGACGTCCTCGACCAGCGAGCACGGCACGCCCGTGAAGAAGTCGAAGCCGTGGCGTGTGAGCAGCGTGGCGACGTCGCGGCCAGAAATCACGCGGGCGCTAGCTCAGCGTCACGCGGCCGCCGCCGCCCATCACCCGGAGGAACTCACCGAGCGAGGCAAACCGCATAAAGGGATTGTGGCGCTTCTCCTCACCGAGGGTGGACGAGGGGCCGCCGTAGTTGTGGCCGGGGAAGAGCAGCGTGTTGTCGGGCAGCGCGCCGAGGCGCCGCGTCAGCGAGTAATACATCTCGCTGGGATCACTGCCCGGCAGGTCGGTGCGCCCGCACGAGCCGATGAACAGCGTGTCGCCGGAGACAAGTCGGTCGTCGACGAGGAAGCACTGCGAGCCGGGCGTGTGCCCGGGCGTGTGCAGGAACGTCAGCGCGAGCCGCCCGATCGGCAGCGTGTCGTGGTTGTCGACCTTCACGAGATCGGAGCCGAGCCCAGGCAGGAACTCGCGCTCCGCCTTGTGGACGTAGACCTTGAGCGGGAGGCGGGTGAGCAGCTCCTCGACGCCCGGGATCCGGCCGGGCATGCCCCACGAGGCGAGGCTCCCGCCGACGTGATCCTGGTGCGTGTGCGTAACCAGCGCGCCGGTGAGCCGCATGCCGTCGGCCTGCGCGGTATCGACGATCGTGTCGATCTCCCACGCGGGATCGACGACGACGCATTCGCGCGCGACCGGATCGCCGATGAGATAGACGAAGTTCTGCATCGGCCCCAACTCGAGCTGCTTCAGATAGATGCCCGCCTCACCCACAGGTTCCCATGCTACAGCGGGCGGAGGCGTCAGTCCAAGCACGCGTTGAGGCCGGACCAGGGTCGGGGCTCGGCCCGCTCGGCCTCCCCTCGAGCGAACACGCCGCCCGAGCGCCGGCCGTTGACGTTCCATCCATTTTACTGGACGCTATGTCCAGTATGAAGGAGAGAGCGGCGGCCGCGGCCACCCGGGACGTCAACGCCCGCATCGCGAGCAGGGTGCGGACGCTGCGAACGAATCTCGGCATGAGCCTCGATGCGCTCGCGGCGAAATGCGACGTCAGTCGCTCGATGATCTCGTTGGTCGAGCGTGGGGAAAGCAGTCCGAGCGCGGTCGTGTTGGAGAAAATCGCCGCGGGACTGGACGTGCCGCTGGCAACCCTCTTCGACGATTCGAGTGCATCTGCCAGCCCGGTGTCGCGCCGCGACGATCGAACGCCGTGGCGCGATCCGCAGTCCGGCTACGTACGGCGGAATATTTCTCCGCCCAACTTTCCCTCGCCGATTCAGATCGTCGAGGTCGTCTTGCCGGCCGGCGCCAGGGTGGCGTACGAAACCGGCGCGCGCGACGTGAGTATCCATCAGCAGATCTGGGTGCACGAGGGGAGTATCGAGGTGACCCTCGGACACGTGACGTATCGCCTCTCGGAAGACGACTGTCTGGCCATGCAGCTGGAGGAGCCAACGGCGTTTCGCAACCGCACGCGCAAGCCTGCGCGATATACCGTGATCATCGCCAGCGGGCGGTCGCGTGCGTCGAGGAGATGACCGTGTCGGACGCCATTCAGATCCGATGTCTGCAGACGATCGGCGATCGCGAGATTCGAGGGTTGAGCGACGTGCTCATCGACTGCGTCGAAGGTGGTGCGTCCGTCAGCTTCATGCTGCCGATGTCCCGCGCCAAAGCGGAGGCCTTCTGGCGCAGCGTGTCCGCGAGCGCGGCGCGCGGCGAGCGCGTGGTGCTCGCCGCCGAAGACGCGGCGGGAACGATCGTCGGTACTGCTCAGATCATTTTGGCTCAGCCCGAGAATCAGCCGCATCGCGGAGACCTCGCGAAGATGCTCGTGCATCGACGCGCACGTCGGCGGGGTGTGGGTGCGGCGCTGCTCGCGGCCGCCGAGCGCAGTGCTCTCAGCGCCGGCAAGACGCTGCTGGTGCTCGATACGGCCAGCGATGACGCCGAGCGCTTGTATGCACGGCAAGGCTGGCAGCGGTGTGGGCTGATACCGAACTACGCGCTGATGCCCGACGGGACGCCCTGCGCGACCACGATTTATTTCAAGTTCCTTCACACCTGAGGCGCGGCCGTAGCAGGGAAGCCCTGAAAAGTTCGCCGTATCCGGGATGCGCGAGCGGCAGAGCCAACGCATGCTCCACGGTCACCCACCGCAACTCCGAGTGCTCCGAGCCCCTCAGTCGGGGCTCTCCTCCGGTCCAAGAGGTGACCAAAAAGATGTGATATCGGGCCTCACCGTGCTCCGCCGGGTGCGGTTCGGCAAGAACAGCGATTTCTTTGACGGTCCGCGGCGTCACACCGATCTCTTCCTTCACTTCTCTCACGAGGGCGTCACCGGGCGCCTCATCCTTCTCGCAATGCCCACCGATGACATCCCAGACACCGGGATAGAAAAGCCGCTCGGGCGAGCGTCGGGCCAGGAGCATCTCATCTCCTCGAATCAGCAGCCCCCCCGCACAGATCCTCATCGTCCTCACTCGGTTCAAATTTCCGAGAGAAGGCGCATCTCGACCGATCGCGCTCTCGGCCCTTCGAACTCCATGAGCACGATCCGCTGGAACTCACCGAGCGCCAGTTTCCCGTTTTGAACAGGGACGTGAACGCTCGGGCCGACGAGAGCACTGAGAAAGTGAGCCGCAACGTGCGCCTGAGAATCATGCCGGTAGGCGAGCTTCGGCGTCAGCGCCTGGAGGATGTCCACGATGTCCTCGGGGACGCCCTTCTCCCAGGTCATCACCGTCAACGCCGCGGTCGTATGCCGCAGATACAGGTGGCAAACTCCTGTGGACGAAGCGGCGATCGCTGCACCGACACGCTCCGTGATATCAACGACCTGCTGTGAGGATTGCGTCTGAATCTCGATGTTCAGTGGCATGACGGCTCCTCCTTCGGCTGCAAGTGGCAGCGTTCGTGTGCTCTACATCGATGCTTCGAGAAGGCAGCCAAACTCGCGCGCAAAGTCCACCGAGACGTGGGCATGTACCGCGCCCTGCTTGTCGAAGAAGCGCTGCGTACCACTGAGGCCGAAAACGCCCTCGTGCCAAATGTTCGGGTGTATGTAGAGTCCTTGACGGCCGTCGAACCGAAAACAGACGAAACGCTCGGGCGTAACGTCGTCGCCCGGCAGAGCCAGCGGCGCGTAGAACGGCCGCTGATTCAGCGGAAAGAACAGCTGACCGCCATCCGGCTGATAGTTCGCATGCCACAACATCATGCGGCGTGGGGGATTCGTGTGCTCGGTCCGCGCTCGCTCCGGCAGCACCGCGTAGGCAAGGATGTAATGTCCTCCGACGGCCTCGTTGCGCCCGTACAGGATATCGCCCTGCCATTCGCTGACGAACACGCCTTCGGTCGTGCCGGCCTGATCTCCCGTGTCCGCGTCGATTGGTCGTGTACCCTGGGCCGGCCAGCGGACGATCTCGATGCGGCACTCTTCGGGTCGGCGACAAGGCGCCCATAACCCTGAAGACTCTCGGCGGTGGCGTCTACGATGGGCATCGGAACGAGCTTGAGCCCGGGTGGTAACTTCGGGTTGAGATAGTCGATCGGCGTCTCCAAGAGGACTCTCCCACGTGCGGTTGGCGGGGTCACGGCTTGCCCGTCTTGGCGTCAATCGCGTAGATAAAACCGTGGTCCACGCGACTTATTCCAGAGTAGGTCATGGTCGCCGAGATCAGAAACAGCCTGCCCCCGGAGACTAGCCGGACAGACTCGCGCCCAGTTTTCCGGAACGACCATAACGTCTTGCCGGTGGCTGCATCCATGGCGTAGAGATACCGTCCGCCTGCGTAAACAACCCCCTCGGAGACCAGGCTGACGTACGCGCCGCCGCTCAGCTCTTGGACCCATTTCGGTTGCCCCGTCGCGAGCGCGAGTGCATGGACCGTGTCAC
>WNEW01001890.1_pt1 | contig 10246 bp, 15 predicted proteins | sample 5399891 | NCBI WGS metagenome assembly WNEW01 (sample SAMN13153336, study PRJNA577476) | soil metagenome | isolation source: 40 cm grassland meadow soil pre-rain plot 5 | place: USA:California | collected 2015-09-08 | reverse complement strand
GGTGCTCGGCGAGGTGGTGAGGCCGTTGCCTATGGCGTCGGTGGCCACCACGAAATACTTGTTCGTGTCGAGCGCCTTGCCGGGGCCGATGAGGAAGTCCAGCCGGTGGTGGTTGCCGCTGATCGCGGTGACCATCAGGATCGCGTTCGACTTCTTCGCGTTCAGCTTGCCGTGCGTCACATAGGAGATGGCAAAGTCCTTGATCACATCGCCGCTCTCGAGCTTCAGGTCGCCGAGCTTTCCGACCTGGTGGGGCGGCTGGTTGGGACCGTGCGCGAGCGCGAGGCCGGCGGACAGCACGACGATGGCGATCAGACCGAGCGCGATGAATCGGGCCATGGGCTCCTCCTGGGCCCGCGAGTGTAGGCCGTGGTGCGGACCCGGTCAACACGTGCTACGGTAATTGCGCGATGACCGATACCACGTTCACGATCGTGTGCCCGTGCTGCGACGGCAAGCTGACGATCGACGCCGAGCTGCGCGCCGTCATCGCGCACGAGCCGGCGCCGCCCAAGCGCGCCGTCGCCGACCTTGGCACGGCGCTGGGCGCGCTCGGGACGAAAGCCGCCGAGCGCGAGGCGCGCTTCCGCCAGCAGATGGAAGCGGAGTCCCAGAAGGGCAAGCTGCTCGACCGGAAGTTCCAGGAAGGCCTGAAGAAGGCGAAGGACACCCCCGATCCCCCGCGGAGGCCCTTCGACTTCGAGTAGCATGGCCGACGACCTGCTCGGCGAGCTCCTGCGGCGGGTCAGTCGAAGCTTCTACCTCTCACTGAGAATTCTTCCCCGCGGCGTCCGCGAGCCCCTCGGTCTCGCGTATCTGCTGGCGCGCGCCGCCGACACCGTGGCCGACACGCGGCTCGTCGCGCGCGGCGAGCGCCTGGCTCACCTGGAGACCCTGCGCGCCGCCTTCCGTGGAACGCCGGCCGACGTGAGCGCGGTCGCGCGCGCCGCCGCTCCCTTCCAGACGCTCGCGGCCGAGCGCCGGCTGCTCGAGCGCGTGGGCGACGCGATCACTCGCGTTCGCGCGCTGCCGGCCGCGGATCGTCACGCCGTCGGCGCGGTCCTCGACACGCTCACGAGCGGCATGGTCTTCGACCTCACGCGCTTTCCCGGTGAAGACGCCGGTGCGCTCGCGGCGCTGAACACGCTCGACGAGCTCGACCACTACACGTATCTGGTCGCCGGGTGCGTGGGGCCGTTCTGGACCTCGGTGCACGTGGCCCATCGAAGGCGCCTGCGCGGATGGGACGTCGCGCATCGGAACGCGCAGGCCATCGCGTTCGGCAAGGCGCTCCAGATGACCAACGTGTTGCGCGACGTGGCCGGCGATCTCGCGCACGGGCGCTGCTACGTTCCCGCCCGCGAGCTCGCCGCGATCCGACTGCGTCCCGTTGATCTCCGCGAGCCCGCACCGCGCCAGCGCGCGCGAGCGCTGTACGATCGCCTGCTCGTGCGGGCGCTCGGGCACTACGACGACGGCTGGAATTACACGCTGGCGATTCCCGCCCTCGAATGGCGCATGCGGCTGGCCTGCGCGTGGCCGCTCGCGATCGGCCTGGCCACGCTGGCTGCGCTCGCGGCTCACCCCGATCCGATGGGCGCGACGTCGCCGATCAAGATCTCGCGCGCGCAGGTTCGAGGTCTCCTCACGCGCTCGACGCTCGTCGCGTGGTCCAATGGCGGCCTCGCGGACCTCGCCGAGCGCCTGCGTCGGCGTATCATCCTGCCCGCCGCTGGCGCGACCGCCGTCAGTCGCGTCCAGTAGCGACGCAATTTCTTCCTTGCGTGCGCGGGAGACGTTGTCGCAGGGTTAGGACGACGTCAGCGCCACCACCCTGGGGAGGGGACGATGGAGCGACCGTTCAGCGATACACAGCCCTGGATGCCCAGCACGCCGCCCGCACCTCCGGCACCGCCGGCTGCACCTCCGATGGGCACTCCGGCCGCGCCGAAGCCCGCGATTGCGCCCAAGCCGAAGCCGCCGGCGGCAGCCGTGCCGAAGCCCGCGGTTGCGCCCAAGCCGAAGCCGCCGGCGGCAGTCGCGCCGAAGCCAGCGGTCGCTGCCAAGCCGAAGCCGGTGGCGGCAGCCAGGCCGAAGGCCAAGGCGAAAGCCAAGGCCAAGCCGAAGGCAAAGGCGAAGAAGGCCATGAGCCGGGGCAAGGCCAAGCCCAAGGCCAAGGCCCGCCCGAAGCGCCGCCGCTAGTCGGTGACCGTCAGCTCGAAGAGCGTGGCGGGGTCGATGCGTGCTGCACCGACGTGAGCCCCGAAGTGGAGGTGTGGCCCCGTCGCGCGACCGGTGGCGCCGACGGCGCCGATGGGCTGACCACGGTGCACACGGTCACCGTCGGTGACCGTGGCCTCCTGGAGGTGAAAGTAGAGCGTGTAGAGGCCCAGTCCGTGGTCGATCACGACCAGACGGCCTGGGAAGAAGAAGTTCGCCACGAGCGCGACACGGCCGTCGTTGACGGCGACCACCGGGGTCCCGGCGGCAGCGCCGAAGTCGATGCCTGTGTGCGGCGCTTTCGGCTGACCGTTGATCACACGACGTGACCCGAAGCCCGTGCCGGGCTCGGTGCCGCCCACTGGCCGGGTGAAGCGTCCCCGCCAGAACCGTTCCGGCGTGACGGTGCGATACAGAGTCCTGAGCTGGTCGGCTTCCGACACCGCGCGCCGCTCGGTCTCCGGATTGAGGTCGACCATCTTCGTCGGCAGGGTCAGGCGCTGGACCGGGAAATCACGACGGTGGACCTTGAGGCGCCCCTCGATCGTCTGCGGAGGGTCGCCGGCGGTCATGACAGCCAGGCGCCAGGGCTGGGTGCCCGCCTTCGTCTCGACGTCGATGCCGACGAGCGCGGCGCGACCGCCGGCGTACGGGAAGAACGCGAGCGGCCGCCCGCCCAGCGAGCCTTCGAGGGCGGCGTTGTCGGGAACGCCCTGGATCTCCATCCACGCAACGTCGCCCACTCGGACCTGGGCGGGCCGCCAGCCGACCTTCACCTTGCCGTGGGCCGAAAGCGGCGCGGCGAGGACGGTGAGCTGACCGACGGAGGCGAGGAGCGCGGCAGCCAGCAGGAGGCCGGCCGGCCCGGGCTTCACTCGGGACGCTGCTCCCTGAGGAACTGCTCGATCTCGGCGACGAGCTCGGAGGCGGGCGGCAGGTCGCTCGTGCCGGCAGCGGCAGGCGGCGCGTCCTCGACGTCCTTGGCCTCGAGCTTCGTGACGTAGCCCGCGATCTTCTTGTTCTGGGAGATGACCTGGGCCAGGTTCTGGTCGAACTGACGGCCGGCCTCGTCGAGGTCGCGGAGATCGACCTCCATGCCGAACAGCATGGAGACACGGCGCAGCAGGGCCAGCGACGCCTTGGGATTCTCGATGCCCGAGATGTAGTGCGGAACGTTGGCCCACACGCTCGCGGTCGTCATGCCCCGGTCGCGGCACGCGGTATTGAGCACGCCCACGATACCGGTCGGCCCCTCGTACTTCGTCGGCCGGATTCCGAGCCGGGCGGCCAGCTCGGGATCGGAGGCTCCGCCGACCAGACGCACCGGCCGCGTGTGGGGGACCTCGGCCAGTAGCGCGCCCAGGGTCAGGACGAGCGTGGTCTGGGTCATCCGGCTGAGCTCGAGAATCGCGTCCGTGTACGCCCGCCACCTCAGGTGCGGTTCGGGCGCGACGCCGATGATGAAGTCGCGTGGCAGGCCGGGCGATTGCGAGATCGAGAACTCCGTCGCCGGCCAGACGACCTCGCGCTCTGTCTCCGAGCCGGTCTTGAAGCGGACGTACGGACGGGTGAGGCCGAAGTGGTAGAACTCCTCGGGATCGATCTCGGCGAACTTCTCCGCGTTGATGGCTGCGGCCAGGTAGCGGGCCGCCGTCGTCGCAGACTCGGCCGCGTCGTTCCAGCCCGTGAAGGCCATGATCAGGACAGGTCGCCGGAGGTGCTCCGGCATCGTGTGAATCTTCAGCGGGTCCATTCGTGGACTCCCCCGATCACGGTCGAGTTTATCACGTGGAGACTCGGTTGACCGCTTCCGGGCCCGCCGGTAGCATTGGCCCGCGCTGAATCAACGCGACAGACCGGAGGACGGACATGCGGAGCGAGCGGTGGCGCCTCATCCTGATCGGGAGTGCACTCTTCGCGATGGCGGGCTGCGCCTCGGGCGAGGAGTGGGATACCTGGAAGTCGCATCCGACGCACTTCGCGTCGGGATCACACATGGGGTTCTCGATGCGGAACCGAGCCGATAGCAAGGCCCGGGTCACGCGCCAGGACATCGCGTCGGCGCGCGACGAAGGCTGGTGGGGCCGGCCGATCACGGTGGGCCAAGAGCAGATCCTCGAACGTTGAGACGGACAGTCAACGTCAGGAGCGCGACGGTCTGGCACGACGCAGATCTAAGGATGTTGACGCGCTTGCGTGCTAAAACGGCGTCATCTCGACAGTCCAATTTCTGGCACCCGCCGTGCAGATCGGAAAAAAGCATGAGCCAACACACCAGCCATCTCATCCGTACGCTCTCCGTCGTCCTCGCCGTCACGTCGCTGGTCCTCATCCTCTTTGCTGGCGTGGCCGCCGCCCAGGCGTCCGGCGACCGCATCCTGTCGAACGACCAGTACACGTCGGACAAGGCCCGGCGGCTGGCTCAGAGTCACGACGGCGCGCTGCGGGAGCTGAACGAGGGCGTCTACCACTGCCTGCCCTGGCTCGAGGTGCAGAAGCAGAGCATCGGCTTCTTCAAGCCGAAGGGCGCGACGCAGGACGATCGCTACCTGTCGATGCGGGTGTACATCGAGCAGGATCCCTCGCCGCAGTTCTCCAAGCTGCGGACCGAGGAGCGCGCGGCGGCGATGTTCTCCCGCTACGTGGGTCCGCTCGTGCGGCGGATGGCAGCCAGTCGCCCGCTTCTGTCGGATAACCAGCTCGATGGCTTCACGGTGATCCTCGAGTGGCAGAAGCAGGCGGTCTCCGCTGGTGACCGCCCGGTCCACGAGACGATCGCGGTCTTCCTCAAGAAGGCCGTCGTCACCGAGTACCTGGCCGGGCGCTCGTCGGTGGGCCACCTCGCGGAAGTGGCTCAGGTCCTGGGCTGGGACGGCGAGACGGCCCTCGGCGCCCTGAAGCTGAAGGCGTGGGACGACAACTTCGTCTCCACCTACAAGGTGGCCAACTACCAGGTGGCGAGCGGAGTCACCTGCCGCCAGTAGCCGAGAGCGCGCGCCGCAGGAACTGACGCAGGCCTCGAAACGCAATGGTCCCGAAGGGCACGCGGCCCTTCGGGACCCAGCGTGCCCCGCTCACGTCGTCGGCGATCCTCAACCTCCCCGGTCCCGCCGTCACCGCGTAGATCACCGTCAGCGTGGAGGGTTAGAGGGCCGCAAGGATGGCCATTCGCTACGAGTACTGGCGGCACGTCCTCACCGGCGACATCTACGCCGTGAAACTCGATGATGCGCGGGTGATCGGAGCGTGCCTGATGGACCGTCACGAGGCGCATGAAGAACTTCTGCCGCTCCTCCTGTACCTCGATAAGCACGTGGCTGATGTGGAGAGGGATCGGCGGTACTTCTCGCGGTACGAGCGCGTGAAGAGGTATTCGGGCCGCTCGTCCTTCTCGACGTCGCCGGCGTTCGCGTGGACCGCCGCTCGAAGGCGAATACTGTCCTCGACGGTTCGCTTGGCAACGACGCGGCTTCCAGACGTAGCACAGCGAAGGTCTCCGTGCCAGATGAAAGAGGATGTCCTTCGCCAGATCGCTCGCAAGGTAGTCCAAGACGGAAAGCTCCCGAGTCGGCGGCCTGATCGTACCTGGGGCGGACCAGGAGTCGGCGCTCCGTGCGAGGTCTGCGGCGTCCCCGTTGGACGAAACGAGATGGAGTTCGAGATTCAGTTCGCCCGTGATGGGGACAACCCCGGCCTGGACAAGTTCCACGTCCACATCCGGTGCTGCGCCGCGTGGGAGTTCGAGCGAGAGTCACAGGATCAGCGGTGATCGCCCTGACGCGGCATCACCCAATCACCATGCGCGCGAGTTCTCTCAGCACCGGGATACGGCACTCCCGCGAGATGACGATGCGTCCGTTCCGGTAGGTGATCCGCTTCGCGGCCTCTTCCAGCCTCCACAGCGCGCGTTCGTCTTGGCTGAGTCCGCTGCGAGCGTCAAGGTAAGTGGACGGTTGCATCGTTCGCTATGAACGCAGCGAGAGCGGCGCGCTGGTGCATCTCGACATCAAGAAGCTGGGCCGCATCGTGCGCCCCGGCCATCGCATCAGTGGTAACCGTCGTGACACGGTCCGCGGCGCTGGCTGGGAATTCACGCACGTGGCCATCGACGATGCCACGCGCTGGGCCACGGCCGATGTCCTGCCGGATGAGCGTGGCGGACCGCCGTCGGCTTTCTGCACCGCACGGTGCGCCGCCTGGCTGGCCTCGGGGTGCGCGTGCGGGCCGTCATGACGGATAACGGCTCGTGCTATCGATCGCGGCGCTTTCGTCAGGCCTGTCAGCGGCTCGGGATTCGCCACCTCTTCACGCGGCCGTACGCTCCGCGCACGAACGGCAAGGCCGAGCGCTTCATCAAGACCGCACTCCACGAGTGGGCCTATGCCCGCCGGTTTCGTCACTCTCGCGAGCGGCGGCTCGAGCTCACCGAATGGTTGCATCACTACAATTGGCACCGGCGCCACACCAGCCTCGGTGGCCACGCCCCGATCACCCGGGTCGTCGTCTCTGCGGACAACCTGGTGAGACTTCACAGCTAGCGGCCAAGTTGGAGCACCGCGCGTTGTAGCCCCCCAAACTTGCGTCATTCCTCGTGTGTGAACTCTCACCGTGAACCCTCATGTGCCGTACGAGGAGCACCCGGTCGCCGCGCTCGACCAGCGCCACCGCGGCCGGGACCGGATTGTCGTAGAACGTCCACCCGCAGTTGGGACAGCGACGGCGCGTACGGCCGTGCTCACGCACAGGCCGGAGACGGGTGCCGCAGACCAGGCAGTAGCGCGCCGTCAACAGCGGGGACGGCGCTCGAGGCCATCGCGGATCTTCTCCGCGATGACGGTGAGCGCCCGGGCGGCCGGGGCGGCGGCCTCGGTGACGACGAAGGGATCGCCGCGATCGCTCGCGAGGCTGAGGCCGCGGTCGAACGGCACGGCCCCGAGAAACGGGATCCCGGCTTCCGCCGCCAGCGTCGCCGTGTCCGGGCCCGGAAACAACCCGGCCATGTTCTCGATCAGGCCGAGGATCGACGCCTTCTCCTCCCGGGCGACGGTGATCGACTTGCGCACGACGAGCTGCGAGACATCCGACGGGATCGTCACGATGACCACGCCCGCCAGCACGGGGACGAGCGAGACGACCGTGGCCAGACGATCGGTACCCGGCGGCAGATCGATGACGAGCGCGTCGAGCTCTCCCCAGGCGGTGTCCGCCAGGAACTCGCGCAGCGCCTGAGCCTCCATCGTGCCCCGCCACGTGTGGGCTTCCTGCTGCGTTGGCGCCCGCCAGTGGAGTGGCTCGTCGTCCGAGGACAGCAGCAGGTCCATCGACATCACCGCGATGCCGGTGGCCGAGCGTGGAGGATCGACGGCGTCACCCGCGACGGCCAGCGGCCGGCCGCGCACACCGAGCATCTTGGCCATCGAGGGGCCGTTGAGATCGGCGTCGAGCACACCGACTCGCCAGCCCTTCGACGCCCACGAGGCGGCGAGGTTGGCGGTCACCGTGGACTTGCCGACGCCGCCCTTGCCCGACACGACCGCGACGACGAAGCGCACGGCGTCGAGCCGGCGTTTGAGCCTCGCCTGCTGCTCGCCGACCTGAGCGACGACGTTCGAGCCGCCGTCGCCCACGATGTCCTTGTATTTTTTCATGGCATCGACGCGTGGGAGCACGACCTGAGCCGCATCATCACGCTCTCGACGCGGCCGCGCGCGCGACGAACACGAGCGCCATCAGCGTGACGACGAGAAAGATCACGGCGCCGGCCTGGAACGTGATTTCCCCACCCCAGGGCGCCGCGACCCTCGCGCCCGGGTGGACGGCCGCGGCGCCGACCTTGAACGCGCGGATCGCGAGCAGCACGGCGACGAGCACCGCGAACGTGCGCCGCGACACCCAGCCACGCATCCACGACCAGCGCCGGCCGAGCAACCACGGGATGACGATCAGCGGGATGAGGCCGATCAGGCCCCAGCGCACCATCGTGACCGCCGTCGCGCCGCTCGTCGGCGCTCCCATCACGCCCACGCCGCGATAGATGAGATACAGGCCGCCGACGAGGTAGACGACGCCGTAGACGAAATACGCCAGGGCGGCGGCGCGGAACCGGTCGGCCATCAGCCCTGAGAGCGGAAGCGGCCGCCCCAGCGCTGCCGAACGTCGGCGAGCAGCGAGGGCGTGATCACCGTCGCCCCCTGGCTGCGGGCGTACGCCTCCACGGCCTTCACCACCATGCCGCGCGCGAACGACGGGATCGCCTGCAGGCGCTCGCGCGCGGCCGGGTCCCAGGCGAGCTCGTAATCGACGGGGAGGCCGAAGGTCAGCGTGGCCGGCAGCTCGATCACCTCACCGCCATGAGCGCCGGGTTGATAGCCGCACGCCGGGTCCTCGGCCAGGTAGTCACCGTAGGTCGCGTAAGCGCGGCAGCGACAGCCACCGCAGACCTTCGAGAACTCACAGGCGCCGCAGCGGCCGCCGAGCTTCGGCTCGCGCAGGTCGCCGAACACCGGCGCCTGGCGCCACAGCTCGGCGAACGATGTCTGCCGCAAATTGCCGGCGGCGACCGGCATGTAGGGACACGGCGTGACGTCGCCCTCGGGCGTGATGCGGCAGTAGTACTTGCCGGCCGGGCAGGAGCCGTGGGCGTAGTTCTTGAGCAGCGGCGAAGCCGGGTTCATCTGGTAGATGATGCGCCGGAAGTGCGGCGCGCACTTGGCGCGGATCAGCAAGCCGTCGGCGCGTCCAACGGGCGTCGACCAGGGATCTTCGAAGCCGGACGGCGCGGGCTCGGCCGGCGCGCGACCGAGGATCCGCTGGACCCACGTCGGCGGGCCCTGCCCCACGCCCTGGACCTCGGCGAGATAGGTCAGGATCCGCTCGTAGGCCGCGGCGTCGATGTCGGTGAGGTCCTTCCCCCGCCCGGTCCGCACGAGGAAGAAGAAGTTCAGCACCTTGGCGCCGAGGTCACGGGCGAGATCGATCATCGCGGGCACGTCGTCCACGTTCCAGTCGGTGACCGACATGTGGAGCGAGAAATCGAGCCCGGCGTCGGTGAGGACCTTCGTCGCCCGCACCGCCCCCTCCCAGGCGTTGGGCAGATGGCGGAACGCGTCGTGCTTCTTGGGATCGGTGGAATCGAGGCTGATGGAGGCGCCGAGCACGCCGCGCTCGCGCATGAGGCGCGCCTCGCGCTCGCGCAGCAGAACGCCGTTGGTGCCGAAGACCGTGGTGAAGCGCTTCTCCGCGGCATAGGCGGCGACGTCCCAGATGTCGCGCCGGAGGAGGGGCTCGCCGCCGGTGAGGATGAGGAAGACGTTGGGGTTGACCGTCGCGATCTCGTCGATCACGCGTCGACACTCGTCCGTCGTCAGCTCACCCCGGGTATCGGCGCCCGCGAACGCCGACATGTAGCAGTGCGCGCACTCGAGATTGCACCGCTGCGTCAGATTCCACGACACGCTGTACGCCGTATACGGCGTCGCCCCTGTCATCATTGGTGGACGTTCCCGGCGGTCGGCGCCGCGTGGTAGCCTTCAGACATGAGCGCCTTCACCGTTCACGCGACGTTGATTCATCCGGACGACCGTCAACGATCGGCTCCCCTCGATCTCCTCGTCGACACCGGGGCGATGTACACGATGCTCCCCACGGACGTCGTCACCCGGCTGGCGCTCCCGACGCCGGAGCAGCGAACGGTAGAGTTCGCCAACGGCCAGCGCGACGTGTGGCCACTTGGAGAAGTGCGTATCAGGCTCGCCGACTCCGAGCGCACGACGGTCTTCCTCGCCGGGCCGGCGGAAGGTCGTCCGCTGCTGGGTGCCGTGACGCTGGAAGAGTTCGGTGTGGCCGTCGATCCCAATCATCAGCGACTCGTTCCGATCTCGAGCTTTTTCGTCTGACGCCCTTCGCTTCGATGGACCCACGGTACGGCTGACTGCGCGTCACGCATCAGGGGTCGCCGGGAGCGTCTCGACACGGGACGCGAGCCCATGAGGTGGGTCGGGTGGCGGTCGGGTTGCGCCCGCCGACC
>WNEW01001888.1_pt1 | contig 10249 bp, 10 predicted proteins | sample 5399891 | NCBI WGS metagenome assembly WNEW01 (sample SAMN13153336, study PRJNA577476) | soil metagenome | isolation source: 40 cm grassland meadow soil pre-rain plot 5 | place: USA:California | collected 2015-09-08 | reverse complement strand
GTCGATCCTTGGTCGAAAGGGTACGAGCTCCATCGAAAGCTTGGAATCATACCTCAAGGATTCACGTTCTTTCCAAAAACCACGCCGAAGGAAGGAGTCCAATACTACGCAGACCTGTTTGGAGTTAAAACGGATCCTGACGAGATCTTGAAAAAAGTGATTCTGGACGACGCTTCCAACATCTGGTTTGAAAATCTCTCTGGCGGACAGAAACAGAAGATGGGCCTAGCCCTAGCCCTGGTGAATCGGCCTGATCTCTTGTTTCTCGATGAGCCGACAACAGGGTTAGACCCGCAAGCAAGAAGGAACCTGTGGGAGGTTATCCGCGAACTGAAGCACGAAGGCAAGACCATTCTCTTGACGACCCACTACCTCGAGGAGGCAGAGCAGCTCGCGGACAGAGTGGCAATCATGCATCACGGCAAAATCATCGTCTCAGGCACGCCGCGTGAGATAATTTCCCAGCATGGTTCGGGGGAGAGGCTGGAAATCCGCGGCGATAGCGGACTCGCAGATTATCTCAGAAAAACCACCGGGCTTGAAGTGAAACATTATGGTAACAACAGGCTTAGCGTTAAGATCCGGGAGAAACACGATACTCTTGCTGTCGTTGAGAGTCTAGACAGGTCCGGTATGAACTGGGAGGACCTTCGAACCAAACAGGATACGCTTGAAGACATTTTCGTACAACTCGTTGGAGGTGTTATTGAGGAAGCTGGATCAGTGAAGGAGGCTAAGACATAGATGACAAGCCTGGGCAGAATCCTAGCCGATCTCAAACTCTTCGCGCGAGGGTATGCCAGAACGAGGATTGGACTATTCTTCTCGCTGATCTTCCCAATCATTCTGATACTGTTGTTCGGAGCTATCTTCTCGGGTGGAAACAGCGGCCCGATCAGCGTTTTCGTACAGAATCGAGATAGCGGCCCAGTCGGCGGCTATTTCATCTCCGCCCTCAACAGCACGAATACGATAAGACCAAACCTCGTCGAGAACTCGGTTGACTTCAAACAATATCTGTTGTCTCACTCATCCTCTACCGGAATTTCCATACCGATCAATTTCACCCTAGACTACAATCTCAAGCGACCTGTCAACGTTACCCTCTATTCGAACCCAGCCGACACTTCCAGCATTGCGGTCCTAGCAGTGGTAAACGGTGTCGTCAACGGGTTCAACCTGCAAGCTGAGTGCCAGTCCTCCTGTTCGCCGGTCGTCGGTCTTGAGCAGTCTCCAATCACTTCCGAGTCGGCAAAATACATCGACTTCTTGGTTCCTGGCCTGATAGGGTTCAGCGTTCTGACGAGCCCGATGTTTTCCATGGTAAACATCTCCAGCGACTACAAGAAATCCAAATTTTTCAAACAGCTCTCATTGACCCCGCTCACCAAGACCGAATGGCTCACATCAAAGATGCTATGGTACACATTCCTCTCGATTCTTTCCTTCTTGCTAATGACGACTGTAGGCACCTATCTCTTCGGTGCTCACATCACACTTTCCATCATGATACTGCCCTTTCTGGTTCTCGGCCCACTCTTCTTCGTCTCGCTGGGAATGCTCGTCGGGACCATCAGCAAGAGCGTCGAGTCCGCTGCAGTGGTCGGAAACCTCATCACGTTTCCCATGATGTTCCTCTCAGGAACTTTCTTCCCGGTAAGCCAGATGCCCGCATACCTTCAGAACGTTGCCCACGTACTGCCATTGTTCTATGTCATTGACGGACTCAATCAAGTGATGGTCTACCATAACATAGGACCAATGCTCGTCGACGTGCTTGTCATGCTTGTGGCGTCAACGATCGTGTTCGCGTTAGCCGTCAGCGTGTTCAAATGGCGTGATGACTAGTCCGGGATCACGAACAGGTTCTCCGGCTTCATCAGAATCAGCCGAATGTGTAAGTGTAAAGGCGAAGCCCACTACCAGTGGCCAGTTTGAGCTCATGCGTTTCACTGCCCTTCGTCCGGACAATGTCGTAGAGTCTGTTCTCCCTAACATTGAGGAAAGCTTTACCGTCTTGCCATTGCACATCGGCCCCCGCCTTATCTCTCCTCAGAGAGCTTCCATCTAGCTCCACCTCGACCCGGACAGGTTCACCTCTCGCGGTTCCAAGTACCGCGTTGGCGTTACGCCCAGAATACTTCAAGACCGCATATCCAATGTCAGAGGACGAGTGCTCGACAAACTCGGGATTCTGAACCCAGCTTCCACTCAGATAAGGAACGTCTAACATATGGTTCTTAGAGTCGATGAGCTCTGAGCGAGTACCCGGTACCGGGGCGTGAGCGTTCCCAAATCCCTTGGAACGTAGTGATCCTGTATAGATTTCAGGCGTAATGCGGTTGGATTGCAGGCCGAGCCTATCCTTCCAGGACGCATCGGCCTTCTGCTGCACCGCCGCTCTTTCGAGGGTCTCGCCTGCTTCTTTCACCAGTGCTACGATCTGTTCCTCCATCTTGTCATAGTCTCCCTCACCCGCGTGCTCCCATCGCACTCTTCCAGCTGCATCGACGAGTGTCTGTCGGGGCCAGTACTGATTGCCGTACAAGGTCCATGTTACGTTGTCGCTGTCAATGGCTACTGGGTATTCTATTCCGAAACGCTTGACCGCGCTTGCGACGTTTTCGGGATCCTTCTCAAAAGCAAATTCCGGTGTATGGACTCCGATCAGAACGAACTTGTCACTAGAGTAGCGCTTGTGCAGGTCCTTCATGTGAGGCAGTGTTCGAATACAGTTTACACAGCTGTAGGTCCAAAAATCGAGAAGAACAACTTTCCCTTTCAGCCCGGACATTGTAAGGGGAGTGGAATTGAGCCATCCTCGAAGCGAGGAAAACTCTGGGGCCTGTTTCCCCATTAGGATTTGAGACATCAGCCACTCGAGGGGATTCCGCGTCTATAATCAGTCTTCTGTTGGGGAAGGTTGAGGCCTGTCTGACTTGGCGCTCGTCTCTAGGGGAGAAAGTCATACGCCAGGAGAGTTATGAAGCCGGGGAATTCTTGGGCAGAGACAAGTGTGTCAAGCAATCCTGAAGCCACACGATATCTGCTGACTCTGAAGGCGTCTCTTCCCGTTTCGGCCTCGGCTTTGTTCAACTCCTCTTTCAGCAGTCCATGGAAGATTTCGAGCGTAACTTCACGACCGTCTACTAGGCTTGTTCGATGGTGAACCCATTGCCACAGTTGGGCCCTGCAGATCTCAACGGTGGCCGTGTCCTCCATGAGATTGTTAATTGCAACACAACCCGTTCCTGCGAGCCATGATTCGAGATATCTCAAGCTGACTGAAATGTTCGCTCTCAAAGCTTCTTCCGATACACTTACCGGAGGAGTACCCAGTAACTTCCCAGCGTCGATACTGGTCGGGACTAGACCTGTCCGTGGTTCATTCTCCTTCTTCGGGGTCTCATGGAATACTTTCATTATCACCGGCACAAGTCCCGGGTGAGCAACCCAAGCTCCCTCGTATCCTTCTGAAGCTTCTCGCTTCTTGTCCTCAACCACTCTGCCGATTGCTTCCTGGACTCGGGGGTCACTCTTCACGGGGACTTGTGCTGCCATGCCGCCGATGGCATAAGCACCTCGTCTGTGACAGGTCTCGACTAGGAGCAGGCTGCATGACTTGAGAAAGTCAGTGGTCATTGGAAGCATTGGGCGTTCTGGTAGGACGAACCGTTTGTCTTGTCCGAGTATCTTGATCATGCTGAAGATGTAGTCCCAGCGGCCGAAGTTGAGTGCGGTGATCCTGTTTCGTAGCTCGTAGAGAATCTCGTCCATCTCGAACGCGGCTAGTATGTTCTCGATGAGAACGCTGCATCGTATACTGTTCTGAGGTAGGCCTAGCATTTTTTCAGAGTAGTCGAAGACATCATTCCAGAAGCGTGCTTCTCGATGGTTCTCCATCTTAGGGAGATAGAAGTACAACCCCGCTCGTTGAGCCATTAGATTCTCAGCATTGTGATAGAGGAATAGCCCATAGTCGAAGAGGGTGGCCGGAATCTGGTCTTCCCCAACTAGAACATGTTTCTCGACGAGATGTAATCCTCTTGGCCGTACGAAGAGTACGCTTGTCTCGTCGTTGAGCCTGTAGATTCTTCCATCAGGTGCTGTATAGTCGATGGTTCCCCGGACCGCGTCTCGCAGGTTCATCTGTCCATGGATGGTCCCATTCCATGTCGGCGAGTGTGAGTCCTCAAAATCCGCCATGTAGACGTCCGCCCCACTGTTCAGTGCATTGATGACCATTTTCCGGTCGACGGGTCCGGTAATCTCAACCCTTCTGGTCCTGAGACTCGCCGGTAGCGGGGCGACCTTCCAAGCTGACTCACGGATTTCCCGCGTTTCGTCAAGGAATTTCGGGAGTTCTCCGCCACGTATTTGCTCATGGATTCTTTCTCGGTCGTCAAGCAGTGTTCGGAGTCGTGGTCCGAACTGTACAGTGAGGGATGCGATGAAGGCTAGAGCGTCGGGACTGAGGATCTCTTCGAAGCCTGGCTGTAGCTGGCCTAGGACTCTGATTCTTCGGGGCTCCACGACCGCCTCTGCCTCAGCATGAGCCGGTTCTCTAGGGGCCAAGTGTCTATTCTTTCCTTTCCCTTTCTCTCATGGGAGTGGCCGTCTGTGAGGGTTCAGCGGCCACTCCCGTCTGCTCCTGGAATTGGGCTGCCTCAGTTGATCCTTCCATGGCGGTAGTGGAGGCTGTTCCGCCTGAAATGACCGTGGCGACCTGGTCGAAGTACTCTGTTCCTACAAAGGCCTGGTGTTTGACGGCCGAGTAGCCATGCTTCTCGGCCTCGAACTCTTTCCTTTGTACTCGGACGTAGGCGCTCATTCCTTCCTCCGCATACTGTCTTGCGAGCTCGTGCATGGAATGGTTGAGGCTGTGGAACCCAGCCAGGGTGATGAACTGGAACTTGTACCCCATACTTGCTAGCTCCTGCTGGAAACCGCGAATGCTCTCAGTATCTAGGTGTTTTTCCCAGTTGAAGCTGGGAGAACAATTGTACGCCAGTGGTTTGCCAGGGTAGGCGCGGTGAACTCCATCCGCGAACCTTCTCGCCTCTTCAAGATTCGGCTTCGCGGTCTCACACCATACAATGTCAGCATACGGAGCATAGCTCACTCCTCTTGCTATCGCCGCTTCCAGACCAGACTTGATCCTGTAGAACCCTTCAGGCGTTCTCTCCCCAGTCACATATGGCAGATCTCTAGGGTCTGCGTCATTTGAGAGGAGTTTCGCTCCGTCTGCGTCGGTTCTGGCGATAAGAAACGTCGGGACGCCTACTACGTCCGCGGCAAGTCTTGCTGCTGTCAGTGTCCTGATGAACTGTCGAGTTGGGACTAGGACCTTTCCACCAAGATGGCCGCATTTCTTCTCTGAGGCGAGTTGGTCTTCGAAGTGTACAGCCGCTGCGCCGGCCTCGATCATGCTCTTCATCAACTCGAAGCTGTTTAGGACTCCTCCAAACCCGGCCTCGGCATCGGCAACGATCGGAGTGTACCAGTCAATGTTCTCCTGGCCGGAGGCGTGTTGAATCTGGTCTGCCCGTTGAAAGGCCTGGTTGATCCTTTTGACGAGCTGTGGGACACTGTTGGACGGGTAAAGGCTGAGGTCCGGATATGTGTGGCCGGAGAGGTTTGCGTCAGCGGCTACCTGCCAGCCACTAACGTAGATTGTCTTGAGCCCCGCTCGGACCATCTGCAGGGCTTGGCTTCCGGTAACTGCGCCTAGGGCCCTGATGAATTGTTCGGTCTCAAGGAGACGCTTGAATCTTTCAGCACCGAGTTTTGCAAGCGTGTGCTCTATCTGCACGGTGCCTCTGAGTCGGCATACCTGCTCTGCGCTGTATGGCCGTTCAATGCCGGACCATCTCTCGGACTCCCAGCTTTCTCTTACCTGCTGAGCGTCTGGCCATCCATGACTTGTCATTGCTTAGAGTTTCCTCACGTCCGGGGAAGACGATACTTCGCGACCGACAATAATAAGGCTAGGTGATTCTATATTGCCCCATTATAGCCTAGTATATCCATAGATGTAATCTCTCTCAAAGAGATTACCATTCTTGGCAAGTTCAGAGGTGGAGAGATTAATGTGTAGGTGTTTCGTTAAGGAACCCTATTGGGTAACACTGGACCGTCTCATGCCAATATCGTCCGTTATGGTCACGTTTCGCGCTGAGTTGGTTCCCTTCCAGCAAGAACCCTTTGCCCTATCATACCATGAATTGACATATTCGCCTCCGGCGATCTGGTTGCAGACAAAGTTCCGGTCGCAAAAGTCGCACAGTTCCTCGTTGCCTATTACCCATCCAGTTCCAGGGTCCATGTCAGTTTTCAGTTCCACCATTTCCTCCGACAAGCCCTGCGTTAGCGTGTCGAATGGGTCGTTCGTGCACCTATTGCAACCCTTTGAGCAAGGATAAGGCTCGACGGTGTAAAACGGTCCGTTGGACCCGTTGACGGTGTTGTGATAGTCACAGAATGAACTGCAGCTCTTTTCTAGGGCAGAAAGTGCAACGGTCACCCCGGGCGGCAAGAAGATATTGTAGCCTCCTCTGGTCTCGAGTCTTGCAACCAGTCCTTGACTGATCCATGACGTGAGCGTCTGTTTGATCTGGTTGTCTGACAGTGATGTTGAGGGGGCTGTTCGAATGGTCGCCGAAGCGACTACCTGGCCAATTCCAACATTATACTCTGATAATCCTCCACTATAGCTCGGGTCTGACTCAATGTCTCGGGTCGCCTTGTCTAGACGTGCGACCCACTGCGAAACCGCGGCAGATGCAAAGTACAGGCCCCAGTACACATTCTGCCAGGAATAGCCAGTCTTCCAGAGGGGTCCGCCATTGTACGCGACCTTCATCTGTGAGCGTGAGGTCGGAATGTGTGCTCTGTGGCCGCACGGTTTGGCATAGTGCCATATTCCAGACTCTAGTGCTTGCTGGGATCCGGTGGAACGTCTAACGCCTATGTGATAGAATCCGCTGACTGAGGCTTTGCACACAGGGCAAGCTGTGGTGTCACGACAGGAATGACATCTATCCAATACTGATCGCACAGGAGTCCTGTGGGTTATTTTAAGAAAAATCCTGTACCCGAGACTTGAAGGTCTGGGAACAAAGGTATCGGTTGCTACGGCTGTGGGAAAAAACTTGCTGTCCGGCTATTTCTTCCAGAGACACATTCTGCCGTCCTGGGAGTGAGCATGCATTGGGTAGGCTTGCTGTTCAAAGTTCTTGAGTTTACATTGGGTCCCATGGGTCGGGCATCTCGCCTCGCATTGTCTCTCGTCCTTCTCAACGGTCAGGGTTACCGTCAATGTGTCTCTAGCTCTCGAAAATGCTTTCCATGGTTATCACCTTATCGCCTGCTGGCCGGCGATTTACCGGAACAACCGTGGTCCGAGGGGTGTCGTAACAAGTCCTCTATGATGGGGCATGGCTTACGGCTCCGCTGGAACGTATGTCTCTAGAATGGATGCTGAACTTTCTCGCGTTCGCATCGCTATGTCTTGTCGGCTTGGTCCCCATCATGATCTCCTTGAGGGTCAGGATTGCAAGCCTGAGAATCATGTCCTTGCTGCTCGGACTCTTCGCGCTAACTCACGGATTCTATCATCTGGCTGAAGCTTTCGGAATTGATTTCCTATCCGATGTGGTACTCGAACCAATCTCGGTTGCGTTCCTACTCGCTTTCGGACTCTACTACTCGAAAAAGGGGATTCTCTAGAAAATGACAGATGACATCATCGTTCAGACAGCGGAAACCTTCACACTGGTCGGCGTGCTCCTAGCGTTCGTCATCTTTGCGAGGCTCGCAGTGAAGGCGAAAAGCGCCGGCAGTTTCAGATTCCAGCTCTCGATCTTCATCCTAATATGGGTCGCAGCCGAAATCCCACACATCGCCGAAACTATCGGGCTCATATCTGTGGGAAGCTTCGACGACCTCGGCCTCGCAGTTCACATGACATCAATGGCTGCCTTTGCACTGTTCGTCGGCCTCAAGTCCTACAGTTTTCTGACGGTCAAGCAATTCCCCCCGCCGTTACCGCCCGTGAAACCGAACACAAGAGTTACTGGGGCAGTCGAGCCTTGAGCGTATCACAGCTCAACGCATCGAGCTTCGAGGACCTAGTCCAGTCAGCGTTCAGCGATAGCGTTTCAAACATGCTGGGCAAGGAAACCTGGAAAGCCATCAGTTTCTATTTTGACATCTCTCTTCTCGCCAACGAGCCTGAAATCTTTGCCAGTGTACTTGAGAGACTGCTTGGCAAGACCGCTAAGGTGCTGGAGAAAGCTATCAGTGAAGCACTTTTCGTAAGGGTTGGCGCGTCCATTGAGAAGCGAGAAGGTTACAGTTTTCAAGCGCTGATCAGAATAGCCAATGCGAAATTCCTTGCATCTGTCTCAGGCTTGAAGAGAAATCCTGGTCTTGGATACCCGACAAAACGATGACTGAAAATTCGGTCATCGGACCGGGATCGGCGCGCAAATTCGCGAGGACTACTAAGGAAGCTCAAGATTGTCTTCGGTATTGGGGGCCGATGTGACCTTCGTCCACGGAAGAAGGTCTGGATATTCTCGTTGGAGTCTATGAAACTCCAGATTTGCGTCAATTCTGACCTGAAGCTTCGAGAAGAAGCCTTCCAGATTCATTAGGTCTCGCTGAAGATAGCGTTCCGCTTCTCTGACTAGTCGATGTCTCTCGATTCTCGACGAGAACTCGAGAGCTTGGGGGAAATCTATGACGAAAAGCTTCCCGTCCGCGACGAGGATGTTGTACTCAGAGAGATCCCCATGAACTATGCACGAGCTAAGCATCTTCTCCACCACGTTCAATGCCTGTTGAGCTGTTTCCTGAGGATTCTCTAGATTGATCTCTCGAAGTGATGCTGCTCTCTGGCCGTCTCCGAGAAATCTCATTGTAAACATGTTGTCCACTCGTCTTGCCGGAGTTGGGACTGGCACACCGGCCTTGTAGGCCTTGTTCAGAATCGTGAACTCGCGAGCGGCTATGACGGTCATCCGGTCCGGACCGTATCCTATCATGGAGTTCTTCTTGTTCGGAGTTCTATGGATCCGGTAGACTTTCAGGGCAAGAGGAATGTGCTTCCATAAACCGACATAGACATCTGCTTCCTTCCCAGTTCCGAGGACAGCGACAACTTCGTCAACGAGGCCACACTCGACAGCGTCCGCTCTCACTGTTTCGAGGGATGCTTCCCTCACCTCGACGTACCTGCTTCTTCGTCCCGCCCTGACCGCTCCTCGTTTCCAGTAGCTCCGGGCAGACGCTAGCTCCTTTCCCGACATTGTACATGCACATGGTTAACCAATCATTCCAAGGGGCCTCGGCAGACCACATCCTCTGGTCTACTTGGAGCCCCGACACAAGTGGAGAGGTTCGATTCGCCCTAGAAAATATCCGAGGGCGCAACAGAACGTCCCAAAACTTCAAGCTCGCTCAAACATGCAACCCTCAGCCTGAGTGCGGGACGGGCCTACAATATTAGGATTGCTTGTACTACAAGATTTGCCTATGAGACTCGAGTCGGGTCCTGTTCTAGTCAGAGTCGAACCTAATCTCTGGAATCGAGAGTTCCGAACCTTCTGGGTTTTCGGGTAGGCCGTCAACAAGCAGCTGAAATAGGGACCGACGGAAACGTCCCGGATGTCTTTCGGCGTAGATGTGTGGTTTCCAGTTCCTGAGGAATAGGTATGCAAGCTGTAGGAAGACTGCGACGCCTAGGAAGACCCAGCCTGCCATAACCATCTCAGGATGGCTGGTCGAAATGCCGGTGTAGATTAGGGCGAACGCTGCGACAAGGGCGATTCCCGGTGGAGAGACAGTCCTAACGTCGAACATTCCGGCCACAAGCAAAATAGAATGTCTTGGAGACGTAAAGAAGCTGAAACCCGCGCTTCTGGGCCAGGGTTCCCGGCTTGAGGGCTGAGCTGGCTGAGGCGAAAGAGTAGCCCTGGAGTTGTGTGCTCGCTAGCTGTTCTGAGTCTAGGATCCGTTTGGTTGGGACGAGTAGGAGCCTATCGTCGTTTAGGTCCAGCTCGTTTGTATGTAGAAGTTCTGCGGCAGCGACTGTGTACCCAGCTCCAAATAGACAACCGTGCTCCGAGACAGGGTTGCGTTAGCATCGATGTCTAGATCCGCTGACAAGAAATTCACTAGGTGAATCTGTCCGTCTGTAATTGTGAAATTGAACCCGTCACCCCAAGTTCCCGCAATTAGAGGTAAG
>WNEW01001887.1_pt1 | contig 10251 bp, 8 predicted proteins | sample 5399891 | NCBI WGS metagenome assembly WNEW01 (sample SAMN13153336, study PRJNA577476) | soil metagenome | isolation source: 40 cm grassland meadow soil pre-rain plot 5 | place: USA:California | collected 2015-09-08 | reverse complement strand
TTCGAGAAATTGAGCGGCCCAACACAACCGGCCGTCTATGTGTCATGGGAGGATGCTGATGCCTATTGCCGGTACCGGGGGGCTCGATTGCCGACTGAAGCCGAATGGGAGAAAGCCGCTCGGGGGCCTCATGGCCTCTTGTGGCCCTGGGGTAACCAGGACAAGCCGGGTGCGGCGAATACAGGGAACCCAGATCCGTTTGAATTCCCCGCCCCTATCGCCAGCTTTCCTTTGGATCAAAGCCCGTATGGGATTTATGACATGGCTGGGAACGTCATGGAGTGGGTGGCAGACTGGTACCAGGAGGATGCGTATCGAGACACGTCACCGAATCCGAAGGGTCCACCGAGCGGTAGCTTTAAGGTCATCAGAGGGGCCTCTTGGGGCACGATCGGCAAGGAAACGAGGTTGACAGTCCGTCTCAAAATGGTTCCGGATTTCAGGGATACGACGATTGGATTTCGCTGTGCCAAGAGTGCGTCAAAAGGGTTAAACCGATTGGGTGATCAGAGGAGCTAACCGTAGAATAAATCAAAGCAAGTCGAAATAGTAGATCAGTAGAAAGACGGCTAGAATTATGTTGACAACCATACCAGCCAAAACTATAATGTCGAACAATCTTGGGTCCTTACCCATCAGGTATGTCCCTGTGTTTTAAACGGGATTTGGCGTAGCATAATCCCTGATGGGGTGTCAAGGGCTGAGGGGAACAAGTAATCATGTCTGTGCTCATCGTAATCCACTAGCTTCCAAAGAGGGTCATCATGGCAGAAGCTGCAGTAGAGGCGCGTCATGTTAAGGAACCGGCGTGGAAAATCAGATTGGGGAAGGCGATATTCTGGTCCACAGTCGCTTTCGGTGTTTGGTTCTTCTATTGGTTTAATGCGATTCAATGCCCGTGCTGATGTCCGTGGTTTTCCCAGAATCGAGTTTGTCTGAAGTGAACGAGCATGCGTGCAGTGGAGGGTGTAATGATAGAGGAAAGAGATCAAATTAGCACCGGAAAGAAGATCGCATTTACAATCGGCGGGTTAGTGATCGCCGGCGTGTATTTTCTTTACTTTTTGGACATCGCCCTCATGAAAATGCAGGGCCTGGACTATTGCTACAATTTTCCTGATTGGTTTAGGAAACTCTGCTTTTGAATTAGACCGCTTTCAGAGTGCGAGTGCTAAGGAGGAAAGCCATGGCTACCATAACGAAGCAAGCCCGAAAAAAGGTTTGGGCTTTCTTGGCGCTAGGGACGTTTGTGGGGCTTCTGCTATTGCCCTTGTTCCTGTCGCTTCCGGCTGGCGCAGGTGACACACCAACTCCGGCGGCTTCGACGGCGTCGGCATCAGCCGCGCCTGCTGATGCGAAGCCGGTCGAGAAGTCGCGTGATGTCTGGTTCAAGACCGAAGGGCCAGTGATCGGGGCGCCTGCGCCGAAGACGACCGACAGCCCGAAGGACTACCCGCGGTACAACTTTGAGAGCCGGGTAATACTCTGGGTGGCCCTTCAGCAACATCTCTACTACGGAAGCTTTGTGCTTGCTGTCCCCATCTTCTGCATGATCGTGGAGTACTTGGGGGTCATCACCAAGGACAAGGCTCTCTCCCGGAAATACGACCAACTCGCCTATGACTTCGTCAAGATCAGCTTGACCGCATATTCCCTCACGGCGCTCTTGGGTGGGATCGTCATCTTTACCTTCCTCACGCTTTATCCCACCTTCTTCGGATATCTTTCCAGCATCTTCCGGCCGGTGATGGCGACCTACGCGCTGCTCTTTATAGCGGAGAGCGGCACGCTCTATATCTACTACTATGCTTGGGACATGATGAGAGAGGGGTTCCTGAAGTGGATCCACGTCAGCATGTCGGTGATCCTGAATGTGATCGGAACCGTCCTCATGATGCTGGCCAACTCCTGGATCGCCTTCATGCAGTCGCCGGCCGGTGTGGATGCGGACGGACGGTACTTGGGCAACGTCTGGCACGTCATCCATACGACCCTCTGGAATCCCATTAACGTGCATCGCCTTCTCGGAAATATGGCGTTTGGTGGCGGCGTCGTCGCGGCTTACGCGGCCTACCGTTTCCTGACCGCGAAGACCGACGAGGAGCGTGCGCATTATGACTGGATGGGCTATGTAGCCATGTTCATCGGGGTCTGCTTCCTGATCCCGCTGCCCTTCGCCGGCTACTGGCTCATGCGCGAGGTGTACGCGTACCGGCAGCAGATGGGGATCACGCTGATGGGCGGCCTCCTGGCCTGGCTCTTCATCATCCAGGCGGTAATGATTGGGGCGCTCTTCCTCACCGCTAACTACTATCTCTGGCAGGGCATGGAGCGGATGCGTGGGGCCGAGCGCTACCAGAAGTACATCAAGTATATGGTGTTCGTGCTCATTACCTGCTTCATCGTGTGGCTGACACCGCACACGATAGTGATGACCCCGGCTGAGCTGAAAGCCATGGGCGGTCAGCAGCATCCGGTGCTGGGAAACTACGGAGTCATGTCGGCCAAAAATGGGGCCATCAACACCATCATCACGACGACTGTATTGAGCTTCATCATGTATCAACGGGGAAACAAGATTCCCGTAGTGAAATGGGCCCCGCTGGGGAACGCCTTCCTGTTCGGCTTGTTCACGATGGCCTATATCAACATCATCTGGCTGGCCATCTACGGGTACTACATCCCGGCCAATGTGCGAGTAGGCCTCTCTGTACCACAGGTGGCCTCGACCCTGTCGTGTCTGTTCATAGGAGTGATCCTTAACTCGATCATGTTGAAGGGGGCAAAGGATACCGGGCCGATTGCGTGGGGACAGATCTCGGTCCGGTCTCAGTATGCCCTGATCATGCTGGCCACGTCCTTTACCTGGATGATGGGCCTCATGGGCTACATCCGGTCGTCCGTGCGGCTCTTCTGGCACGTCAATGAGATCATGCGCGACAACTCGCCCTGGGCCTTTACGCACACGATTGGGTTTGGCGCGAACATGATTTCGTTCAACGTGTTGTTCTTCTGGCTGACCATTCTGTTCGTCTTCTGGCTCGGGTCGTTGGGTGTCAAGAAGGCTCCGGTCACCGCTCCTGCTGGGCAGAAGGTTCCGGCCCCGGTTGGGAGCCACTAAGCTCAAAAGATCGAGTAGAATCGCTAACATATTGTGCAAGCTCCGCCGCGAGGGGAAAAGATCCTCTCGCGGCGGGCCTCGATGGAGGAGTGAATGTTTAGTGCTAAGGTATTGGGCGGCATCACAGCATTGATCATCGCCGTGGCCGTCGGGGCCATCTTTATCCTCTTGCCGGATTCTGGCGCATCTCAACTGATGCGAAAGGCGTTTCACCTGGGCTGGCCGGGTGGCCTGGTGATCGTCATCCTGATGCTGTACTTCCAATTCGGCCGGAAGAACGATCCTCGTCGGGGCGAGCTGGTCTTCAAGAGCGTGATCGGTCTTCTCGGATACTCGATGCTCTTCATCGCGATCGCCAACTATGCCATGAACTTCAACGATGAAAGCCCTGGGGTTCCTGGCGAGCCGCGGTTCTTGCCGGTCTCTCTCGTCATGTTTACGGTTTCCTGCTTCATGATGGCCATGTATTTCAAGGGCGTGCGGGTCCTTCTACAAATTGGTGGCTTCATGTTCTTTGTGGCGGCGTGTCTCGCCGGGTTCGGGAACTGGCTGCCGCAGGTGAAAGCTGATCCGCCTCCGGTCGAGGAGAAGACCGCGGATGTCCGCCAGATGTCGGTGCAAGAACGCGCGGACCTTGGCGAGAAGATCATCTTCGGAGCGGTCGGGGCCAGCGGTACACAGGGGGCCATCGGCAAGGGGCAGTGTCCGCTCTGCCATGGGTTCCAGAAGGGCTTCCTCAGCGAACGGGCGCCCAATCTGTTCGGGGTCCCGACGCGTGCGTTGGAACGGCTCAAAGATCCCCGTTATAGCCAGGCTGATCCCAGCAAGCGCGACACGGTGCAGAAGGAAGCGTGCCCGGGCTGCGGGACAGCGAAGAGCGCGGCGGAGTACATCGCAGAATCCCATGCCTGCCCCAACTGCTATGTGGTGGCGGGCTTTGGGGTGAAGGGGTCGAATGATCGCGAAAGTCCCATGCCGGCGATCCACAAGCCGCCGATCGCGCTGTCTTTTGACGAATTGATTGCCGTAGACACGTGGCTGTTCGCCCGCGAAGGAATCGAGCCGCCGACGCCGGAAGAGATCGAGAATGCGTACAAGAAGTTCATTCCTGAAGCCGACCGTCCGAAGCCGGCAGGCGCTCCTGGGGCAGCTCCAGCCGGCCCGGCGCCTGGTGCCCCGGTCGTGACTGGCGACGAGCCGGTCAATGAGATCTTCATCAAGGCGCTGTGCTTCGCATGCCACACCATTCCGGGTATCCAAGGAGCCGTAGGGGTTGTGGGTCCGAAACTGGTCGAGAAGACGAATGCGCCGAACCGGCTGAAGGACCCGAACTACAAGGGTAACGCCACGACGGTCCGGGAATACATCATGGAGTCAATCATCACGCCGAGCAAGTACGTGGTACCCGGCTTCCCGGACAACATCATGCCGAAGGACTTCGGGAAGAAGCTCAATGCCGCGGCGATCAATAAGATCATCAACTACCTTTCTCAGTTGGAAGAAGGGAAAGCGCCGCCGAAGATCGAGTAGGCGGCCAAGGGTCCTGCTCTGACGGGGCGTAAGATTTAGGAGATCTGACATGACTGCCTTGAAATTAGTCGAGGGCTATATGCCCATACAGATGCTGGGTGAAATGGGAGGACTTGCTCTCCTGTTTATCTGGGCCTTCTATCTCCTGGACAAGAAGATGGGGATCAAGGTCAACAAGCTGGCCCAGGCGACCGGGCTCTTCCTATTCTCCATCATCTATTTCAGGTACCGGATCTATCCGCCCATTCCCTTCAGCGTCCGGGCGATCTACGCCACTATGACGCTGATCGGGATCTTCATGTGGGTGTCCTCCACAGAAGCGTCGTGGCAAGACTTTCGAAAGCCCTGCATCGCCGTGGTCGATGCGAAGACTCCGACGACGCGGATCATCCGGGCGGTCTCTGTCGTGCTGTTGCCCTTCCTGGTCGGCTTCTTAGGCTACAACAGCATGAAGCCGAGCACTGATGAGCCGATCGAGCTGCGCACGGTACACCCTGCGCCACCGGCCAGCACCAAGGTGCACGGCAAGACCTTCGTCCTCCAGACCGCGAGCAACCCGTATCGTGTGGATGACAGTGGGAAATACTCTGACAAAGTGCAAAATGATTATAAAGATGGCAATCCGTGGGACGAGAAGGCGCCCCAATTCTTGCAATACGTTCGGGAAGGCGGGCAGATCTTCTTCCAGAACTGCCATTTCTGCCACGGCGATAATCTGAACGGCCGGGGCATGTTTGCCTTTGCCTTCAATCCCATTCCGGCCAATTTTACTGATGCCGGGACGATCGCCCAGCTTCAGGAGACCTTCGTGTTCTGGCGCGTGTCAAAGGGCGGAATCGGCCTTCCGCGTGAAGGCTTCCCATGGGCCTCGGTCATGCCGCCGTGGGAACAGCACCTGACGATCGATGAGATTTGGAAGGTCATTCTCTTCGAATACTGGCATACAGGCTACTATCCAAGGACGTGGGATTAATCGATCCCTACCAACTTAGGGGTATAGAGCAATGAACCGTTATCTTTCCAAAGTGACGTGGAAAGGGCTCATGATCGCTATCTTGGTGGTCGCCGTCGGGTTGGGGGCTGGAGTCGCCGTTCTATGGACGAGCGGCGATGTGAAGGCCGATAGCGGGTTGTCGCCCGGATTTATGAAGGGGACCAACCCCTCCAAGCCTGACCCCAAGATGATCGAAGAAGGGAAGAAGATTTATTTCCGCAAGTGTGTCTGGTGCCACGGGGTGGATGGGGCGGGTGATGGCCCTGGCGCCGATCGGCTCTGGCCGCGTCCGCGCAACTTCAACCAGGGGACCTTCAAGATCCGGCATACGGCGAGCGGGGAGCTACCGCTGTTTGACCCCACGAAGCCGGTTGCTGGTCAGAATGACTTGTTTGATACGGTCACCCACGGCTTGCCGGGTTCGGCCATGCCTCCTTGGGATGGCATTCTGACTGAACAGCAGCGCTTGCAGGTCCTGTCCTTCGTGACGACGCAGTTGGTGAAGGACCGGAAGTTCGACGATAAGACCGAGACCTTCAGCATCCTCGACATCGAGAACAAGGATGCGATGAAGAAGGTCCCCTATAGCAAGGAGAGTCTTGAAAAGGGTGCCCAGCTGATCGTCGATAAGAAATGCGTGGAGTGCCATGGGATGGAAGGCCGTGGGGACGGCAACCCCTTCAACCTGAAGGACGACTGGGGATTCCCGATCCAACCCGCCGACTGGCATAAGTGTTGGAATTTCAGGGGGAGCAGAGAAGAACCATACAAAATCGAGACTATCTTCAGAACCATGTCGACTGGGGTGAATGGAACCCCGATGCCCTCGTTTGCTGACAATACCACGGTCGAGGAACGGTGGCACATCTCCAACTTCGTGAACTCGGTGTGCGAACGCGAAAAAGATGGCGATCCCTTCTCGAAGTTGCTTGAGATGGATCCCCTGACGGCTAAGCCGAAAATCAATTTTGTCGTGCCGTCCGGTCCTGTCGAAGGAGAGATTCCGGCTGACCCCAACGACAAGAGATGGCAGGATCGCCCGCGGCGGCTGATCGGCATGGGCGGGCAGATCACGCACAAGCCGCGGAACTTCGTCAACCGGATCGACGATCTCTGGATCCGGTCTATGTATAACAAGAGTGAGATCGCCTTCTTGATGCAGTGGGACGATCGGACGAAGAGCCAGGTCGAGCCGGGTGTGAGCGTGGTACCCATTGAGGAAGCCCCGCCGGTGGCTGGCGAGGCCAACTCGATCGCGGCGAAGCAGAATACCTATACGGTGTACAATGATGCAGTAGCCATCCAGTTCCCGGCGAAGTGGCAGGAGTATGCGCCGCCTGAAAAACCGCGCTTTCTGCATGGGGAGGAGAAGCGCCACGTCGATCTCTGGAAATGGGAGGGGGATGGAACGTTAAAAGCGTACACTGGCGCGGGGTGGGACAAGGCGCTGGAAGAGCGCCCAGGGTCGACCGAGCAGTTGAAGCTAGTCAAGGGTGAGTTCAAGGAGGGGCGGTGGACCGTTCTGATGAAGCGCCCCCTGCATACAGATGACAAGGAGGCGGATGTCCAGTTTGATACGGGGAAGTACATCCCGACCGTCTTCTTTGCCTGGGACGGCCATAACGGCGATGCTGGGCTGAAGATGGCGGTCTCGGCCTTCTACTACACCATCCTGGAGCCCCCGGTGCCCATCGAAGCCAAGGTATATCCGATCCTGATGGCGGTCGGCATGATCATTGCGGAAGGCTGGATCCTCCGCCGGCGGGCCACCAAAAGGGAAACGATGAAGAAGAGGTGATGAGCTCTGGTCTGCCCGGTCGCGGGTGGGTGCGGATTCACAGGGGGGTGGGGGCGTCCCACCCCCCTTTTTATTTCACTGAGAAAGGTGTGGCACCGTGACCGGACTGATCATCGCAGGGGGAAAGAGCCGCCGGCTCGGCATCGACAAGCGCTTTCTTGAGATCGGCGGGCGCCCCTGCATCCAGAGGGTCATCGACGCCTACCAGGGTCTCTTCAAGGAGATCCTGATCGTCGCCGATGCGACTGAACCCTTCATGTCGCTGGGAGTCAAGGTCGTCGTGGACCTCATTCCGGGGCGTGCTACCCTGGGCGGGCTGTACACAGGCCTGCATTTCGCCGCGCATGATCGAGTCTTCGCCGCTGCGAGCGACATGCCGTGGCTCTCGCCCGCAGCGATCCGAGTGGTGCTCGACCAGGCCCTGTCCGGCGACATCGTCATTCCTGAGCTGGACGGGAAACTCCAGCCGATGCATGCCGTGTACGCGAAATCTTGCCTGCCGGTCCTCCGCTCCCTTGTGGAGGCTAGTCATCTGAAGGTCCAGGATCTCTGCGATCTTCCAGAGCTCCGTGTGCACCGGATCCCCCAATCCGCGTTCACTGCGGTGGACCCTGAGCTGCGCTCGTTTTTTAACATCAACACTCCGGACGATCTCGCCCGGGCGAAGAAATGGGTCGGCCCTTGACTCGGCTCTTGGTCATCTACCCGGGCGCCCTTGGCGATACCCTTGTGGCGTTACCGGTCCTGGCGGCCCTCAAACAGAGCTATGCGCCGGCCGTACTCGAGCTGATCGGCCACCCGGCCCTTCTGGAAGTGCTGCCCGGACGCTCTGCCGTCGATCGGATGCGCTCCATCGAAGGTCCTGAATTCCACGCCCTCCTGGGAGACCTTGAGGCCATTCCCCGAGCCCAGAAAGCACTGTTCGAGATGTGTGATGTCGCGATCGCCTGGGTGCCAGATTCGGAGGGCCAGTTGAAGCGCACTCTGACGAAATTGAGAATCCCCTGTGTGATCGTCCGATCTCCAGGGCTGCGCGAGCCAGGGCCTCGCCATGCGACGGAGCGGTTCCGGAATACGCTCTCCGAGCTGGATCGTCCCATCCGTCCCACCTCGGCTACGCTCATCCCAACCGATCTCGATCTGGCATCCGGGCGGACGCGGCTCATTCAAGCGGGACTGGATCCGGCCGTCGTTCCAGTTGTGGCGGTTCATCCAGGCAGCGGGAGCCCGTTCAAGTGCTGGCCTGCCGATCGGTTTGCCGACCTCATCCGGGAACTTTTGCGCCACGGCGCGGGGATCGTCGTGCTCGAGGGGCCTGCGGATAGTGACACGGGCGCCGTCCTAGCCCGCCTGTTGGCGCCGCTCAGGGTACCGCGATTGACAAATTGTGGCCTGGCCACGGTTGTTCGGGTGCTGGCGCACTGTCGAGCCTTTGTGGGGAACGATTCGGGCCTCACCCATCTGGCCGCCGCTCTTGGCATCCCGACCATCTGTGTCTGGGGACCGACGGATCCCGCCGTCTGGGCTCCGTGGGGGAACCATGTCCTCGCGCTGCGGGGCGATGCGGAATGTCGCTGTCCGAAAAGGGAGGACCAGCTATGGTGCCTCGACCGAGTCTGTCTCTCCATCCCCGTGCAAAGAGTTCAGGAAGCCTTGCAACATGTGGTCTTCGATGCGGTATGAACCTTGCAGGTCCTGCGTCTTTATGGTAGAGTGCAGCCCGATTTGGCGGCCCTCGGGGGGTTCTCGAGGGCCGCAGTCGTATGGGGTGGTGCGTCGATGTCGGTGGGAGTCGTGAGGGAGACAGTGCTCTCCACGTTACGCGAGGCGCTCGAAGACGCGCGGGCGTCGGGTGATCTGAAACTCACCACCATACCCGCTCTGGTGCTTGACGTCCCGAAAAAGACTGCGTGGGGCGATCTCGCCACGACCCTGGCCATGAACCTGTCGGCCACGGAGCATCGGGATCCCCGGGAGATCGCCGAGATCATCGCCGGGCGCCTGCGCTCACACTCGGAAGTGCTGGAGCGCATCGAGGTGGCGCCCCCCGGCTACATCAATCTGACGGTCAAGCGGGAGCTGTGGTTCAGGGTCCTGGCGGAGATCGAAGCGCAGGGGGAGCAGTACGGAGGGTCGTCGCTCGGACTGGGCCAGCGGGTGCTGCTGGAGTTCGTGAGCGCCAACCCCACGGGGCCCTTGCACATGGGGCACGGGCGCGGCGCCGCCGTCGGCGGGGCGCTGGCCAACTTGCTCCGCCGCGTGGGCTACGAGGTCAGCACCGAGTACTACATCAATGATGCCGGCCGGCAGATGAGACTGCTGGCCGAATCGGTGGAGGCGCGCTGCCGGCAGCTTATCGGCCAGGACGCGGCATTTCCTGAGGATGGATACCGTGGGGCGTACATCGACGATCTGGCCAAGGGGTTCCTTGCCGCCCGCCAGGCGGCTGGGCAAGATCCTCTCCCGGCCGGGCCGACGGAGAGCTGCGGGGCGTGGGCCTACGCCCGGATGCTGGAGGACATCAAGGCCGACCTGGATCGGTTCGGGCTCCCCTTCGATACGTGGGTGCACGAGCGGGCACTTTTTGAAACTGGCGCGGTCGCCCAATCCCTCGAGTCGCTCAAAGCACGCGGGCATCTGTTCGAGCAGGACGGTGCCCTCTGGCTCCGGTCCACGACGTTCGGCGACGACAAGGATCGGGTGATCCGGAAACAGGACGGCGAGTACACGTACCTCGCGTCCGACATCGCCTATCATCGGGACAAGCTGGACCGGGGATACGACCTCCTGATCAATATCTGGGGAGCC
>WNEW01001885.1_pt1 | contig 10254 bp, 7 predicted proteins | sample 5399891 | NCBI WGS metagenome assembly WNEW01 (sample SAMN13153336, study PRJNA577476) | soil metagenome | isolation source: 40 cm grassland meadow soil pre-rain plot 5 | place: USA:California | collected 2015-09-08 | reverse complement strand
TCCCGGCCACATGTCCGGCAACGGCGCCATCCTGTGAACCATCATCTCTGGTGATAAAGGGGTCGACAGGTTTCAAATAACGCGTTCGGCCCATGTGAATTTCATACCCGGTGACGGCCGTACCGAGAAACGAGCCGCCTTTCGACTGGACGGTGATCTTGTCGAGCACGAGATTCGTTTCCACCGGCAAAAAATCGAGGCCGCGTTGCGAACCGCCTTCTTCGACACCAAAGGGATCGGCGACCACGCGCCCCAGCATCTGGTAGCCCCCACAAATCCCCAGAACCCAACCGCCGTGTTCGAGCGTGTCAAGGAGCAATTTTTTGAACCCTCGATCGAGGAGCCAGCGCAGATCGGCGATCGTGTTCTTCGTTCCGGGAATCACCATGAGGTCCAGCGGTCGCGTGCTCTCGACCTCAGTCAAGTATTCCAATGCGACCCCGGGGATACGCTCGAGAGGATTGAAATCGGTGTAATTCGAGATGTGAGGCAACCGCACGATGCCCACTCGAAAAGATCCGGCGCGTGTGCGATGGTCGTCCAGCGACACGCTGTCTTCCTGATCAATGTGCAAATCTTCGATAAACGGCAGCACACCGAGGCAAGGCCGCCCTGTTCGATTTTCGAGAAACTCGGTGCCGCCGAACAGTCGCAGATCACCGCGAAAGCGGTTGATGATGAAGCCGCGTATCAGTTCGCGCTCATCGTGTTCAAGAAGCGCAAATGTTCCCACGATCGAAGCAAACACTCCGCCGCGATCGATGTCCGCCACAAGCAACGCCTGTGAACCGGTTGCTTTAGCAAAAGGCAGGTTCACGATATCGCGGTCTTTCAGGTTCACTTCGGCCGCGCTGCCGGCGCCTTCCAGGATAATGACGTCGAACCGCGAACGCAGCCGATCGAAGCTCTCCAAAGATTTTTCAAAGAAGAAAGGCTTGCGCTCGTAATACTCGCCGGCCGACATCGTTCCATATACACGACCGTGCAAGACGACCTGAACCTGCCGTCCGCCGGACGGTTTCAGCAGTATGGGATTCATATCGGGCTCCGGCTCGATACCCGCAGCTTCAGCCTGCGCAACCTGCGCCCTGCCAATCTCGCTGCCATCGCGGCACACGAATGAGTTCAGGGCCATGTTCTGGGACTTGAAAGGAGCAACCCGCACGCCGGCCTGTTTCAGGAGTCGGCACAGTGCGGTCACAAGAATGCTCTTTCCAGAATGCGAAGCGGTCCCGACGATCATCACACTGCCTTTCATCGGCGGCCCCAGCGTATGTTGAGTCCGGCGAGAGCGGTTCGCGGAAGCGCCGTGTAGCCCAACACTTCTCCGTAGCGGCAATTCAGGAGATTCTCGACTCGTACGATCAGATCGAGCGATGGACGGAGCGCATAGCTGCCGCCCAGATCGAGCTTTCGGTATCCGGGATTTCGCACGATGCCAAAGCCAACACCATCCGAATCCTGGCGTTCACCAACGAACGTGGTATTGAAATTCACGAAGCCGCGCCGGAACGCGGCCGTCACATCAACCGAACCGGAGTGGCGAGGCCGCCGCGGCAATTCCTGTCCGATTCCCGTAGCGGCGCTTAGCGGCGACGCAGATGCCGTGACGCGTGTATCCAGAAACGTATACTCGGCGCGCGCGCGAATCCAGGCAATCCTCAGGCGTGCGCTCGATTCAAATCCTCGCGCGCGGCTTCCTTCGAGATTGATCCAGGTGGACAACGACGGGGGAGCCAGAGGCGTGAAAACGATGAGATCACGAAAGCGGTTATCGAAAACGGTTTGTTCCAGGACGAATGCCGATCCGAAAACGTACTGTTCAATTCCCGCTTCAAAGCTGCGGGAGCGTTCGGGACGAAGCTGCCGGTTTCCGACGAATGTCGGATCATTTGCGAAATTCTGCAGAAAGCTTGGTTCAGAGATTCCGGTGCCCGCGCTTGCTTTCAACCGCGTCGATCGCGACAGAAGGTAGGAAGCCGCAAATCGTGGTGTCGTTTTGGTGTGGAAGACGGAATTTTTCTCGAGCCGCAAGCTTTCGGTTAAGAAGAGCCGTTCGCCCGCGCGGTGTTGATGACTCGCAAAAATTCCGTGATTGCGGCGGAGTGGGGGCTCGATGTCCGTAATGCCCCGTTCTTCTTCGAAGTCGGAGCCGAATGCCAGCGTGTTGTGAGTCGAATAATTCCAACTGCCCTGGTATTCTGCCGATCGGCGTTCGGTAATTGTCCTGGATGGCGCCAGAGCACTGAGACGAACCGTCCGCCGGATCAGACGGGCGCCGTCAGGGACTGAGAACGACGGCCGGTTCAAGTCTTCCGCTGAAAGAAATTGCAACAGCCGGACCCCGGCGGAACCTCTCGCACCCGGAGTCCCGGTCACAATAGCGCCAATGTCGAAGGGCCCTTCCGCAACATTATCTTGAAAGTAGTCGCGAAACCGCGTGAAACCTAACTGGACGCGTTGTGAAAACCGGGCATGATCTCGCGTATACCGTCCGCCGGCAATGATATGGCTTGCCGTTCGAAATGCGTCGGGATCAAGCAGACCGTAAGCAACTTTGTTCGGCACACCAACATGAGTGCCGATGCTGCGCAGCGTCACGCGCACTTGAGAGCCGGCATTCAACCGGTAACCGGCGTTCGTGGACAACGTCAGGTTCCGGTATGCGTCATTTGTATATGCGCCTTCGGTCTGCTGGCGCTCGGCACCAACCGAGTAATCAAACGTCTTGAGCGCGCCGGAAAATCCGGTGCGATATCGATAGGTCGCGAATGTGCCGCCGTCGAATGAAGCGTAACCGCTGGCTGCGCCTTCTTCAGGCACTCCTTGATGGGTCGTGAGCTGAATCAGAGACGCTGCCGCATTGGACCCGTAGCTCGCACTCTGCGGTCCACGCACAATTTCGATGCGCTCGACGTTCGTGGGCAACAGATGCGCAAAATTGAAGTCGCCGCCTGGCTCATTGACAGCCACGCCATCAATGAGGAGCAGGTTGGCGTTCTTGCCGCCACCTCTCGTATACACACTCGTGGTTCCGCCGCGCCGGCTGGTGTTCGCGACGGCGAGTCCTGGAATATCGCGGAGCAGTTCATAAATCGGAGCGGATTGTTGCAGGACAATCTGATCGCGATCGATGATCGTCGCAGAAACTCCGAGCATGCTGCTCGGTGTGTCGATGCGGGTGGCGGTGACGATCACGTCTTCCGAACGCCGCTCGACGTTCAGGGTCAGCCTCAGCTTATCGGAAGGAACGTCGACAGGTGATGTCAGCGGCGTGAACCCGGTAGCGGTAATGTGCAGCGCATACGCTCCAGGGGGCAGATTGTCGAGCACGAATGCGCCTGTCTCGTTCGTCAGTGCGGCCCGCGAAAGTCCTGCCGCTCGAAGTTCCACTTTCGCTGCGGAAATTGCAGCACCGCTGGAGTCCAGAACGATTCCCTCTAGAATTTCGGGCGGAGAAGCAGCGAGAAAAATCAGGAAGGTGAGAACCGCCATGGTCTTTTCCCCCTCGGAAAAGCGTTCCCATTTGTGTTGCTGAACCGGTCTCCTGACTTGCGGCCTGCTGCGAATTGACGATGCCTTCCCACACCGGCTTATTCCGATGCAGTGACAAACGCGGAAACTATTGGCCGCTTACAGTTGCGGGGCAGTGACGGATTTTCACCGTCTTCCCGAACATTCAGCCCTGCTAAAAATCGATCCCTTTCTGGGCCGGTACGCCGGCACGGTACGGATGTTTGACGTCGCGCATCTCCGTAACGCAGTCGGCAACGGCGATGATTTCGTCCGGGGCGTTGCGTCCTGTCAATATAACATGGACGTGCCGAGGCCGCGTCTGGAGCGTCCGAACCACTTCATCTACGGCGATGTAGCCGTAGCCCAGAACGTAATTAATCTCATCGAGAATAATCAAACCGTACGCACCAGACAAGATTTTTTCCGCAGCAAGCGACCATGCCTGGCGCATGAGTGCTTTGTCCTCTTCGATATTTTTGCTTTCCCAGGTGAATCCTTTTCCCATCGGAAGGAACTCGAGCCCGAGTCGCCGCCCCGCCTCCAGTTCACCGGTCTTCCATTTGCCTTTGATGAATTGAATCACGCAAACCGTCAGTCCCTGACCTATGGCGCGTAAAGCCACACCAAAAGCGGCCGTGGATTTCCCCTTTCCGTTGCCGGTATTCACGAGCAGCAGTCCGCGGGCATCGCTCATGAGATTTGCTCGATCCGGTAATCGCACACGTCCCGGCCGCGGAAGTGAATCGTGTGTATGGAGCCGTTGGCCGGCGTGTACGTATCGCGCGTTGACAAGGGCTGTGCCTGCGTAGTCCGAAACCGACCCCCTCCGCTCGCGGTCTCCCCCTCCATGAGGGGGAGAGCCGCCCGCGAAGCGCGAGCCCGATAGGGCGAAGCATCAAAAGAAGGCGGCAGGGGGTCGCTCAGGGTGAATTTCATGGGCAAAGAGGACAACAGGATCGAAAGAAGAGTTTGAATCACAACACCGTGCGAGACACAAAGGATGTTTTTGCCTTCGATTGTGCTGAGAAACTCTTCGACACGCTCACGAACCCGCGCGGCAGATTCGCCGCGGGGAGCGGTGAAACCCAGAGGTTCCCTGCTCCATTGTTCCCATTGCTCTGGCCATCGGCTTGCGATTTCGGCCTTCGTGCGTCCTTGCCAGAGGCCGTGATCAATTTCGGCAAGTCGTTCATCAACGATGATCGGGAGGTCATTCGTGATGATATGTGCTGTCTCCAATGCCCGGCGCAAAGGACTCGAGTACGCCGTATCAAAACGCACTCCCGCGAGGTGGCACTTCAAGGCTTCGGCCTGGCGGCGGCCGACGTCGTTCAATGGAATGTCCAGGCGACCCTGATATCGCTCTTCGACGTTCCAGTCCGTCTGACCGTGCCGTATGAACACCAGCATCATCATGGTCGCAGACATCAGGCGAAACATTTTACGCCAGCCGCCGGCAACGGTTTTGAACTTACGTTATGCTGCGGGGCGTCCCGACTTGGGTGGGTCAGCGGTCGATAGATTAACGAAGAGATAGAGAACGCCCTGACAAACCTGACACGTATGAACGTGGTCTTTTTCCCATTTCTCCAAGCGGAGTCGTCCAACGGCGAGGTCGAACAAGCGACGATTCTCAACATGCAGCCCGACTAACGAGGATTTTGGGTGATCTTCCATATCAGCGTCTCGCGTCTGTCCGAAAGCACACTTGCGTCCAATCGCCAAGATCGTGATTTCAATAACTTATTAAAAGAATCCAATTGCCATGCGGTAGAAAAGGGATCTTCACCTGCGGAAAAAATCCGCCCTCGCATCTCGTCCTGCATGACATTTCACGGTAACGGCGTGGACATCGGCTAAGACTTTGATGGACGAGCTCTGCGGTAGGTAGCGCGTAATGTAAAGATTTACCGAGGTTTCCCTATCCGTGTCCGGTTTGGTAGTTCAGGTGCCTGAACCATGGTGGCCCTCACAAAGGAGGGAGGCACAGATGAAAAGTTTTTCTCACTTTGTTCTGGAATCGACAGTTGAACTGGCTGCTGAAGCGATGCCACCGCAGGAAGATCCGCGCGTGGGAGAATGTCTGGACGTCATTCGGCGCTACCTGGAATCGAACACTGACTCGTTGCCCGACTTTGAAGATGAGAAAAAGATACAGCCTGTGGTTACAGCCCTGTTGCAGATCGCTGTTGAAAACCGACAGTTTTTGATTGCGGCAAGGCTTCAGGAAATTGCGCGGCAGCTCGCCCACTGAGTCTGTTCCATCCACAGAGGCCCATCAAGTTCCCCTCTGGATAGTTCTTCCCCACGCTGTAGAATGATCGCGTGATCATACCGGAGCATAAGAAGCCCTTGGAGGCGGGCTTTTGGAAGCCGGAGCTGGATACCGATGCCCGGCTCGCGGGCGAAACCGCTCGGCATCTGGCATTACGGTGGGTGGTGCGGCTTCGGTACGGACTCATAGCCGGCGAAGTCGCTTTAATTGCCGGCCTCTCGTTCGGCCTTCAGATCTCGCTTCCCGTAACTGTCATTGGACCGGTGATTGGAATCCAGGTTCTGAGCAATTGGCTGCTCGGTTCGAGAATGGGCCGGCTGGGAGGCAATGCCGAGCATCTGGTCGGAGCATTGTTCAGTCTCGATACCCTGGCTCTGACATTGATTCTTGCGCTGAGCGGCGGCCCGTCGAACCCCTTCAGTCTCCTGTATCTCGTCCAAATCACCTTCTCCGCGATCGTGTTGCGCAAATTATGGACCTGGACGATCGGTATTCTTTCAACTCTTTCCTTTGGACTGCTTTTCTGGATTTCGCGTGACATCCCGGTATTCCACGAACATGCGCAGACGGGGGAGTTCTCTCTGCACCTGTTCGGAATGTGGCTCGCGTTTGCAACCGCAGCGCTGCTGATCAGTTTTTTTGTGGCCAAGTTGTCCGCGGAATCGCGGAAGAAAGAACACGAAATCCGGCTCATGCAGCAGCGCCTCGCTCGAAACGACCGGCTGGCGTCGTTAGTCACGCTCGCGGCCGGCGCGGCGCATGAAATGGCGACACCATTGGCGACGATCGCGATCACGGCGAAGGAAATGGAATGCGACGCCACCTCGCGTCTGCGGGATAAACAGTCGCAGGAAGATGCCCAACTGATCCGGTCTCAAGTCGAGCGCTGCCGTCTGATCCTGGAACGCATGGGTGCGCAGGGCGCCGACCCGTTCGGCGAAGCACCCAAAGCCACCGGCGCGCACGCGTTGTTGCTCGAGGTCAAAGAAAAATTTCCGGATGCGCGGAGCAGAATCGAAATCGAGGTTGATCCCGATTCACCGAATTTCGTCATCCCTGTTCGCGCCGCGGTCGAAGCATTGTCTGCTCTTGTAAAGAATGCGCTGGACGCGAGCCCCGATGGCAAGCCGGTTGTGCTGGGCGCGCGGCGATCCGACTATGGACGTGTCCGTTTTTTGGTTCGCGATGAAGGAATAGGAATGACCAGGGAAGTCATAGAACGCGTCGCCGAACCTTTCTTCACCACCAAAGCTCCGGGACAGGGTATGGGATTGGGGGCTTTCCTGGCGCACTTGTTTGCGCAGACGATCGGCGGTCAATTGTCCTTTGAATCCCACCCCGGCAAGGGATGCACTGCAGTCCTCGAACTCCCCGATATGACGCATGCGAAGTCCTAAGGAAACCGCCAGCGATCATCTTGTCATTCTTGTCGTCGACGACGATCCGATATTCCGGAATCGGCTTTGCCGGGCATTCCGCGATCGCGGTTGCGAGACTTATGAAGCGGACACAGCGGAAGACACCCGCCGTCTGGCCGCCAGTGTGAGTCCCGATCTTGTACTGCTCGATTTGAAAATGCCGGGTCTCAATGGAATAGATCTGATCCAGAACATCAAGAAGCTGGATACGACCATCGCGGTGATCATCCTCACCGGCTACGGGAGTATTGCAACGGCAATGGAGGCGCTGAAATTAGGGGCCGATCACTACCTCAGTAAGCCGGCCGACGCTGTTCAGATCCTCGACGCATACCATGATCTGAATCGAGACTCCCCGCATAAACACGCCCCAACAACCGTACCGTCTCTGGCGCGAGTGGAATGGGAGCATATCCAGCGTGTTCTTTCCGATTGCTCCGGTAACATCTCTCAAGCTGCAAAACTCCTGGGCATCCATCGCCGTTCGCTTCAGCGCAAATTGTCAAAGTTCCCACCCGCGAATTGATCCGCGCATAGCTGCGACAATTCGCCGCATTGTCAGGTGTCCCTGAGCCTTATAGCATTCCGGCTCATGCAACAATGTGGCTCATTCCCCTCCTCGCAGAGGAGGGGTGGCTGCGCCGAGCGCAGCGAAGGCGCAGACGGGGTGGTCAGACCGGGAAAGATTTTCGCCGAACTGACCACAATTGAGGCTTCGCCCTATCGGGCTCGCGCTTCGCGCCCGGCGCGCCAGCTTCTATTAAGCTGTCGCGCCACCCCTCCTCTGCGAGGAGGGGAATATCCTGCAGTACTTAGCCGAATACTATGGATCCTGCTGTGGATTGTCTCTCCGACTTTAGTTTCGCTTTCTTACGCGCAACAAACCATCAACTACGCCAGCGCGCGAGGGAGTGTGGCCGATCCGACCGGTGCTGTAGTCTCCAGTGCATCGGTAACCGCGCGAGAAACAAACACGAACCTGACCAGCACCACGGCAACCGATCAGGAAGGACGGTTCCGCTTCCCGTATCTCAAGCCGGGTTCGTATGAGATCACGGTCCGCGCCCCCGGCTTCGCCGATGTCGTGCGCCGGGTCACATTGACCGTTGGCGCTGCGGCTGAATTGACGCTTTTACTGAGTATCGCGCCCATCGAAACGGATGTCAGCGTCACTGGAACTGCCGAAGTGCTCGAGGCTGCCCGAACCGAGGTGGCTGGGACTGTCCAGCAGGCCGAAGTTCAAGAGCTTCCCGTGAACGGGCGCAATTTTCTCGACGTTGCGTTGTTAGTTCCCGGCGTATCGCCGACCAACACCGCGAGCAACCAGCTTTTCGCCGAAACCTCGGCTGTGCCGGGGCAGGGACTTTCCGTAAACAGCCAGCGCAATTTTTCGAACAGCTTTATTGTCGATGGTCTGTCAGCTAACGACGATGCCGCGGGGCTGAGCGGGATTTTTTACGGTTATGACGTCGTCAGTGAGTTCCAGGTGGTGACCTCTGGCGGCCAGGCCGAATTCGGCCGGGCGTTAGGCGGATACATGAATGTGGTCACCAAAAGCGGCACAAATACGTTTCATGGCGACTTATACGGTTATTTTCGTAATCAACGGATGAATGCGGCGAACCCGCTGCCACCCCACATCGTGCTGCCGCTGACACAAGCCCAATACGGCGCCAGCGCCGGCGGTCCAATCGTGCGTGACCGCACGTTCTATTTCAGCAACTTTGAGCAGCGGATACTGAATCAATCGGGCCTGACGATTATTTCTCCCGCCAACGTTGCCACGATCAACTCCAGGCTTACCGCGGTCGGATACCCTGGACCATTGATCTCGACAGGCATATATCCAAACCCGGTTCACACCACGAATGCCTTCGGCAAGGTGGATCATCAGTTCAACCCGAAGGATCAGATCAGCCTCCGATACAGCGCCTATAACGTTCATAGCGTCAATTCCCGCGGCGCGGGAGGCTTGAACGCGCCGAGTGCCTCGGCGAATCTCGACAATACCGACCACACGATTGCCGTAGGCAACGTCGCAACTCTGTCACCGCGATTGGTCAATGAAACGCGCGGACAGTTCACGCACAGTGATTTGAAAGCCCCACCATCGGATCTGATTGGGCCCGCGGTCAGCATCTCCGGTGTCGCATCTTTCGGCAGACTCTCTGGTTCTCCGACGGGCCGGCTGAATAAGCTGTACCAGGTTGTCGATAACCTGTCATACCAGGCCGGCGCACATTCGATTCGTATCGGGGTGGACTATCTTTACAACGATGACACCATTGCGTATCCCCGTTCCATTCGCGGCAGCTATTCATTCTCCTCCCTGGCGAATTTTTTGAACGGAACTTACAACAACTCCGGCTTTACACAGACGTTCAGCAATTTCGTTGTCGCGCAGACGAACCCGAATGCCGGCCTGTACGCTCAGGATGAGTGGAAGGCGAACCCGCATCTGACATTCAATTTTGGATTCCGTTACGATTTGCAGTTCCTCAAGACGATCGCGACCGACACCAACAACGTTTCTCCCCGTGTGGGCTTCGCGTGGACACCCTTCGACTCACGGAATACGGTGATCCGCGGGGGCTACGGCCTTTTCTACGACCGCGTTCCCTTGCGCGCGCTGGCGAACGCGCTATTGTCGGCGGGCAACACCACGGAGGTCGCGAACCTTCGCCAAATCAGCATCAGTCTTTCCCCGGCCCAGGCCGGTGCGCCGGTATTTCCGAATATTCTCAGCAACCTGACATTTCCGCCGGGCGTCCTGTTCAATTTCGCGACGATGAACCGGCACATGCAGAACGCGTATTCCGAACAGGCCAGCCTCGAGATCGAGCGTCAGCTTGGACCCAATAACACGCTGAGCATCGGCTATCAGCACGTGCGCGGATTGCACTTAATTATTTCTGTGAATCAAAATGTTCCCACATGCGTTGCATCCGGCAACAACAACGGATGCCGGCCGAATTCCAACTACGGCAATAACGGCCAGTATTCGTCCCTCGCCGACTCGCATTATGACGGCTTGCATGTTTCCTT
>WNEW01001877.1_pt1 | contig 10264 bp, 7 predicted proteins | sample 5399891 | NCBI WGS metagenome assembly WNEW01 (sample SAMN13153336, study PRJNA577476) | soil metagenome | isolation source: 40 cm grassland meadow soil pre-rain plot 5 | place: USA:California | collected 2015-09-08 | reverse complement strand
ATGCCAGTAGACGGTCATTACCGACGATTTGAGGGTGAACAAATAGGTGATGGCCATCCGGCACACCGCGCTCGAATCGGAGTTGACTATCGGCAGCGGCAACAGCGTTGTGGTCGGAGAATATGTATTATCCAAGTCAAGAAACGCAACAAAATCGAGGAAGGCTGGCAGCGCAATTTCCTGGCCGCGATTCTTGCATGCAATCAAGGCATGAGGCTCGCCATTGCTGTGGACAATGATGTCGATATCTACTCCATGGACGACGTGATGTGGACCCTCACCACGCGCGTGAATCCACACACCGACATCCTCAACCCTATTCCGGGAGGGATAGGTCAGACCTTTCAGCCGCAAGAGCGGCTCACCGCCGGTGACAAGGAATGGACGGCTTCGAACACCCGTTTCGAAGGTGGTATGGGCATTGATGCAACCTTGCCTTTTGGTTACGAGAAGGACTTCCAGCGGCCGGTCTATCCGATCGAGAGGATCGATCTCGGGAAGTGGTTTGCCTCGAAGGATATCGAACGTGCAAAAGCCCAGATGCGCGGGTGGGTGGAAAGCCTGGCGCGCACCGGAAGGTGAAGGTCAGCGCATGGAAAAAGGTTCGGTCCTGGCGCCGTATCGAGTGCTGGACCTCAGCGACGAATCAGGATTTTCGTGCGGCAAGATCCTTGCCGATTTGGGCGCCGATGTTGTCAAGGTCGAACCGCCCGGGGGAGATGCCGCCCGGTTAATTGGACCATTCCCGGACGATCGGCCGGACCCCGAGAACAGTATTTATTTCCTCAGCTACAATGCCGGCAAGCGCGGCATCACTCTTAACGTCCAAACGCCTGAGGGCGGCGACCTGCTTAGAAAACTCGCGGCGCGAGCCGACTTTCTGATCGAAACCTTTCCTCCGGGAGCACTCGAGCAATGGGGACTCGGTTTTGAGACGCTGCGGCAGTTGAATCCGAGGCTGATTGTCGTCTCGATTACACCATTCGGCCAGACGGGTCCTTATCGCGATTACCAGAGCAGCGATCTCGTTGTTATGGCGATGAGCGGCTTAATGTCGCTCATTGGCGAGAGCGACAAAACGCCGCTTCGTGTTTCCTTGCCACAGTCACCCATGTGGGCCGGCATGTACGCGGCAGCCGGCGCCCTCACCGCTCATTATTTCCGTGAGATGGCCGGTGCCGGCCAACATGTCGATGTGTCGATGCAGTCGTCTCTGCTTTGGGCCCTGGCGAACGCGCCAGCCTTCTGGGCGACCAATCGTACGAATCCTGTACGAGACGGGAGTCGCATCACGGGCCGCAGCATTACCGGCGCACATATGCGCGCCATCTACCGCTGTAAAGATGGCTATATCAATTTCATCATTTACGGCGGTAAAGCGGGACGTCGATCAAATCAAGCGCTTGTGGGCTGGATGGCGGAACAAGGGTTGGCGAGCGCGCCTTTGTTGAAAAAGGATTGGAGCCATTTCAGCATCGAACAGAGCACGCAGGAAGAGATCGATGAAATCGAGCGCCCGATTGCGGAGTTGTTCCTGCGTTACACAAAGTCAGAGTTTCTGGAGCAGGCATTCAAGCGAGAAATCATCGGGTATCCTGTCGCTAACGCGTGCGATATTCTTAACGATCCCCATTTGAAAGACCGTGGATTTTGGCGAACCACCGAGGTTTTTGGACAAGCCGTCCGATTTCCGGGAATGTTCGCGCGATTTTCCAACAGCGTTCCACCGGTGTTCAGGCCGGCACCGCGTTTGGGACAGGATAACGGCACGATATATAAAGGCGAGTTGGGTCTTAGTGAAGGCGACATCGCGCGATTGCACAGGGACAACGTATTGTGACGATGAATTCCAATGACGCACTGAAGGGAATCCGCGTTGGTGAATTCGGCCTCGGCTATTCCGTGTTATGTGAGATCAAGCCGGACCTCATCATGCTCAGCTCCTGCAATCAGGGTCAGACCGGCCGGCGAGCCGGGCAGCGCGGCTTCGGATCGCAATTGACGTCGATGAGTGGCTTCACACACCTCACCGGATACGGCAACGGCGAATCGCCCATGCTTTTGTATGGTCCTTATGTGGATTTTGTCGCGGTTGGTTTTGGACTCATCGCCGTGCTGGCTGCTCTGGATTTTCGCCGGCGCACCGGTCGGGGACAGCACATCGACCTTTCACAATATGAGTCCGGTCTCCAGTTCGTCACGCCGATCCTGCTCGACGCACAGGTGAACGGGCGTGTGCATCATCCTCAGGGTAATCGCGACCCGAACGCTGCACCGCATGGCGTGTATCCCTGCAAAGGTAAGGACGAATGGTGCGCGATCGCGGTATGTACTGACGACGAATGGCAGGCATTTTGCGAAGCGGCGGGGAAACCTTCATGGGCAAATGATTCACGGTTCAACAGGGTCGAAGACCGCAAGCATCATGAGTACGAATTAGATCAAGAAATCACCAGTTGGTCTTCCCGGCTCAAAGCAGGGGACGTCATGACGCGCCTTCAGTCGTTTGGCATTCGGGCAGGCGTGGTTCAATCGGTTCCCGATTTGTTTTCATGTCCACAGCTGGTACACAGGCGCCAATGGAGAAGACTTGATCACCCTGAGTTGGAAAGCTTTGAGCACCTGGCGTCGCCTTTTTTGTTGTCGGAAACGCCTGCGGAGCTTCGCCGCTCGAGTCCCTGCCTTGGAGAACACAACGAATACGTTTTCGGTCAGATCGTGGGATTGCCGATGAAATCGAGCGTCTCCAGATTGAGGGCGTGATTGCCTGAATTTGGGATAAGATTCGCTACGGAATGTCGTTCCTTGCGGCCCGATCAATGCTCAGTTCAGTCGTGGCGGGTTTTTTACTGGCATTGCTCACCTCATTCTTGCTGTCAGGCTGTGCTCAAGAAGGCCGTTATCCCCAAAGTCCAATCCATGTTGTGGTTCCTCACGATCCCGGAGGAGTCGTCGATACAAGTGCGCGGCTGATCCAACCGTACTTACAAAAGTATGTGGGAGTCCCAATCGTCATCGATAACATGCCGGGGGCGGGCGGAAACATCGGACGTGCCTACGTTTTTCGGCAGCCTGCTGACGGATACACGTTGCTGGTCAATTTGCAGCCGTCCATGTCAGCGGGTCAGATCGTCACTGGAGCCAACTTCGACAGCCTGAAATTTACCCACGTTTATAACATCACCGGGCATAACTATGATGCCATCGCGGTTCCCTTCAGCTCTCCGTTAAAAACGATTGAAGACATCCGAAAAGCATCCGGGACGCACCCGCTGACCACGGCGGGAGGTGGCGTGGGCACCACCAATTATATTTTGGCGATGCTGTTGAAAGAGAAAGCTGGTGTTCAAATCTCCTTTGTTCCTTTCAATAGCGGTGCTGAGACCGCGTTGGCGATATCGGGTGGACAAACAGAAATGGGTATAGCCGCGCTGGACAGTCTCTGGCCCCTTTACGAATCGAAAAAGCTTCGCGTCCTGTCAGTCGGAGGTCCCGAGAGGGATCCATCCCACCCGGAATTTCCATCACTAGTCGAGCTGGGCTATGACATCCACTTCGACACGATGGCGGGTTTGTATGCGCCGCCGGGCCTTTCTGAGGAAAAGATCTCTGTTCTTGTTGACGCGATGCGGAAGGTATTTGCGGATGAGAAGTTCCTCGCGGCAGCGAAACATGCGGGCATTTCTTTGCGCCCTCTCGAGCCGGCTGAATTTCTGAAAGTCTCGTCGGAGGTTTTCGCCATGGTGAAGGGGATGGAACACGTTTTGAAACCATGAGGCGCATTTCCTCTTTGGAGAGCTTGCTCTTGCTCATCCTGTGTGGATTTGCGCTTGCCTTCCTGTTCGAAACCACAACGTTGCAGCCCACGGCCGCGTTATTCCCGAGGCTGGTGGCGGAAGCAACTCTCTTCATTTTCGCGATCGCTCTGGCATTCAAAACGGACCGGGTTACAGGAAACACGCCGCAGAAAGGCACAAATTTTGCCGGCGCGATCGCACTGCAGGCCGGCTACCTCGCGACGGTATTGGTGTTGGGATTTCCCATAGCAACAGTCATATTTCTCGTCGCGAGCCCGAGGCTGATGGGCTACCGGCACTGGAAAATTCTAGTCCCATACGGCGTTCTGCTCACGGGCGCTGTTTTTCTGGTGTTCGCCTATGCGTTGCATGTGCGCTTTCCGGGTGGACTGCTATGGCGGTAAAGAGGCAGCGATGTGGCTCCAAGGTCTGTTGACTGCGCTCCAGCCGGTAAACATCCTTTTTTTAATACTGGGAACAATCTTTGGTCTGGTCATCGGCGCGCTGCCAGGTCTCGGGCCGCTTTTTGCAGTGGCCTTGATGCTCCCTCTGACTTACGGGATGAACCCCGCAACCGCAATCATCCTGCTGGCTGCAGTTCATGCCGCCACCGCTTACGGGGACTCCTTCGCTTCGATTCTTATCAACACCCCTGGAGGCGTGGGTTCAGTGGCATCGTGCTGGGATGGATATCCGATGACGCAGAAGGGTCAGGCCGGCGTTGCCATGGGTATTTCGACATTGGGTTCTTTCCTTGGCGGTATCATTGGTTGGATTTCGCTGGTATCCATCTCTCCTTTATTGATGCGGCTCGCCTTGAAACTAGGACCGCCCGAATATTTCGCAATCGCGATAATGGCGTTATCCTTCCTCGCGCTCGCCTCGGGAGGCCAAATTCTAAAAGGAATGTTTCTGGGAGGGATCGGACTTTTGCTGTCGTTCATCGGATCCGATCCCATCACCGCACAGCCCCGCTTTACCTTTGGCTCTCTTTACCTCCAGGACGGCTTGCCGTTGGCGCCCGTAGTCTTGGGCTTGTTTGCTCTATCACAGGTTCTGGTGCTTTCCGAACACGGTGGGAGTATTGCCCAGATCCAATCCCTCGGTACGGTGTCCGATGGATTCCGGAAGGTATTACAACTTCCGAAAACAATTCTGCGTGCGGGCGTGGTTGGAATTCTCATGGGAATCATGCCGGCTTTGGGCCTTTCGTCCGCGGGTATCGTTGCGTACTTCGTGGAAAAGAGAGCGTCCAGCTACCCGGAAACTTTCGGCACCGGCGAGCCACGGGGTGTGCTTGCGCCGGAGATCGCCAAAAATGCCTGCATCGTTGGCGATCTCATTCCGACCTTCACGTTTGGCATTCCCGGCTCCTCCGTGGCCGCCATTTTTCTGGCGGCGATGACGATGCACGGTCTCCAGCCGGGTGTTCAGTTCTTCGAGCGTTCCGGAACTCTTCCCTATACGGTTTTCATCGGAATCTTGCTGGCACAGTTTTCTTTTTTCGGACTGGGCCTGGTGCTTGCGCGTCACATCATCAAAGCGGTCCTGATTCCCAACGAGCTGCTCCTTCCGGTAATTGTCATGTTGAGCTTCGTCGCTTCGTTTGCCATGCGAGGCTACATCGAAGACGTGATGGTGACTCTGGTGTTTGGTTTTATCGGCTACCTGCTTAATCGCTTTCGATATCCGACCTCCTGCCTGGTTCTGGGGCTGGTTCTGGGAGGGCTGGTGGAAGCTAATTTTCACCGCTCGCTGCTCATTGGACGCGGTTCCTCTATGATCTTCTTTACCCGTCCTATTGCTCTGACTATTCTTGTGCTCACCGCGGCGGCAATGGTGTGGTCATCCTTCAAAACATTCATTGGAGGGAAATGAAATGGCTGTTCAAGATCTTCGTGACTGGATCGCGCTAATGGACTCGGCGGGAGAACTGCGGAAGGTTAGCGGAGCCGACAGCGACGTGGAGCTAGGAGTTATTGTCGACCAATACCAGCGCCGCATGGAGCTGCCGGCTCTCCTGTTCGACGAAATCAAAGGTTATCCAAAGGGATTTCGAGTCCTGGCGAATACCTTTACCTCGTCGCGTCGTATCGCTTTGACTCTTAAACTACCCGCCGAATCCAGCAAGATGGAACTCGTTCATGCCTGGAGGAAGTACGCCAAAGAGTATCCGAAGATCGCACCACGCTGGGTTTCAGACGGCCCGGTGAATGAAAATGTCCGAAGAGGGAAAGACGTGGATTTAACCATGTTTCCCGCTCCCAAGTGGCACGAACATGATGGAAATCGTTACATCGGCACCGGCTGTCTCGTCATCCAGAAAGATCCGGACAGCAACTGGGTCAACGTCGGGGTCTATCGCGTAGCCGTCCACGACGAAAAGACCGCCGGCCTCTACATCTCTCCAGGGAAACACGGCCGTCTCATCATGGAAAAGTATTGGGCCCGCGGTCAGGATTGCCCGGTGGTGGTGTCGGTCGGCCACGATCCCATGTTGTTTTTTGTGGCGGGCCTGGAGATCCCCTATGGCGTAAGCGAGCTCGAGGTCGCAGGAGGGCTGAAAGGCGAAGCAGTCCAGGTTATAGAGAATGAAACCGGTTTGCCTGTACCCGCCACCGCTGAAATCGTTATTGAGGGCCGGATCCCGCGAGACGAGTCGCGCGACGAAGGTCCTTTCGGGGAATGGCTGGGATATTACGCGAGCGGCCGCAGGCCGGCGCCCATCATCAAAATCGATGCAATTCGCTACCGGAACAATCCCATCATCATGGGGAATCTTCCTGCGATTCCTCCCAACGACGATACCTACTACCGTGGCTTCTTGCGTTCCGCAGCGGTGTGGGAAGAGCTGGAGCAATCGGGAATTCCAGGAATCAAGGCAGTCTGGGCGCACGAAGCCGGAGGCAGCCGAATGATTCTGACGATCGCTATCCGGCAGATGTATCCAGGTCACTCCAAACAAGTCGGACTCGCCGCTGGAACTTGTCATGCGGGAGCGTATGCGAACCGGATCACGATCGTGGTGGATGACGATATCGACGTGACCAATGATCATCAGGTGTGGTGGGCATTATGCAGCCGAATGGATCCGACAGTGGATATCGAAGTGGTGAAGCGCTGCTGGAGCACGTCCCTCGATCCCATGGCCTATCCGCGGGAAAAACCTGTTTTCAACAACCGCATGGTGATCGATGCCTGCCGCCCCTGGGAGCGGCTTTCCACGTTTCCGCAAGTCACGGAAGCTGGACCCGAACTCAAACGAAAAGTGGTTGAAAAGTGGCGCAACGTCCTTCCGGAAATAACGGACTAGGGGTGTGGAATAGGGGCTATTCCCGATTTTAGAATCTGACCAGATAACTGACTTTTGCAAACAGTTGTCGTCCAACCGGTCTGCTGAGTAGGCTTGCTATCCCGGCTGGTGCGAGGGTTCCGGTATTCGTTTCTTCATAGCGCGTATTGTATCCGATGTAGAGAGCCGTTCCGGGATTGAGAAGATACCTCAGCAGCACATCGCCAGTTAGGGTGGTGTACTTCGGTGTGGCGAATAATGACGTATTGGAGAGCAACGCGTTGTAGTCGATGATGGTTCGGAATGAGAGAGCGCGACTGAACTGAAAGTTCGTCTTCCAGCGGATGATGTGATTATTGAAAATCGTACCTTTCGGGCCAGAAGTCGGGAGCGTAACCAAACGGCTATAGATATAAAGGTGCTCGGACCGGATACGCGCCGCAGGCCGCAGCGTTGTCGCAAAAGTTGCCATTTGAGCGCCGGCCAAGAAAGGAAGTTGGCCATTGGCTGGAGAGTAGTTAATCGTGGTGCCCTGTTGGTAAAAGGCGGATATGCCGATCCACTTCACCCAAGCCGTAGAAAAAGATGCGTTGGTCGCCTCTTTTCGGAAATCACGCGCGCTGAACCGTTCGAAAGACTCAGAACGTTGAACAGTGAGCTCGGTTGGTCCTTTCAAGACAACTTTGAAATCGGCAGCGGAGTACCAATCCTGCACCTGCCCGCGGCGGTCAACGTTAACCATTCCAGTCCATGCGGGTCCAAAGCTTATGACCTTGTGGCCTTGTGGTCGCCACAAATAGCTCAGATATTGTCCCGACTGTCGGATATCCACACGAGGAATGAAACCGAGTGGTGAGCGAAAATCTGGACTCACGTCGGTGTAGGTGGTGGAGTATGTGAAATGTTGGCCCACGTGACTCAGCGCTCCAAAGTAGCTCGGACCCGAGCGTTGGTTTTCATCTGTGCCTTTGTCGTAGCTGCGCGCGGTCTGAGCCGTCAGTGACCAGTTAGTCGCGATGTTGATCCGAGCATCCAGAGAAAACACCCGGCTGGAAGTAGACGCAAAATCTCGACTCAAGGCCAGTACACCAACGCTCGATCGCTCGCCGATTTCTCGCGAGACTCGGGCAACGCCAACTTCCGCCCCGAATCTGGTGGTTACGGCGCTTGAATTGGCCGACCTGTCATTTGCAGCGAGCGCGGCCACACTCCATCGACCCAGCTTTCCTGTAAGCCGGGATCCGAATTCTGGATCTGCAATTCGGCGCGAAAAGAAAAGATTCAAAGGGGTCTGGAACAAAGTCGCATTTTCGGTGAAGAACGGTCTCTTTTCAGGGAAGAAAACTTCGAACCGCTGATTGATTGTGACTTGAGGCTGGTCGGATTCGATCTCACTGAAGTCAGGATTAAATGTCGTATCCACAGAAACACGGTCGCCCAAAACCACCTTGGCATCGAGGCCCCGACGCCGTTCGTATGATCTGATCACGGTGTTCTGTGCGTTGCTCTGATCCGATCTGGTGAATGCGCCGTAGGGTATGATTTGGACATTGTGGCCCGTAGAGATGTCTTTCAACCCTTCTAATGCGGCGAACTGCTTGACGAAAGAATTCTCTCGTTGGGTAATGTACGGCCAGAAGGAATTTTCATTGTTATGCAAGATGGATCGGCTTAACGCGACGCCCCACGTTTGTCCCAAAGCATCTGCAAACCGAATACTCTTGAAGGGAACTGCGATCCAGACAATAAATCCATCCTGTGTCAATCTGCCTTTCGAATGCCAAAGCGTGTCAAAGGTGGTGTAATCGGGCCCCAGGCCTTCAGTGAATGTCCCATCTTGTTGGATACCCAGCGGATTGGTGGAAAACACGTATGCGTGCTGACGATCGTGGAAGGTATCGAGATAGACCGAAACCTGATCATCATCCGAAATTTCCTCTCGTTGAGCCATCCGAGCCCGTATCTTGTCAGGGGCCTCCTTACACACGAAGACGACATATAAATTCTTCTCATCGTAGGACAGATAAGCGATCGTGTTTTGGCTGGCGGGGTAACCATCGACCGGTTCGCGTTGACGAAAGTCCGTGACGCTGACTTCGGCTTCCCTTGGTTTCTCGTTCACGAAATCATCGAGCCTTGGAGCGCGCGATACTTTGGGTATGGCAAGTGTGCGCCCGGCGGCAATGGTGATCGCCGGTTCCGCAACCTCGAGGCTCGTGGGTATTGTGGAGACAAGCGCCGTTGGTTGCAAGGGCAGCGCTGGAACAGCCAAAGCAGCAGTTGGTAAATTCGGAAGGCTGGTAGCGGGTGCTGGTGCCGGCGAGGCTGTGGCTGATCCGGTTCGGGGGATCCGCGAAGATGCCAATCTCTCGAGGATTTGGCGTGATTTTTCCGCGCGTGCTCGTCTCTCTGCACCGGTCAGTTCATGCTGTGAAATCCCGCTCGGAACCGATTCACCTTTGGAATTCCTCCGTAGGGTGACAACTATTCGCGATGGATTCGATTGCGGGGCAACGTCGTATGATCCGTCGAAGGTCAAGTCCAACAGCATCCGAATTCCGATCGCCGTCTGGACGATATTAATGGCGCTCACTAAGGGATCATCAACGCGCCATCGACCATATTTCAGATGGGGACTAAGTTGCGCCTTCCACAAGTCCATAAATAGGCGGTCGGGCCCAGATAATCGCTGATAAGTAAAACGCACTACTGCGGCTAACTGAATAACCACGTGCGTTTCATTGGGGTAACTTTCGATTCGGATGTTTTCTATTCGCGTTGGTTGGTTCGCCACGTTCACCTGTCCCAGCGTGCGCGGACCCAACCCGATAGATGCAGCGATCGTGAATAAGATAATTGCTTTCGTTCCAGATCCTGCACGCCGCCGACGAACGATCTGCATGTGGTAGTGACGCGACACGGTTCCAGAAGCCTACATCCAGGACATTCGCTTTCTCTTCACCGCCTGCCGATTTCCATCGGCATGGTTCGTGCTTAACGAACTGGCTGTAGACACGTGTCATAGGAGTTTGAACCAATTGCGGACTTTGAGGACTACTTCCAGATTACGTCACCGAGGACGCCGTTTTTTTGGCGTATTTAGAAGGAATCCTAGGTATTAGATGGATAAATCGGCAGGCGAGGGCGCCTAAATCGGTTCAATTTATTCAACGAA
>WNEW01001872.1_pt1 | contig 10277 bp, 10 predicted proteins | sample 5399891 | NCBI WGS metagenome assembly WNEW01 (sample SAMN13153336, study PRJNA577476) | soil metagenome | isolation source: 40 cm grassland meadow soil pre-rain plot 5 | place: USA:California | collected 2015-09-08 | reverse complement strand
GGGAGGAGAGACTCCAAATTGAAATGACATATGACAATTGACAATTGAACATTGAACATTTCTTCCACAAATTGCCAATGTTCAATGTTCAATTGTCAATTGTCATTTAGGGCTTCCCCGGTCCGCTCTCCGCTTCGGACAAGCCGAGGAAGAACTTTTTGCCATTAGCAAACACGATGTTTCTGCCAACGGCGCGCGTGGACCCATCCTTCGCCTGGTAGCCCTCGACCGAGATCACAGATCCCGGAGGAAGGGACTCTTTCGTCAAACCGAGTCTGTACAGATTATTCGGGCTGGCGCCTTCAATCATCCAGGTGACCGTCTTGCCATCGGCACCCTTCACATCGATGTGAATCCAGGAGTGCGGATTGGTCAGTTCCCATTTCACGACCGCTCCCTGCACTTTGACCGGCTTGTTCTGGTCGAATTCCGCCGCAAACGCATGATGCGCCCATACCGGAACACCCACTAGAAGCAAGCCCAGAGCAGTCAATACGATCACAAGCCTTGTTTTCATATATTACCCCTTTCTTCAGTTAGCATCGGGCGCACCGTCCGGATCATTTCTTCGGGCTGCGCGCTGTCGCGCTTGCGCTTCGCGTCGGTACACCGCGTCTATTTATGCTGCGCCCTTATTACTTCCGGCCGGTCCCCCCATGCCTAAATTCATTTCCCTTTGTTGGCCACTTCCGCTTCGGCGACACGGGCCCCGCGGAGGATATTAACGATCATGTTGTTGCCCTCGTGACATGCCCACTCATACACGGGCCCTTTTGATTTCGTCCACGGAACTTCTGCCGTCCATGGTTTCTCCCACGTAGCGGGATCTTCCACCGTAAATCGATAGAGTAGCGTGTTGTCCGCGGTACGCGTGAAGCGTTCGATCAGATGCAGCTTTTCGCTGGATCCTCGGAAATTGGTGCGATTCGTGAAATTCGTGGTGTCGACCACCAACGTATCACCCTCCCAATGTCCCACCGAGTCCCCTTGCCACAGCCGGATATTTTGCGGAACGTGCGGACGGTCGTCGGTGGGGATGACGCGGGTGGAGTGGTCCGTCTCGTGAAGCAACGTCACGTATCCCGGCCCCTGCACAATCTGCAGCAGGTTGCCTTCATTGGCTCCGGGCAGCATCGGAATTCTTCCCCCGTTCCCTATGATGCAACGCTCACTTAACGGCCGGTTCAGATAGCTGTCGAATTCGTGCCCCTTGTTTTTCGCGGCGATTTCCGCGTTTCTTTCCCTCGCCGACGGCAACATGGGGGGGATGGTGCCTTCCGGCCCAACGATGAGCGATGTACGTTTGGAGGTGTACCGGAGTTTGCCTGGATCAAAACCGTACACTTCGAGATCATAACGCACAGCGTTGGGACGAGCGGCTCCAAGCTCCCCCTCCTCGCCCACATTTCCCGTGCGAGCCTTCTTAGAGAATTCGGCAATTTCCTGGTCCGTATAGAACTCTTTCGTGCCGACTCCCTTCGGCCGTTGCAGAGGCGTGAGCGTATTGTCAGACCATATTCCCTGCAGGTCCGGCTTGCCATCGGGTGTGCGTGGCGGTGTCCAGGCTCTTGCGGCTGGCGGTGCTTTCGCAGCGGATGATTGAGTCTGTGCGGTGGCTGGAAGCGCAAGCGGTACCACCAGAATGACGCCGGCAAACGTAACAGCTAACCCAAGTAAGCGTTGGCTCATATATGGGCTCCTTTCCTTCTGAGTTCTTTCCAAGCAAAAGAACACGTTCGCACTCGCGAACTGTTTAATCATGCGCAACAATCGAAATAGTTAGGCCGATCGTATATGTGAACCTCTGCGGTGTCAAGAATGCCTCTCCCTCTGGGAGAGGGTCGGCGGACAGCGCCAGGTGAGGTCACAAGAGTGCTCAAATGTTGCGGCCTACTTCTCGAACGTCTTGAATTCCAGGTAATCGCCGGAGCAGGAGATTTCACCCAGTTCCCACTGTGGCCGCAGTTCGGCGTAGAACGTCGAAGTCCAGGGTTTCACCAGGGCCTTGGGATCCGTGATGATGAAGTCGATCTGCAGGTGATCGCGGTCCGTGCGACGGAATCGTTCGGTGACATGCATTTCGCTGCTGTGCGGATGTCCCAATCGGTCGATCCAGGTTTTTTCGTTAAAGCCAACGGTGTCCACGACAAATGTGGTGTCGTTCTCCCACCGGCCGACAGACGTGCCCATCCAGGTCAGATCCGGATCCGGCGGCAGCGGCCGGCCGTCGGTATAAATCCGCCGGATCGCGTGGTCGTATTCATAAAGCATCAACACGTATTTCGGCGTTTGGATGAACTCAAAGGGATAAGGATGGAAATAAACTCGGGGTGTTCCCGGCGGATAGCATTTCGTAACCACGGGGTCATTCGTCGTCTCTAGATCGTATTGCCCGCCGTTAGTGTTCTTCGCTTCCTTGTATTTTGCAATCGCCCAGGGCGTCATTTCCGGTTCTTCTTTGGTGAATGTCGCGCCGGCGTAGCCGCGCATCCCCGCGGGATTTCGAATCATCCAAACGCCCGTGAGATCACGCTTTGGCGCTGCGGCCGCAGCGGATGCCGCAGAAGAAGCCGGTGCCTGCGCGGATATGGACGTCGCCCACACCAGCCATGTGACGGCAGTAGCAAGCGTCAGCGTTCGCGCCATTAGACCTCCTAAGACCTCCTAGTCTTCAAAGAGCGGTAAGGAGTTTCCCTCCGGACCAACAAGCTTGCGAATCCACAGCGTATGCGGACTATTCTTGTTGGGATTTCCGCTGACCGTGATTTGATCGCCGGGCTTCAACGTATTTTTGTTCCAGCCGGCCCTGGTCAGTTTGTTGGGAGCTGTCAGCTCGCCTTGCCATTTTTCCGAAACGCCTTGTTCGTTTTTCGCCTCCCAATGCACCTGAACGTGCGGATTCGTATAGACAAGTTCGGTCACGGCTCCTTTTACCGTGACCATTTTGTCGGTATCAAAGGCAGCGGCGCCGTGATGTGCTAACGCCAACCCGGAAGCAGTAAAAAGAGCGGCGGCTGAAATCGCCAGAATCGCCGGTGTTCTGCTGAAGCGTTTCATGATGAGCCTCCTGTGCGAGGTTATTTTTCCACTCGACCAAAAGGATGTCAAACCAGCGAAATCACCGGTAGGTGCGTTGCAACCCTTCTGTCTTGTTGTTTCCGTGATTCAAGGTATAAGTTGCTATCAAGAGTGCTCGAGAATTCAGTCCGAGGAGGCCTCCAATGAAATTGTGTGTATGCGTTTCGATCCTCATATTGTCGGCGCTGCCGTCGTTTGCGCAGCAGAGCGTGCCTGAGATTTCTTTCGATTCCGTGCCTGACTTTTTCAAGCTTCCGTCCGGCATGAATTTCGGCGAGGTTCCCGGTGTGGCCGTGGATTCGAAGGGAAATATTTATGTCTTTACGCGCTCGAATACGGCAACCGGTCCCGCCTACGCTCCGGCAGCGGCGCAGCTGCTCGAGTTCAATGCCAAGGGCGATTTCCTCCGCGAAATCGGCAAGGGCCTTTATGGATGGTCGGAAGCCCACACGGTCCGGATAGACAAGAACGACAACATCTGGGCTATCGACAAAGGTTCGGACATGATCATCATGTTCAATCAAGCGGGCCGCGTGAAGATGGTCTTCGGGCGCCGGAAGGAATCGGCCGACGAGGACAGCAAACCGTGGGAGCACGTCAACCCGCCCTTGCCGGCGGTGAACGGGCTTTTCCGCCAACCGACCGATGTGGCGTGGGATGCCGAGGGGAACATCTATATCACCGATGGCTACATCAATTCCCGCGTCGCGAAATACGACAAGAATGGCGATTGGGTGAAATCCTGGGGCACTCGCGGCACGGGACCGGGGCAGTTCAATCTTCCGCACGCGATTGCCATCGATCGCAACAACAACATCTATGTGGGCGATCGGTCCAACCGCCGCATTCAGGTCTTCGACACCGAAGGCAAGTTTCTCCGTATGTTCACGATTGATGTACCTCCGTCGCCCGGCATCCCTCCAGTCAACGGCGACACACCTACGGGAGCTCGTCTGGCCGGGATGATTGGCGCGCCCAACTCCATCTGCATCCCGCCTGGACCGAGCCAGGTGATGTTCGTGGGGGAGTCGACGTATCCCGGACGGCTGTTCAAGGTCTCACTCGACGGGCAAGTACTTGGCGTCATCGGCCGCTCCGGCCGTCAACTCAAGCAGTTCTCGGGAGTCCACCAACTGGCATGCCCTTCGGAAACGGAGATATACGCCGCGGAGACCTCGAACTGGCGCGTGCAAAAATTGATCTTGCGCCCAGCGGCGCAGACATCTGCCGCGCGCTCAAAATAATCGCCATTACCCTCCAATCTAGAAGAATGCGGATGGCGGTTTCGCAATATCAGGAAAAGTCTGAAGTAGCTGAGCGTCGAACGTGGCGAGCTTTGTCTTTCGCCGGAAAGCCAGTTCGACAAACAGAATATCGTAGGGAGAAATGCCCGAGCGAATGGACCGTACCAATGCGCCGCGCCACAGTTGACGTAAGGATACGGCCTGAATGCCTAACCTTCCTGCCGCCTGAAGCTTGGTTACACTCTCGTCTGGGGTAATTACCTTTTTCCTAACGGCCATCCAGAGGACGCTTACAATTTCGGCCTGCCATGAAGTTGGCGCGGCCACCTCGGCCACCCTCTTCCAGAATTCGCCGCATTCCTCGGCTTGAGGTTCCGTACCCAGCAAGTAATAAGCGACGACGTTCGTATCGACAACGGCATTCACTTTCGACCTGCTCGTTTCCACTGATCAACTTCCTGGGCTTTTGGCCGCCGGCGCTGCCTTTTCCAAGACTCTTCGATCTGACGGAGCGCGGAAATCCGATCGCCGGCGTACTCCTCGAGGATGCCTCGGATCTCTTGCTCCATCGACCGCTGATTCCTTTCGGCAAGAGTCTTCAGGGCTCGAGCAACCTTCTGTGGAACGTTGCGAATCGTTAGAGTTGGCATTGCTCCTCCTGCATGCATTTTGCTAGCACGATTTCATTTTACCGTATCGTCTTGCTCGTCCTGATATAAAGGAGGAGGGGAATCAGTCGAGGAACGCCACTCCGAGATGAGTCAAGGAGCTCGACTTGAGTGCCTGGACGGGAGGTCACGACCGTGTGGTCTAGGCTACGGATCGGTGGCCCCGAGCTTTTGCCAGATTGACGCCAATTTAAAGCGGACAAACCGGCTCAGACGCGCGGTGCTGCTGCGGGAAAACAGAAAGAGGCGGGTGCTCGGAACAAATGTCGTCGACCAGCGCAGTTTGTAGTCGTGGGCTCCGTGGGAGACCAGCGTATGAACGCCGCGCTCGGCAAGATCCCGCAGGACCTCCTGCATCAGATACGCGCCGGGCGAAAGCGCAGCAAATTCCTCCACGTAGGCGAGCGTCACGTCGTAATAACAACCGCGTTCTACGATGCCCATAACGACTGCGGCATCGCGTCCGCCGATCGACAAAGTGGAAAGATGCAGCATTCCGAGCGCGGCAAAGTTCCGTGCCAAGTCTCCGAGGTATCCGCGGTGATCATCGCGGAGGCGCTGTCCATTGAGCTTGTAGCTCGCCTCCGTGATGGCGTAAAGACGCTCGATCGATGACTCCAGCCGATCGATTCCAGAATTCAGCCGGACGCCATCTACTGCCGGTTCTCCCGCCTCGCTCACACGTTGCGACTGACGTTTTAGGGTTCGGCGAAAATTGCGGCTCATGGCCTGGCAGTAGCTGTCGTAGCCATTGCTCAGATCGACGATGGCATTTGGATGGTTCGTCATCTCGATGGCGAATCGGTGCCGCTTCGCCGATTCCTCGATCGCCTGGAATTGTGGTGTTCCTTGTTCGATTCCGTTCAGGCATATGAGATCGAACTTCGTCTCGCCGGCTAACGAGTCGAAGAAAGCGCTGATGATTTCCGGATGATCGTCTTCAACCAAAAACTCTCCGGAATATGCATCGTGCGTAGCGAACTGTACGCGAGTGAGCGGAATCTTTCCGAGGCATCCAGAATGCACGACAAATGGCGCTACGCCGACGAGCCTTCCTCCACGTCGTACAAGACCAATGAGCGGTTCCCCGCCATAGTCGCCGGCATAGTTCCCATACCATGCCGCGAGCAGGTCGAAGCTCGAGAAGACAGTGCGGTTTCTTACGGTTGATTGTAGCCGCCGCCAGTCAGGGGCAAGCGTTCGGATGTCACCCGTCCTGGTGATCCACTCCACAGTAAGCGGTGATACCCGTAATCGCGAAACAGTTTGCGACAACATGAATTCCATAATTCCATGTGGCAATTGCCGCTCCACGATAAAGCACCTGGAATAAAGGGGAAAACAGTCCGTTTGGGATGGAATGGCGTTTCCGTTTTCGAAATTCTCGTGCTGCTGTGCTGGCGCAGACGGAATCCTTGTGGCGGATTAAGCGTCGGCACGAGCGAAGGACGATCGGCATCACGCAATCTGCTTTCTGATTTTTTTCCGATTCCCAAAATTTCAATTCTGCCCGTGAGGAAGCCCTCTAATGTAATTCGGGACTGAATCTTTCACTGAGACCGTTCTTTGCCTATTGTCGGGCATAGTAATCGTCACCGCGTCCGCGTAAGGATGATTGGACGGGTTCTGGTATTCGTAGTGATAAACCGCTCCATTTGCAAATTCCTGGCCGACCAGAGTGCCGCTTTCGTATCGATTGCGTACAAGAACTTGCCCCGTTTCGTCGGCTACCGACGTCATCAAAGTGCGGTCATACGAAAAATGGCGGCCCTCTCCCGACGACCGTTGGACATCCGTAAGCATACCGTCGTTGTTGTACTGGTAAGAGGACCAGTGCTGCCTGAGATCTTCAGCGCGGATGATCCGGGACTGCGCGTCATAAGTGAAATGGATTACCTCTCCAGAAGACGAACGAATTTCCTGAAGATCTCTTTTTCCGTCGCGATGAAGGCGGCGGAGCCTCAATGGGGATTTCCTGCGAGCCCACCCGAGCAACTTCCGTGTGGACATCCACGTAAGCGCCGGGCTGATACTCGACGACGGTGCTGGAGATGACATCGATTTTCTTGTGCAACTCCGGAGCAAGGACCTCCAAAGTATCGAATATCCATTGTCCGTTGCCCCTGCCGGCGGTGACGTGAGCTGTCCCTTCGCCGAGGGGTCCATGCACGCGAAATTCAATCTGTGCTTCGTTCCATCCCGTTTCGTCCTTGAGAACGTCGCCGGATACGGTGCCGAGAGTCAGGGGAGAACCGAGTACATTCGTCACGACCGGGCTGGTGTTGAGTCTGGAAAGTGCCTCGTTTGCAGCCAGGTTGCGTTCTGTTTGGCGGCTCTGATGAACCACAACTGCGATACCGATCAAAATCGAGAGGCACGCCAGCAATAACGCAAATTGGATTGTCTTTCGATGGGATACGGGAACGTTTTTGGAGTGCCCGCAAAGTGGGCATACGCCGCCGCGGCGAACAGCGTCGTTCAGGAAGTTTCAAGGATTTCATCGACGGCTTGATTTACTTCGTCTATGGTGGGTTCGAAATCAACACCACATTCGCGACAGTTCACCACTGCTTCACTCCGGACGACGCTTTCAATGCGAGCCTCGGAAAAGTACCACATGGTCCCCTACACGTATACCGGACCGGAGTGCTATTGTGGCAACTGTCTTCTACGCCGATTTCCTGCCGGTCATTAGTAGATGGGCACTGATGCTTGTAAAGAAGAGAAACTGCCCTCCTGATTTGGAGGGCAGTCTACCTGAAGCGGGTGCGCGAGACGATGCATATTGTCTAACGGCTTGCATTCGTGTCCGGGACGGGAATCTGTGGTTGCTCGATGAAACCTTTTGCCGTCTCCTCGAGGTTGAAGGGTTCTTCAGAATCCACCTTAACAGCTTCGACGCGCGCCAGATTTCGTTTCGCCTTTTCGAAATCGGGGTCGGCGTTGATAGCACCCTTGTATTCCGAGGCCGCGGCCGCGAAACGTCCTGTATGCTCGAGCGCCATGCCCAGGTTGTTGTGGAATGTCGCTGTGTCCTTCCGCAACTCCACCGCCTTGGCCAGAAGCGGCAGAGCGTCGTTGAAGCACCCTCGTTCAAGGAATATCAGGCCGAGGTTATTCATCGACCAGGCATCGTTGTTGTTCAGTGCGATGGCTTCACGATAGGCCTCGATGGAGTCGTCGATCCTGCCCTGTGCGGCATATGTACGGCCCAGTAACCGATAGACTTCCGCAGAGGTGGGATCGATATCGCCCGCGTGCTCAAGCTTGCCTAAGGCGTCGTCAAAACGTCTTTGCTCGATCAGCAAGCGACTCAGGTTCACGAGGCTCTTGATGTGATCCGGGTCGATGCGCAGCGCTTCCTCAAATGCCGTCTCCGCCTTCGCAAGGTCGCCGCTCTTCGACGCGGAAAGCCCGAGCATGAAATGCCCCCATACGTTGAGAGGCTTTTGGCCCGTGTACTGTTGGAATAGCTTCGTTGCTTCGCTGAAATTCCCAGCCTTGTATGCCGCTTCTCCATCGGCGAACGACACCGGGCCAACGATCTTCGTTGCGGTCGTGTTGAGTCCTTTGTTGCCGGTCGTATCGTTTGTGATCGAAACGGGGATCGCTTGCGTCGTTTGCTCGGTGTGTTGCGACTGAGTCTGGGTCTGTGGCGTTTTGTCAGTTTTGGAACAACCGAAGGCAGCAAGTGCCGCCACGAGAAGCGCCGCTGTCATCTGTTCATTACGTTTCATATGTCCTCCTCTTTTACTCGGCCGCGCTCTGCGGCCGAGCGTTCGCCGGCTATAAACGCAACCAGCCGACCACACTGCCGTTGGGAGAAGAGACGTCGCTAACTGAACGAAACCTCACCAGTTATGGGTAAGGGCCAAGTGTCGGGGAAGGAGGCTTGTGTCGCGCATAGTGTTCGAGCAGACACGTTCTTTCGACCGCGCGTGTGCGTTTGGACACGGAAGACGATTCAGTTGTAGCGGCGGTCTATGACCGCCGACAGTCCAACAACTTGCGACATCGCCGGCGGTCATAGACCGCCGGCGACAGTTATGAAATCACGTGTGGCGGCGTAAGCCCTTACTCAGTCCATGTCGTCGCATGATCTTCAACAGGCTCGAGTGATCTGCAAGACCGAGCACCTCGGCGGTGCGGGTGACCTGCCAGCCGTGTTTCTCGAGGGCAGTGAGAACGATTTGACGTTCAGCATGAGCCTTCAACGCCTTCAAAGTGCCAGGAGCAGCTGTCGGATCCGAGACGTCGTCGAGTTCCTCTACCTGAATCTCCGGTGGAACATCGGAGACGTCGATGATGGCAGCGTCCGACGCAATCATCATCCGCTCGAGACAGTTTCGCAGTTCGCGGACGTTATTCTTTCGCCAATCGTAAGGCGCAAGCAGTGCGAGAGCTTCCGGAGAGATGGTCTTGGGCCGGACACGGAGATACGAAGCGATCGAGCGAAGGAGATGATCGACGAGAACCGGGATGTCCGCTAACCGCTCGCGGAGGGGCGGAACCACGAGCGTGTGCACGTTAAGCCGGTAGTAGAGATCCTGCCGAAAACGCCCCGCTGCGACCTCCCGCTCCAGGTCCCGGTTCGTCGCAGCGATAACGCGCGCGGTGACCGGGATGGCGCGGCTGCCCCCCAGCCGCATCACCTGCCGGTCTTCGAGCACGCGGAGCAGCTTGGCCTGGGCCTGGAGAGGAAGCTCTCCTATCTCATCGAGGAACAGCGTTCCATTTCCAGCGGCCTCGAACGCTCCTCTGCGAAGGCGGTCCGCGCCCGTAAACGCGCCGCGCTCATGGCCGAACAGCTCGCTCTCCACGAGCTGCTCGGGCAAGGCCGCGCTGTTCACCGCGACGAGCGGAGTCTTCGCGCCGGGTCCCAACCGGTGCAGTTCGCGCGCCACCAGTTCTTTGCCCGAGCCGCTTTCTCCGACGATCAGGACGCTGCTTGGAATCCGCGCAACTCGCTCAATGGCCGAACGGAGCGTCCGCATGGGCACGCTGTCACCGGTAAGCGACGATTCTCCGTCGAACCGCGACCGCAGCGACCGAAGCTCTTTGGCCATACGCCCGCGAGCGACAGCGTTTTCGATCTCCTGGACCACGCGTTCGATCGGTTCTGCTTTGTCGACGAAACCGTAAGCGCCCAGCCGCACCGCCTGTACGCAGCGGTCGTAGTTGCCGGTGCCGGTGTACACGATCACGGGCGTGTCGATCCCGCGCTGCTGGAGCCCACGGAGTACGTCGAAGCAGTCCGTGCCCGGCATCTCGAGATCAAGGACGACGC
>WNEW01001868.1_pt1 | contig 10286 bp, 8 predicted proteins | sample 5399891 | NCBI WGS metagenome assembly WNEW01 (sample SAMN13153336, study PRJNA577476) | soil metagenome | isolation source: 40 cm grassland meadow soil pre-rain plot 5 | place: USA:California | collected 2015-09-08 | reverse complement strand
GGGGGTCGGCGCCATGAACGTGGTCGTGACCGCGTGTCGCTCGATGAGGTCGAGCGCCTCGTCGGCTTCGAACTTGGGCTGCAGCACCACGCTCGCACCGAGCACCTGGTGCAGGGCGGAGAAGAACGCGACCCCGCTGTGATAGCCCGGCCCGCAGACCAGGTGGACGTCGGACTGGGCGAGCTCGAAGATGGAGATGATCTGCAGCACATTCGCGATGTCTACACCGTGCGGCCGCCACGCCCCCTTGGGGTTGCCGGTGGTGCCTGAGGTGTAGATCATCGAGGCGCCCAGGCCCTCGCCGACGGTCTCGAAGTCCTCCGGCGCGGCATGCATCAAGTTCGCATACGACAGCCAGCCGCTCGGAACCTTCTCGGCGGCGGCGACGAACCGCACATCGCCGCTGACGTCGGGCGTGGCGGCGAGCATCGCCTCGACGTGGTCGGGGCCCGCGGCAGCGACCTTCGCGCGCGAGTCGTTGAGCACATACGCGATCTCCGCTCCGCGCAGGCGGTAGTTGACCGGCACGATGACGAGTCCCGCGCGACGCAGCCCGTTGGCGATCTCCGCGCCCGCGATGGAGTTGAACGACATCCACGCCACGCGGTCGCCATCTCGGCAGCCGAGGCTCGTGAAGACGTTGGCGACGCGGCTCGCCCTCCGGTTCAGCGCTCCGAAGTCGATGGCCTCATCGCCGCAGATCACCGCCGGCTTGTCGGGCTGGGATTCGGCATGGCTGCGCAGGAAGTCCACGGCCATGCCGCTGATGCTAAGGAGCCTTCGTCGGGGAGGGTGTGGCGGAGGCGGTTGGCGTCGGCTTCGCGGAGCATGGCGTGCTGCCCGGCAGGCCGATCGTCGCCGCCACGGGGGCGATGCTGCCAGTGATCACGACGCGATAGCGATAGCACCCGCCAAGGAACGTCCACGAGTCGCTCGGCGCCCAGTGGTGATAGACGACGCCCGCGGCCAGGGGCGGGTACTTGTCGAGGATCGCCGGCGTGGCGTCGGCGATCGACTCGATGGGCGACGGCTTCGACGAGTCGAACTGCCAGAGGTAGACCTGGGTCAGGGGCCGGTTCGCCGCGGTGTCGGCCGCCGCGGGCAGCCTGGTCGCGGTCAGGAGCGCATCCACCGTCGCCTGCGGCCCAGCGGTCGCCTTCACCGCGGTGAGCGCACGGTCGGCCAGCGGTCCGGACCACGACACGCCCACGACGCCGGCCCCGGTGAGGTACTTGGCCGAGGGCGGGCCGTCGGGCGCTCCGGCGGCGTAGATCTCGATCTCGCCGTTGACAGCGAGCGCGAGAAGCTTCGCATCGGGGCTCCACGTGAGGCCGTCCGGATGGAGCAGCTTGGAGTTGACCTTCCTGGGCGACGCCGGCGCCGGCGGAGAAGCCTTCGCGCTGGGCGACGCCGACGCCGGAGGTCCCGACGCAGACGCAGACGCGCTGGGGGAGGCGATGGGCAGGGTGCTGTTGATCGGCTCGACCACCGCGCCCTGGTTGGGCAGCGCCACAGCCGCCAGGGTGCCGTCGGCGCTGATCGCGATCGGCCCGTCGTCCGGTCCGAGCTTCAGGGGGAATGGATGCAGCACCCCCGCTTCGGCGTTGAGCCAGTACCACGCGCCCGTGGCGAAGGTGCGGACCGCGATCAGCGGCGAGTCGCCTGGGGCCATCCCCTCGGTGAAAAAAGCGGCCTGGTCCGGCGGCCGGGAGAGGACCCTCACCGGCGCGGAAGGCTTCGTCAGGTCGAGGGCGTCCACCTCATAGGTCGCGCAGCAGCCTGTCGTCAGCGCGAGGTAGCGCGAGTTGGCGACGACTCCGATCGGGCCTTCGCTCATGGAATCTTGCGAAGCGGCCAGCGGCTCGATCGAGCCGGCGAAGGGATCGACGCGGAAGATCCAGTTGTAGGGCACGACGCCCGCTGTGTTGCGGCGTTCTTGCGTGCGGTCGTCGTGGACCGTGAAGTAGAGGACCGGGTGGTCGACGTTCGGCGCGGGTCCCCAGACCGGGCCCATGACGCGGAACGCGCCCGGCGGAACCGGGGCCACGATCGCCGACCTGCCGGTCGCGGGGTCGAGCACGCCCACGCCGGCGTCGGCGACAAACGCGATCAGTCCCTGCGCGAGGGCGCCCTCGACCGGCGATGGCGAGCGCTGCACCGAGGCCGCCGGCGCGCTGCTGCAGGCCGTGGCGAGGGCCGCCGCGGCGATCAGAGACGCGAGCTTAGGCACGGGCCGAGAATCCTACCGCCACGTGTTACCCCAACGGTGAGGCGCCCGTTTCGGTACTGGACATGAACAGATTTGTGCTTGCGGCCGCGATGGGGCTGCTGCTGAGCGGGTGCGGCCCCGCGGGCGCCGGTTCCGGGTCCAATCCGAGCCCCACGCCGAGCGAGCGGCCCGGGTTCGGCTACGACGTCACCGCCGGCGACCACGACAAGGCCGTCACGATGCGCGTCGGCCAGAAGCTCGAGATCGCGCTCCACGCGCCCAACGGCATGAACAACTGGACGCACCCGGAGTCGAGCGACACCTCGATCCTCGCTCCGATCCCCGACCCCGCGGCCACGGCCGCGCGTGGCGTCACCCTGGCGGCGTTCGAGGCAAGGAAGCCGGGACAGGTCGACGTCACGGCCAATGCGTCGCCCATGTGCACTCCGGGCGCGCCCTGCCCGATGTACCTGGCCGTCTACTCCCTGCGGGTGACGGTCACGCAGTAGCGGGCTGCGTTGCGGCCTGCAGCGCGGCGGCGATCGCGTCGAGCTGCGCGCGTGCCGGCGGGTGCTCGTAACTACGCGGAAACGTGAGGCCGAAGCCGTCGTTCGGATAGCGCGGGATGACGTGGACGTGGAAGTGCGGCACGTCCTGGTACGCGGCCTCGCCGTCCATGACGATGATGTTGATGCCGCTCGCGCCCAGGGTGTGGCGCGCCACCGCCGCCAGCTTGCGCGCGACCCGAAACGTGCGCATCGCCGCGGTCTCGTTGATGTCTGTGATCAGGACGGCGTGCTCGCGCGGCAGGACGAGCATGTGCCCCTGCGTGATCGGCTGGATGTCCATGAACGCAACCACGGTGTCGTCCTGGTAGACCCAGCTCGCGGGGGACGTGCCGCGGACGATGTCGCAGAACACGCACTCGTCGCTCATAAAGCGAAGAGCTTAGCGACCCGTTCGGGCTATTCAGCCTCTGTAGGCGATTCGACCGGGGCAGGCTCTGGCGCGCCGTTCGCTTCGATCTCGGCTTGGGCCTGTACTGGTAAGGGCTCCTCGCCGTTCGGCGAGAGGGCTGCTGCCTCCCCGTTCGCCACCGCTTCGCCGGCCGGCCGCTGCCCACGCCGCCGCCTCCGCGTCCGGCGGTCGCCCCGGTGCGGCCGCGACAGGCGCTGCACCTGGGAGCGGATTCCCACGCGCTGGCAGGCGGTGACGACCGCCCCCACGCCGGCCACCAGGCCTTCCTCCTTGCAGTGCTCGAACAGCGGGCCGAACAGCTCCGGCGCGCCCCCGATCACCGTCTTGGAGTCGCCCACGATCACGAGCAGCTTCTTCGCTCGCGAGATGGCGACGTTGACGCGGTTCGGGTCGTTCAAGAATCCGATCGCGGCGCGGTCGTTCGAGCGCACGAGGGACAGGATCACGCCGTCGGACTCGCGCCCTTCGAACGCGTCGACCGACTCGATGTCGTCTGGCGGCACGATGCCTTTCAGCGCACCTTGCAGGCGGTTGACCTGGGAGTTGTACATCGCGATGACGGCGAGCTTCGCCTTGCGCACACGGCGGCGAATGATCGAGGTGATGTCCTTGCACAGCGCGACCTCGAACTCGTTGGCGACCGAGCGCTGCGCGTCGCGGTACTCGTCCTGGGCGCCGGTGTCGACCCACACCAGCTCGCGGTCGAACGGCCACGGCAGGGGCATGCGCGGGTGTGGCGCCTCGTGGATGAGCTTGCCCTCGTAGAAGAGGTCGGACACGACGCGGCCGATCGGCTCCCGCATGCGGTACTGGCGAGGCAGCAGGATGCGTGAACTGCCCGACACCTTGTCCCATATCCAGCCGTAGAAGCTGTCGTCGCGGACCATCTCGTCGAGCGGCGTCGTGATCTTGAAGGTCGAGGCCGCCTCCTCCATCACGGGCGGAAGCTGGTTGAGGTCGCCGATCATCACCCAGCGCTTGGCCAGCGGCATCACCGCGAGCGCCTCGTTGGCCCGGACCTTGTTGGCCTCGTCGAGGATCAGCCAGTCGAACACCTTGAATCGCAGTCGCGAGTCGATGGTGAGGCGGTTGACCGTGCCGGCGACGAGGTTGTAGGGCTCGAGGTCGTCGCCCTCGACGAGCGTGGGGCGCAGGCGCTTTGGAACCTTGCCCGGCTCGGCGATGCGCGCCTGGCGCACGTGGGAGAAGCCGAGCAGCCGCTCCTGGCCCGTGTCGACCGCGTCGTTGGAGTGCGAGGAGAGGAGGATCGAGGAGTTGGGGTTGCGGCCGAGGATGCGGCGGATCGACTCCACGATGGCGGTCGTCTTGCCGGTGCCCGGCGGGCCCTGGATCAGGTAGAGCTGACCAGGGCGCATGCCCATCACGCGCGCGACCGCCTCAGCCTGCTCCTCGTTGGGGTCGGGAAGGTGATGGGCGCGCTTGCCGTCTAGGGGCACGCGCGGGGGGGTGCCCAGCCAGCCGGGATCGACCAGCTCGGCGGCGAGGGAGCCGGTGCGCGGGCTGCCGATCTGGAGCTGGCGGATGCAGGACCGCTGCGCCTCGAACATCTCCACGCTCGCGGTCGGCAGGACGATGCCCTCGTCCGGCAGCGGGTCGTAGCGGCGAAAGCTGACCCATAGGTTCGAGCCCTGGATGCGGTCGAGCGACATGCCCCGGTACTCCGGGAACCCCGCCGAGCGCACGGTCAGGGAGTCGATGCCGCGGTAGATGCGCCCGTCGGCGTCGTCGACCAAATGAAGGATCGCGCGCACGTACTCGCCGCCCCGCATGTCCTCGCCGCAGTTGGGGCAGTGGATGCCGTTCGAGGTCGGGACCTCCGTCTCGCACTTCGGGCACTCGATCCACTGCTCGGTGGCCTCGTAGCGCCGGACGGCGGCTTCGGCCAGGTTCTCGCGGTAGTCGCGAAGGTGCTCGATGAAGCGCATGGTCGAGTCGAGGAGGGGGTCGGACTTGGCCTGCTCGCGCAGGACGATGGCCGTGAATCCTTCGAGATCTCCGTCCCACTCCTTGACCACGTGCAGCTCCTGGAAGCGGAGCCGCATCCGGTTCTTCTCCATCTCGTACTCGCCCTCGAGCTCCTGCCAGTCGGTGATCTCGAGGGCCAGGCCCATGGGTGTCCGCCCGAGCTTTCCGGTCAGCAGCGTGGTGCTGACCTGGCCTATGAACTCCAGGGGCTTCTCCGGCTTGAGGACCGTGTAGGTGCCGTCGATCAGCTTCTGCTCCTGGAGCACCTGGCGGAGCAGCTCGGCCCCGCCGTGCGCCTCCAGGGCGGTCACCTTGGCCGCCGCGGGCGTGCCGGGGCGGACTCGGATGCCGAGGCGGCCGGCCTGGATCTCCTCGCCGGGTATCTCCGGGTTCCAGAGGGGCAGGACGTCGCCGGGTATGGGCATGCTCATACCGCTTCGGCCGTGGTGTGGGCGAGACGTGCGAATGGGATCAAGTCAGATCTAGGTGGGGTCCTCTGGCGAGGACCTAGCGCCCCAACGGGCACCGCCTACGTTACCACACCCCAGCCTGGATCAAACTTGGGGTCGCCGTGTGGAAGAACTCGCTCAAGCCGTACGACTGGCTCTCGCCCGACCAAGTGGAGACGATCCACGGGCAGGCGATGACCATCCTCGAGGAGATCGGCGTCGACTTCCTCCACGAGCGCGCACGAGACCTGTTCCAGAAAGCAGGGATGAAGGTCGAGGAGAACCGCGTCCACCTCGACCGCGAGTTCGTCCTCGAGCAGGTGGCGAAGGCGCCGGCCACCTTCGACCTCCAGGCGCGCAACAAGGCGCGCTCGGTGATCCTGGGCGGCGACAACGTCGTCACCGCACCGGTCTACGGGCCTCCCTTCGTCACCGACCTGGAGCGCGGCCGTCGCGGGGCGACGATCGAGGACTTCACCAACTTCGACAAGCTCGCCCAGGCGGTCGAGCAGATCCACTGCGCCGGCGGCACGACCGTCGAGCCCGAAGACCTGCCGCTCGGCACGCGGCACCTGGACATGGTGTACTCGCACGTCCGCTGGACCGACAAGCCGTTCATGGGCAGCGTCATCTCCTCCGAGAACGCGCGCGACACGATCGAGATGGCCGCGATCGTGTGCGGCGGTCGGGAGAGCATCGAGAAGACGCCTGCGGTGATCAGCCTGATCAACGTCAACAGCCCCCTGCGCTACGACGACCGCATGCTCGGGGCGCTGCTCGAGTACTCGGAGGCGGGGCAGCCGGTCATCGTCACGCCCTTTCTGATGGCCGGCGCCATGTCGCCGATGGGCCTGGCGGGCACGGTGGCGCAGCAGACCGCGGAGGCGCTGGCCGGGATCGCGCTCGTGCAGCTGATCCGGCCGGGCACGCCGAGTGTCTACGGCTCGTTCTTGACCAACACCGACATGCAGTCGGGAAGCCCCGCGTTCGGCACGCCCGAGTCGGCGATGGGCATCCTCGCGAGCGCACAGATGGCGCGGCGCTACCATCTCCCGTTCCGGGGCGGCGGTGCGCTCACCTCGTCCAAGTCGCCCGACGCCCAGGCGGCGTACGAATCGATGATGTGCATGTGGCCGACGATCCTCGGCCGCGTCAACTTCGTCCTCCACGCCGCGGGCTGGCTCGAGAGCGCGCTCCTCGCGTCCTATGAGAAGTTCGTGATCGACGTCGAGCAGCTGCGCATGTTCGAGTGGATCCTGGGCCACGGCATGCCCGTCGACGACGAGGGACTGGCCATGGACGCGCTGCGGGAGGTGGGCCCGGGCGGGCACTTCCTCGGCGCCGAGCACACGATGCGCCACTACCGCACGGGCTTCTACCGCCCGTGGGTCTCCTCGACCGAGAACTTCGACCGCTGGCAGCGCTTCGGCTCACGCACCGCCGACGTCGTCGCTGCCGAGAGGTGGAAGCAACTGCTGGCCGAGTACCCCGACCCCGGCATCGATCCCGGAGTCGACGAGCAGCTGAAGGAGTTCATCACCAGGCGCAAAGCCGAGATCGGTGAATCCTGAGGGGCGGCTCTCCCGCCTCCTCGACGCGCTGTCATCCGACCAGCCTGCGCCGGCCAGCGGGTCCGCCGCCGCTGCGGTGGTCGCCGTGGCGGCGGCGCTGCTGCAAAAGGTTGCGCTGCGTTCGATGCGCGGATGGCGCGGCGCTGCGGCCGCAAGCCGACGTGCCGAGACGATCCGTCTCCGCGGGGAAGAGCTGATCGAGCTCGACTCGCTCGCCTTTCTCGACTTTGTCGCCGCGGTCAGATCGAGCAGCGGAGTCGAGGCCGCGCGTCAGAGGACGATCGACGTGCCGGGAGAGATTGCCGCGCTGGCGGCCGAGGTGGTGATCCTGGCGAGAGAGCTGGAGCTCCGCGGCAATCCGAACCTTCGCCCCGACGCGGTGGCGGCCGCGACGCTGGCGCAAGCGGCGCGGGAGACGGCCAAGATGCTCGTCGAGGTCAACGAGTCAGCTCGCCGGCCAGCCTCTCCAGCCCGGAAAGGTGATCGCGGTCGTGCTTCAACGCAATCTCCAGATAGCGATCGACGGTCAGGTCCCCGTAGCGATCGTGGCGGCCGGTCAGCCGCGTCCGCTGCTCCTCGTCGAGCGTCCGCACGTAGCCGATCAGCATCAGGCGGGTCGCGGTCCACTCGTCGAGCGCGTCCTCGAGGTGAATCCCGCTGAAGTCGGCCCCGTCGTGGGTGAAGAGCTCGAAGGAGGGATGCTCGCCCGCCGCGATCGCCCGCACCCTGGGCACATAGCAGTCACGCTCGGTCGCGGCCAGGTGGGCGGCGATGTCGCGCACGTCCCAGGCGCCGATGCGGGCCGAAGGGTCTTCGACCGACACGCGAAGCATGGCCATGACGAGCTGCTGGCTGCTGACGAGGTCGTCGAGGATGGTGTCGTTCATGTCGGGTTGAGCAGTGTGGTGCGTGGATTGGCGATCGTCAACTCGGTGATCAGGGCGCTCACAACCTCGGCGGGCGAGCCGTCGCGCTCCTCGACCGGCCCCCACTTCCAGCCCTCGAGGTAGGCGTCCATGTCGGTCGACCCGTCCTTCATCGCGTAGGCGTCGATGGCGGCCTGGAAGTAGTCGGGCAGCATCGCCTTCGCCTCGGCGCCGCCGTCCCAGGCCTTGACCTGCGAGGGGATGTGCTTCCAGTACATGACCTGGTAGCTCGCCAACCTCTAGCCGTCCACGAGCGCGGCGAGGCGGTCTTCCAGCTCGCCGAGCCCGACATCTTCGATCTCGAGCGGCAGCTCGAGGTAGCTGGCGATCTCCGCCGCCTTCTCGGCGAGGCGCGGGTTCGGGACCTGGCGGAAGTAGAGCACGGCCTCGTAGTTGCCGAAGAGCATCGTCCTAAGCTCGGGCTCGCGGTCCAGGCCCAGGCCCCTGACCACCGCGCGGTCGAAGTTGCGCACCAGCCAGTCGGTGAGAAAGAAGGTAGCCGGCCGCTCCGCGGCGATCGCCGCGAACCGATCGGCGCCCGCATACATCTCGTAGCAGTGTGGTCCCGCCAGGCGGGTCGCCCCGACCTCTTCGAGAAGCGAATCCAGCCGCCCGTTCATTCCGCACTCTCCGTAGACGACGACGAGCCTGTCGTAGTCGGGACGCAGGCGGTGCAGCTTCTCGCGCAGCTCGTCGACGATCCGCGACGGGTAGAGATGGAGGAGCGCCGAAACCCCATAGATGTCGACGTCCCACCCGCGCCGGTCGACGATCTCCTTGACCTCGCGGCCGAGCGCGCCGCAGATCACCAACGCCGTGCTGCTCACCTCACGAGCTCCCGATGCGCGGATGGTCCGGTCTATCCGGAGGTTTCGCGATCGAAAAGCGCGCATCGTCCGGACTATCCGCAGGATCGAGGTGTGGGAAGCCCAACACGGAGATGAACGAGTCGTTGAAGTCGGAGCGGCCCGAAAGCTCGATGTACTCGATCCGCGACGGGAGCTCGAACGCGACCTGGCGCTCGCGGTAGGAGAGGAGCGCGATCTTCGCGCCCTCCCCGGCCGAGTTGCCGACGGCGATGATCCGGTCGACGTCGACCGGAGGCACCAGGCCGATGATCTTGGCGCTCTCAGGGTTGAGGTAGGAGCCGAAAGATCCTCCCAGCAGCACCTCGTCCAGGTCCTCGGCCCGGACGCCAAGGATGTCCATCAGGACCTTGATCCCGGTCGCGATCGAACCCTTGGCGAACTGGAGCTCGCGGATGTCGCGCTGGGTCAGGTAGACGCCGTCCGCGAGCAAGAACGCGCGCACGCCGTCGATCTCGATCAACCTGTCGCGCAGCGGGTGGTTGGGAACGTCGCCCGGCGTCCTCAGCCTCCCGGAGTGGTCGAGCAGGCCCGCGAGCAAGAGCTGTGCCACCGCGTCGACGAGTCCGGAGCCGCAGATCCCCTCCGCGGGGACGTCGCCGCCGATCACCTGAAGCTCCACACCATCGCCCAGCTGGACCCCCTCGATCGCACCGGCGGTGGCGCGCATGCCGCACTTGATCTGGCTGCCCTCGAACGCGGGGCCGGCGGGCGCGGCGGTGGCGAGGGCGCGCTCCGAGCCGCCGAGCACGATCTCGCCGTTGGTGCCGACGTCGACGAACACGCGCAGCCGGTCCTCGCGCACGACGCCGGTGGCGAGCACGCCCGCGACGATGTCCGCGCCCACGTACGCACCCAGCGCGGGCAGCGTCTGCAAGTAACCGTGCGGGTGGATGCGGAGCCCGACCTCCCTCGCCTCGACGGCGAGCTCGTCCATGAAGGCGGGCGTGAACGGCGACATGGAGAGAGGGCTCGGGTCAACGCCGAGGAGGAGGTGCAGCATCGTCACGTTGCCGACGACGACCGCCTCGTAGGTCTGCTCCGGCGAGACACCCGTCTCCCGGTAGAGCTCTTCCAGGACGGCGTTCATGGTCGTCACCACGGCCTCTTGCAGCTCGCGGATCGCGTCGGGGCCGTTCATGCCGTGGCTGATGCGGGAGATGACATCGGCGCCGAACGGCGCCTGACCGTTGAGCGTCGAGCGCACCGAGGCGGCCATCCCCGTGCGCAGGTTCATCAGTGTGCCGACCAGCGTCGTCGTCCCGACGTCGAAGGCGACCCCGTAGCAGTCACCGGTCGTG
>WNEW01001863.1_pt1 | contig 10296 bp, 11 predicted proteins | sample 5399891 | NCBI WGS metagenome assembly WNEW01 (sample SAMN13153336, study PRJNA577476) | soil metagenome | isolation source: 40 cm grassland meadow soil pre-rain plot 5 | place: USA:California | collected 2015-09-08 | reverse complement strand
CCACGGTCATCCGTGCCTACCTCGGACGGGCCTATGCTTGACGTCGACCACCTCGAGGTCGCCTACGGAGACGCCGTCGCGATCCGCGACGTCTCTCTCGTGGTGAGGGAGCGCGAGCTCGTCACCGTGGTGGGGCCCAACGGCGCCGGCAAGACGACGCTGATCAACGGGCTTGCCGGCCTGCTGCCAACCCGGTCGGGCACCCTGCGCCTCGACGGGATCGATCTGCGAGCCCTGCCGTCTCACCACTTCTGCCGTCACGGCATCGCGCTCGTCCCCGAGGGCCGCCGGCTGTTCGGCGCCATGACGGTGGAGGAAAACCTCGAGATGGGCTGCTACGCGGCGGCGCCCCGCGCGCACCGAGCCGCGAGTCTCGAGCGCGTCTATGCGCTCTTTCCGATGCTCCCAGAGCGCCGGCGCCACCTGGCCGGCTCGCTTTCCGGCGGCCAGCAGCAGATGGTGGCGATCGGGCGGGCCCTCATGGCGCGCCCCCGCTTGCTGCTGCTCGACGAGCCCTCGCTCGGCCTGGCGCCGGCCATCGCCGATCACGTGTTCGAGGTGGTCGCGGCGATCCACGCCGACGGCGTGGCGGTGCTGCTGGTCGAGCAGAACGTCGCGCAGGCGCTCGCCATCGCCGCGCGCGCCTACGTGCTCGAGCAGGGCAGGATCGTGGCCGAAGGCGCGGCCGCCGAGCTCGCGCAGGACGCCCGGATCCGCGAAGCCTACCTGGGCCGGCAGTGATACCATGCCGACCTCGACGCGGCGACGCGTCGATCACCATCGACGAGGAGGCGCGCGCGTGAGCACGACGACCCGCTCGTTTCTGGCCCGCCTGTTCGGTGGAATGCTCGCCCTGGCCGTGGTGTCCGACGTGGCGGCTCAGCCCGCGGGGACGCCGGTCCGCGTCGGCAGCACGCTCGCGCTCACCGGCCCGCTCGCCGCCACCGGGCTCGTGCACAAGATCGCCGGTGAGATCTCGGTCGAGCAGATCAACAAGCGCAACGGCCTGCTCGGCCGGCCCGTCGAGTGGATCCTCCTCGACGACCAGTCGAAGCCGGACGTGACGCGCACGCTCTACGAGCGGCTGATCACCGTGGACAAGGTGGACCTCCTCATGGGGCCCTACGCGACGGGCGCGATCCTCTCGGCCATGGGCGTGGCGCAGCGCTACAACAAGATGCTGATCCACCATTCGTTCGGGATTCCCAAGCTCGCGACGTACCCGATGCACTTCCCGGCGAGCCCGCTGGGATCGGAGCCCGACCGGGGCCTGCCCAACAAGCTGATCGACGCGCTCGAATCGACGGGGAAGCCGCCGAAGACGATCGCGGTGGTGACGAGCAAGTTCCCCTCGGTGCACTTCATCTCTCTGGGGGCGCGCGACGTCGCGCCGGCGCGCGGCCTCAAGCTCGTCCTGTTCCTCGAGTACGAGTTCGGCAATCGGGACTTCGGCGCCATCGCGGCGCGGATCAAGGAGGCCGATCCCGACTTCCTGTGGATGGGGGCGATCGGGCTCGAGAGCAATCTCCTGCTCGACGCACTCCAGACGATCGGCTACAAACCACGCGGCCAGTACCATCTCTTTCCCTCGCCCGGGCCTTTGCTGACGGCTCCGGGGTCCGCGTACTCCTTCTCGTACACCGCGTTCGAGGCGCACCCGCCGCTGACCGGCAACAAGGACGCGGAGCTGCTGACGAAGCTCTTCGAGGAGCGCGCGAAGAAGGCCGGCCTCCCGTACACGCTGGCCGAGACGCAGGCCGCGGGCTCGTTCACGGCGTGGCAGCTCCTCGAGACGGCGGTGAACGCGACGAAGAGCCTCGACGACAAGACGCTGGCCGGGTGGCTCAAGGCCAACACGGTCGAGACCGTCGCCGGCAAGATGGAGTTCGGCGGCACCAACAACTACGGGCGCGAGCAGGCGAAGGTGAAGCAGATCCAGAATGGCCGCTGGGTCGTCGTCTGGCCGCGCGACGTCGCAGCGCCGGGCGCGAAGGTCATCTACCCGACGCCGTGACGTCGTGAAGGCCGTCGTCTTCGACCAGTTCGGCCCGCCCGAGGTCCTGCAGCTTCGCGATATGCCCGATCCGGTCCCTGGCGCCGGAGAAGTCGTCGTGAGGGTGCGCGCCTGCTCGGTGAACCGCACGCTCGACATCGAGACCCGAGAGAAGGGCGCGGGCTTCGGCGTCACGTTGCCTCACATCTCTGGCGCCGATCCGTGCGGCGAGGTCGTGGCCGTCGGCGCGGACGTGACGAGCCCCCACGTCGGCCAGCGGGTGGCGGTGAGCCCGATGCTAACTTGCGGCGCCTGCCCGATGTGCCGGCGCGGGACGGAGAACGCCTGCCTGAATCTGAAGATCCTCGGTGTCCACCGTCACGGCGGCTATGCCGAGCTCGTGCGCGCGCCGGCCGGCAACGCGCTGCCGCTGCCGGATGGTCTGTCGTACGAAGAGGCGGCGTGTTTGCCGCTGTCCTACGCGGTCGCCTGGCACCTCCTGGTCGTCCTCGCGCGCGTGGCGCTCGGGGACGTCGTCCTGATCATGGCGGCCGGCAGTGGACTCGGCGTGGCCGGCATCCAGATCGCGAAGCTACGAGGCGCGCGCGTGCTGGCTGCGGCCGGGAGCGACGAGAAGCTCGAGCGCGCACGCTCGCTCGGCGCCGACGCGGGGATCAACTACTCCACGAGCGACCTGGCCCAGGAGGTGCGACGCCTGACCGATGGCTGGGGCGCCGACGTCGTGTTCGAGAACATCGGGACCGCCACCTGGGACCGGAGCGTGGCGTCGCTGGCCCGGGCGGGGCGACTCGTGACCTGCGGGACCCACGGCGGTAGCCAGGCGACGATCGACATCCGCGCGCTCTACCGCCATCACGTCTCGCTGCTGTTCTCGGCGGGGTTCACGCGCGGCACGCTGGAGGAAGTGATCCGGCGGGCCGGGAAGGGCGAGCTCAGAGCGGTGATCGACCGGACGCTGCCGCTCGCCGAGGCGGCGGCCGCCCAGCGTTACGTCTTCGACCGGAAGAACTTCGGCAAGGTGATCCTGCGGCCTTGAAGTCGCCGGCGATTATTCCACGAGCCGGGGGAGGATCTCGCTGATGCTGCCGCGCAACACGGCGTCGGCCATCGAGTCCAGCTCGGTCGGCTCCGCGTTGATGATCACGACGCGAGCGCCTGCCTCCTTCGCCGTCGGCACCACGCCCGCGATCGGCCACACCGAGAGCTTCGTTCCGACGGCGAGCATCAGATCCGAGCGATGCGCGGCCTGCTGAGCGCGGGTCAGGTCAGCCGCCACCAGGCTCTGACCGAACGAGATCGTCGCCGATTTCAGGATGCCGCCGCAGGAGCGACAGGCAGGATCGTCCTCGCCGGCGCGCACGCGGGCGAGGGCGCGTTCCATCGGCGCGCGTTCGCCGCACGCGAGGCAGGTCACCTCGCGCATCGTGCCGTGGATCTGGATCAGCCGCTCGGGTGACGTGCCGGCCATGAGGTGCAGGCCGTCCACGTTCTGCGTGACGAGCGTGTCGAGGTTGCCGCGCCGCTCCAACTCGACGAGGGCGAGGTGCCCGGCGTTCGGCTTCGCCTGCCAGGCCGGCGAGCTCAACCGGTCCTGCCACGAGCGCTTTCGCACGTCGGGATCGGCGACGTAGTGCTGCAGGGTGGCCATCTTCTCGGCGTGCGGGTTCCGCGTCCAGACTCCCTGGGGACCGCGAAAGTCGGGGATGCCGGAATCCGTCGAGATGCCGGCGCCGGTGAGCACGACGATGCGTCGAGCCGCCGCGATCCAGCCGCGGACCGTCTGGACTGTGTCCATCACGCGCGCGCCGGCGTGCCGGCGCCCAGGACGTCGAGCAGCATCGCGTTCACGGCGTCGGCCGCCTCCCAGTTGGCCCAGTGGCCGGCGCCGTCGATCAATCGGAAGTCGACCTCGGGATGATGAGCGGCGAGCGTCGCGTGACGCAGCTCGGGCGGTGAGGCGGGGAAGACGTCGCGAGCGCCCCAGACGGCGACGAGGCGCGCGCTGATCCGCGGGAGCGCGCGCACCAGCGCGTCAGAGAACGGGATCGCTCCGATCTTGAAGCGCGTGCGCCGGACGTTCTCCATCTGGACATCCACGGCCGCTTCGTCGATCTGCGCGGGGTCGGCGATCATGAGGATCTCCAGATTTTCGCGGTGAGCGGCGCGCGCGTCGGCCAAGGTCAAGTTGGGCGTGACGCGGGCGAGCTGACGTGTCGGCGCCGCTCCGAGGGCCAGGCCGCCGGCGCCGATCAGCACGAGCGTGCGGACGCGGTCGCGCTGACGGGCGGCGACGAGTCCGGCGATGATCCCGCCGAACGAGAAGCCGACGAGACTGACCGGTGCCGGCGGCGAGACGACGTCGTCCAGTCCCGACGACACGATGTCGGCGAGCGCCTCGGCGGTCTCGACGCCGGGCGGTAGTCCGGAGTCGCCGAAGCCGGGAAGGTCCGGCACCCACACGGTGAAGTGGCGGGCGAGCGGCATGATGTTGCGAGCCCAGTGAGTCCACGAGCCGCTGCCTCCATGCAGCAGCACGACCGGCGGTCCCGCGCCCCACAAGCGCCAGACCATGTATTCGGAGCCGCCGGCGCTATATTCGGAGCCGCCGGCGTGATATTCGGAGCCACTGGCGATGTCAGTGGCGGTGAGGCAGCGAGTCGCGAGCGCGTCGAGCCGCGCGATGCTGTCGGTCACGCCCCGGATTGTATATGCTTGCCAGGCGTGGCTGTGGATCCGATCGCCGAGATCGTCGCCGACCGCGAGCGCGCCCGCGCCGCCGGTGATCCGCTCGTCGACGCCTGCATCCTCGCCACCTCCGACGGTCACGGCCCACCCGGCGTGCGCGCGCTCGTGCTTCGTGACGTCGGCGAGCAGGGCCTCGGTCTCCTGATCAGCGCGTCCAGCCCGAAGTGGGAGCCGCTGCACAGCGGGCGCTACGAGCTGCTCATTCTCTGGCAGACGGTCCACCGGCAGTATCGAGTCCGGGGCTCGCTCACGCCGATGCCCGAGGACCGGGTCGAAGAATACTGGCGCCGCAAGGTTCACGCCTCGCGACTGCTCGACCTCTATTACGACCGTGTCCAGGCCCAGAGCACCCCTGTCGACTCGCGCGAGGCCTTCATGGCCGGCATCGACACGCTGCGACAGAATCATCCGACGCCTGATGCCGTGCCGCGCCCCGCGCTGCTCCGCGGCATCTACCTGGTACCCGGACGCATCGAGATCTGGCGCGGGTCGCCCGACCGGTTGCACGACCGCCGCCTCTTCACGCGATCGGCGGCCGGCTGGCGCGAGCAGGTCCTGGTGCCCTGAACGCGTGATCCCCGACGAGCACGTCCTGCTCGCGCCCTACTGCACGCTGGGCGTCGGGGGTTCCGCGCGCTTCTTCGTCGACGCCGAGGACGAAGCGACGGTCACGGACGCCTGGACGTGGGCGCGGTCGCGCGGCGTCGCGCTCAGCGTCCTGGGCGGCGGCTCGAACCTCGTCGTCGGCGATGCGGGCGTCGATGGCCTCGTCGTCCGCGTGGGCGTGCGTGGCATCGAGACCGCCGACAAAGGCCACGAGGTCCTCGTGTCTGTCGGTGCCGGCGAGCCGTGGGATCCGCTCGTCGCCGTGACCGTCGAGTGCGGCTGGGCGGGCCTCGAGTGTCTGAGCGGAATCCCGGGCCTGGTCGGGGCCACGCCCATCCAGAACGTCGGAGCGTACGGTCAGGAGGTCGCCGAGACCCTCGTCACTCTCCGCGCCCTCGACACGCGCTCGGGACGCGTGGTGAGGCTGACGCACACCGATTGCCGCTTCGCCTACCGCGACAGCCTCTTCAAGAGCGGCGAGCCGGGGCGCTTCATCGTGCTCGACGTGACGTACCGGTTGCGCCGAGGCGGCGAGCCGACGCTTCGCTACGCGGAAGTGGCGCAGCATCTCGGAGCGCGTGGAGTCGGCCGTCCCTCGCTCGCCGAGGTGAGGGCGAGCGTGATCGCCATCCGCCGCTCGAAGTCCATGGTCATCGACCCGGGAGACGAGAACGCGCGCTCGTGCGGCTCGTTCTTCACCAATCCGATCGTGAGCGTGGCCGAGGCCGATCGAGTTCAGGCGGTCACGGGGGAGCCGGTGATGCCGCGCTACCCCCAGGCCGACGGTCGCGTGAAGCTGGCGGCCGCGTGGCTCATCGAGCACGCGGGCTTCAGCAAGGGCCAGCGCGACGGCGCCGTCGGCCTCTCGACGCGCCATGCGCTTGCCGTCGTTGCCCACGCGGGCGCGACCGCGAGTGACGTGCTCGCTTTCGCCCGGCGCATCCAGCACGACGTCGAAGCGCGCTTCGGTGTGCGCCTCACGCCCGAGCCGGTGTTCTGGGGCGTCTGACGATCCCACGTCGAGACGCCGTCAGCCGTCGAGACGCGCGCGCAACTCGGCGGCGATCGTCCGGCGGGCCGGCCGGACGTGGGTCGGTCCGTAGTGCTCGAGGAGCCCCTGGCAGAGCAGGGGGAGCGCGATCGTCAGATCCGCGAAGACCATCACGTTGAGCCCGGCGGGCGACTCCTTGCCCCACGAGATGCACTCGGTGCTCACGCCGGCGCCGCCGAGCCCGCCGAACACCGTGTTATCTGTCGTGATCTGGATAGCGGCCACGTGGGGGCAGGCGTCGGCGTGGCCGCGGATCGCCTGAACGCTCGTCGCAGTGATCTGGATGAAATCCTTCGGCACGCCGCCGCCGAAGAAGATCGCCGCGGTGCCCGGGCCCGGCGTCATGAAGCGGTTCATGATGGCGAGCGCGATCTCGTAGTCCTTGAAGAAATCCACGACCGGGCCGCGCTCTCTCGCCACCCGGTACGACTCGGACAGCGGGCCATCGGGCGCCGCCGGGACGAAGAGCGGCACGCCGTGGCGGAAGCAGGTGGCGGCGATCGTGCCGCCGAGCCCCTGGGCGTCCAGCCATCGACCGAGCTCGTGCATGAACCGGACGCCCGGGATGGTCGACCCGGACCACGTTGCGGCCAGGTGCTCGAAGAACCCGGCCAGGAAATACTCCATGTCGTCGTACGCCTCGGCGCTGACGACGTGGTCGTAGAAGCGATAGAGGCGGCGCTTCCAGAGGTCCTCGTCGTCCACGTGATCGGGATCGACCTGGTAGAACGGCACGCCGCGCTGCTCCAGCACGTCCTCGGTGGCGTTGGCCGAGGTCGACACGACGACGTCCACGTAGCCCCGCTCCACCAGCCAGGCGACGAGCGGGTCCATCCCTGCGCTCGCCATGGATCCGGCCAGGCCGACGGCGATGAGGCAATCACCGTCGATCATCCGCTTCCAGATGTCGAAGGCCTCCCCGAGCCGGCGCCCCTGGAAGGCCGACCCGCGCATCCGTTCGAGGAGCCCGTCCACCCCATCCGTCCCGAGCCGCATGGGGACCCGCACGTCCAACCCCCGGATCGACGCCTCGCCGTCCATTGGACCTCCCAGGCCACAGTTGTCCGCGCGTCGCCGGCGCGCCGCGTTTAGACTATGCCGCGCCACACCCGGAGGAAAGGACGATGACGCTCGACGTCGCCCGGCGGTTCGACGCCATGGCGGCAACCTACGACGTGCTCGAGCCGTGGTACGAGCACCTCTACGAAGTCATGCACCGGATTCTTCGCCTCACGCTCGCGCGCGGCGGCGGCCGCGCGCTCGATGCCGGCTGCGGCACCGGCTTCCAGGCAGCGCTCCTCAGAGGGTTCGGCTACGAGACGCACGGCCTCGACATCGCGGCGGGCATGCTCGCGGTCGCCCGGCGGCGGCTTCCGAAGATTCCGGCGGTGCAGGGAACGATCGAAGAGCTTCCCTATGCAACCGGCTGCTTCGACGCGATCGTGTGCTGCGGCAGCACGCTGTCGTTCGCCAGCGATGCGGCCCGCGCGCTCCGCGAGTTCGGCCGCGTGCTGCGGCCTGACGGCCTGCTGCTGCTCGAGTGCGAGCACCGCGGCCGCCTCGACCTCGCCTGGGCGCTCGTCAACAGCGTCACCGGCGATCGTCTCGGCTACGGCCTGACGCCCACCCAGGCGTGGCGACAGATCGTGGGCAACGGCGCCGACGGCGTGTGGACCGAGTATCCCGGCTATGGCCCGATGCGCTTGTTCAGGGCGCGTGAGCTGCGCGCGCTGCTCCGGGCGGCCGGCCTGACGCCGGTGAAAGTGTGGGGGATCCACGCCGCGACGAACCTGATCCCGTCCACGGTCCTGCACCGTGAGCGCGTGGGCCCGGTATTGGCGTCGGTCTACCGCGGCCTCCGTGCGCTCGATCGGCGCCTCGCGCGCTTTCCGCCGGCGCGCGCCATCGCCAATTCGCTCATGGTCCTCGCGCGGAAGGACGGGACGACCGCCGGGGTAGAATGAGGCCCCTATGAAGACCCGGGACCTCCGCGTCGAGTCCATCCGTCCGCTCCTGCCGCCGGCCATCCTGCTGGAGGAGCTGCCCCTCAGCGAGGACGCCTCGCAGGTCATCACCCGCGCCCGCGACGAGGTCGCGGAAATCCTCGCCGGCAGCGACGACCGGTTGATCGTCATCGTCGGGCCGTGCTCGGTTCACGATCCGGCGGCGGCGGGAGAGTACGCGCGCCGCCTGAAGACGCTCAGCGACGAGCTCGCCGCCGATCTCCGCATCGTCATGCGCGTCTACTTCGAGAAGCCGCGCACGACCGTGGGCTGGAAGGGCCTGATCAACGATCCGCGTCTGGACGGCTCGTTCGCGATCAACGAGGGGCTGCGCCTGGCCCGGCGCCTGCTGCTCGATCTCGCGGCGCTCGGTGTCCCTGCCGGCTGCGAGTTCCTCGACCCGATCACGCCGCAGTTCATCGCCGACCTCGTCACGTGGGGAGCGATCGGTGCGCGCACCACCGAGAGCCAGGTGCACCGCGAGCTCGCCTCGGCGCTGTCGATGCCGGTCGGCTTCAAGAACGGCACCGACGGCGGCGTGCAGATCGCGATCGATGCCCTGCGCGCCGTGGCCCATCCCCATCGCTTCCTCGGCGTCACCGAGCAAGGCCTGGCCGGCATCGTCTCCACGCGCGGCAATCCCGACTGCCACGTGATCCTCCGTGGCGGCCAGAGCGGCCCGAATTACGACGCGGGCAGCGTGGGCAAGACGCTGGACGCCCTTCGCGACGCCGGGTTGCCGGCGCGGCTGATGATCGACACCAGCCACGGCAACAGTGAGAAGGACTACCGGCGCCAGCCGATCGTCGCGCGCGACATCGGCAAGCAGGTCGCACAGGGTGAGACGGGCATCGTCGGGCTCATGATGGAGTCGTTCCTGGTGGACGGGCGCCAGGACCTGCGCGATCCCGCGCGCCTGGTGTACGGTCAGTCGGTCACCGACGCCTGCATGGGCTGGGAGACGACGGTGCCGGTCTTGCGCGAGCTGGCGGACGCGGTGAGGCAGCGCCGGCGGTCGCGCGCTCGAGCGTGACGCCGCTTCGGCTAGGGGGCGTGACTTCGACTGAGGCGTTTGACCAGCCGGTACACGTGAATCCCGCCGGAGCCCTGGAACATCGGCCGGCGACTTGCGTACGTCACGTTGTCGGCCGCCCGTTCGTCGTCGAACCTGCGCTCCTCGCTGACCAGGGGCCCGAAGCTGGTGTCGGATTCGTTCTCGGCGATGATCCGAGCCACCGCCGTCCGGATCCAATCGGTATAGGTCTGTAGATAGGTCTCGCAGAAGCCAGCAAGCTCACGCACGTCCGTCACCGTGACGTTCCCGGCCACGGCAGGTTCTGTGGACAGAGACCAGAGAAAACCCGAGAGGACCAAACAGAGGGCTGATCGGCGGGGCATGCCTGTCATCGCTCACCTCTTCGAGGAGATGGAGCGACGGCACGATAGAAAAACGCCCCGCGTTTGTCAATAACGAAAGCCCGGGTGATATCCTCCCGGCGATGGCGCCGGCGACCGTCCGCACCATGTGCCCGATGAACTGTCATCCCACCCTGTGCGGGATGCTGGTCGACATCGACGACGGCCGGCTCCTCGGCGTCCGCGGGGATCCCGACAACCCGGACAGTCAGGGCTTCCTCTGCATCCGCGGCCAGGCCTCACGCGAGATCATCGGCAACCCTCAGCGCCTGCTCCACCCGCTGATCCGCGACGGCCGGCGCGACGGTGAATGGCGGCGTGCGAACTGGGGCGAGGCGCTCGACCTGATCGTCGCGCGGATGCGCGCGGCCGGCCGCGAGGCCGTCGGGACGTGGTCAGGACACGGGGTCTTCGCGAACAACTACGGCACGCGCGTCGCGTCTCATTTGCTCCGCCGGTTC
>WNEW01001858.1_pt1 | contig 10306 bp, 9 predicted proteins | sample 5399891 | NCBI WGS metagenome assembly WNEW01 (sample SAMN13153336, study PRJNA577476) | soil metagenome | isolation source: 40 cm grassland meadow soil pre-rain plot 5 | place: USA:California | collected 2015-09-08 | reverse complement strand
CGATGGCGTCTGCGGCGCTCGAGCGTGCGGTTCGTGATGCTGTCACTTCGATTGATTCCTCGATGCCGGTTTTCGATGCCCGGCCGATGAGCGATCGCGTCCGGGAGACCTGGGGTGCGCAACGTCTGTTAAGTTTTCTGTTTTCTGTTTTTGCCGGGCTCGCGCTGGTGCTGGCGACCATCGGTCTTTATGGACTGCTCGCCTATACCACGCTCAAACGCGTCCCTGAAATCGGTATTCGACTGGCCCTTGGCGCGCGCCCGGCCCAAATCCGCGCGCTTATTTTTTCGCACGGGATGCAATTGCTATTGATTGGTTCGGTAATCGGTCTGTTTGCGGCGTTCGCGCTTTCACGCGCTCTGCAAAGCATGCTTTTCGAAGTCAGAGGGACCGATCCAAAAATTTACTTCGGAGTTGGGCTGATCCTTTTCGCCGCCACTCTTTTTGCTTCATGGATCCCGGCCCGCCGTGCCTCACGCGTCGATCCGATTGTGGCGCTTCACACCGAATAGTAGTCGCTTTAAGTCGATGCGATTGACATACCGCCGGAAACGCGGTTGAGAGTTAGCTAGTGACAAGCAATCTCAATTGCGGCTGGAATGGCCGCTGCGCCATGAGGAAATGAGCCGGATCCTCATTGCGGACGATCAGCGGGATGTGCTCGAGGCACTGCGCATCTTGCTCAAGGGCGAAGGTTATCAGACCGAAGCCGTCATATCGCTTGCTGGAATCTTTAGCGCGCTGGAAAAAAAGGATTACGCGCTCTTAATAATGGACCTCAATTATGCGCGCGATACGACTTCGGGACAGGAAGGGTTAACGGCCATTGCCAAGATTCAGGAGATCGACAATACCCTGCCGATCGTTGTGATGACCGCGTGGGCAACGATTGAGTTGGCTGTAGAAGCGATGAAACGTGGCGCACGGGATTTTGTGCCAAAGCCATGGGACAACGAGCGCCTGCTTACGATCGTGCGCACACAAATCGAGCTGGCGACGGCTCTGCGTCGTGGTCGCAAGCTCGAAGCCGAAAACCAGATGCTCCGTGGCAGCATGCCAAATGTGATTGCGGAATCGCCCGCCATGCGAGCAGTGATTGAAATGATTTCACGCGTGGCGCCGTCTGACGCGAACGTGCTAATCACAGGCGAAAACGGGACCGGCAAAGGTCTGGTCGCGCAAGCGCTTCACGCGCTATCTCCGCGGGCATCGCGAACGATGATCACCGTGAACATGGGTGGCTTGTCGGAAACACTCTTTGAAAGTGAATTGTTCGGACACGTAAAAGGTGCGTTTACTGATGCGAAGACCGATCGCGCTGGGCGATTCGAACTCGCGGATGAAAGCACGCTCTTCATGGACGAGATCGCAAACATCCCGCTCACCCAACAGGCAAAGCTGTTGCGCGTGATCGAGACAGGAGATTTCGAACGGGTTGGCTCATCAAAGACTCTCCATGCAAACGTGCGCATCATTTCCGCGACGAACGCAGATGTTGAGAATGAAGTTGTAGCCGGTCGTTTTCGGCAGGATCTCCTCTTTCGTCTAAATACGATCCAGATTGCATTGCCTCCGCTGCGGGACCGACGAGAGGACATCATGCTGCTGGCAAACATGTTCCTTCAGCAACACGCCCAACGGTATCGAAAACAGATCACCGGTTTCGATGAAATGGCGAGCGATCGTTTGCTACAGCATCGCTTCCCCGGAAACGTTCGTGAACTCGATCATGTAATCGAACGGGCCGTTCTCATGACACAAGATCGACAAATAGGGCCAGGCGATCTCGGGTTTACAACAGCCGGAGGTGAATCGCGCAATCTTGAAGAAATGAGTCTTGAAGAAGTGGAGGCATTTCTAATTAAGAAGGCCCTAGCGCGGAACGATGGCAATGCGCGTAAAGCAGCGGAAGCTCTCGGCTTAAGCAGGAGCGCATTTTACCGGCGCTTGCAGCAATATGGATTGTGATTGGGTAGCGGGTGCGCTCCTGGGTCGCGAACGGCGTCAATGAATCGGGCGCCAAAAAGTCGATACCGGCTTTCGCATGAAGGCAAACTGACCTGGCTCACCTTTGGTGCGGCTGTTCCGGCCGTGGTTGTTGCCCTCGCGCTTCTTTGGTCCGGCAATTACAGCGGCAAGCTCCAATGGACGCTGACGATCCTGATTATTGCCTGTTTCCTCGGTTTCATCTCCAGCGCGCGCGAACACATCGTTCACCCGTTACGAACCATGTCCAATCTGCTGGCCGCGTTGCGTGAAGGGGATTACTCAATCCGCGCGCGCGGCGCTCACGCAGGCAACGCATTGGGAGAAGCCCTTCTGGAAATTAACTCACTCGGCGAAACATTGCGTCTTCAGCGTCTTGGCGCCTTTGAAGCAACGGCCCTTCTGCGCACAATCATGGGTGAAATCGACGTCGCGATTTTCACTTTTGATCCCCAACGGTGCCTGCGCCTCGTGAATCGCGCGGGCGAAACTTTGCTCGGCCAACCTATGGACAAATTGCTGGGCAGAAATGCAAACGAGCTTGGACTTGACCCTTGTTTTAATGCCGATCAGGACGAACCCCTCACGCTCACCTTTCCCGGAGGCTACGGTCGATGGGGCGTTAGACGCAGTACTTTTCGCGAACACGGTTTGCCGCACGATTTACTCGTGCTGACGGATCTTAGTCGCACGCTGCGCGAAGAAGAGCGACGGGCATGGCAACGATTGGTCCGCGTGCTCGGTCACGAAATGAATAACTCGCTTGCGCCGATCAAGTCGCTTGCCGCGAGTTTGGAATCGTTACTGCGCCGCGATCCGCCTCCGCCGGATTGGCAGGACGATGCGCGCAGCGGACTGAACTCCATTGTGTCGCGCGCCGATTCCCTTAGCCGTTTTTTGCAAGCGTATACTCGTCTGACGAAACTTCCGCCGCCACAAAAAGAAGATTTAGAGATCGGAGAGCTTGTGCAGCGCGTAACCGATTTGGAACCGAGGTTGAAAATGAAAATCCTGCCGGGGCGAAGCACAAAAATCCAGGCGGACGCAGCGCAGATCGAACAATTACTAATCAATTTGGTGCACAACGCAGTTGATGCCGCGCTCGAGACGCATGGAAATGTCGCGATCGGCTGGCGCGAGACGGGCGATTCCGTCGAAATTTTTATTGAAGACGAAGGCCCGGGCATCATGAACACGGCGAATCTTTTCGTGCCTTTTTTTACGACGAAACCCGACGGATCTGGAATTGGGCTCGCTCTCAGCCGCCAAATTGCGGAAGCCCATGGCGGCTCGCTCAGCCTGACAAATCGGCAAAATCACAGCGGGGCGGTCGCGCTGCTCTGTTTGCCGCGCTAGCCGAGCAACCATGCTGAGCGAGCTGAAGGACGTCTCCATCGTGCTCTGGATCACGCCTCGCATGATTGCGTGATACGAAATGCGAATGTGAGGTAGCTGGTCGCCTCTGGGAACTCGTGAGGACCAAGCTTTTGCGTCCCGAAATCGGGACGACGCTGTCCCAAAATCGGATCACTTAGGCAGTTCGTGGAAAAGGTCGAGGAGTGCTACTCGGTGCATCCGAGTAACTTGTGAGTTTGTCTTCTTGAATGGCATGGCCATTGCAATAGAGCCAGGTACATCACCGTTATGGGAAGCATTGGTAGATCTCTACTGCTCGTCTTGGTAATGCTTGTTACGATGGCAATCACATCGTCTGCGCAAGTGAGCCCACAGGAAGGCACGCGCGAACAAACTGAAGAACGACTCGCAAAATCTACGCGAGAGGCAATGATCAAGCTGCTGGGATCGCCGAATGCGAATCCGTCCATTGGCGAGGAAGCCAAAACTTTTGACCGTCTCGTCGGCACTTGGGATGCCGACTTTGCGTTCCGCCGCGCCGACGGCTCCGTTTTCCATAAAAAGGGAGAGCTGTTGTTCGGCTGGGTCATGGATGGTCACGCAATACAGGACCTTTGGATCGGCTATCCGACCGAGGGTCAGAAGGAACGCACGATCGGAACGACGATTCGGTTCTTCGATACGGCACTTAAGCAATGGCGCGTCATTTTTGTAAATCCGCAATTCAACTACGTCGTCACCGCGCAAGGGGGGCGTGAAGGCGATCGTATCGTCCTGCGCGGTCGAGACACCGACGGGCTACCGATTCGTTGGACGTTTAGTGAAATGAAACCGGACTCCTTTCACTGGCAGGGGGAGAAGTCTCACGACGGCGGAAAGACTTGGAAAGTCGAAGAAGACCACCACATGAAACGGCGGTCTGCATAATACGGAGAGATGCTTATGACGAAACTCACGACTAAGTCTCAGGTGTTGGCTTGTGTTCTCGTGACGGCAGTTGCCGTATCGGGTCAAAACCAGCCACATGACAGCAGCAAAAGCGCAGCGGTATTTAAACAACTGACGTCGCTTGTCGGCGAATGGGAAGCAGTCCAGGAGGGCGTGCCGGTGAAAGAGACTTATACGCTCACTGCGAACGGCTCGGTGCTCATGTCCGAAACGAAGCCGGCTGATTCACAACCAATGATTACGATGTTCACCGTCGACGGCGATCGCCTGATGGCGACTCACTACTGCGTTGCCGGAAACCAGCCCCAAATGGTCACGGGTGTCCCTGGCGATTTGGACAAGGGTCTGACGTTTTCGCTAGAACGAGTAACGGGAATGAAGACACCAGACGACTGGCACAACACTGGGATAACGTTGACGCTGGATGACAAAGATCACATGACGCAACGGTGGACCTATCTCTACAAGGGCAAAACGGGAACGACTGTCTTTCACTACACACGCAAGAAATAGTCGTCCCCTTGTCGTGACATCGTTTTACATCGGCTCTTCACCGCGAAAGCAATTAGGCGCGCCGAGACCAAACTCGTTGAATCTAACGAGTCAGCCGATTGCTTCTTACTAGAGGAGAATATGAAACCATCGCCGTTGATACAGGCAGAGCGCGGAAGCTTTGCTGCGCCTGCCACTCTAAACATGTCACCACAGCATGTGAATGGTAGCACTGCGCGCCGCGCTTCGAACAGCGAAGCTGCTACAGAAGCATGCGTCCCAAGGTCGGGACGATGCAGTCCCACAAACGAAGCGAATCGCGAGATACGTTTTGAAGATTGGCAACAGCTAGTGGCTTATCACCAGTGACTTATCACTTTGTTCGCGATGTTGGCACGGGCATTGCATTACAACAGAGCAACTTTTTGAAATCCAGCAAACGTCCATACGTCATCTAAAAGAATATGAAACCAACGTCATTAACAGCTCTCGAGCGCTTCCCGTTCACTGACTACAATTACCATTCTGTCACGATCAGCGGCTATCGCGGCCGTTGTGCGAAATCGGCGCCGCCATCTTTTCGCAACATCAGCCGTCAATACTTTCAGAACGAAGCCCGACGCGATTTTGTCGGCGAAGCGGTTGTATTCGCAATGCTGACAATAACCGCGACTGTGGCAGTCGCGAGCGGCGCGCAGGCTGCCGTCCAACTCTGTCGCGCATTCGGAGCGCTTTGATCGGGACCGTGACTCCGCAGCGAAAACCAGACGAAGAAAGAATCGTGCGACCGGCTGGATTCACGCCGAATCTTGCCTCGATGGACGTGCCGCGCGTAGGCGTTGCTGCGAAAAAGCGCAAGCGTCGGATCATTATCATCGCCGCCTCGGCGCTCGGACTGATTCTGGCGACAATTGCAATCTCGCGCTTGAAACCCGCGGTACCAAGCGTCGATCGCTCAAGCGTCTGGATCGACACCGTTAAACGCGGGCCAATGGTGCGTCAGGTGCGAGGTCTTGGCACCCTTGTCCCCGAGGATATTCGCTGGATTCCAGCAAACACGGAGGGCCGCGTCGAAAAAATAATGATCTGGCCCGGCACGCATGTCGAACCTGACTCGGTGATTTTGGAATTAACCAGTCCTGAGCTGGAGCAAGCCGCTCATGACGCCGAGCTGCAAGCGACCGCCGCAGAAGCGGAGTTGACTACTTTGCGAGCGACTCTGCAGCGTTCGTTGCTCGACCAGGAAGCAACCACAGCGAAGGCAAAATCAGATTACGAACAGGCCAGGATGGAGCGCGAAACTAACGATCAGTTGGCGAAGAACGGTTTGATCGCCGAGCTGCAGTACAAAACGTCAAAGGTGAAAGAGGCGGAGTTGGCGAATCGAAATGAGATCGAACAAAAGCGGCTGAAGTTCGCGCACGACTCCATTGATCCGCAATTAGCGTCCCGGCAGGCAGCGGTCGATCAAGCCAAACAGCTTGCCAAGTTAAGGGCGGACCAGGTGGAAGCGCTGCACGTGCGTGCTGGGATGTCGGGTGTCCTGCAACAACTCCCAGTTCAAATCGGACAGCGAGTGAAAGTCGGCGATAATCTGGCGCGCGTCGCCGACCCGACCAAACTGAAAGCCCAGGTTAAAATTGCTGAAACTCAGGCAAAGGACATTCAGGTTGACCAGAAAGCGGTGATCGACACTCGGAACGGCACAGCGAACGGTCACGTCACGCGGGTCGATCCCGCAGTGGAGCAGGGGACGGTAAATGTCGAAGTTGCCTTTGATGAGCCGTTGCCGAAAGGCGCGCGACCCGATCTTAGCGTCGATGGAACGATCCAGCTCGAACGTCTCGACAATGTGGTTTATGTCGGCCGTCCGGCGTTTGGCCAGGAAAACAACACCGTAGGAATGTTCAAACTCATCAACGGCACTTCGGAGGCTCTCCGGACGCCTGTGAAACTGGGCAAGAGCTCAGTCAACACGATCGAAATCCTAAGCGGTCTTCAGCCGGGGGATCAGGTGATTCTCTCTGATACCAGCGCGTGGGATGCACACGAACGCATTCGCCTTAACTAGAAAAACTGAAACTATGAGTTCAACACTAACTGCCACCGAATCGATTCAAACTCCTGCGCCAAATGGCTCGACTCCGTTGATAAGACTGAATGGTGTAAAAAAAGTTTTCCTCACCGATGAGGTAGAAACCCATGCCCTTTCCGGGATCCACCTCGATATTCGCACTGGCGAGTATGTTTCAATCGCCGGGCCATCGGGTTGCGGCAAGACAACTTTGCTCTCGATCCTTGGGCTCCTCGATACTCCATCCGAAGGCAGCTATTCGTTAAAAGGCCACGAGGTCGCTAATCTCTCCTTCGCAGATCGTGCGCGGATTCGCAATCGCGAGATCGGCTTCATTTTTCAAAGTTTCAATTTAATCGGCGATCTAACCGTGTTTGAAAACGTGGAGCTGCCGCTCACTTACCGCGGGATGGGCGCAGGCGAGCGCAAACAGTTTGTGACCGGAGCACTGGAACGCGTCGGCATGGCTCATCGTGCAAAACACTTGCCGAGCCAGCTCTCAGGCGGGCAACAACAGCGTGTTGCAGTCGCGCGCGCTCTCGCTGGCAGACCGGCCATTCTGTTGGCAGACGAGCCCACCGGCAATCTCGATTCGCGTAATGGCGAAGCGGTCATGAATTTGCTTGGAGAATTGCACAAGGGCGGCGCCACAATTTGCATGGTCACGCATGACGAGCGCTTCGCGCAGCACGCAGACCGCACCGTGCATCTATTCGATGGCCGAGTTGTGGAGGACAGAATTGCTGCCTGAGGAATTGAAATGCAAACGCTTTGGCAAGACGTCCGCTACGGCGTGCGCATGCTGCTTAAACAGCCGGGCTTCACCCTGATTTGCATCGCAGCGTTGGCCCTCAGCATTGGTGCAAACACTGCGATCTTCAGCGCCGCCAACGCACTTCTGCTTCGGCCCTTGCCAGTTGAGGATATCGACCGCCTCGTTGTTCCAGTCACGTTGCGGGAAGGGTTTGACCCTTTTGGATCCCCGTTTCTAGAGTACGCCGCATATCGGGATCGGGCTCATTGTTTTGCCAGCAGCGGTGTGGCGACGGCACGTTCCTTCAATTTAACCGGCCGAGGCGAGCCAGAACGTGTCCGCGGCGCCACCGTGATGGCCAATTACCTGTCGACGTTAGGCACAAAACCGGTGCTCGGTCGCACATTTTCAGCTGACGACGATCGACTAGGTGGACCGCCAGTAGCGTTGATAAGCTACGGACTTTGGCAAAAACATTTTGGGAGCAACGCCGACGTTATCCGTCAATCACTCAACCTCGACGGACGAAGTTACAACGTCATAGGGGTAATGCCTCCGGGGTTCGATGTCCCTGGCATCGCCGATGTCTGGGTCCCGCTGCAAGCGAACATCGACACTTTGCCTTTGACCGAGCGCGCGGCGACGAACAATACAATTGTTGCACGGCTACGGCCTGGCGTCAGTTTGGGACAGGCCGATGCAGAACTAAAGGCGATCACACGCCAGCTCGAACAAGAGTATCCCGATTTTCGCCGCGGGTGGACTGTGAAAGTAGTCTCGCTCCGTCAGGATTTGCTCGGCGACCTGGAAGGTCGGGTGCACAAGGCGTTATTCGCGCTCATGGCCGGGGTCGCATTTCTTTTGCTGATTTGTTGCGCGAACGTGGCGAATCTGCAATTGGCTCGCGGAGTCGCGCGCGAACGCGAACTCGTGCTGCGACGAGCGCTCGGCGCGGGGCGTTGGCGCCTCATAAGGCAGCTTCTCACCGAGAGCATGCTTCTTGCTTTGCTTGGCGGCGCCGCTGGTGTGATTCTCGCGAACTGGCTGATTCCGATTCTCGCTTGGCTGAATCCCATTCAAGGAATTTCGCTGGCCGCCTTTTTCCACAATTTCTCAATTGACCAGCGGGTTTTGGTCTTTGCTTTGTGTGTCAGCGTTCTCACCGGCGTCGCCTTTGGATTGCTGCCGGCCCTTAAAGGCGCCGGTGCGCATGAGCTGATGCCGCGGATCAAGCAGGGCGATCAACGCAGTGGCGGCGACATTGCCGGCCGCCGGTGGTTAAACGGACTGATCGTGGCTGAGATCGCGATCGCGTTGACGCTTTTGATTTGCGGTGGGTTGATGGTGCAAAGCTTTCAGCGACTGCAACACGTTGCCCTCGGCTTCAGTCCCGACAATCTCCTGACCATGAAGATGGTGTTGCCAGTCTCGAAATATTCGGAATATCGCCAGCGTATCGCGTTTGCCGATGAGGTAGTTGAACGGACTCGCAATCTAGCCGGCGTGGTATCAGCCGGAACGACGACAAACATTCCGCTCGAGCGCGAGACGGGTTACGACGCAATCTTCGATGTTGAAGGACGGCCATCTCCAAATCCAAACGACGTGCCAATCACAGCGCACCGTATCGTTAGTCCGGGCTATTTGGAAACCCTGGGCATCACCTTGATCAGGGGCCGATTAATCAACAAAAACGATCGTGCCAACAGCCTGCCTGTTGTTGTTGTTAGCGAAGAGTTCGCGCGACAGGCTTGGCCGGGAAAAGATCCTCTTGGCAAGCGAGTCCGGAGGATTCGTGCGGGCCAGATCTTTCCCTGGATGACCGTCGTCGGCGTGGTCAAAGACGTGAAGGAGGATCTCTTCAATTACCGTATCAATCGCCCGGTCTGGTACGTCCCTTACGCGCAGGTGGAAAACAATTTCCCGCTCAACCTCGTGGTGCGGACACGTATCGATCCACAGTCGCTGACCGCCGCCCTCCGTGATGTCGTACGTACAGCCGATCCGGATCAACCCATCTCAAACGTTATGACGATGAACACCATTCTGAATAACGTTCTCGTGACGGAGCGTTTCGGTGCGGTGTTGATGGGGACGCTGGCGATTTCGGGCCTAATACTTGCATCTATTGGTCTCTACGGCGTGATGGCCTACGCCGTGAAACAGCGAACAGGAGAAATTGGGTTGCGTATTGCGTTGGGCGCCCAGCGGAAGCATGTCCTCGCCCTGTTTATCGGAGAGGGTATGAAGCTGACCTTCTTGGGCGTGATCATTGGGTTGATCGCGGCCTGGGCCGCAACACGACTCCTGGTTAGCTTGCTTTTCGGCCTGGGCGCAACAGATACCGCCACCTTCTGCGCGATCACTCTTCTTCTTGGTCTAATCGGATTGATTGCCTGTTATTTTCCTGCGCGCCGTGCGCTTAGTGTCGATCCAGTAATCGCGCTACGCGCCGAATAGCCAACTTAATGCAAACGTTTCTTCAAGACCTGCGCTTCGGCTTCCGAATGCTTCGGCGCAGTCCCGGTTTTTCCATTCTGGCTATTCTCTGTTTGACGCTCGGCATCGGCACCACGGCGGCGGTTTTCAGTTGGATCGAAGGAATACTCGTTAGGCCCTACCCGCTCGTCGCGCATCAAGATCGGATGTTTGCGCTCAACGCCACGACCCGGGGTGTTCAGGGTTACACAGGAATT
>WNEW01001857.1_pt1 | contig 10307 bp, 8 predicted proteins | sample 5399891 | NCBI WGS metagenome assembly WNEW01 (sample SAMN13153336, study PRJNA577476) | soil metagenome | isolation source: 40 cm grassland meadow soil pre-rain plot 5 | place: USA:California | collected 2015-09-08 | reverse complement strand
CGGCGAGGATGGACCGTATCGCTTCGGGCCCCCCGTCGGCGATCCGTTCCACTCGACCGGGAGGGACTTCCATCGCGTGTTAAAGATTATTGTCACGTTAAGAAGGTTCCCACGAAATTCCGACCCTTGACACTTCCGAAGGCCCGAAAATGGTTTTCTATGGCCGCAGCCATCGCATCCCCGCGTTCGTGATGAGAAGCGGGTCCGCCGACAATGCGTGACGACCCCCATGAGTGCTGAAACGCCAACGTCTCGAACTCGCCCAGACCCGATCTGCGGCATCTCGAATCGTCGTACGTCGGAGAAAAGGGAAAGGGGCGGTCCGGTGAGGGACCGCCGTAGCAACCTCTAGAGGTACGGGTTCGTCCCCGTCATCTCGGCGACGAGTCCTGCCGGAAACGCATCCACATCGGAGAGACCGCCATGGAGGTTCCCGTTCAGACCGCCGTTGCTCCGCTGCACGCCGACGAACCAGGGAGCCCGGAGGGTCGTGCCACCACAGCTTGCGACGACGTCCCCGAAGAAGAACCCGGTGCCGATGCTCATTCCTCCGTTCAGCGTCACCGTGGCCCACGCCGTGCCGCCCGCGGAGACCGAGAGCGTTGCGGGAGACACGGAGACCCAGGTTCCCGAGGTCGCGCTCACGACGCTCAGCGAGCAGCTGAGCCCGCTCCCGGTCTCGTCGTGGAAGGCGACAGACATCCCGCCGTTCACGGCCTTGCCACCGGTGAAGACGCCGAAGCTCACGGACGCGGGAGACAACGTCGCGGGCGTGTTTGTCGCCGACCAAACGTTGATGCGTCCGCCGCCGCGAGACAGGGGGCTCGCTAAGGCTGCTCCGTTGCTCGGGCTCTTCACGGGCCGGTCCGCGCTGTTCACGAGCGCGGATTTTACCTGCGCCGGCGACCAATCCGGGTGCGCCGCGAGGAGCAGCGCCGCAGATCCTGCCGTGTGCGGGGTCGCCATCGAGGTGCCCTGGAAGAACGCGTACGACGGCGCGTACGTGCCGTCCCCATTGATGGTGAACACGCTTGAGAGGACGTTCACTCCGGGGGCCGTCACGTCCGGCTTGATCATGAACGTGTACGGAGTTGGCCCGCGGCTCGAAAATCCGGCGAGGTAGTCCGCGTTCGAGGTCACGACTTCCACGATTGTCGTGCCGTCCGCCGTGATCTGAGCTCCGTCATGCGCGATCAGGGTCGTGCCGTCGGTGTTCGAGACCATCGCCGCGGGGATCGTCGGGTTGTTCACGCCGTCGGCTCCCATCGAGATCGGGTCGCCGAACACGTTGTTCACGATGATCGCGCCGACCGCGCCCGCGTTCTGCGCGTTCTGGATCTTCGTGCCGAACGTGCACACGCCGCGGTTGATGACGGCGATCTTGCCCGAGACGCTGTTCGTGATCGCCGCACATCCGGCCGCTGGGATCGTGTTCGCCGTGTTTCCCGTCATCGGGGGAACGAAGTTCGCGAAGGCCCCGATCGCCGCGCCGAGCGTCGTCCCCTGGAGGCCGCCGAACGCCGCATCGTCGAGCTTCACGGAGATTCCCATGTAGTGCGGGTCCGTGCTCGCGCCCGCCGTGATGACGTTCGCCGCGGTGCCCGGCGATTCGATTGTGAGAGTCCCCGGTCCGGAGTTGCCTGCGGCGACCGCCGCGACGACGCCCGCATCCACGGCCGCGTTCAGCGCGTCCGCGAGCAAGTCGTGCGGGCCTTGGACGCCGCCCCCGATGCTCAGGTTGATCACGTCCATCCCGTCGATGACGGCTTGCTCAACGCCGGCCATGATGTCGTGGCTGAAGGCGCTCCCCTGGAGGAAGTAGAAGCCGACCCCCATGCCCGGGAACACGTTGTAATCGTACAGCGTCACCCCGGGCGCAACGCCGCTCAGGAATCCGAGCGTGGTCGCGCTGGCCGGCGCGAGGGCGAGGTTCGTGTCGCCGACGTTCACGGGTCCCTCCTGCTTGCAACCGCCGATCGTCCCCGCCACGTGGGTTCCGTGGTCAGCAACGATCGTGGTCCCGAACGGCACCCCACTGAAGTAGGGCCCGCGGTGGACCACCGGGTTGCCAGCGCGGCAGCTCGCGATGAACGGGTGGGTGTCGAGGATGCCCGTGTCCACCACGCCGACCTTGATGTGCGCGAGGTCGCCATAGTCCGGCGTCCCGGAGAGATCGACGCCGAGGGCCGACCACACGGCGGGAGCGTTGATCAGTGGGACGGAAACGTCCATCGAGGGACGATAGAGCCAGTCCGCGGTTACATCGACAACGCCCGGTGCACCGCGCACAGTGTCGGGCGCGACGCCGTTCAGCTGCACGGCCATCCCATTGAAGACGATGGAGTACTCCCGCACGACTCCGACCTGAGCGAGGTTCGTGTGCAACCAGGCTCGGAAGTTCGCGTGCGCGTTTGCGAGGTAATTCTCGTAAGCCTGGGCCGCCGGCGTCGTAAGGTCGAGGTGATGGGCCGGATCCGCCTTCGTTTTCAGGTAGCCGCGAATGCCGCCCCCGTACTCCGAGACCGCGGGGTCCGCGAGCTGAACGATCGCGAAATCTGGCACCTTGTCCGGAGCCCCTTTGAGCCCGCCGCGATCCGCGCTCGCAGCGAAGCTGAGCGGCGCCACGAGCACGACGAGCAATCCAAACGCGAGCACAAAGGGCACGATCCGTCGATTCGACATTCGTTGCACTCCTCCAAAGTTGCCGACGGAACCCCGCCGACGCTGACCTGATGAGTGTGACCGTAGAAAAGACTTGGCCTCCGGGAGAAAACTGCTATCGGATTTGATAGGAACAACCGACGTCGCGCAGCGTCGATGCACGGCGCAGTTGATTGGTGCGTTGCGTCAGCGATCCGCGAGATCCGGCTCCGCGATTCGACGGATCTCCACCACGACGCCAGGTGCCCCGCAGTCTTTCGACGCGGCGATATCTGCGACCCGGCTGTCGTCAGCAAAGACCACGTACGTGAGCGCGTCTAGGAACGCCACGGTTGGTCTCGGCTACGCCTTTGCTGTGCGCCTCTTCGAAGGGCTAACCGCAACCGAGACGAGCTCGTCGGTTGGAAGACTCTCTGGCCAGTTCTCTTCACCGAGTTCCTCGCCCACCGCAACACGTTCACGCCGATCCGGTTCCCAGTTGCGATCCTTGAGATAGATTTGGAAGTAGTTTCGGGGCAGCCAGACGCGACGGCTCTTGTATCGGCGGTCGAGACGCTTTCTCCCCCCGACGTAGGCCCAAATCTCCACGCTCGCCAGGCCGGGATTGATGGGAACCGGGTCGACCTTCCGAATCCTTTCGCTCACGTGGGATGCCGTCGTGACTTGAACGAACCGCAGCGGCTGCGGAGGGTCGATTCGAGTCGCGATTAGGTCGAAAGCGTTGAAGATGTCCGTCGACTGGCTGATCCAAATTGGACCGCGCCTTTGCACGCTTCGCACGGCCGTGTGGACGACGTAGCCTTGCTTTTCCAGTTCCTTTCTTGCCAGCACTTGAAGCCGGTTTCCCTTCGTTACCGTGCCGCCCATAGAGTGCACTCCCACGACGGGATGTATTTGGATGCTACTATAATATCCCCCTCTTAAGCCTATCCGGGGGCAGCGTGAACCGGACCTCCAGATCCTCGTGATCCATGGGACCTCTCGGTTCCCTTGCGACGAGTCATGCTGACGGCGGCCCTCTCGATGGGACCCTTGCGAAACTCGGCGGTTCCGGCTTCGAGGTAATCAGCCGGGGGTATGCGAAACTAACGCCGGTCTACTTGATTGCGACCTTGGCGCGCTCGATGTCGTCCACGACGAGCGCAATCTCCGTCCGCCCGTTCTTCGATCCGAGGATGTAGATGGAGTGCACATTGATCCCCGCGCGGGCGAGACGCTTCGCGACCTTCGCGAGTTCTCCGGGACGATCCAAGAGCTCGAGGTTCAAGATGTCGTTGAGCTCGTACTTCAGGCCCGCATTCGTCAGGGCCTTCTGCGTCGTCTGCACGTCCGAGGTCACGACGCGGAGGAAGGAGATATCGTGTTTCGATTCGCTCGCGATCGCCCGGATGTTCACGGCCCCGTTCGAAAGGGCCTCCGTCACGCGCGCCAGCTCCCCGGTTTTGTCGGCTACGAACACCTTGAACTCCTTCGTTCCCCTCCCCCCTCGTCCTCGGCTGAGGAATCGGCGGGGCCGCTACAAAAGGCTTCGCCACCCGTGCGCGAAAGTCAGGGCACGAGCCGGACGCGGTCCCGCGGGAACAGGATCGCCTCCCGGATGTTCGGCAGGTCCAGGAGCTTCTGGACAAACCGGTCGAGCCCGAACCCCCAGCCACCGTGCGGTGGCATGCCATAGCGGAACGCCTTCAGGTAGAACTCGAAATTCTCCGGGTTGAGTCCCTTGTCTTTCATCCGCGCGAGGAGGACGTCGTACCGATGTTCCCGCTGTCCGCCGGAGGCCATCTCGTCCCCCTTGTATTCGAGGTCGAAGGACAGCGAGTACTCGGGTTCATCCTCCTTGGTCATCACATAGAACGGCTTGATGGCCGTCGGGTACTCCGTGATGAAGTAGAGCTCGTGGCCCTCCCGGCCCAGTTCTTGCCCGAGGGCTTTCTCCCCCTCCGTGTCGATGTCGTCCCCATCCCGTAGTCGCTTCCCTCGGCCCCGGAGGATCTCGAGCGCTTCCGTGTACGGGATCCGTTTCAACGGCAGCGACGGCGGTTTCGGCTCGACCCGGAGGAGCGCGAGCTCCGCCTTGCATTCGGACCGCACGTGCTCGATTGCGGAATCGACGGCGCCCTCGAGGAACGGAAAGAAATCTTCCTGGCGTTCGATCCAGGACACCTCGCCGTCGAAGGAGGTGAATTCGGTCACGTGTCGCACGGTGTCAGATGGCTCGGCGCGGAACGCCGGGGCGATCTCGTACACCCGGTCGAGGCCCGTCGACATGAGCATCTGTTTGTAAAGCTGCGGGCTCTGGCTGAGAAACGCGCGCCGTCCAAAGTACGTCGTCTCGAACAACGTCGCGCCTCCCTCGGCGCCGGCGCCCGCAAGTTTCGGCGTCTGGACCTCGACAAATCCTTGGCCGTCGAGTGAGGATCGGAACGCTGCCGCGACGGCGGATCGGATGCGGAAGATCGCACGGCGCTCCGGCTTCCGCAGGTCGAGCGCGCGGTTGTCGAACCGCGTATCCATGTCGGCCCCGACCTTGTCCGCGATCGGCAACGGCAACGGGGCAGCGGCTGGACTCAGGACGTCAAGGGATGAGGCGACGAGCTCCCATCCGTTCCGCACCTGGGGATTCGGTTCGATCCGACCCCGGACCGCGACGACGCTCTCCCGGACCACTTTCGATGCGCGAGCGAACAAATCCGGATCGGACTTCTTCTTGATCGTGGCCTGGAACGTCCCGTCCCGCTGGCGCACGATGAGGAAGGCGATGCCTCCGAGATTCCGGACGTCCTCGACCCACCCCGCAAGCACCGCTTCCTTGCCATGCTCCGCCGGCGTCAGGGTGGAGAACGAGCGGAAGGAGGCCATCCGCGCGGACAATGAACCGCGGGAATAAAGATTGCACGGATGGCTCGCCTATCGGAGGACGCTGACCTTCTTCTCCTCGGACGGCACCATCTGCATGTGGGGATACGCGAATTCAACGCGCGACTCGTTCGCGAACTTCTCGAGGACGCGCTTCACGAGCCGGGTCCGGTATCCGCCCTTCGCGAAGACGGGGCAGAAGTAGACGAGCGTGAGGTCCACGGACGAGTCTTTCATCCCCCACCCCACGCGAGGTTCTTCGGCCATGTAGTCCGCCAGGTCGGCGAACTCGTACTTGGACCGAAGGTGGTTGCGGTTCTCTCGCATCATCGGGCCGACGACGTCTTCCGCGGCCTCCAGGATCAGCTTCTCCGCGAGCTTGTGGTCGCTCTCGTACGTCACGCTGACCGTGAGCTGATCCCAGACAAACGGGGTGTCTTTCGTGTAGTTGAACACGTTCCCTTTCAGGATCTGGCTGTTCGGGATCGTGACGTAGCGCCCGGTGAAGGCGTCGCCGTACAGCAGGCCGCCGAACTCTCGGAGCGTGGTGTTCATCGGCGTGATTTCGACGACATACCCTTTCGTCTGGTTCATCTCGATCCGGTCGCCGAGTTTGTAGAGGCCCATCGTCACGAGGACGACCCAGCCGACGATGTTGAGGAGCGGTTCTTGCATGACGTAGATCAGCGCGGCGGTGACCAGTCCGGTCCCGAGCAGGCTGTACCCTTGCGTGCCGCCGCCGAGGAGGACGAAGAGGACCAGTGCGATCGCCGTGCCCCAGACGACATACGACACGAGTTGGAAGTGGGCGAAGATGTCCGCCTCGTATCGCACATGGCTGCGGAGCGCCGCCCGGAACACCGGGCGGAGGACCTCGAGGAGGGCTTTCGTCGCCACCAGGATCGGGATGATGTAGATCCAAGGCGCCAGGGACCTGAGGTCCAGGGTCGGGGACGGAAGCCACGGGAGCGCGACGACCCCGCCGAGGATGAAAATGACGAGGAGGATGACGAGCGTGATTCCGACCCAGAGGAGGGCTCGCGCTTTCCGCCAGGCGGCGACCTTCACAGATGGAGCGAGCGCGGGCCGCGTTATTTAATGACGGTGCCGAGGTTATCACGGCTGAAAGGGGCCACGCGTCTCGGACCGCACACAGCCGACCGCGATGGATTCCCAAAGGGCCGCGACCGAAAACTCCATGGGACCGCGCGATGTCGCTCCGGCGCGGGAGGTGGCCATGGGCGAGCACGTGATCGAGGTCCGTGGACTCGTCAAGCGGTATCCCGACATCACGGCCGTCGACGGGATCGAGTTTGACGTGAGCCGCGGCCAGGTGTTCTCCCTCCTCGGCCCCAACGGCGCCGGCAAGACGACCACCGTCGAGATCCTCGAGGGATTGCGCGACCCGACCGCCGGGCAGGCTCGCGTGCTCGGACAGGACGTCCGCTCCGGATATCGCCGCATCCGGGAACGCGTGGGCGTCCTGCCCCAGGACTTCGAGCCGTTCGACCGCTTGCGACCGCGGGAAGCCGTCACCTACTGGGCGCGCCTCTTCGACCACGACGTGTCCGAGGAGGCGGTCGCGAGCATCATCGAGACGGTCGGGCTCTCGAACCGCGCGGACACGTTTGCCCTAAACCTTTCCGGCGGGGAGAAACGTCGCCTCGGGATCGCGATGGCCCTCGTCGGCCAGCCGGACCTCTTGTTTCTCGACGAGCCGACGACGGGCCTCGACCCCGGCGCCCGGCGGGAACTCTGGACGCTGATCGGCGACCTCAAGCGCAGAGGCCGGACGATCCTGCTCACGACGCACTACCTCGATGAAGCGGAACAGCTCGCCGACGACGTGGCGATCATGAACCACGGCAAGATCGTGGCGCACGGGAGTCCCTCCGCGCTCATCTCGCAGTTTGGCGGCGGCACGACGATCGTGCTTGCGGGCGCGGGCCGCGGTGGATCGCAGGCCCTAACGGCCCGGGGAATTGCGGCGGAACTCCATGGCGACGACGTCTTCGTGCACGTCCCGATGGCAGGCCAGGTCCGCCCGATGCTCGCGAAACTGGCCTCGATCGAGATCCCCTTGACGGAGATTTACACGAAGCGCTCGACCTTGGAAGACGTGTTTCTCAAACTCGTCGGCGCTCGGATGGAAGAGGGGGTGCTCGCCGCATGAAGCGAATCCTGGCGGACGTCACGGCGTTCGGTCGACAGTACCTTCGCTCCCGCGTCGGGACGTTCTTTGCGCTTGCCTTCCCGGTCATCCTGATCCTGCTGTTCGGTGCGATCTTCAGCTCTTCCGGATCGCCCCGGGTGTCGCTCGCCGTCCAAGACATGGATCGCACCGACGCCTCGCGGGGATTCGTTCAGGCGTTGAACAATACGACGCTGATAAGCTATCAGGCGATCCCGCCAACGGCGAACTTCCAGGATTACATGCGGGCGCATTCGATCAACGTCGCCCTCCAAATCCCGAACGGCTTCCAGGCGACGCTCGCTCAGGCCAAAAACGGAAGCACCAGCGCCCGAGTCAACGTCACGCTCGCGGGGGACCCGACCCAATCTTCGTTCGGCATCGCGTACTCGGCCGTGGCCGCGGTCGCGAACGGCTTCAACCTGCAAATCGCGAACGCCACGGAGGTCGTCTCGGTCGGCGAAACGCCTTTCACGGTCCAGCAGTTCGGCTACATCGACTTCTTCCTGCCCGGGATCATCGGCTTCACGATCCTGACGACCCCGATGTTCGGGATGACGTCGATCTGTGCGGAATACCGGACGCGGCGATTCTTCAAACTCCTCGCGACGACGAAACTGAGCAAGGCGGAGTGGCTCGCGGCCAAGGTCGTCTTCTACGTGTTGCTGCTCTTCCTCTCCGTGGCGATCATGATGCTCGTCGGAATCGGCGTGTTCGGGATGAAGGCCCGGCTGACTCCCGTCGCGGTTCTGTTGATCATCGCGGGCGCCTTCGAGTTCACGTCGCTCGGGATGGTCCTCGGCATCTTCGTGCGCGACCCCGGAACCGGCGAAGCGCTCGCGAACGCGATCGGATTCCCGATGATGTTCCTTGCGGGCTCGTTCTTCCCGATCGATTCGATGCCGTCCTTCCTGCAGACGATCGCGCGGGCCCTGCCGTTGACGTACATTAACGAAGGATTGCGGGCCACGATGGTCTTGGCGAACGACGGGACGGCGGTGACGTATCTTCTCATCACGCTCGGATTCGCGGTCGTATTCTTCGTCATCGGGGCACGCGGCCTCTCATGGAAGTCGAAGTGACTTCCTCTGTGGCTCCAGACGCTTCAGATGAACTCTGCAAACTTCGCGACGAGCTCCGGACGCGTTTCCTTGAGGACCTTCAGGATTGCGCGGACGCTCAGCTTCGTGACGCCGACCTCGGCGAGAACCTGAATGATGTCGTCGAACTCCCGGTCGGAGAGGGTCACGAGTTTGTTCTTTGCGAGCCAGTTGCGGTAGAGGTTCTCCTCGAGCTTCGCGCGCCAGCCGCGCTCGTACTCCATCAAAGCGGCCTCGCCGAAGTCCCCGGTCTGGTTGCACTTGGCCAGGACCTTCCCGAGGAGCATGCCGGCCAACATGCCGTTGCCGATTCCGCCACCCGTGATCGGGTCGATCATCCTTGCGGCGTCGCCGACCAGGGCCATGCCGTTGCCCACGGACTTCTTGATTGGCGGCGCGGTCGAAACGCCTCCGGTGACCATGTCGAGCGGCTGTGCGTGAGCCATCCGCGGATCCTGTTCGATCCAGCGGTCCAGGTAGCCTTTGATGTCGACGCGATTCTTGAGGCGATCCAAGGAGATGCCGATGCCGACGTTCGCGGTGGATTCATCCTTGGGGAAGACCCAGATGTAGCCCGCCGGGGCGCACGTGCCGAGCCAGAATTCGCAGTAGTCTGGAAAGTCGTGGCCCTCGGAAATGTTCGTGAGTCGATATTGTAGCGTCCCCGTGATGTCTCCGGCCTTTAGGAGGGTCTTGAACCCAGCCCAGCGGCCGACCTGGCTCTCGTAGCCGTCGGCGGCGACGACGCATTTCGCCTCGATGTTCATCTCCTCTTCGAGGCGTTTCGCGCGGATCCCGCGAACCCAGCCGTCGTCCTTGATTACCGCCGTCGCGGTGGCCTTGAGCCAGATGTCGGCGCCTTCCTTCGCGGCTTCTTTCGCCACGGCCTTGTCGAAGGCGTCCCGCTCGAGGACGATTCCCACCTCGTTGCCGGCGTGGGCCTCCTCGATGGTCAGTTCCGTTCCGTTCGGCGAGAAAATCTTCGCGCCTTTGACCTCGCGGCCGACCCATTTGTGGTCGAACGGGAGCTTCGTGTCTTCGACAAAGTGCCGTGCAAGGCCCTCGCCGCAACGCACGGGAGAGCCAATTTCCTGTCGTTTCTCGATCAAGAGCGTGCGGCAGCCACCCATTGCGGCGTAGCGAGCCGTCATGGAGCCCGATGGACCGGCGCCAACCACCACGACGTCGTACTGGTACGAGGTCATCTGCCCGCAGACCTTCCATCGTCAGGCGCTATATCAGATTAACCCTCGAGGAAGCGGCCGAGGCACGGACGACCGCCTACTTCATCGTGTGAAGCTTGTGGCCGCGCGGATAGTCGATCGCGCCGACGGGGCAGACCTTCACGCACATGCCGCACTGGGTGCAGTCCTCGTTAAAGGTCAGGTAGACCTCGTTCAGGAAGATCGCGTTCGTCGGGCATGTGCCGACGCAGGCTCCGCAGTGCATGCACAGCATGTCGTCGATCGCCATGATGCCGTTGTCGCGGACCGAGGGAC
>WNEW01001855.1_pt1 | contig 10309 bp, 10 predicted proteins | sample 5399891 | NCBI WGS metagenome assembly WNEW01 (sample SAMN13153336, study PRJNA577476) | soil metagenome | isolation source: 40 cm grassland meadow soil pre-rain plot 5 | place: USA:California | collected 2015-09-08 | reverse complement strand
CTCGCGATTGCAACCATCGCGAGCAGAAGAGCAATGGCGAGGACGGTTCTCACGGTTCCCTCCTGGTCTGGATTGAAGTGATTGTTGGTTAATTTAGAAAGCGACCCATGATAGTGCGTCAACCCCCGAGATTCCAGAACGAACCGATTCCGAGGCTTCATACTGTAGCGGCGGTCTATGACCGCCGACAGTCCCGCAACTTGGGCCATTGCCGGCGGTCATAGACCGCCGCTACAGTGCCCAGAACACGTTAAATTTAAGGGAGTTAAACCGGATAATGCCGCAGCAGTGCTCTTTTTTCAAATGCAGTGTTAGGTTTTCAAAACGAACACTGCATTTGCCGCAGCTGTGTTGCTTTTTCAAAAGTAACGCTGGAAATGCGGCAGTAGTGTTAGGTTTTCAATTCCAACGCTGAATTTGCCGTAACAGTGTTACTTTTTCAAAAACAACACCGCAAACGCGGAAGTAGTGTTAACTTTTCAATCTCAACGCCGGATTTGGGGCGGCGGTGTCACTTTTTCAAAAGCAACATTGCAAATGCGGTAGTGCTGTTAGGTTTTCAGATTCAATGCTGAATTTGCGGTAGCAGCGTTACTTTTTCAGATCCAGCGTTGTAGAGGAGGTCCTATGAAGTCGGTATTCGTGCTTGTCGCTGCATCGTTCCTCGTCGTGTCTGTCGTCGTGAGCGGCCAGGCGCCGCCGCAGAACCAACAACCGTCGGAGCCTGCGCTCAAAGAGGTGATTGCGCCGGACATCCCGGGCGTGATCAAAGGAGGGACGAAAGTCGTCCTGCTCCGGGACAGTTTCAACGGAACTGAAGGCGTGATCTCGATGCCTGACGGTTCCGTGCTCTTTACCGAGCAGGACGCGAACAAGCTCATCAAGGTCGATAAGAACGACAATATCTCCACTTATCTGGAAAACACGAACCGCACCGTCGGTCTTGCGTATGACCACAAGGGCCGTTTGATCGGTACGCAGTCGCGAAATCCCATGATCGGGGTTCTGGCTCCGACGCGCGATGTGCTGGCTGACAAGTTCGAAGGACAGCCCCTGGTGCGGCCGAACGATCTGGTCATCGACAAAAACAATGGCATCTATTTCAGCGATCCGATTCCAAATCCGCAGGCCGCATTTCGTGAACCTCCAGCCGGCCGCAAACCGCTGCTCTTTTACATCAGGCCTAACGGCCAGTCGATGAAGCTCACCGAAGAGGTCACAGCGCCGAATGGCGTCCAGCTCAGTCCGGACGAGAAGACGCTGTACGCCACGAACGGAACGCGGATCATGGCCTTTGACGTTCAGCCGGACGGCAGCGTCAAGAACGGCCGGACGTTCGCGATGAGCGGAGGCGACGGGCTTGCCATCGACACTGCGGGTCGCTTGTACGCGGCGGTGGCCGCGGCTCGGGGCATCCGTGTATTCAGTCCGCAGGGCCAGGATCTCGGCACGATTCCCTCCGGCACGCCCCCACAGAGCGTCGGTTTTGCCGGCCCTCAAAAGAAGACGCTATATATCGTCGGCCGCGGGGCCCTCTACAAGACTCAGATGATTGCTGAGGGGATCAAGAGCCGAGCGAAATAAGTCTAAGCATCAGTTGGCCCGCGAAAGTGTCCGGTAGGTTTTAGTAAAGCCGTTGCGACTGTTCGTAACCGTGAACGCGCCGTCCGCCTGCGCCGAGACCTTGAACCAGTACGCAACGCCATTGTGCTGAGGTGGTGGCGGGGCCGCGGCCCCTTGCCGCAGCGCCATCGGCGCGACAGGCATCGCGGCTTGTTGCTGATCAAACGAATTCGCGATGAACATCCCCGGCACGGTGTACTCCTGTCCGCCGAGTTGGGAGAAATGGATCTGCCAAACATCCTGGAGCCCCGGCGAGCTCAGAAGGACTTTCATCGCTTCGGGTTGTCCACCTTTGCGTGTGCCGTTGTTGGTGATCGTCACCTTTAGCCGAATCGCGTGTGCAAGTGCCTCCGAATTCGAGCTGGGCTGCCCATGACGCGAAGCAATAAACAGATCGACGGTTCCAATGCGGTTGACCGGACAATTGAGCTCGAATTCCTGGTTCCAGGTGAAATCACCGAGATACAACACGCGGAATTTGCCGAACGTGATGTGGCTGCCCACAGACTGTTCGTCCTCGGTGTTGCCGACGGGCTGGCCTGAGACGGGATTGACTTCATGTCGTTTGAAGGCTGCGCAGTAAGGATTCGTTGCGCCTGCGCCTGGGAGCGGACTCGAAATTACGCGCGCACCTGCCGTTACGATGCGCCAATTCAGACCAGTGACGGCAATGTTGTCGCCCGGCTTCACAACCCTGTGCTTCACTTTGGCATTCAGCACACCGTATTCCTGCATGATCGGATCAATGGCAGGTGCCGGCTGGACATTTGGTCCATGATCGATGAACTCCTGAATGGGAATGCGTTTGGCGAGCTCGAGAAGGCCGCCAACGTGATCGCCGTGATAGTGAGTCGTAATCAGATGATCGATCTGCTTGAGGCCGGCCTCTCTGACCGCCCCCATGATGCGATCGGCGTCGCGGACTGCGGCCGGGCCCGCATTACCTGTGTCGATGAGAACCGACTCGCCGGAGGGCGTGACATACAGCTGGGAGTCGCCCCCCTCGACATCGATCACATAAATGTCGAGCGTCTTCGCTGTTCGATTCTGTGCTGAAACGAGGAGCGCTGAGTGAGCGAGCACTATCGCGAACACTATGGCGGCACGCATTGATGTCTCCTACTCTGTTCTCAGAGGAATCAGGGATAGTATCCGAATGGCCTTTTCTGTCCAGGCCTCCAGCCAGGCTCTTCGGGAAGGAAATTGTCGCGATTCGGCATTCTTACTCTGGGAAGCGTCGTGGCATCGAGGACGTCGGTTTCTTTAATGATGTCGTTGCGATAAAGCACGTAAGCGGTCGCGGCGTAGACTTCGTTTACGGTGAGCGATCCCGGTTTCGATTGAGGCATGGCGCGATTGATGAAGTCCCAAACCGTCGTGGCATACGGAACAAGGCTGAAACCAATTTTCACAGGCTTGGCGTTTCCAAGCGGTACGATGCCACGAGTGAGGCCGCCACCGTTGCCGTTTTGCCCATGACACGCCGCGCACTTCTGCGCGAAAACCGTTGCACCTTCTTTGGCGGTTCCACTTCCAGGCGGCAGTTCTTTTCCGTCGGGGCTGATCGCGATATCTCTGGATTTGAGTTCCTCTGCGCTCGGAATACTTCCCAACTGGTAAGTGCGTCCTTGTGGCCACGCCGGGACACATACCGCCAAAGCGATCACGACCGCGAATAGACTAAAGGAATAGCGCATTGGAAATGCTCCCATCCCGGTTGACCTTCCAGGGCTGAACGCCATTGAAGTGATCGGCCTGATAGAAGTAATCCGGTGACACACCGAGGTTTTTCGCAGCCTCGGCCAATGTCGGTTGAACCTCGCCACGTTCATCCGTGCAGCGGGACTGCAACACAACCTCTTCACCGTTCCATGTCCAGGGAAAGCGAAACCGAACGTGCGCAAAGCGATGCACCGGCTGCTGAAGTTCGGCCGGCTTATAAGAACGGCCGCCGTCGACGGATACTTCGACTTTGGTCACCGCTCCCCCACCTGTCCATGCCAGTCCGGTGATTTCATAAAATCCGCGACCGGGCAGTCGCTGCCCACCTGAAGGCCGCGTAATCACCGAGTTCGGTCCAACTTCGAATCGGTACCACAGCCCTTTGCCGTTGGGTATGGTGTCGGCGTTGTTCCCGCTTTCGTGCCACGCCATGTAGGGTTGATCGACAACCTTGATACGGCTTAACCACTTCACCGAGCGGATGGCTTCCCAGCCCGGGACCACCAGCCGCAGCGGATAACCCTGTTGCGGGCGCACCGGTTCGCCATTCTGCGCGTAGGCGACCAGGATATCGTCCGTCGCTTTCGCCAGTGGAATGCTCATGGTGTATTTGTTGGCATCAGACCCTTCCGCCACGATCCAGCTTGCTTCTTTTTGGACGCCGCACTCATTGAGCAGAACTGAAAGCAACACGCCCGTCCACTCACTGGTGCTCATTCGTCCATGCACGTTCTGGACGGACTCGCCATTCGGGCCGCGAATCGGCCGGTTGTTTGCATTGCATTCCAGGAAATAGATCCGCGACAGAGACGGTAGACGCTTGATTTCATCCATCGTGTAAACCAGTGGGTGGTCCACCATTCCATGGATCAGCAGACGATGCTGCTTGGGGTCGATATCCGGAATGCCCTTCACGTGGTCCATCAAGAAATGAAGGCCGGAAGGCGTAATGACCCCGTCCAGATCCTGAAGCGGAGTCGTCAACGCGGTATCGCTGATGGCAGTAGCCTGGCCAAGCGTCCGGCGTATCGTGTTGTCAAACTTTGAGGGTTGCCCATAAGCGAGATCATCTTTGGCAGGCGCTGGGGCGGCAGGTGTCTGGCCGCGAACCGACCGGACAGCTCCCATGACAAAGCTGACCAAGGCACCGCCACGGGTTAGGAATCGTCTGCGATCGGAATGGGAATGAGAACCCATAGACTTTTCTCCTTCGTCGGGGAATGGCTCCTTATAGCACCGGCTCGGGAGGGAAGCAATCGATTTGGGGCGACGGAAGGATTCCCCTTCTGTGCACAGCGGGAGGAAGACAATTCTGAAATCGGACGAATCCTGCATCTCAAATCCGAAATCCGAGATCTAAAATTGGACGGTCAAATACCCGTCCAATTAGAAATTTCGGATTTCGGATTTGAGATGCAGGATTCGTCCGATTTCAAAATCTCACATCGCTTCACTCTCGGCCCGGCGTGCTACTCTGGGTCGATGTCAATTCTAAAGTTCCTTGGAATAAACCCCGACACCGCTGAGCGGACTGCGCCAAGCGCGGAAACGGAAACCGTGCGGAAGATTGTGCAGAAACTCGACCAGCTTCCAGAGCAACAGGCGCGTTACATAGCGGCGTTTGCCTTTCTGCTCAGCCGCGCTGCGCGTGCCGACCTCGAGATCAGCACCGGTGAAACAGCGCTGATGGAGCGCATCGTGATGCAGCAGAGCGGTCTGCCGGAGGAACTGGCGCTTTTGGTCGTGCAGATGGCGAAGACTCAAAACCAGCTCTTCGGCAGCACCGAGAATTATCTCGTTACGCGGGAGTTCGAACGTATCGCCACTCATGAGCAAAAGCTGGCGCTTCTCGACTGCTTGTTCGCGGTCACCGCAGCCGACGAAACCATCACGGGCGAGGAAGATAATGTGGTCAAACAGATCGCGAGCGAACTGAGACTTTCACACAGTGAGTACATCGCCTCGCGATCGCGGTTCCGTGAATATCTGGCGGTATTGAAGCAAGGCCGCCGCGATCCATAATCAAATTCCGAGCGCGGCCAGCCTCTTGGCGATATCAGGTCCGTGCGAATGTGGATGGACATTTTTGTCCACATCGAGAATGCGGCCGTCTTTGCCGATGTAAAAGGTCCATCGGCTGGGGAATCCTGTGGCGCTCAATACGCCATAAGACCGGGCAGCCGTCTTATCCGGATCACTGAGAATTGGATAATCGAGGCCGAGAGACTGCGCGAACTGGCGGTTGGTATCCGCCGTATCTACACTCACGCCGAAGCATTTGGCTTTGAAGCTGCGGAGCACGCCGCGGCTCGAACCTAGCGATTCGCACTCGCGAGTTCACCCCGGCGTGAAAGCTTTAGGGAACCAGGCGAGCACAACCACGTCTGTGCCGTGGAAATCGCTCAGACGATACCAGCGGCCGTCGGACCCGATTAAGGTGAACTCCGGAGCGATATCGCCCGGTTTGAGGTCGATGCGATCGCCATAGCCGCGCCCGGATAGCAGATTGATAAGACCGGTAATGATGCCCCCGGCAGTTGCTGTAATCGTACGTAGTGGGTTCACGCGAAGGATACTCGGGTCAACACAGGTCGCTTGGCTTAAACAAGGCCCAACAGATTAACACCAGTTGGGCGTTCGGAAAACTTTATGCGAATCTCGAAGCGCTGTATAAAATCGAAGCGAATCACCCATCGCAAAAAGAAAGGTTGTATCGATTCCAATGCGCGACTCCATACTGATAGCAACTGTCGTAGTTCTGTTCCTTGGCGCCAGCGCGGCGGCCCAGGCGCCACGGGCGTCCGCCACGCCGGCGGGTTTTCATCTGTTGGAAACGACGATCGAGGACATTCACGCCGCGTTTCAATCCAAACGAATCACATGCCGGGAACTGGTAAACCTCTACATCAAGCGTATCGAGGCCTACGACAAAGAAGGACCGCGCCTGAATGCCGTTCAAACGATCAACCCGCGCGCGCTCCAGGAGGCGGAGCGACTGGATGCGGCCTATGCTTCGTCCGGGCGGGTCGGTCCGCTGCATTGCATTCCCGTTCTTCTCAAGGATCAGGTGGAAACGAGCGACATGCCGACGACGTACGGTTCTGTGATCTTCAAGGATTTCGTTCCGCGGCGGGATGCCACCATCGCAAACAAGATGAAGCAGGCGGGAGCCGTCATTATCGGCAAGACCACGATGGGCGAATTCGCCGCCGGATATCTCGGTTCTGCATTCGGCATCGCTCGGAACCCCTACGATCCTGGCCGCAGTCCGTCCGGTTCCTCCAGCGGGACGGGGGCAGGCATCGCCGCCAACTTTGCCACCGTCGGCATTGGAGAGGACACGGGCGGCTCCGTGCGTGGTCCTGCTGCATTCAACAGCCTGGTGGGTTTGCGCCCGACTGTGCCATTGGTGAGCCGGTTCGGGATGATGCCGGCAACGCCTAGCCAGGATACCCTTGGCCCGATTGCCCGCACAGTGAAGGACGCCGCTCTTCTGCTCGACGTGATCGCGGGCTACGATACCAATGATCCCGTGACGGCCTACGCCGCCACACAAGTTCCTCCGACCTACACGGCTTTTCTCAACAAGGACGGTTTGCGAGGTGCACGGCTTGGGGTCATCCGCGAACCTGTCGATCCGAAAGCCGACACGAACTCCGAGGAGTACAAAAAAGTGAAGGCAGTCATGGATAAAGCGATTGGGGACCTCAAGAGACTGGGAGCCGCAGTCGTTGATCCCGTCACGATCCCGGATCTGAAGGATCGCGTCAAGAGGGGATTCGACGATAACGTCTTCGAGAGCGAGCCGGCCATCGACGCCTATCTCGCGAAGCACCCCAATGCTCCCGTAAAAACGCTACGCGAAATCCTGCTAACCGGCAAGGTTGTGCCGTCACGCTCCAGCCGGCTGATGACGAACGTGGGAAAGACGTTGGACGACTCCGGATACCTGAAGGTTCTCTTAGTGAGAGAAGAAACCCGCCAAATCATCCTCCAACTGATGGCGGACAATCGCCTGGACGCGCTCGTCTATGCCACCTATGATTATCCCCCCGCCCCGATTCGCGCCGACGCTTTAACCAACCCGTCGTTTGTGGATCTGGCGGACCCCGGCAACAACCGCCGTCTCGCCCCGATGCTCGGCTTTCCGGCGTTGAGCGTACCGGCAGGCATGACGCCCGATGGATTACCCGTGGGCATCGAATTTATGGGCAGAGCATTCTCGGAACCCACGCTATTCAAAGTTGGTTATGCCTACGAGCAGGGCACCTCGCATCGAAAGCCCCCGGCAACGACTCCACCATTGAGAGGCGAACCCTAGTTCGCGTGCTATTATTCCAGCGCATGCGCTGGGGGGTATCCGAAATTTTTCTTTCTTTCGTGATGGCGGGCTTACTGACAGCCTGCTCGTTCGGACATTCAAGTGCGTCTGTGGATCCGAAGACCATCAAGAATCCGATAGCCGTGACTCCAGAATCTCTGGCAACCGGTAAGAGGCTTTACGACCGCGTCTGCGCCGAGTGCCACGGCGCCATTGGCCGCGGTGATGGCGAAAAGGCCCAAAAGCTCGCAGCGGCCGGAGAACCGAAGGCTCCGGATCTGACCGATGAGAAGTGGGATCACGGATCTACTGACGGAGAGATTTTCGTCGATATCCGTGACGGCCTGGGTTCAACGATGACCGGTCTGAAAGGCAAGCCGGGTATCGGACCCGAGGAGATCTGGCACCTGGTTAACTATGTTCGCAGCCTGAGGCGGGAGAAATGAATCGGAGGAGAAAGAACATTCCCCTCCTCGCAGAGGAGGGGTGGATGCGCCGAAGGCGCAGACGGGGTGGTCAGTTCGGCAATCGTTACGCCGGTCTGACCACCCCGGCGCTTCGCGCCACCCCTCCTCTGCGAGGAGGGGAATGATGATCCGTATGTTCACTACTTCTGATGGTTGCTCTATCACATACACCATCCACTCCCTCCGAAGGCCCGATGCGCCGCGGATAGTTCTGATTCATTCTCTGGCGCTCGACGCCAGCATTTGGGACGGCGTGGTTTCGAGACTCGCGGATCGCGCCGAAGTTCTTACCTACGATTGTCGCGGGCACGGCCGATCCGCTCGGCCAGCCGGACCTTTCACGACGGAATTGTTCGCGCGCGATCTCCGGGAGCTGCTCGATCACGTCGGATGGCAGAAAGCGATCGTCGGGGGATGTTCGATGGGCGGATGCGTGGCCCAGGCATTTGCCGGGCAATATGCATCGCGCGCCGCTGGACTCGCATTGATCGACACCACAGCATGGTACGGCGTTGATGCGCCAAAGACCTGGCGCGAGCGCGCTGCCGCGGCGCAGGCAAAAGGTCTGGCCGGGCTCGTGGATTTTCAGATGACCCGCTGGTTCGGAGACGCGTTTCGCGCCGCGCATCCGGAGTTGGTCAACACGGCCATCGGCGTTTTCCTGGCGAACGATCTGGCCTGCTACGCCGCAAGCTGTATTCTCCTGGGTGATGCCGACCTGCGACATTTTCTGCCCCAACTCGCCCTGCCGGTTGCCGTTATCGTCGGCGAAGAGGACTACGCCACGCCTCTGGCCATGGCTCAACACCTGCATCAAGCCATCCGGGGATCGACGCTGACGATCCTGCCCAAGGCGCGCCATTTAACACCAATGGAGTGTCCCGATTTGATCGCGGCGCAGCTCGTCGTACTAACCGAACGCGCAGCGTCTACTCATGCTTGACTCGCCGCTCATCGCGCGTCTCGAGAATGTGCCGTTCTCGCGGTTCCACGCCAAGGCACGTCTTGTCGTGGGAAGCGCGACGTTCTTCGACGCGTTCAACGCACTAGCACTGGCGTTTGCCTTGCCCGTCTTGATTCGATTGTGGGAGATTACTCCCGCTCAAACCGGTTTCCTAATCGCCGCCAGTTATGTGGGACAACTCGCCGGCGCATTGCTCTTCAGTTGGCTTGCCGAAAGGTTCGGGCGCGTTCCGAGTGCCGCCGCCGCGACCGCACTGATGTCGATCATGAGCCTCGCATGCGCCATTGCGGGGAGCTTTCCCGCACTTTTCGCGTATCGCCTCATTCAGGGAATCGGTGTGGGCGGTGAGATGCCGGTCGCGGCCACCTACATCAGCGAACTCTCCAAAGCGCGAGGCCGCGGAAAGTTCTTCATGCTGTACGAAATGATTTTTCCCATAGGACTCATGACCACCAGCCAGGCCGGAGCGCTGGTCGTTCCAATGTGGGGTTGGCAGACGCTGTTTTTGATCGGCGGCATTCCAGGTCTATTTATCACCTGGTTATTGCTCCGCTTGCCGGAATCGCCGCGTTGGCTAATCTCGAAAGGGCGGATCGCGGAAGCGGAATTCGTGGTTAAACACATCGAAGCGTCTGCCGGGAGACTCGGGGACGCACCCGAGATCCGGGGAGGGTCCCCGAATCTGCCGAGGTCTCCCGAACGCGGGCGCTGGGCGGATGTGCTCGCGCCATCTTTTCGAAGCCGGACATTTATTGTGTGGACGCTCTGGGCTTCGGCGTACTTTGTTACCAACAGCCTGAACAACTGGATGCCCAGTCTGTACAACACGGTCTACCATCTCGGGCTGCAGCAATCCTTACGCGCCGCGTCCATGACCAACGTTGCACAAGTCGCTATCCTGCTGGTGTGCGCGTTTTGTATTGATCGCATCGGCCGCAGAAAATGGACAGTCGTGTGCTTTCTTGTCGGCGGCGCAGGATTGGCAGCCCTGGCATTAACCGGCGCTCAGAACGTCGCAAACGTCATCGTCCTGGGAACACTGAGTTACGGAATCATCGGCTCCATCAATGCGGTCCTCTATCTTTACACGCCTGAAATTTACCCAACGCGGATGCGAGCGATAGGCACAGGATTAGCGACCTCGTGGCTTCGTCTGGCCTCAGCCGTTGGCCCTGCTATCGTCGGTATGATGGTGGGGGCGGAAGGTATCGG
>WNEW01001852.1_pt1 | contig 10312 bp, 8 predicted proteins | sample 5399891 | NCBI WGS metagenome assembly WNEW01 (sample SAMN13153336, study PRJNA577476) | soil metagenome | isolation source: 40 cm grassland meadow soil pre-rain plot 5 | place: USA:California | collected 2015-09-08 | reverse complement strand
AAAACGCGGTGTGTCGCCCATCGTGAGAGCTGCTCGCTGATGCTCTGGTCGTGGTCGTATGTTACAAACCGGTTGCCATCCGCCAACTCCGGATCGGACTGCATCTGCCGCGACAATAGACTCAGTAGGCGCATCAGAACTGGGCTCTGTTCGCCTGAGACTCGCACAACGTTCCGATTGCCACACAAGTAGGAAAGTGCCCATGAATAAACAAACATCGTATCGACATTGCCAGGCGCCACATGAAAGACGCGCCCTGCCGGCACAAATACGACACCAGGTTCCGCTTCCTGCCTGCGCCCAAAGGCTTCGGCCAAACGATCGATGTTCGCCTTCCTCAACCAGTAACCCAGAGCAACGCTTCCGGCATCAGCCCGGAGTTCCGGGTCCTGAAGAATCATCCGCGACAACTGGCCAAGCGTTCCGCGCCGGCGCGCGGAAAACGGTTCAGCCAATGCGCCCGTCATCGAGAGCACGGATTCGAGAGATTCCCAGCCTCTCGTTGGGGCCAGGAGGCGTACCTGCAATTTATCGGTGGACGTGCTCATGCGGGCACTGGAACCGGTTTTTGGAACGTGTCGCTGCACCCGCGCAAGTCTGCTTTCGCGAGACGTCCCAAAATTCTGAAGTATTGTCCGTTCATGCCAAGGGCTGGATTATCGCAGTCCTCCACGACTCCTATGTCTTCGGTCAGCAGCGAATGTCCAGGGTAGCTTTCCGGCAACGAGCTGATAACCTGGATAAGTCCCGGTCGGCCGGGAGGCAGCGGTTCCAGCGTGTTGGTATCCCGCACAATGATATCGGAGTAGATCGAGGCGTGCAGGAAGTGCAATGGGTTCTCGAAATATACACTGCCAACCTGCTCGACCATGCCGTAAAAGTTGATGACTTTCTTGATGCCGGACACTGCCAGGACCCGATCCCGGAATTCCGCCTGGCTCACTTTCACGGCTTCGAGCTTCTTCCATCCGCCGGAGTGGAGAAGTATTGCTTCGGATAGAGAAAGGCCGCCGCCGAGCTTTTCTAATGCGCCAACGAAGTATTGCCAAACCATATAGGTGAACCCGAAAAAAATCGGAGTTTGCTCCCGCGTCTTTTCGAGATACTCCCGCAATCCTTCCAGGTCGAGTGACATATCGTCGCGCAGAGCATAGAAGGGCTGTCTGCCGAACGGAAGCATTCCCAAAATGCCGGCTGCGCGAGCCGACGACGAGCGCCGGTCACGCACAACCCCAGGATGGTCGAGAAACACCATCGGCCGCCGGTCAACGCCCAAAAAGTGCTGCATGATCTTCACCAGGGTTCGCGACTGCAATTGCGCGGTACGGGAATCCAGGAAGATTCGGCTCACGGCCTGCCCTGTCGTTCCGCTGGAGGTCAGAGTTTTAACGACCGCCGCCGCGTCAACACTTCGAAGCTCCTGCGTTTTGAAAAGAGAAACCGGCAGAAAAGGTGCGTCCTCAAGCTTATCGAACTGCAGTGCCTTCGAACCGCCGAAGATTCGGTTGATGAGATTATTGTATAACTCGCATTGCCCGTAATGATGACGTGTCAATTCTCTCGCGCGTTCGACGAGGAGAATACGCTTTTCTTCCTGCGGCAGGCTGTAGGGCGCGGCGGCAAGCAGTTTTTCCATGACGGAACCGGCACTCATGACGACAGCGCCCTGTAGTCTTTTTTACCACTAGCCGTCATTGGAATTTCGGCAATGCTGTCGACGGTAATGTATTTTGCAGGTACGGTGAGAGTTTGCGCAAGATAGCGAGCAATTTCCGTGCGGTCCATCTGGTCTTCAGAAGCCGCAGCATAGATCACTAACTGGCCTTCGCGATCGACGGCGGCAGCTCTAATCGGAAATCGCATCTCCAGATCGCGCTCAATGTCTTCGAGGCTGATGCGGCGGCCGAACATCTTGGCGAATCGTTTCAGCCGACCAGTCAAGAAGAAGAATCCGTCATTATCCGCGGTCGCGAGATCGCCGGTCCGTAATCGGCCTCCTAATTCATCACCCGCAGCCAGGTCAGCTGCGGTTTCCGCGTAGCCCATCATCACGTTCGGTCCGCTGTACACCAGTTCCTGCTGATCAGTATCTTCAACCGGCGCCAGAGAGAGATGCCCCTTTGGAATCGCAATTCCGATCGACCCGATCTTTCCATCGAGTTGCTCATACGGAACATAAGAAATGCGCGCAGTGGCCTCGGTCTGGCCATACATCACAAAAAACCGGCAACCCGCTGAGCTGCTGAGCTCGTAGAAGCTCTGAATCAGATCGCGCCGCAGGCCACCCCCGGCTTGTGTCATGGTATGCAGGGTTGGATGCCGCTTCGGGTCAAATTGCAACCGGTGGAGCGTCTCATACATATAAGGTACACCGGCAAATGACGTGCACCTGGTCTGGTCGAAAACCTCCCAGAATTCCGGCCGCATAAAGGAGTGCCGCGTCAACACGACAGTGGCGCCGGCGGCCAGGTGTGAATTCACCAGCGACAGGCCGTAGGAATACGGCATCGGCAGGCTCTGAATGGAACGCTCACCGGGCTGGATGCCCAAATAGCTTACGATCGACTGCGCATTTGCGGTCACATTGTTTTTCTTGAGTCGCACGAGCTTGGGACTGCCCGTCGAACCGGATGTAGTCAGCAGTAAGGCAAGGTCGCTATGGAAAGGCGGCGCACTGCTACGTACATTTCGGAGACCTATTTTGTAAGCACCCTCTGGAAGTGGTGGACCAGACCGTACACTCGCCGGTGGCTCTACTTCCTGAGGGAAAAGCACCGCCTCCGGATCGAAGGTCTCCAACAAAGGTTCCAACCGATTGCTTCTGGCATGGTCGAGCAAGCAGACTGGATAACCTAATTCCAAACATGAAAGGTAAAGAACAATTGACGAAACGGTATTCGTGGCAAGTTGGAAAACGATACCGCGGCCTACCTCACAGCGGAGAAAATCCGACATACGGGTGACGCTGGTTAGCAACTGCCCGTAGGTGGTCTCTGTCCCACAATCGCCGTCGATGATAGCTATGGACGAAGGATTGTGTTGTGCAAGCAGATCGTTCATGGCTGAATTACAATCTCCACAAGGGATGACGCGAATCACCAATAAATCCTAATTGCTAGCCCTAATCCAACCCAAGATCCTGGAGGACTTTGATCAAGAGTGCCGCTTGCTTCTCTTTTGAATATCCTTCCAGCACGGATTCGCGTGCTTGTGACCCGATCGCTCGCCGGTAGTCTGGGTCACGCAACCGTGTCAGATGTGCAATCCACTCTTCGTGCGATTGGGCCAGAAATCCGTTTCGCCCCTGTTCGATCACCCGCTCGTAACTCGGTATTGGTGTAGCGACCACCGGCAGGCCTACGCACATCTTCATGGTCAGCCGATTTGCGGACTTGATCTTCCAATGGGGAGGGGGCAGAGGTGGTTTATGCGCGGGCTGAGTGTCGATTGGAATAATACCGATGTCTGCGTGCCTCATCGTTTCATACACCCCCCGGGCATCCCAAGCGAGGCAGCGAATGCGAGGGTTTGTCAGAAACCCCAGGTAAGCGAAGCGCTCATTCCAGGTTCTCCGCTGCGACAGACTCCAGCCGGCCTCACGGAAGTGCTGGAAAAGTTGATCGGACCGAGGATAGCGGCCGACGATGGAAACGTTCAACCATCCGGGTGGGTTGCAAAGTACCGGCAAGCTATCTAAATGGAATGATGTGACCAGCACAGCATGCAACGGACGGTAAGCCGAACCTCGATGCAGGTTCCATTGGGTCTTGAAGATTTCCGGCCGTTCGATACCGTCGTGGACAACGGTAATTTTGGATTGGAGCGCCGGAGGATACATGCTCTTGAGATATTCGCTCGTAGCTACGGTGGCGTCAGTCGCTTCTGCCATGCTGGCGTTCACCTGGTCACAAACACCATACACCGTCCGGAGACCGGCAGCGGAAAGTTGTCTGGCGAGCTGCTCCACGTCGGGTCCATGGACTTTCTGGAAGAAGATGAACTTGAAGTTTTGCGCTATCAACCGAGACATCAGCCGGGACACCGCCGGTTTCTCGGTGACCTCATACGGCTCGAAAACAATTTCAGGATGAAAGTTCGCAGCGCGCAGAAAGGGAAACATGTTTAGCACGGAAATGCGGGTACTCGGAATTGGACGCTGCGAATTCGATACCAGCACGAATCCAATCTTGATCGGTGCCATAGTGGCTCCTTTGGACTCTGAAAACGAAGCGATCGCTCATCGCTTCACAGCGCATCGCCTCTCGGTTCAGAAAACAGTATGAACTCGGCTGCCGCTATAGTGGTTCCTTCTCGCGAAGCAGGCGAGTCAAGATCCCCCGCGTCAGGTGGTGCTCAACTTTGAACTACTCGGGACCTACGACGTGGCTTGGAACGCTGCTGCTTTCGGCCTTAGCCGTAACCGAAGCAAATATTCGGCGTGAAAAGGTCTGCAGGTCTGTAAGGGTGACGACCCTGAGTAGCAGTGGCAAGGGAAGAAACAACGTCAATAAACCGGTCTTGATGAGAATCGTGAGCCAGGCGCTTTCAAAAGTAGTGCTGTAGCCGATCCGTATCATTGCTGCAGCAAAGAGAATGATGATCAAACATGTGCCGAAGCGGTAGGGGACGGGATATGCTTGCTGCGCTCGATAAAAAAGGTATACCTGCACAACTGCAAACGCGATCAATGTCGACACTGCAGCGCCATCCTTTCCGTAGCGGGGAATGAGCAAAAAGTTTAGGGCGATATTGACCGTGGCGCCGGCAACGGCGGCAGTGCCCATCGAGATCGTCTGCTTTGTTATCGCCAGTCCAATGGTTGCAATGTAGCCGGAGCCCGTAAGGAAGTAGCTGAAGGCCAGACAGGCAACCACGCTGCTGGCGCCGTAATACGCGTTTGTGGTCAAAAGCCGTAGCACTTCCGGTGCAAACAGCGTAGCGCCCACACACGCGATACAGCCCACGAATGTATACGCCACTAGCGCGCTGGCATAGATGTCGCGTGCCTCCGGTTTGTCCTGAAGAGAAAGGGCGAAAGGAGTCCAGGCCTGCTGGAAGGCCATCGTGCCCAAGGCAACCGCGGCAGCGATGGAGTAACCGATTTCGTACAAGCCAACCTGAGCGGTCGTCGTGTATGCCTGGAGGAAGTAACGGTCGATCACGTCAATAGCCCACCAGGAAACGAGCACGGGGATTAATGGAACTGAGAACTGCAGCATGGCTTTGAGCTCTTTCCAATCAAAATATCCTGGATGAATCCATTCTCGAATGTATGTGGACACTACCAACGTGGTGCCCAAAGAGACGAGGAAGGAAGACAAAAACACGCCTTCGATTCCCCATCGGAGAACGAGGACAAACAGTGCGGACAGGATGATTGTCATGAGCGAAGTAATGATGGCGAACCGCATCACAGCCCAGGGGCGGCGCAATATCCGCAAACGATTAATATAGATAACCCCGAGCACATTCAGTGGCATTGTGAAAGCTGCCAGCCTTAATGGCCGGCTCGCGTCATCCCTGCCCACAACTTTGAGTGCGAAGATATCGGCAAATATCGCGAGGAGAAAGGCGCCTACGAGCGTCAACCCCAACCATGTCCATGTCCAGCAGGCGAAGACTGACTTCCGGTCGGCTTCATCTTTCTTGTCCCAGTAAAATCGTTGTGTCGCCGTATCGAGGCTTAGAGAAGCGAGTGCTGCAAACAACGTAGTTGCGTTCCGAATCAAACTCATCACTCCGTAGTCCGCCGGTGTCAATACTCGCGTGTACAGTGGAACCAGAAAGATGGTAATAAAGCGGGACACCGTGCCTGCGAGGCCATAGACGAGACTCTCCGAAGCTAATTGGCGCAGATATTTGAGCATCAGTTATGGAGAATTATTGTGTTATTGGAATTACTTAAGATTTGTGAGGACCGTGTCGTTCAGCGCGATTCCGTGCTTCTGGAGGATCTCGACAGCTTTCAGAACGTCACTCATTCCAATAATGTCGTCGGAATCGAGCCGGACATCAAACGTCATTTCAATCTCGGCAACCAACGCCATGTGTCCCACAGAGTCCCATTCTGGAATGGATTGATAAGCGAGTTTGCGGGGGATGATTTGATGCCGATCAATTCCAAACACTTGAACAAAACAATCGAGCAGCTTGTCCATTATTTCTTCCGTCCTTGAGCATGTCATGAAGTGCCGTTATTTCCTCGGTTCCGCCAAGTAGCAAAATTGTCCTCTTTGCGCCATCGAGCGACATGCTTCGAGCACATCGGCAGTCCTGAAGAGCAGAATCTCGAGACGCCCAATCTTCGTTTCGTGCCAAAAGCCGCGGCTTTTCAGATCCCGCACCATCAACTCCAGTCTGCGCCTGCGGGAAAGCCCCTTTTCAAAAAGACGCATGCAGGAAGTGTAGATGGCTCCTTTCATGTCTTTTGTCTTGAGGATATATTCCTCCGCTGTAAATGGCGAGGCCGGCATCAGCGGCTCGATGAGTTCCTCAACGCAGTGATAAAACACCATCGGCTGCAGTCCGGTGCCGAGCATCAGAATCTTCCCGTCAGCTTCCAGCAGCCGGTAATAAGCCGTCTCGCGGCCGCACGGCGTGCGAGCTTCCCAGTCGTTCTTAGCCAGGCGAATGCCTTTTTCACCCCAAACCGACACAGGATGCGTCGGATGGATACTACGTATCGCACCAGGCATGCGGCGCAAGATCTCGGTCATGAGTCCCATGAGCGAAGGCGCTCGGGCTAAATCTGTAACGGGGTGGGATTGAACGTACTCGATAGCCGTTCCAGTGAAAGGCATCGTCGGCATGAGGAGTCCGCCTTCTTCTCCTACGGAATCCTTCAGCGACTGTAGTGCGTCTCCAACGTTCCCTTGGAATCCCAAAAACTGATCGAAAGATGATTGAACGCAGACGACATCGCCCCTGGCGATGCCGAGCCTTCGAAGCATTTCCCGAAAATCCGCAGGAGTGAAAGAATAGAAACGATTGATAAAGGCGGAACGCGCGCGGTGACGGGCTCTCTTCAACGGCGGCTTCAGGGGACTGAGAAATGATGGAATCCGCATTAATGGACCTCTGGCCCGCCCTTGATTGTCTGTTCCAACAGCAGAGCTTCGGCGAAAAAATTTGTCGCCCAATTAAGGATCATCAGCCGGCCGTAGTCACCCCAGACAGGCCACGAGCCCGGCACGCCTCCACGTAGCCGAGGATCTTCGTTATCGATATCGTGACGCCGCATTAAATACGCGTTGGCATGATTCATAGCATCACGGTAGGCGCGATTGCCTGTCAATTCGTAGAGTCTTCCCCAGACGATCGCTGTTTGAGCCGTTCCCGTCAGGCAACACCAGTCGACGGTTCCTTTGAAATCGGGACCGATGCGGCCCGGAATGAAGCCATCTTTATCCATGAGTTGAACCAGACTGTCGGCCGTGCGCCTGGCAGCGTGGATGAAGTCTTCACGATCGGTGACACTACCAATTCCGATCAGACCCTGCATCGTATAAGCGATCGTGTGCAAGAGCGGCTGGCTGGCGTCACTAAGGCAGCAATCGCTGAACCAGCCATTGCGGACCTGTTTGGACAAACAAAATTCGGCGTTGCGAACAGCCCCGTCGATCGCTCGGTCAATCGCCGCCGCTCGGCCCGCCTCGCACATTCCCCACGCCGCTTTTACGTTATAGACAGTCGTACTCGCGTTGGCGAACTCGGAGTTGCCTTTAGTCCAGGTGCCATTGGCCTCTTGCACACTCAGTAACCAATCGACAGCACGCTGGATCGACCTCAGAAAAATCGACTTTCTCGACCGTTGATGAAGCGCTGCCCATCCCAACAACACCATTCCGGTATTGAAAACGGCTGGAGTGGGGTTCGGATTGATCCGGCCTCCCATCACAGCACCACAATCCATCTGAACTTCACTTTCCCACTCGCCCATTTCAATTGCCCGATGGACTAACGATGGATCTTTATAGTAGTCGGCCAGCTTAAGGAAAGTCGGTATGATGTAGCCTGTCGTTTCGGGGTAACTGTCAAGCAACGGACCACCGAAGTCCGCCCCATAGGACACGCCGCGATCGGCGCCGCTATCTTGCGCGCGCTTCAGCCACTCCACAGCTTCATGCAGGTGCCGATCCAGATCAGTATTGAAAGGACTCTCGCGAAAAAGACCACTCCTTCGGAACCGATCAACGCGGAGAAGAGCCCCTCGTTTGAATGACTTTAGCTGGGAAATCAATTCTCCGGCCTCTGCACCTTGCGCAGTTGAATTTCAACCGCCCGGTCTAGCTCATCTTTAAGACCGGCTACCATCTCGCGTGCAATCGCTTCATTGGCCAGTTCCGTCACGTGGATAGTATCAATAAATGCTGTTTTGGATCCGTCGAGAAGGCTCGAGATGTCTCGAAAATTCGGATGGCCGACAATGCTCTGGTCTTTTCGCATTGTATCTTGAACCTGTCTGTAGAACGGAGGAAAGTTCGGGGTGTTCTGAATAATAGTTGCTTCCATTTCTGTCGTGGGGACCTTAGTGAAAATCGCGGGCTGCCAATAGAACTGGACGCCTATGCCGAATTGCCTCGCGATTACCGACAAGACCTTAAGATTGTTCGCGTACACTCTGACGACATCATGAGCAAGAGCTTCGGTGTCCTTACCTTCCAGGGAATCTGCTACAACAACTTGCGGCCATACGGATTCCCGAATGCCTTGAACGAGTTGAAAACTGTTTGTCCGGCTCAAGACTTCAAAGTAAAGATCCCGAGCGCGGCTCGGATGCAGAATGTTGAACTCGCGTACCCGATTGTATTCGTTCATTGTGATGCCGGCGGTCCCCGCCTGCATTGCGCTAAAAATGTCGTTGTAGCCGTCATAGAAAATGGCAACTGCTGGTGTGCGACCCATCTGGATCTCACGCAGCAGGGTGATCAGCTCTTGTGTGTTGACATACCCATCCTGGCCGTAGTTGGTGACGTGAAAGCGGTGAGGATACCGTGCAGCCAGCAATTTAGAGATGTGCGACGGAATCGTGAACTCGTCTCGCGCCCCTGTTCCCCAAGCAGTCGACCCACCAAAAAAGGCCAGGCGTATCAACCCGGATGTATCAGCCGGAGCCTCATTCCAGGTCACACGCCGTCCACTCCGGTCAACATTGATGTATTTGCCTCGGAAAGGACGGCGGTGATAATTCGTGTAGGATCCCCATTCTGCGGACCCATAGGTGCTGTCATTGAATTCTTTCCAATAAGCAGCAAACCAGCTCTGATCCGCCGGATTCGGGTATCCATCCTTCGGCATTCTGGCCACCTGCGCCTGAACATAGGTGCGGACCTTATCCTCCCGCGACAGTGTCCGCCGAATCGAATAGTAGCCAAAAGCGAAAGCCTCGATTGCCAGCAACAACGTGGTCAGAATAGCGAGATTCACCCAAAAGACTTTAAGAGCAGCTCTCACCGATCCGGCGATGTTTCGCATACGTATGTGTTCCTCAATAGCGCGATGGGAATATCCTATTTGTCGTCCTATTTTCTTTACGCAAGTACACTAGTCAATGAGAATTTGTCGGGCCGGCAGGGTTGGAATCTGTCAGGGCACGCTCAACCAATGTTCGCGAAACCGTCCGATCCAGACTGTTCTTAAGATCGGCGACGATCTCACGGGCGATTATTTCGTTGGCCAATTCAGTTACGTTGTGTGTATTAATGAATGCCGTTGTGGCGTATCCATCGAGCGCGCCGGAGATATCTCGAAAATTTGAGCGTTTCGCAACGCGCTGGCGCACGCCGGCATGAACCTGTCTGTAGAAGGCGGCAAAATCGTCGGAAGAGCGCAGCATGGATTGTTCCGGCTTTGTCAAAGAAGACTTACTGTAAACCGACGGTTCCCAATAAAACTGCGCCATGCGGCCTCCCTCCTCCGCAATCGCCGAGACGAACTCGATATTGCACGAATACGCGTCAACGACATCGTGAGCCAGAGCATCAAGGTTCTTGTGTTGGGGAGAATCCGCGACAGCTTCAGGCCCTGATGCTGCGTGTAGCCTCTGGATCAACTGAAACGAGCTGGTCCGGCTCAAGGCTTCGAAATAGAAATCCCTCGCCCGGCTCGGATGCAGAATATTGAATTCGTGCAGCCGGTCATCGTCATTCATCGGAATACCGGCTATTCCCGACTGGATCGCCGCGAACACATCGTTGTATCCATCATAGAAAACAGCGATCTCCGGGGCGCGATCGATTTGGATCTCACGCAGGAGGGTAATGACTTCCTGTGTATTTACATATCTGTCCTGACCATAGTTGATAACAGCAAA
>WNEW01001846.1_pt1 | contig 10326 bp, 6 predicted proteins | sample 5399891 | NCBI WGS metagenome assembly WNEW01 (sample SAMN13153336, study PRJNA577476) | soil metagenome | isolation source: 40 cm grassland meadow soil pre-rain plot 5 | place: USA:California | collected 2015-09-08 | reverse complement strand
GGCTAGTCTCTCCCCCTGGAGATAACCCTTAGAACCCTCGGCCAAGTTAGAGCGTAATAGGTCGCACGGCTACCTTCATAGACTCTTTCTCTATCTGGTAGCTTCCCAGATTCGTCCCCGGGTTCAACCTCAAGGTGGGTCGAACATCAGTTCTTCACGAATCGTCGCATTCCAAAGGGTCAAAGCCGGGGTGTGTTCATTGCTGTTCGGCGGCAGTGGTGTGTTCGATCTAGTTGTTATGCTCCACCGTGATGACGACTTTTCCTTTTACGCGTCCTTCTCCAAGATACCTGATGGCTTCAGGAACCTCACTTAATGGATACCGCCTATCAATTACCGGGATGACTTTCCCGGCTTCGCAGAGCTCCGTTACATAGACCATATCTTTTAGATTTGGTCGAACCGCCAGCACGCGTATTGTCTTGCCCGCGGTTCTTCTAATCCAAGGTCCCAGGAAGAAAATCTGGAAAAGTGTAGCCACAGAACCTCCGACAAAGAAATAGCTTCCATTGGGCCTTAGCGCCCGCTCGTAGGTGAAAACCGAACGATGCGCGACAACATCAAATATCAGATCATACTGCTTTCCATTCTTTGTGAAGTCTTCTCGGGCATAATCAATGACGTGGTCTGCTCCAAGCGAGCTCATAAAGTCCAACTTGCCTGTGTTATCCACCCCGGTCACCTCGGCCCCGTATAATTTAGCAAGCTGCACTGCAAACGTACCGGCGCCGCCGCCGGCGCCATTAATCAAAACCATTTGCCCCGGCTTGACCTGCCCTTTATCGCGAACCCCCTGCAAAGCGATCACTGCCGCTTGCGGGATGGCCGCTGCTTCCTCGAATGTCATACTGGCAGGTTTCAGCGCCAAGGCTCTTTCACGAGCGCAGACATACTCGGCAAAACCACCCATACGCCCCAAGATGTCTCCGAAGACTTCATCCCCTGGTTGAAATCGCCTGATGTTTCTGCCAGCCATTTCAACTCGCCCGGCTATGTCCGATCCGAGTATCTGGTGCCGTGGTCTTAGGAGCCCCCCCACGCGGGCATACAACGGTGTGCCTGTCAGTATCTCCCAGTCAGATCTATTCACGGATACCGCCTGAACTTTGATTAATACTTCATCGTCCGTGGGGGTAGGTCTTTCTACCTCTTTGAGCCGAAGAACGTCTGGAGGCCCGTATTTTGTGTACACAATCGCCTTCATTTTCAATTGTCAGGCTTGAGGTAAATGATACGCTGCGCGCGCGAACCTTGCCACTGCCGTGTCACTGAAAGAATTATTTTCATGTCTTCCAAAATTCAATCACCTACTCTCACATCATATTTCCTCAGTTATTACTACGTTTGCCCCTTTGTGCCCTTTTCGACATATCTGAGCCTCGGCAATTGCTACGAAGGCAAGGATAGGTGCAAGAAAGGTTACTCTTCCCTAAGCAGTACGAACTAGAACCGAAAGAAGTAAGGAACAATCCGCTCAACCGCAGGAATTCGAATCTCTCCGGACCTGCCTGTCAGAAAACCGAATATGGATTTCAGAATCTCAAAACTATTATACAGAACCATATATAGGCGAAACAAGAAAGATGAAGTTCCTGTTTGTCTCCGTCGAGGCGCTCTCGACCGACTTAGCATGGCGGCTGAAGAAGGAAGGACATGACGTGAAGTTTTACACTCGCAGCGAGAGCGAGAAGGACGTCGGCGACGGCTTCGTCGAGAAGGTAAGCGCATGGGAACCTCTCAAGGATTGGGCCGACGTCATCGTCTTTGATGACCTTGGTTTTGGCGAAACCGCGGACAAGCTCAGAGGCGAGGGGAAGCTCGTAGTGGGCGGGTCATCCTACACGGACAGGCTGGAGAACGAGAGAGAGTTCGGACAGGACGAGCTGAAGAGCGTCGGCGTCAACACTCTCCCGAGCTGGAACTTCAATTCCTTCGACGCGGGGGTAGATTTCGTGCGAAAGAATCCCGATAGGTATGTCATCAAACCGTCCGGGCGCGCCCAGAACGAGAAGGAGCTGCTCTTCGTCGGGCAGGAGGAGGATGGGAAGGACGTCCTCCTAGTCCTGGAACACTACAAACGGAATTGGTCGAACAAGATCAAGATTTTCCAAATTCAGAAGTATGCGAACGGGGTTGAAGTCGCCGTCGGCGCCTTCTTCAACGGGAAGGACTTCGTTTATCCGATCAATGTGAACTTCGAGCATAAGCGCCTATTCCCCAATGACATTGGGCCAAGTACAGGCGAGATGGGATGCTACGACGACAAGACAGAAGTGCTCACGGGGAAGGGCTGGAGACTCTTCAAGAATCTGTCTCCGGACGATGAGATCTGTACACTAAACCCGTCAAGCGACATCATAGAATTCCAGAGGCCCACCGCCATCGTCTCATTCGAGCATCACCGGAAGCTCATCTCAATAAGGAACAGAACGCTGGACATCATGGTAACTCCAGACCACAACATGTACCTGCAATCTCAGCAAGATGCTAGGATGCACAGAAACAACTATCGTTTCGTAAAGGCAAGAGAGCTGCAGACCCAATCTCAGATCAAGAGAACCGGAATATGGATCGGCTTGGAAAGCGAATATTTCGCATTGCCATCAGTCACGCTCGGTCACTTCGAAGGACGTCAAGTCGTGCTGAGCGCGACAGGTTCCTTGGAGATACCCATGGACAAATGGTTGGCATTCATCGGAGTCTGGCTCGCCGACGGTTCTGTGTCAGGCAACAGAGACAGTTACAGGATAAGCGTTGCGCAAAAGTCTGGAGTGAAGGCCGATAGAGTTGAGGGGTTGCTGTCGCAACTTCCTTTCAAGTTCTCCATGGGGAAGAACGAGTTTTACTGTTACGACAAACGGCTAGGCTCGTATCTAGCGGAGTTCGGAGGAGCCCCTGAAAAGTATGTTCCAAACTTCGTAAAACAGCTTGCCCCCACAAGGATCCGCACCTTTCTGGAATGGTTCGCTCTGGGTGATGGTACCTTAATGAAGAATGGGTTCAGAATATTCTACACCTCATCCAGAAGGCTGGCCGACGACATCCAGGAACTCCTACTAAAGGTAGGAAGACTTGGCATTGTAAAACAAAGGCGAAGGGGAGGGAAGATTCGGATAGTAGATCGCTACGCGGACGCTTCGAGGCCTCAATACGAGGTTCTGGAGAGGGTCAGAAAGCTAGAATCCTGGATAGACAAGAGAGACACACGGACTGTCGATTACAACGGCACCGTGTACTGCGCAAGCGTGAAGAATCACATCATGTACGTGAGGAGAAATGGCAAGCCTTACTGGTGCGGCAACACTTCGATGTACTGGACGAGAAACAGCCCGCTCTTCGAGAATACACTGTTGAAGGCGAAGGAGAAACTCGCCGCGAGCAAATACGTCGGATACATCGACATAAACTCAATTGCCAACAGCAAGGGGATTTTTCCGCTCGAATGGACTTCGAGGCTAGGCTACCCAACGATAAGCATCCAGATGGAGGGAGTCACGAGTGATTGGGGACCATTCCTGAGCGACCTGGCACAAGGGAAGGAGGCTCAACTCAAGACGAAGAAGGGCTATCAAGTCGGTGTTGTGGTCGCCATACCTCCCTTCCCGTTCGAGGACGAGAAGGCATTCAAGAAGTACTCTGAGGACGCAACAATTCTGTTCAGGAAGACGACTCTCAACGGGGTTCACCTTGGCGAGGTGAAGGATGTGGACGGGGATTGGCATATCGCGGGGAAGTCGGGTTACGCTCTCGTGCTTACCGGTTCAGGGGCCTCGATGCAAGAGGCGATCAACTCAGCCTACCAGTCGGTGCGGAACGTCATGATCCCCAACATGTTCTACCGGGACGACATAGGGCAGCGCTGGTTCAAGGACGTCGACATGCTCCTCAGCTGGGGCTACCTTTAGACGAGCCGTCAACCCTGCCGTTCCACCCAACCCTCAACGTCCTCCATTATTCCGCGCAGCCCGATGTATATCCACCTCGGAAAGCTTTTCAGAGGACCGAAGGGGCGCCATCTTCGTGACACTGGCCGAGAGGAGGTACAGGTCATTCTACCTCCCCGAGTCGAGGCCTCACTTCGCCCGGAGCAAGGCCTTCCACACCGAGCACCTCAAGCTGGAAATCGAGGTGGACCTGCAGCGGAAGCGCCTCGAGGGCAGAGCCTCCCTTAGGATCGTTCCCCTAAGGACCCTTCCTCGAATCGAACTCGACGCGCGGGCGATGCATATCTCGATGGTTACACTAGACGGAGGAGAGTGCAGGTACGAGTACGACAACGAGAAGTTGGTCGTCATCGCCGACTCTCCCTTGAGCCGGGGGGTACACGAGGTACTCGTCTCGTACGCGGCCTCGCCGATTCAGGGGGTGTACTTCATTCAGCCTGACGAGGCCTACCCCGATAAGGAGGTTCAGGCTTGGACGCAGTCGGAGACGGAGTTCGCGAGTTACTGGTTCCCCTGCTATGACTCTCCGAACGACAAGAGCACCAGCGAGATGCTCATTACGGTAGAGGAAGGGCTCCTCGCCATCTCGAACGGAAAGCTGCTCTCCGTCTCGAAGAATCGAGACAAGGTGACTTACCACTGGAAGGAGGAGACGCCTCACTCCAGCTACCTCAACTCTTTCGTCGTCGGAAAGTTCGGAGTCAAGAAGGAGGAGGTGGACGGCATAAGTCTCGAGTACTATTTTCCAGAAGGGAAGAGGAACGACGTTCCCAGATACTTCGGGGAGACGGCGAAGATGATGAAAGTCTTTGGGGAACTGACGGGGATCAATTACCCGTACCCAAAGTACGCGCAGACTACCGTCGAGGATTTCATCTACGGAGGGATGGAGAACATCTCCGCCACGACCCTCGCGACGACCTACTTCCCAGACGAAAGGTCGAATGAGGACTTCCAGGTTTCGTATTCGAGGGAGGGGCAGAACTCAGTCAACCTGGTCGCGCACGAACTCGCCCATCAATGGTTCGGCGACCTCGTGACCTGCGCCGACTGGACCCACGCGTGGCTGAACGAAGGCTTCGCTTCTTACTTTCAGTGCCTGTACCTTGAGAAGGAGAAGGGCGTCGACCTTCTAAGGTGGGACATGTCCTTGAAGGCAGAACTCTATTTCGATGAAGAAGAGACCTCCTACCGAAGACCCATCGTTGAGAGGAATTACGTCTACCCCGACGACCTCTTCGACTCCGCGACATACGAAAAGGGGGCTTGGATGATACATCAGCTGAGGTACATCCTAGGCGATGACTTGTTCTTCAAAGGTGTTCAGGAGTACCTCAGGCAGTTTTCAAGGGAGAACGCCGAGACTCACGACCTGAGGAAGGCCCTCGAGAGGGTGAGCGGAGAGTCGCTTGAAGAGTATTTTGAGGAGTTCTTCTTTAAAGCGGGATACCCGGAATTTGAGGTCGAGTACGCCTGGGACGAGGTTGGGTCGACCGCCAACCTCACCGTGAGACAGACGCAGCTGACTGACGAGCAGACACCGATCTTCAGGTTGCCTTGTGATATCGTCTTCTACACGCGGAAGGGTAGGATGAAGAGGAGGGTCCTTCTCTCCTCCGCTGAGGAGAAACTCGCCTTCGAGTTAGGCTCGAAGCCGAGGATAGTGGAGTTCGACCCGGAAGAATGGATCCTGAAGAAGGTCAAGTTTGGGAAGAGTTTCGAGCTCCTCGCCAACCAACTGAGAGAAAGCATCGACGCCTCGAGCCGGGGGAGGGCGGCAGCCGAGCTAGGCTCCACGAAGAACAATGCGGTGTTGGCCCCCCTGAAGGAAGCAGCGATGACCGACCCATCATGGATTGTGAGAGCGAAGGCTCTAGAGGCCCTCGGCGAGGTCGGGACCGAGGAGGCGCTAACCTCTATTCTCTCGCTCGGCATACCGGAGAACAGAAGGGTGAGAAGGGCGCTCGCGAGGGCGCTCGCCAACTTCAAGGACCGGGGAGGATACAAGCTCCTCGCAGAGCTTCTGCTCGCTGATGAGAGCCCATACGTTCAGTGCGAGGCGGCAATCTCCCTCGGGAAGGCGCAGGCAGACGGAGCTCTGCAGCTGCTGAAGAAAGCGATGAAGATCAACTCTCCCAACTTCACCCTTACGGAGGCCTGTCTTGGCGCCGCCGGTTACATCAAGGAGGAGGAGGTGAGAACGCTGATCATGGAGAACCTGAGGTACGGGGCGCCCAGCAGGGCAAGAACCGGGGCCATGAAGGGAATCATCAACCGGGGCTTCGCTTACGAAGATGAAGTGGCCGCGCTGAAGGAGATACTTCTCCGCGACAAGGAGTTTCGTGTGAGGTATTATGTCGCTGACCAAGTTGCTCCGAGACTCGCGGAGAGAAGGATGCTGGAGGAGCTCAAGCGCGCGTCTGTGTCGGACCGGGACACCAGGGTCAGGAGGAGGGCCCTGGAAGTCTACTATGAGTTACTGAGGACAGCGGAGACGATAAGCTCCATCGCTAAGCTCGGGGAAGAAGTAGAGGGGTTGAAGAAGGAAAACAGGGAGCTACGCGAGCGGCTGTCAAGACTCGACCGACCCAGAGACTCGTAAGCTAGGAGAGGGTGTGGAGTAGCGCGGGAAGTTCAGAGATAGAACTCATTATCAGGTCAGCTCCCTCGGCTAGTAGCCTTTCGCGGCTGTAGTTTCCCGTCGCGACGGAGGCGACCCTAACACCGGCGGCGTCGGCGGCTTGGATGTCGATGACGCTGTCACCGACACAGAGTAGCTCGTCCTTCGAGAGGTTAAAGAGGTCCAGCGCCCTCAGGATTCCGTCCGGCTTGGGTTTCATAGCCGGGACATCGTCTCGCGTGAGAATCAGCTCGAAGACATCCATCAGTCCGCCCTTCTTGAGGACCTTCGTCGCGCCAGCCCTCCCGCTGTTGGTCAAGGCACCGAGCCTCATTGAGGAGAGTCGCAGCGCCTTCAGAGTCTTCAGCGTTCCATGAATGGGTTTCGCCTCCCTCGCCGAATCCAGCTCGAACCTGTCTAGCATCGAGTAGACCCTAGACCTGAGGGTCTGGTAGTCGTCCTTCACCTGCCCGGAGTCGATCTGCTCCTTGGCCGAGTCAAGGATGACCTGCGTGAGCGTCGTGGTGGTCAGGTTCGTCGTCGAGTAGCCCCTACCGAGTAGCTCTCCGATTAACGCGCTCCGCGTTCCGACGATATCGAAGGTGAACGTTACTAGCGTGCCGTCGACGTCGAAGATTACGGCTCGGATCATCCACTAGATCTTTCTCTTCGCGAAGAGAATCAGGATTGCTATCCCAGCAATCCCTATCGCCACCGCAAGAACCTCCATCGCTTGCAGCGTCTCAGCGCCTAAAGCGAGTGGGAGTGACGCAAATGCCAACAAATACTCATCTCCCCCGCACGCTATTTATCCATTGTCCGGGGAGCTCTATCAGCTCCGGGGAGGTAGCCGCTGAATCAACGCAACGCAGAAATAAGGTAAGGATTCGCTGCCTGATATTGAAGCTCGAGGAGCTGAAGGACCTCGCGGATTATGCCATAGGGCAAGCGAGATCGGCTGGAGCGAGCTACGCCGAAGCAAGAATTCACGGAGCCAGCGGGAACGAGTCACTCCTGAAAAATGGGGAGCCAGAGCCGGCCGTCCTCGTGGAAAGCTTCGGAATTGGAGTTAGGGTTCTGGCGAAGGGCGCCCTTGGATTCTCGGCGACAAATTCTCTTGACCGGAGGTCGGTGAAGCAACTCACCGTCGGGACGGTGAAGATGGCGAAGTCGGCGGGGGCGCTGCTGAAAAAACCACTCGTCTTCGACGCCTCGAAGCCTGTAAAGAAGAAGTGGAAGGCGGAGGAGAAACAGAAGATAGAGGGCGGTGACGTAAAGTGGTTGGGGTCCCTTCTGAGAGAGATCGACGGAAGGCTAACGATTGAGGAGGTCGGAGTCAAACTTCCGGGCAGATTCCTGACGGCTGAAGCGAGCTTGGAGGAGAAGTACTATGTGAACAGCGACGGGGCGAGAGTCGAGAGCAGAGTCCCGAGGGTCCATTTCTTCGGAATCCTCACCGCGCTTGAGAACGGGGAGACTGCCCAGAGGATGATTCAGCAGGGCGAGAGTGGTGGCCTGGAGGTGGTGGAGAGGTTGGACCTAGTAAAGAGGGTCGAGCGAGAAGCCAAGACCCTTGGAGAAGTGCTCAGGAAGGCGACGAAGCCCCCCGAGGGGACGATTGATGTCGTCCTGAGCCCCGAGCTGTCAGGAATAGCCGCGCACGAGTCTGTCGGCCATCCGCAGGAGGCTGACAGAATTCTCGGGAGGGAGGGTGCGCAGGCGGGCGAGTCCTACCTTAAGAGGGACAGCTTGGGGCTCAAAATCGGAAGCACCGAGGCGAACGTAAGCGATGACCCTACCCTGCTGAATTCCAACGGTTTCAGCCCGGTCGATGACGAGGGGGTTGAGGGGAAGAAGAGGAGGCTAATCCAGGACGGGTACATCAGGGAGTTCCTCCAGAACAGGAGCACGGCGGCTGAATTAGAGGTGACGAGCAACGGTGCCTCCAGGTCTGTAGCATTCAACCGAGAGCCGATAATCAGGATGTCGAACACCTTCGTCGAACCCGGAGAATACACCCTTGATGAGATCCTGAAGGAGGTAAAGCTGGGAGTCTACTTCTCCTCCTTCACCGAGTGGAACATAGACGACAAGAGGCTTAACCAGAGGTACGTCGGCCTTGAGGCCTACCTCGTGGAGGGGGGTGAGCTGAAGGGTTTGGTGAAGGCACCCGTCCTGGAAATAACTACGCCGAAGCTCTGGGGGAGCGTCAAGGCTCGGAGCAGGAGGATGGAGTTCGAGGCCGCGACGTGCGGAAAGGGCGACCCCATGCAGGGAATCCCCGTCTGGACGGGTGGACCCGATACCCTTCTCTCTGGAATCAAACTGGGGTCAAGGTGATCGGCCTGGTGGGGGCCCTCAACGAGCTCGCCGTTTCGACCGCGAAGAAGTTGGGGGTCGACGACGCAGTTGCGCTCACCTCTCAGGGAAACGAGCGGATGGTTAGGTTCGCCAACAACTCGCTCACCGTGACGAAGTACACGAAGGAGACCGCGCTCTACGTCTACCTGGGTAAGGACAGGAGAAGGATAGTCGCCGCGACCTCGAACCCCGATGAGTCGAGCGTAAGGACCTTCGTCAAGAAGCTCTTCGATTCTTTGCAGAGCTTACCCAAGGGGTCAGACTATGCTTCCCTCCCTGAGAAGGCGCGCCACTACAAACCTAGGGAGGAGGGCTACGACAGGAAGATCGAGGCCGTCGGAACGGAGCTCAGCGAGCTTGCGGGGGAGGCTATCGAGTCAGCGAGAAAGAACGGGGGAGAACGGTCCGCCGGTGCGCTGGTGGCCTCCGTGACGGCCTCTTCCATATTGACTTCGAGCGGGACGAGTGGGCGCGACAGAGGGGCGTCAATCACCTTGAACATCCGGTCCTTCTCGCAGAACGACGCGAGCGGCCACGGTCTCTCGTGTGCCTCAAAATTATCGGGGTTTGACCCTGTGGAGGCGGGGAAGAGGGCCGGGGAGAACGCAAAGAAGATGGTTGATGCGAAGGAACCAGAGGCGGGCGAGTACGAGGTCCTGATGAGCCCTACAGTCGCGTCGAACCTCGTCGACCTCATTGGAGGGTTCTCCTCCGCGTTTAGCGTAGAGGCGGGAATATCTTACTTGGTCGACAAGCTGGGGAAGAAGGTGGCCTCCGAAAGCTTCAGCCTCTCTGACCACGGACGGATGAACGGGGCCCTAGACGGGAGGGTCTTCGACGACGAGGGGATACCCACCCGGACGACCCCCATCATCAGGGATGGAGTCCTCGAGAACTACCTGCACAACCTCACCACCGCGAAGAAGTCTGGGAAGGTGTCTACAGGCAACGCGGGGACGATAAGCCCACACCCCTGGAACCTTGAGGTGGGGAGGGGAGACTCGAGTTACGACGAGATGGTCAAGAGTATGAAGAGAGGTGTCATCTTGACGAGCAACTGGTACACGCGCTTCAAGAACTACAGAACTGGCGAGTTCTCAACTGTGCCGAGAGACGGCGCCTACTTGGTGGAAGATGGTCGGATAACTCAGGGACTGAAGGGGCTCAGGGTCAGCGACAGCCTCGAGAGGATCTTCAGCTCCACCCGTCTGATCTCGAAGAACAGGGAATGGATAGAGTGGTGGGAGGTGGATACGCCCACCCTGTGCCCTTGGGTGCTGGTCGATGGGGTCAAGATAACGAGAGCCTACGAGTGAGAAATAAGGAAGGTCTCCCACCTTCGGTGGGAGCTATTGCACAAGTGGTACCGAAGCGAGGGCCTCTCTAAGCGTCGAAAGGTCC
>WNEW01002739.1_pt1 | contig 10336 bp, 20 predicted proteins | sample 5399891 | NCBI WGS metagenome assembly WNEW01 (sample SAMN13153336, study PRJNA577476) | soil metagenome | isolation source: 40 cm grassland meadow soil pre-rain plot 5 | place: USA:California | collected 2015-09-08 | reverse complement strand
AGGACGTGAAGATCCGGCGCTACATCAAGGATCAGCTCTATCACGCGGGTATCTCCAAGATCGACATCGAGCGCTCGGCGAACCGGGCGCGGATCACGATCGCCACGGCCCGGCCGGGCATCATCATCGGCCGGAAGGGGTCCGAGGTGGAGAAGCTGAAGAACGAGCTGCAGGCGCGGACGGGCAAGGAGGTCTACCTCAACATCGAGGAGGTCATCCACCCCGAGCTCGACGCCCAGCTCGTGGCCGAGAACGTGGCGCTCCAGCTCCAGAAGCGCGTGGCGTTTCGCCGCGCCATGAAGAAGGCGGTCACCTCCGCACTGCGCCTGGGCGCCGACGGCATCCGGATCGCGTGTGCGGGGCGGCTGGGTGGCGGCGAGATCGCACGCAAGGAGTGGTACCGCGACGGCCGCGTGCCGCTGCACACGATTCGCGCAGACATCGACTACGGACTCGCGACCGCCCACACGACATACGGAACGATCGGCGTGAAGGTCTGGGTCTTCAAGGGCGAAGTGCTGCGCGCCGCGCCGGCGGAAGCGTGAGAGGACTCCGCGCGTGCTGATGCCCAAGCGCGTCAAGTACCGGAAGGCCCAGCGCGGGCGGATGCGGGGGACCGCGCAGCGGGGCGCGACGCTCGCGTTCGGCGAGTACGGGCTGAAGGCGCTCGAGCCAGGCTGGGTGACGAGCCGGCAGATCGAGGCGGCGCGCGTCGCACTCGCCCGGAGCCTCAAGCGCGGCGGCAAGATCTGGATCCGGATCTTCCCCGACAAGCCCGTCACGAAGAAGCCGGCCGAGACCCGGATGGGCAAGGGCAAGGGGAACCCGGAGGAGTGGGTCGCCGTCGTGAAGCCCGGACGGATCATCTACGAGATGCAGGGCGTGCCCGAGGACGTGGCGCGGGAAGCGTTCCGGACCGCCGCGCAGAAGATGTCCATCGCGACCAGGTTCGTGATGCGGACGCGGGCGCTCTGATGGCAGGGCGTCGGCGATGAAGGCGAGCAAGTGGCGTGATCTCTCGGACGAGGAGCTCGCGCAGAAGGCGCGCGAGCTCGGCGAGGAGATCTTCAATCTCCGGTTCCAGCTCTCGATGGGGGTGGCCAAGAACCCCTCGCGCCTCTCCCAGGCCCGGAGGGATCTCGCGCGGGCCTACACGGTGCTCCGCGAGAGGAAGGGGTAGCCGCGTGGGTGAGCGTAAGACCCGCGAAGGGGTCGTGGTGAGCGACGCGATGCAGAAGACGCGTGTGGTGCGGATCGAGCGCGTGTACCGCCATCCGAGCTACGAGCGCGTCGTCCGGACGTCGAAGAAGCTGAAGGCGCACGACGAGGCCAACGCGAGCCGGGTCGGTGACCGCGTGCTGATCGAGGAGACCCGTCCCCTCTCGCGTGAGAAGCGCTGGCGGATCCGCAAGATCCTGGGCCGCGCGTCCTGAGGTCATGATCCAACCGCGCTCGATGCTCGACGTGGCGGACAACTCGGGAGCCAAGCGGGTGCAGTGTATCCGCGTGATGGGCGGCGCCAACAAGCGCTACGCCTCCCTCGGGGACACCGTGATCGTGGCCGTGAAGGAAGCGGCGCCCGACGGGACCGTGAAGAAGGGCGAGGTGGCCCGCGCGGTGGTGGTCCGAACGGTGAAAGAGGTCCGGCGCAAGGACGGGTCGTACATCCGCTTCGACCGCAACGCGGTCGTGCTCATCAAGCCGGACGAGAATCCGGTCGGGACGCGTATCTTCGGGCCGGTCGCGCGCGAGCTCCGCGAGCGGCAGTTCACGCCACGTTCACAGGCTCGCCTCGCCTTGCGGCTGCGGCTCGCACGGCCACGTTCACAGGCTCGCCTCGCCTTGCGGCTGCGGCTCGCACGGCCACGTTCACAGGCTCGCCTCGCCTGCGGCTGCGGCTCGCACCTTGGCCCCGCGACGTCCAGCGGCTCGCACTACCATGAGTCACGTCCGGCGGGGCGACACGGTCGCCGTCATCGCGGGCAAGGAGCGCGGCAAGCGCGGCAAGGTGCTGCGCGTGCTCGTCGGCGCCGGGCGCGTGCTCGTCGAAAAGGTCAACGTGATCAAGAAGCACCAGCGGCCGACGCAGAAGCTGCGTCAGGGCGGCATTATCGAGCGCGAGGGCGCGCTCCACCTCTCGAACGTGCTCCTCGTGTGCGGCCGCTGCGATCGGCCCGTCCGCATCGGGATCAAGGAGCTCGCCGACGGCCGCAAGGTGCGCGTCTGCAAGCGGTGCGGCGAGCCGATCGACAAGGGTTAGGACCATGGCCAAGGACGCGCCGAAGGCAGCACCGAAGCCACAGCCCGGCAAGCCCGCCGCGGCCGCGAAGGCTCAGCCGCGGAAGGGCGAGGGCGCCACGCAGGGCGCGACCGTCGCGAAGGGGCGGCCGAAGGGCGCGGGTGAGGTCCCGCCGCGGCTCAAGGTGGCGTTCCAGCAGACGATGCTCCCGGCGCTCATGAAGGAGCGCGGGTACACGAATCCGTGGCAAGTGCCGCGCGTCGAGAAGGTCGTGATCAACATGGGCGTCGGCGAGGGACGGGAGAACGCCAAGGTGCTCGACTTCGCGACGGCCGATCTCCAGTCGATCACGGGACAGAAGCCGATCGTCACGCGTGCGAAGAAGTCGATCGCGAACTTCAAGCTCCGCGAGGGCGTGCCCATCGGCGCGAAGGTGACGCTGCGCGGCGCGCGGATGTACGAGTTCCTCGACCGGCTCATCAACGTCGCGTTGCCGCGCGTCCGCGACTTCAAGGGCGTGCCATCGAAGGGGTTCGACGGGCGTGGCAACTACGCGCTCGGGCTCCGCGAGCAGGTGATCTTCCCCGAGATCGTCTACGACAAGGTCGACAAGGTTCGCGGCATGGATATCAGCATCGTCACGACGGCACGGACCGACGAGGACGCGAAGGCACTCCTCACGCACCTCGGCATGCCGTTCAGGGAGTAGCAGGCGTATGGCGAAGACCGCGCTCATCATGAAATCGCAGCGGAAACCGAAGTTCTCGGCGCGCGCCTACCATCGGTGCAAGCTCTGCGGCCGGCCGCGAGGCTATCTCCGGAAGTTCGAGATGTGCCGTCTGTGCTTCCGCGAGCACGCGCTCAGGGGCGAGGTGCCCGGCATCGTGAAGGCGAGCTGGTAGGCTCCATGCGGAGCGATCCGATCGCCGACATGCTGACCCGTATCCGCAACGCGAGCCGCGCCGAGCACGAGAAGGTCGACATCCCCGCCTCGAAGCTCAAGCTGCGGGTCGCCGAGCTCCTGAAGGACGAGGGGTTCATCAAGAACTTCCGGCTGCTGGAGGACCCCAAGCAGGGGACGCTGCGCGTGTACCTCAAGTACGGCACGGGGAACGAGAAGATGATCTCCGGAATCGTGCGCGTGTCCACGCCGGGCCGGCGCGTCTACGTGACCCGCGACCGGGTCCCGTCGGTCCTCGGCGGGATGGGCGTGGCGCTCCTGTCGACGTCGCGGGGCGTCTTCACCGATCGCGACGCGCGGAAGCAGGGTGTGGGCGGGGAAGTCCTCGCCTACGTGTGGTGAGGGGCGCACGATGTCACGCATCGGCAGGAAGCCCATCGTGATCCCGCAGGGCGTGAAGGTCCAAGTCGTCGATGGCGGGGTGAGCGCCGAGGGCCCGAAGGGGAAGCTGGTCCAGCCCCTGCCGCCGGGGCTCAGCGCGAAGGTGGAGGGCACCCAGGTGGTCATCTCCCGCGCGGGTGAGGACCGCAAGGTCCGCGCCCTCCACGGGCTGGCGCGGTCGCTGGTCCAGAACATGGTGACGGGTGTGAAGGCGCCCTTCGAGAAGAAGCTCGAGGTCGTCGGCATCGGCTACCGCGGCCAGGTCCAGGGGCGCACGATCCAGCTCGCGCTCGGCTACTCGCATCCCGTGATCTTCCCGCTTCCGGAGGGCATCACGGCGGAGATCGACAAGCAGACGCTTATCACCCTGCGTGGCGCGGACAAGGCCCTGCTGGGCCAGACCGCCTCGAAGCTCCGCATGCTGCGCAAGCCCGACCCGTACAAGGGCAAGGGCATCAAGTACGCGGACGAGGTCGTCCGCCGCAAGGTCGGCAAGAAGGCGGGGGCCGCGGCGAAATGATCACGAAGGAGCGGCGCGTGGCGCGCGACCTCCGACATCGGCGGGTCCGGCGGTACGTGCGCGGGTCCGCGGCGCGGCCGCGCCTCGCGGTGTTCCGGAGCCTCAACCACATCTACGCTCAGCTCATCGACGACGACGCGGGTCGGACGCTCCTCGCGGTCGACAGCCGGAGCAAGGCGTTTCGGGCCGAGCACCGTGCCGGCGGCAACATCGCCGCGGCGAAGGTGGTCGGCGCGCTCCTCGCGCAGCACGCCAAGGGTCGCGGGATCGAGCGGGTGGTGTTCGATCGCGGCGGCTACAAGTACCACGGGCGGGTCAAGGCGCTTGCCGACGCGGCCCGCGCAGGCGGGCTCGTGTTTTGACTCTGAGATGAGGAGAACGTGAGTGGCGGAAGCGAAGATTGACCCGAGCGTGCTCGAGCTGACCGACCGGGTGGTGTCCATCAACCGGGTGGCCAAGGTGGTCAAGGGAGGTCGCCGGTTTTCGTTCACGGCGCTCGTCGTCGTCGGCGACGGTCGGGGCCACGTGGGCATGGGCCTTGGAAAGGCGCACGAAGTGCCGGAGGCGATCCGAAAGGCCGTCGAGCACGCGAAGAAGGACCTGATCTTCGTGCCGCTCAAGGACACGACGATTCCGTGCGAGATCACGGGTCACTTCGGCGCCGGGCGCGTCTTCCTGAAGCCGGCCGTCCAGGGCACCGGCGTCATCGCGGGCGGCGCGGTGCGACCGATCCTCGAGGCGGCGGGCGTCCAGGACATCCTCACGAAGACCCTGGGCTCGAACAACCCCCATAACGTCCTGAAGGCGACCCTCGACGCGCTCCGCCAGATCAAGCGTCTGCTCGATTTGCACGCCGAGCGGCGGCGGGGCGGCGACGGGACCCCGGTAGAGGAGGCGGCTGGTGGCAAGCAAGAGGCTTAGGGTCACGCTCACGCGCTCGATCATCGGCCTGTCCCCGAAGCAGGAGGCGACGATCAGGGCGCTGGGGCTCCGCCGTATCCGTCAGCAGGTGACCCACGAGGACACGCCGACGGTCCGCGGCATGATCGCGAAGGCGCCGCACGTCCTCGAGGTGACCCATGAGGCTTGACGAGCTGCGTCCGGCCCCGGGCGCCAAGCATCGCCGGAAGACCGTCGGGCGCGGCCCCGGCTCGGGCCACGGCAAGACCGCCGGCAAGGGCCACAAGGGTCAGAGCGCGCGCTCCGGCGGGGGTAAGAGCGGCGGCTTCGAGGGCGGCCAGATGCCGCTCTATCGGCGGCTGCCCAAGCGCGGGTTCCTCCCGTACGGCGGCAAGAACCCGTACGCCATCGTGAATCTCGGGGCCCTCGGCGGCTTCGCCACGAACGCGGTGGTCGATCCCGACGCCCTGGCCCAGGCCGGGCTCATCAAGGGACGCGACCGCGCGCGCGTGAAGATCCTCGGCACGGGCGAGGTCGCGCACGCCCTGACCGTGAAGGCGCACGCCGTCAGCGCGTCCGCGCGCGCGAAGATCGAGGCGAAGGGCGGTCGCGTCGAAGTGCTCGGGGCGCAGGTGACGGCTTCGTGATCGAAGGCCTCCAGAGCTTTCAGAACGTCTTCAAGATCCCCGAGCTGAAGCGCCGCGTCCTGTTCACGGCGGCGATGCTGGTCGCCTACCGGATCGGCGCCCACGTCCCGACGCCGGGCATCGACGGTCACGCGCTCGCCCAGTTCTTCGACCAGGTGCAGGGCACGCTGCTCGGCATGGTCGACCTCTTCTCGGGCGGCAACCTCCGGCGGCTGTCGATCTTTGCGCTCGGGATCATGCCGTACATCTCCGCCTCGATCATCCTGCAGCTCCTCACCGTCGTCATTCCGGCGCTCGAGCGGCTCGCCAAGGAGGGCGAGGCGGGTCGGAAGAAGATCACGCAGTACACGCGTTACGGCACGATCGTACTCTCGGCGGTCCAGGCCATGGGCATCGCGTACGGGCTGGAGAGCATGCGGAGCCCGTCGGGGATCTCGATCGTCCCGACCCCCGGCTGGGCCTTCCGGCTGCTGACGGTGGTGACGCTCACCGCGGGGACCGCGCTCATCATGTGGATGGGCGAGCAGATCTCGGAGAAGGGGATCGGTAACGGGATCTCGCTGATCATCCTCGCCGGCATCGTCGTGCGTCTGCCGTCGGCCGTCATGGCCTCCTACACGCTCATCTCGACGGGCGAGCTGAGGCTCTTCGTCTTTCTCGTGATCGTGCTGCTCATGGTCGCCGTGACCGCCTCGGTCGTGCTCATGCAGGAGGGGCAGCGCAAGATCCCCGTCCAGTACGCCAAGCGCGTCGTCGGGCGGCGCGTGTACGGCGGGCAGTCCACGCACATCCCGCTCCGGATCAACACCGCCGGCGTCATCCCGGTCATCTTCGCGTCCTCGCTCATCCTGTTCCCGGCGACGCTCACGCGGTTCGTGCCGCATCCGTGGATGCAGGCGATCGCCGACGCGCTCTCGCCGGGGCGGTTCACGTACACGCTGCTCTACATGGGCCTCATCGTCTTTTTCGCGTACTTCTACACGGCGATCGTGTTCAACCCGATCGACCTGGCGGACAACATGAAGAAGTACGGCGGGTTCATCCCGGGCGTGCGGCCGGGCAAGAAGACGGCCGAGTACATCGACCGCACGCTCACGCGGATCACGCTGCCGGGCGCCCTGTTCCTGGCGCTCATCTCCGTGCTCCCGGACTACCTCATCCGATGGTTCAACGTGCCCTTCTACTTCGGCGGCACGAGCCTCTTGATCGTGGTCGGCGTGGCGCTCGACACCGTGCGCCAGATGGAGTCGCACCTCTTGATGCGCAACTACGAGGGCTTCCTCAAGCGGTCTAAGTCGCGCTCGAGCGGGGCGTTCGCGCGCGGCTAGCATGCGCCTCGTCTTTCTCGGACCTCCCGGCGCCGGCAAGGGCACCCAGGCGCGCGCGCTCGCGCGTGAGTGGGGGGTGGCGCACGTGGCCACGGGGGACATGCTGCGCGAAGCCCTGGCCGCCGGCACGAGGCTCGGCCTCGAAGCCAAGCGGTATATGGACCGGGGGGCGCTGGTGCCCGACGACGTGATCATCGGCCTGATGCGCGAGCGCCTCGCCGGGCCCGACGCCGCGCGGGGCTTCATCGTCGACGGGTTCCCGCGCACGATCGCCCAGGCCGAGGCGCTGGCCGGCCTCCTGAAGGACGCGGGGCAGGCGCTCGACCGCGTGATCTACTTCGAGGTCTCCGAGCGGGAGCTGCTGCGGCGTCTGACCGGGCGGCGCATCTGCCGTCGCTGCCAGACCGCCTACCACCTCGTCTCGGCGCCCCCGCGGACGCCGGGTGTATGCGACGCGTGCGGTGGGGAGCTGTACCAGCGCGAGGACGACCGCGAGGCGACCGTGCGGAACCGGCTCGAGGTTTATGCGCGGCAGACGGCGCCACTGCTCGCCTATTACGGCCAGCGCGGCCTGCTCACGACGGTGGCCGGCGAGGGATCGATCGAGGCGATCCGCAGCGCGATCCGTGCGGCGGCCGGGGCGGAGCGATGATCATTCTAAAGTCCGAGCGCGAGATTGCGCTGATGCGCCAGGCGGGGCACATCTTGGCCGACGCCATGGAGCGGCTCCGCGCCTCGGTCCGGCCCGGCGTGTCCACGCTCGAGGTGGACGAGGAGGTCGAGGCGTTCATCCTCCGACACGGCGCCCTCCCCGCCTTCAAGGGCTATCGCGGGTTCCCGGCGACCGTGTGCGTCTCGATCAACGAGGAGGTCGTCCACGGCATCCCCTCACCGCACCGGCGCCTGGCGGAGGGGGACATCGTCGGCCTGGACCTCGGGTGTATCGTCGAAGGGTACTACGCCGACTGCGCGTTCACGGTGCCCGTCGGCACCGTGCCTCCGAACGTCCAGAAGCTGCTCGACGTCACGCGCGAGAGTCTCGAGCTGGCCATCAAGGAGTGCTGGCCCGGCCGGCGGCTCTCCGACGTGTCCCACGCCGTCCAGTCGCACGTCGAGACGCACGGTCTGTCGGTCGTGCGCGCGTTCGTCGGGCACGGCATCGGCCGGGCGCTGCACGAGGAGCCCCAGGTCCCGAACTTCGGCGACCCCGGGCGGGGCCCGCAGCTCAGACCCGGGATGGTGCTCGCGATCGAGCCGATGGTCACGATGGGAAGCTGGGAGGTCAGGATCCTCGACGACGGATGGACGGCGGTCACCAAGGACGGGAGCCTCGCGGCCCACTTCGAGCACACGGTCGCGGTGACGGAGGGCGAGCCCGAGGTGCTGACGCGGAAATGACGAAGGAAGACGCGATCGAGGTCGAAGGGACCGTGGTGGAGCCGCTGCCGAACGCGATGTTCCGAGTGGAGCTGGACAACGGTCACCGGGTGCTCGCGCACGTGAGCGGCAAGATGCGGATGAACTTCATCCGGATCCTCCCGGGCGATCGGGTGAAGGTCGAGCTGTCGCCGTACGACCTCACGCGGGGCCGGATCACGTACCGATTCAAGTGACCCGGAGGGAGAGCGACAATGAAGGTGAGGCCGTCGATCAAGGCGCGATGCGAGCACTGTAAGATCATCAGGCGCCGCGGGGTGACACGCGTGATCTGCAAGAACCCTCGGCACAAGGCCAGGCAGGGGTAAAGCCCGGAGGGGGGCGCTGCCCCCCTTCCGGGACCTCCCCCCAGGAAAGGTTGCGCCGGCGAAGCCGGCGCTCGAAAGGGGGCCGTCGAGGCCTCCTCCGATGAAAGGAACGGAGAGCGACGATGGCGAGAGTTGCGGGCGTGGATCTGCCGAGGGAGAAGCGGGGCGAGGTCGCGATCACGTACATCTACGGGATCGGGCGCTCGACGGCGCGCAGAATCCTGAATCGAGCCAACATGGACCCGAACAAGCGGGTGAAGGCCTGGAGCGAGGACGAGGTGGGCCGGATCCGCGACATCATCGAGCGCGAGCTCAAGGTCGAGGGTGACCTGCGCCGCGAGGTATCGATGAACGTGAAGCGACTCATGGACATCGGGTGCTATCGAGGTATACGCCACCGGCGCGGGCTCCCGGTGCGCGGACAACGCACTCACACGAACGCGCGCACGCGGAAGGGCAAGACCCGCGGCGTGATGGTCAAGAAGAAACTGACGGCGGCCCCGGCGCCGGCGGCGGCGCCCGCGGCGCCTGCCGCGCCCGCGCCGAAGAAGGCAGGAGCCTAAGGCATGGCCGACGAGCAGAAGCCGGCGCCACGGAAGAAGGGCGGCAAGAAGCGCGAGCGGCGCGAGGTCCGTACGGGCATCGCGCACATCCAGGCGACCTTCAACAACACGATCGTCACCCTCACCGACCGGATGGGCAACGTCGTCTCCTGGTCCAGCGCCGGGAGCGCCGGCTTCCGGGGCTCCCGCAAGAGCACACCCTTCGCCGCGCAGACGGCCGCGGAGGTCGCCGCGCGCAAGGCGATGGAGTACGGGCTCAAGCAGGTCGAGGTCTTCGTGCGTGGGCCCGGGGCCGGCCGGGAGGCCGCCATCCGCTCGCTCCAGGCCGTGGGGCTCGAGATCACCGCGATCCGCGACGTGACGCCGATCCCGCACGACGGGTGCCGCCCGCCCAAGCGGCGGCGGGTGTAGGAGGCGGCCATGGCGCGGTACCGCGACGCGAAGTGCCGGCTCTGCCGGCGTGAGGGGATGAAGCTCTTCCTCAAGGGCGCGCGCTGCTTCACCGACAAGTGCGCGATCGAGCGACGCAACTATCCACCGGGCCAGCACGGCCTCAACCGCGGCAAGCTCACGCCGTTCGGCGTCCAGCTCCGCGAGAAGCAGAAGGCCAAGCGGATCTACGGCGTGCTCGAGAGCCAGTTCCGGACGTACTTCCAGTGGGCCGAGGCGCAGAAGGGCGTGACGGGCGAGAACCTGCTCCGGCTGCTCGAGCTCCGGCTCGACAACGTGGTGCACCGGCTCGGATTCGCGGCCTCGCGCCGCGAGGGCCGCCAGATGGTGGCGCACGGGCACTTCCAGGTGAACGGCCGGAAAGTCTCGGTGCCGTCGTACCTGGTGAAGGTGGGTGACGTGGTCCAGCTCCGGTCGACCTCGAAGCTCGGGGCGCGTCTAGACGACAACCTGAACGCGGGCCGTGGCCAGGTGCCCCAGTGGCTGGAGGTCGACCCCAACGAGAAGAAGGGGACCGTGCGCAGCCTGCCGCTCCGCGACGACATCCAGATCCCCGTGGCCGAGCAGCTCATCGTCGAGCTGTACAGCAAGTAGGGAAGAGA
>WNEW01001838.1_pt1 | contig 10351 bp, 5 predicted proteins | sample 5399891 | NCBI WGS metagenome assembly WNEW01 (sample SAMN13153336, study PRJNA577476) | soil metagenome | isolation source: 40 cm grassland meadow soil pre-rain plot 5 | place: USA:California | collected 2015-09-08 | reverse complement strand
CTGAATGATCGTTTGTCTAAACGGCACCCCTTCCTCCTCCGCCAAGTGCCGATAATGCGTGATCAGCATGATTCCGTTTCGTGTTGCAATTCCGAAAAGCGTGATGAAGCCCACCAGCGATGCGATCGACAAAGTCCCTCCCGAAACAAATACCATGATCACGCCGCCGATCAGCGCGAGCGGAAGATTGGCCATGACGAGCAGCGCAAGGCGGCCAGACTGGAGAGCCAGATAAAGAAGGAGAAAAATTCCAGCGATCGACACAACGCTCATGATCGTGATCTTTCGGGCCGCTTCTTCCTGGGCTTCAAATTGCCCGCCGTACTGGACAAAGTACCCTTCAGGGAGTGCGACATCGTGGGCGATCTTCTGCCGGATTTCGTTGATTACGGATCCAAGGTCCCGTCCCGCAACGTTGGACTGGACGATAATCCGCCGTTGTACATTTTCACGATTGATGGTGTTCGGCCCCTGATCGACCTGAACCGATGCTACCTGGCTGATCGGGATCTTGGCGCCAGTTGGAGTATCAATAAGGCTCGACGCGATCGATTCGGCCGATCGCCTGGCTGCGTCGTTAAATCGAACGACCAGATCGAAGGTGCGCTGGTTTTCCAGTACCTGAGAGACAGCTTCACCGTTGAAAGCGGTATCGACCGTTTCGGCGAGGTTCTCGGCGCGAAGTCCGACTGCGGCAGCCTGTTTGCGATCCAGATTTACCTGTAATTGCGGCACACCGACCTGCGGCTCGACTAAAAGGTCAACCACGCCGGGAACAGTCTCCATAACTTTTCGAATGTCTTCGGCCTTATTGCGAAGCGTCACAAGGTCCGGCCCGAACAGTTTGATTGCAATCTGAGCGCGCGTACCGGAGAGCAGATGGTCCATCCGGTGAGACATGGGCTGTCCCACTTCCGAAGTGATGCCCGGAATTTGCGCGAGATTCTGGCGGACCTCTTCCATGACCTCTGCCTGGCGCCGATTCAGCGGCCGCGTCACGACTTCGATTTCACTGGCGTTAACGCCTGCGGCATGTTCATCGAGTTCGGCACGGCCGGTCCTTCGCGTTGTGGAAACCACTTCTGGCGTCCGATGGAGGGTTTCCTCGACGATCCGGCCGATGCGATTGGATTCCTGCAAGGAGGTCCCAGGCGGTAACGATATATTGATATTCAATGCTCCCTCGTTGAAAGGCGGCAAAAACTCACGCCCCATCAGCGGGAACAACATGATTGCAACCACCAACAGAATTGCCGAGACACCGATGATTTCCACCGGCCGCCGCAGCGTCCATTGCAAAATTCTGACGTAGATCCACTTCAGCCACTGGACGAACTTCGAGTCCCCAGCCTCGCGAATCAAGCGCGAACGCCCGAGCAGGTAGTAGCAGAGAGCCGGCGTTACGGTCAAAGCGACGAGCAGCGAAGCGGCAACCGACGCAATATAGGCAAATGCAAGCGGGGCAAACATCCGGCCTTCGAAACCGCCGAGGTTGAGCAGAGGCATGAACACGAGAATGATGATCAGAGTCGCAAAAACGATCGAACTACGAATTTCGCTCGAGGCCTTAAAGATTACGGTCTCCGGTGTCTGAGACATGCCTGACTGCGCATTTTGCCGAAGCCGGCGAAATACGTTTTCGACGTCGATGATGGCGTCATCAACGAGTTCTCCAACAGCGATCGCCAATCCGCCCAGGGTCATCGTGTTAACTCCCAGGCCGAAATAGGTCATCATCAGTACGGCGGCTACGAGCGAGAGTGGAATTGCCGTGAGGCTGATGAACGTCGTCCGGAAGTTCCAAAGAAACAAAAACAACACGATCGCGACCAGGATGCCGCCTTCGAGAAGCGCTTGTTTGACGTTTTCGATCGCGCGGTCGATGAACGCGGCTTGCTGAAACGCCTTCGTATCGATCGTCACGTCATCCGGCAGCGTTGGTTTCAATGCCGCCAGCGCCGATTCGATTTGGTGCGTTACTTCGAGGGTGTTTGCATTGGGTTGCTTCTGAATCGTCGCAACCACATCGGAATGCATGTTGAAGCTGCCGTCGCCTCGCTTCAGCGCGGGACCGATCCGAACGTCGGCTACGTTCTTGACCAGTATAGGGGTGGAATTCCGGACAGCGATGACGGAGTTTGCGAGGTCTTCGAGGGTGTTGATGCGCCCGCGAGCTCGTATGAAGTACTCCAAATCCGGCCGTTCCAGAAATCCACCTGAGGCATTGACGTTTGCCGCGCCGACGGCCTCGCTGACCTCTTTAAGCGTTAAGCCGTAATCGCGAAGTCTTGCCGGATCGGCAAGCACCTGATATTGCTTCGTCTCCCCACCGATGATCATGACCTGCGCGACGCCCGGGACGCCCAGAAGCCGGGGGCGGATGACCCAGTCGGCAAGCGAGCGAAGCTCCATTGCCGAAGTGGTCTTGCTGGTCATGGAGATCAGCATGATCTCGCCCATGGTTGACGAGATTGGCCCTAACACCGGGGCTCGGATTCCCGCCGGGAGGCGGACTTGACCGAGCTTTTCCGTTACGAGCTGGCGTGCGCGGTAGATATCCGTCCCGAGATTGAACTCCACGAAGACAATGGAAATACCGGCCGCAGAGTTCGAGCGTACGCGGAATACACCGGCAGTGCCGTTCATCGCAGCTTCAATAGGCAGACTGACGAGCGCTTCGACCTCTTCGGGAGCCATGCCGTGCGATTCCGTGAGGATCGTGACTGTCGGCGCGGTCAAGTCAGGAAAAACGTCCACAGGCGCTCGCAATGCCACGATTCCGCCGTAGACCAACAGGACGGCTGCTCCGATGACGACGATTAGCCGGTTCTTTATCGACCATTGGATGATTTTGTTGAGCATAGCTTCTCTACACCTCGTGCGTATGCGCGCCCGCATTGGCCGGCCGCAGTTCCTGGAGCTTCAGTTGATATGCGCCCTGGGTCACAACGCGCTCGCCGGGTTTCACGCCTGTGACAATCGCGACTTTGTCACCGTACTCGTCGCCCACCACCACGTCACGGCGTTCAAACTCTTCACCCGTGCGCAATACGTACACGATCTTCGTTCCTTCGTTGTCGAGGATGGAGTCTCTAGGGACCAGGAGCACCTTGTTCTTCTGCCCTACGCCAATGCGCAGATTCGCCTGCATCCCCAGTTTCAAGTCGCCGGATGCGTTATTCACTTCGAACACCGCAGTTGCCGCGCGGCTTTGCTCGTTCACCACCGACCCGATGTTGACAAGCCGCCCGTGAAATTCCTTGTCCGGGAAAGCCGCTGTCGTGAAAATCGCCGTTACGTCTCTTTTCACGCGTCCCAGATCCTTTTCAAAGATTGGCGCTTCGACCCAGACCTGCTCGAGGGCAACAATCTCCAGAATCGGCTCCCCGGGGCGCACTTCCTCTCCCGGCGATTTCTTGAGTGCCACGACAGTTCCCGAAATCGGGGCCGTGACCTGATAATTCAATCCCATCGGAGCAGTCTGCAAGGCCTCGATCTGTTCCTGCACACCCGCAAGAATGGCTTCCGCCGCTTTGCGATCCGCTTCGGCAGTTTCGACTTGGCGCTGAGAATACGCTTTCATCTCGATCAGACGCTTCGCACGGTCAGCCTCTGCCGCCGCTGCAGTCAAGCGAGCGCGCGCTTCAATTTCCGCTTGCGCCAGGCGGCGCCGCTCCGCATCGACGCGGCTGTTTTCGATGCGAATCTGGGCAGCCTCGGCGGCGGTGGTCGTCTGCAGAACCGTGGCAAGAAGGTCCCCGCGCGTCACACGCTGCCCGATCTGTGGGAGAGGCTGCGTATCTATAGTCCCGCCCACGGGAGGAGCGACCAGTGCTCGATTCGATGGCGAAGGGATGACCCGGCCCGTCGAGTAAATTTGTGAGGGCAGTTCGGCCTCCTGCGTCTTAGCCAGCTTCATATGGATAAGCCATTGCTGCTCCATGCGAAATTGGACGATGCCGGTTGAGACCGCTGCCGCCGCTGGAGCGGGTTCGGCATCTCCCTGCGCCGGACGTTTCCATAGCAGAAGAACCGCTGCAATCGCTGCAATCGCAATGATGGGAAGTATCCATTTCTTCATGGCTGGATCTCCTTTCCTACCGCAAGCTCCAGTTCACTGAGGCTGACCTGGTAGTCAAAAAGTGTTCGAAAATATTGCTGACGCACATCGGCGCGCGTCCGCTGCGCTTCAAGGACGGAGAGAAGAGGAGTCGCTCCTTCCTGGTATGCGACCAACGCGATGGATCTGGATTCGTCGGCTTGATTCAATAACTCGTCTCGGAACGTCTGTACTTGCTCGCGAGCGGTTTGAAACGCTGTGTAGGCGGCACTAACCTCTTCGACGGTGTGGCTTTTCGCGACTTCGAGCAAAGCCGCTGCTGCCTTTCCATCCGCTTGAGCGCGAGCAATACCAGCCTGATTCCGGTCCCTGACCTTCAGCGGTATGCTCACGCCGAACATCACCGTGTTATCCGAAGCCAGTCGTTTATAGCCCACGAAAGACGTGATGTCTGGCTTGGCGCGGGCTTCTTCGAGAGCGAGTCTTTCCCTGACGGCTGCAATTTCACGCTCGCCGGCTTGCACATCGGGACGCTCCCGAAGCGCGATTTCCAGCAGTGAATCCAGATTGAGGCTAAAAAGCGACAAATCCAGGCTGGCGGCGACATCTTGCTTGGCAACGGCATCGTCTTCGAGACGCTCAGCCAGCTGAAACATGGCCCGCCGGAAGCTGAGTTCAGCTTGCTTGAGGGCGGAATCAAATTTGATTCGCTCCAGCCGCACCTTGATGAGATCGGCTTCGGGAATCGCGCCTTCCCGAAATCGGGCAAGATTGAATTGAACCAGTTGTTGGAACATTTGCCCGTTCTCAGTGGCCACTTCGATGTCGCGCCGCGCGAGCACCGCCTGGAAATAGAGCCGCTTCACCTCTGCAATACCTTTGCGCATCGCGTCGGCAAATCTTGCTTCGGCCGCCGAGATGGTGGCAGCGGCTACTTGCTCTCGCAGCCTGCGTTTGCCACCCAGTTCGATCGTTTCGGAATAGGCCACACCATATTCGTTCAATCTGTCGAATGAGGTCGGACCGGAAACTCTCAGGTTTTCCACCGTCACCGATAAACCCGGATTCGGCCGTAACCTGGCCGCGATCGCATCCGCTTTGGTGCGCTCCAGGCGATATCGCTCCGCCTGCAGTTCGAGGTTTCGCTCAATATACGCCGTAACTGCTCGCTCTAGCGTCAGCGGCGACGTCGCTTGCTGTGCGTCGGCTGGCGCACCAAAGGCCGAGAAAAACGCGACCATAATTGAAATCGTTAAAAATTGATTCTTCATCACTAGTCCTCACTCGACTTTGAAATCCGTCAGCGGAATGCGTTCGTTCAGCTTCGCATTTTTGATGCGAAATTCGATGTCATAGGTGCCTTGTTTGGGCACGGTGAGCTCCGCGACATAAATGCCCGTCACCTTTCCAATCCGGCTGGTTGTCTCAACGACCGGAGACGGTGAGCCTTTTGGAGAAACAGTCAACGTCACTTCGGCTTTTTCAACCGGTGATCCGTCGGATAGATCGGTTAAATGAATCCGCACCTGACTGGGCTTCCCGGCATGTAGGGGCTCGTATTCGAAATAGTTCTCCACTCGATCGGTAAATTCAGTTCGGGATAATGCTTCAGGCTCCACGGCAGGCGTAGAGGTGGCAGTTGGAGGGGGAGTCGCGCACCCCAGTAATGTGAAGCATGAAATCATCAGCAGTGCTGGCACGGCGGCTCTAGACAGATTGTTCATAAAGGGTCGTCTTCGAAAAATTGGACTTAGAAAAGAAATCGACGAGACGGACGAATACGAAGCGTCCGCATCCAAAAACGCGGCGAATTAGGAGGTTGGAGGAGATCTTGGAGGTAGGTCGAAGTGTTCCGGTGGACTATGCGCCCGCAATGTCTGCAGCGAAAGAACAGCGCGGCTTACTGGCGGTGACGGTATGGACAAAGGTTGCGAAAATTCTGCAACCACCTGAAAGCCGAGGGGTGCCGGTGTGCTCAGCGTGAAAACATCAATCCAACGTACGTGCTGATGCGAGTGTTCGGTTTCAACCGATCGCTCCGAATGCTCCGTTGGATTTTCCACATCCGGAAAATGAGCGTGAATAAAAGATCCCGCATTGCCGTGGTCGTCCCTGTCGTGGACGTGAAAAAGCGGCGCGGAAACCAATGCAAAAAGCATTGCCCCCACGGCCATCCACGCGCTGAGTCGACGCATACGCAGAGATTCTCCTCCGTGGCGGAACTTGAAGTCAATGAGAAAGCCGTCGTTCTGTGTACGTGGACTCGTGCGACAGCGTTGGAAGGTCAGTTCGAGCCATACGTGAAATCGTCGAATACGGTCAGGCTATCGGCTTTCGTCCATACACCATCCTTAAGGCGCCAGATCAGCCCACCGGCCTCGTCTTCTTTGCCGGAGATTGGCTTGAATTTAACTTCCACGAAGCCGTCCTTCAGGCTGGTGTCATTTTTGAAGCAGATCGGAAATGTCGCAACGCCGGACTGCTTCAGTACGTTCGGTTTGCTGGGCGCCGTGTCGTCCTTTTCGACGGTCCACCTCGCGTTACCGCTGCCGGTTTGCGTCGCGGTCCAGCCAGCGGGGGCGCTGCCGGCGGGAGAACCATCGAAGTTATCAACGCTTCCGGATGGAGCCATAGGCACCATTATTGTCGCCGCAAAAAAAACTTGGAATACTTTCATTGGGACCTCCATTATTGAAATTCTTCCGGGGGCCGGATATGCCGGAACTTGCGGTATAGGAGCACGTCATATCCAATCTTGATGCTTCCGCCCGCAATCAGAGGCGCCGAGAATGTGAGGTTTTGCATCAGCACACCGCTGATGGCCGACGCTATCGCCCAAAACGCGCTTCGGCTTAAATTTGTTATTCCCGCCGCGAACGTGCGTTCATGCGGGTTCACAACCGCTGCCACGTAGGATTGGCGCGTAGGTACGTCCATCTCCACCAGCGCCTCGCGAGCAAGCAGCAACGCGGCAGCAATAGTGAAATTGGGCGCAAGCGGCACGGCGATCAAGAAAACACTCGATGGCAGGTGGGTGAAAACCATCGTCTTCAGTAAACCGATCTTTTCCGCAAGCCACGCTGCTCCCAGATGCGATACAGCATTCAGAATGTGAATGACGAAGAAGAGCGCTCCGAGCTGGACTTCGGAAATGCCAAACCGGCGAAAGAACCAGTACGCGACAACGGCATCTGTAAGGAATCCACCGCCAAAACTATCAATTGCAAATAGCCTTGCTAAACCGAACACATGTTTCTTACTCGTCGATGAAACGCTCGGGGTCACCCGCTCCGTCGAGGCGCTTTCGATCCCCTTCGAGACGAACGAATACGCAATGGCCGAAGCAAGTCCGAGGCCCGAATAACCCAGGAAAACCGCCGCGTATGCCGTGGGAATCGGTACCGCACGCCAGCGATATAAGACAATCGGCAATGCTGCGGCTAACGCTCCCAGTGCGCCTCCTGCGTCGAGCACCAGGTGATACCAGGAGAATGCCCAGGTGCGGTCGCGGTCCGATACCAGACTCGGCAGTGCGGCTTGTTCGATGACATACGGGGCGCTGCGGTCTGTGCCCATCGCATTCACCATCCCGGCAAACACGAGCAGAAGGAGAGCAGTAAAACTCGAAACAAATGCCAGCCCGACACCGCCGGCAATCCAGAAAAGTGCCAGCAGGATCAAAGCCTTCCGGCGTCCAAGCCGATCCCCGCGCCAGGTGATCAATGCTGTTGCGACCGTTGCGCCTGCCAAACCCGCCGCCGTCAAAATTCCGATTTCCGCGCTGCTACGGCCCAAACGGAACAGATAGACGCCGAATATCACACCCATCAATCCTGTGCCGAAGGACCGCAGGAATCCGGTGAGACATAGGAGGACAACATCGATCCGGCTTGAGCGATTCATGTTTCGCTGAGACCTCGCGTCTGTGTCCATTGAATAAAGATGATAGGCAATCCATCTGAAAATTCGCTGAAGAACGGGGGTAAAAAAGAGCAACCTTACTAGAATGCCAACCGCATTGAGAGTTGAAGTCTTCGCGCGGGGCGCGATGAAATGGCACGGTCGAAGAACGGCGAACTCAAGTTGCCGACATAACCGGAATAGTTCACCCGATTGATGACGTTGAAGGCGTCGATGGCAGCCGTGACTTTCGGACTTTTTTCTTTTTTAGAGGTGTCTAAAGCAAAATCCTTCGACAGGCGCAGGTCGAGGCCGACGTAGTTTGGGCCCTCGAGGCTGTTTCGGCGAACGCCGGCAGGGCGGTCGAGGGCTAAACCGTCACCGTTGTCATCACGTCCAGTGATCAGGCTATAAGGCCGCTTCGATTCGGCCTGGAGCGCGACTCCGGCATTGAACAACCGGCCGGGTTTTATAGTACCCAGTAAATTGAAGCGATGGCGCTGATCGGAATCCGCTCTCGACCATTCTCCCGACAGGTCATAGTTGTTTGCTGGAAATGAGGCAATACCGCTGCTGTTGTTGTAGGCCTTTCCAAGCGTGTACTGGGCCATCCCCGCAAAGTATTTAGTCACGTTTCCCCGAAATGAAAACTCCAAAGAATGCGTTATCTGTGTGCCGGAGGCCTCGATTTCCCGCAGCACGTTGAGCGAGGGATCAGGTCGCGCGGCAAACAGCGGCGGAAGCGGCGCGTTGATGTCGCGCGAGCGGAACAGCCTCCCCGAAGTCCGGAAATAGCTTACGGTCAACGTCGTGCCTCGACGTAACTGTTGCTCCACCGACATGCTCTGTTGAAACGTGTAAGGCATCCGGACGTTAGGATCGAGCCGGACAACGCTTGTGGGCTCCGCGGCCGAAGTGCGGTTCACAAACGGATTCGGATACAGGGGATCGGTAATGAGGAACCGCCGCAAGCGCGCCCCGTCATACCGGAGGAGATCGAAAATCGGAACAGGACCGGTTCGATCGTAGAAAATTCCGGCTCCGCCTCGGATGGCCGTCTTACGTGATCCTTTCGGAGCGTACGCAAACGAAAGGCGGGGTCCGAAATTATTGTAGTCGTGCAAGTAATTATGCGAGTCGTAGCGCAGCCCGGCTGTGACCTGCAAGTTCCGGCGCACCTGATACTCGTCCTGAAAGAAACCGCCGAAGAGCTTTTCCCAAAATACAACGTGCCCGTTGCCGCGCTGTTGAAGGAAGGAGAAAGGACGGCCTTGGACGTAGTCTTCGGGGGAGGAGAATGAAAACGTACCAATGGAATTGGTGTTGTCGTCTAAGCCCCGGCGGCTCAGGTCAGGAATGTTGAATCCGGTCCTGAAAGTATGTTTGCCGTGGACCCAGGAGACAATGTCGTCGAAGATCAGGTGATTTTCGGTCTGCAACCGATCGCCCTGCGCTCCGCCGCCGGTGAATGCATCCAAGACAATGATCTTGGGCCCGGTTTGGACACTGACCGTGGGCGTGTGCTGCCTTGCGACGAGAAGACGGAGTTGATTCACGACGGTGTTAGAAAACGCCGTTTTCTGGGTGTAAAAGAGTTGATCTTCGCGATCGTGAAAATCCGTTGCAGCCTCAGGTAGTGTGACGCCCCCGACTCCCTGATTCTGTATGCCCAGATTGCGATAGTGAAACCGGATAGAGTACGTCGTGTTCTCGCTATGCTGCCGAATCGATTCAATGGAAAAATCGGTATTCCGCTGCGGAGCCGGAACGTTTTCTCGTATGGGACCGCCCGGCCCGACGGCAAAGACGATAGCCTGGTTATCCTCCTCCTGCCGTTGTCCGCTAAACATGAATGAAGTTGTTTTGCCGCCACCGATTGGTCCCAAGAGACTCCCTTCGAAAATGCGTCGTTGTTCTTCAGGCTTTACTGTTGCGAACGGGTCGCGGGCATTGAGCCGGGCGTCGCGAAACAGAAAGTTGACCGTACCGTGATACTCCGACGAGCCGGGTTTCGTCGTGATCTCGATTCGGGCACGGCCCGGCCGATTGTATTCGGCGGAGTAGGGATTGTTATTGATGGTCACTGTCTGGATCGCCGAAGCCGACAAGACGCCGGCACCCTGAATACCATCGACAATCAAAGCGACGCCGTTCGTTCCGAGCGCACTGCTGTCCAGAAAACGAGACATCGTGGCCACGACATCCTGATCGAAGACCGGGAGATCATCCAAAGCTTGCCGATCAACCGTAGCTATATCGCGGTTCTCGCTCGGATCCGTGCTGATTTCCGGCGTGTCTCCGCTGACCGTGATCTGCTGGTTGAGATTTTCGACGAACAGAACGACGCGCAGCCGTCCCGGTGACCGGTTTCCGACCGTTACTTTATTGACC
>WNEW01004589.1_pt1 | contig 10358 bp, 11 predicted proteins | sample 5399891 | NCBI WGS metagenome assembly WNEW01 (sample SAMN13153336, study PRJNA577476) | soil metagenome | isolation source: 40 cm grassland meadow soil pre-rain plot 5 | place: USA:California | collected 2015-09-08 | reverse complement strand
GGGTTCGCCGAGCGGAATCTTCGAAGGCATCACCGCGACCAAGGGCTTCGTAGCGTTTCATGAACGCGTGCCCCCTGTACCCGGTGTGGACGCCAATCGGACACTTTTCCACGTAGCCCCGTAGTCTCGTTGTTTCTTGAGAGAGAGCATCCAACGAGGACCCGTGCGCTAGCTCGGGTCCCCATCCTTCGACTATTGGCACCCAAGCGTTTAATGGGACTCCGAGCAACAACATCAGGAGTGTTCTGAAGTTAATTAACTTTAAGAAACGAGGTGAATCATGTCTTCGAACTATTCTTTCGCTTCCAAGCTCAGGGCGCGGCTCCGCACCCGCTCCCACGTGCAGAGCTGGTGGCTTCTGGCCGGTGCTGTGCTCATAGCTCTTGCCGTGGTTGGACCATCAAGCGTTGTCGCTGACGGCGACGCGGGAAAACATCTTCGCGTCTCAGGTGCCGGCAAGACGATGATTGAAGGAGGAACCGGTGGTGCCGCGCCAGTGCCGGTCACGACCCTGGTCGCTTTCCATGCCGATGCGCAAGGTGGGGATTTTGAATGTCTGGCATTCGCACCATCGCAGGTGAGCGGCACGGGTAGCGGCGAATTCGACGCGAACGTGATGTACGTAACCGGCAAAGTGACATCTCTGGAGATTGCAAAGGGGGTTGCGGTACTGCGCGGGGCGGCGACCGTAACTGGCCTTGGAGCTGGTCAGGACGTTCCGTTCACAGCGTTGGTTCACGCAGGCGGACCGGGTACCACGGTGAGATTAGACGTGTCGGGTCTTACATTTCCGGAAATACTCGTGGATGGTCACATAAGCATCGACTAAAAGGTGCGTGGCAGTTTGTAGGCCAACTGTCACGAACCTATTCCTGCGCGAATAGCTCCACACCGGATGCGATCTTGTGCGCCGAATGCCAGCATCCTTGTGCCTGCCTAACCTTGGAGGAGGACTGTGTGCTTTCTGCAATGCCAAATGCGCATTACGTGTAGGACGGAAGCCCTGTTGATCGGATTGGCGCTGTTGTTAACTGCCATCGAGCCTGCCGTCGCAATCGACAATGTTGTACTTCAATGGAACGAAGCAACGCTGGATGCAATCCGCAACACGAAAAGCGCGCCGCCGATTGCTGCACGGGCATTTGCCATTACCCACACCGCAATGTTCGACGCCTGGGCCGCATTCGACCCGGTGGCGAAGGGCACACGACTGGGAAGCAGCTTGCGCCGTCCTGAGGTAGAGCGCACGGCGGCGAACAAAGAAAAAGCCACGAGCTTCGCTGCTTATCGTGTGCTGGTTGACCTGTTTTCCACACAAACCGCTGTTTTTGGCGCTCTTATGAGCAGCCTAGGGTATGACCCGTCCGATATCTCGGCCGATACAAGCAGTCCCAGCGGCATCGGTAATATTTGTGCGCAGGCGCTGTTGAATTATCGCCACACGGATGGATCGAACCAACTGGGCGACCTCCATCCGGGCGCCTATTCCGATTACACCGGGTACGTGCCGGTGAATACGGCGGACACACTCAACGATCCAAACAAATGGCAGCCACTGCTGGTGAATGGCGTTCCGCAAACGTGGCTCTTACCGCAATGGGGCTTGGTCAAGCCCTTCGCCTTGACCTCAGGTTCGCAGTTTCGCGACTTCATTCTGGCTTACGGGCCGGCACAGTATCCGCACGGCTCCTATCGCAAACAGGCAATTGAGGTGCTTCACCTCAGTGCGCGGCTGAACGACACCGCGAAAGTTATTGCTGAGTACTGGGCGGACGGGCTCGGAAGTGGCACACCTCCTGGCCACTGGAACATCTTCGCCCAGGAAATCTCGCGGCGCGACGGGCACACGATTGATGACGATGTGAAAATGTTCTTCATTCTCGGGAACGCGCTGATGGACGCTTCAATCGCAGTTTGGGATTGCAAGCGGGCTGCCGATTCGATCCGGCCGGTGTCAGCGATTCGATTCCTGTTCGGAAGCAAACCGATTCGGGCCTGGGCTGGACCAGGTATGGGAACTAAACTGATTGATGGTGAGGAGTTCAAGAGCTACATCGCTACTCCGCCATTCGCAAGCTACATCTCCGGACACAGCACGTTCAGCGCTTCCGCGGCACAAGTGTTGCAGCGGTTTACGGGCAGCGACAACTTCGGCGCGTCGTTTACCGCACTTCCGGGCTCATCCACAGTTGAACCCGGCGTGACACCGGCTCAATCTATGACCCTTTCTTGGGCGACGTTTACGGAAGCTGCCGATCAGGCTGGCGTATCGCGGCGTTATGCCGGTATACACTTTAAAGCAGATGATCTTGTGGGCCGCCAGACAGGACGGCTAGTCGCTGATGTTGTCTGGAATAAAGCCATGAGCTACATCAATGGAACGTCCCAATAGAAATAGCTTACCCAACGGTTCTTCAGCGGTCCCCGTTCGCACTGTGCCACTCTAAGGGACACGAAGCTGCACGAAGGGAGGTTTTGCTGAATTGTCAACTCAAATTGACAATTCAGCGGAATCCCTCGCCTATCATTCACCATTACAATTCCATCATGCGGCGTATTGCCACTGCGGAGTGGTTAGACACAGACTCCGGGACAGCAGATGAAATCTCAGCGTCGTTGGCTGATTTGCGGCGAGTAAATCGCTGGTTCGGCGGTGTGGGCACGACAGAGTGGATGCTGCGGCGAGTGGCGCGTGATCTGGGCAAGGCATCGCTTTCCGTCGTAGAAGTCGCTTCTGGGTCGGGCGATGTGCCGCAGATTTGCAAGCGGCGCCTCGAGCGAGGCGGAGTAAGGATCGAGATCACGCTGCTGGATCGAGCTCTGTCACACTTACGCAATGGACACAGGGCCGTCGCTGGCGATGCCCTGGCGCTTCCGTTTCGCGATGATAGCTTCGATGTGGTGAGTTGCGGTTTGTTTGCTCATCACCTTGGGCCCGTGGATTTAGTGCGCTTTATCAATGAAGCATTGAGGGTTTGCCGGTCAGCGGTGCTGATCAACGATCTCGTGCGGTCGTGGCTGCACCTGGCATTCGTCTATACGGGGATGCCGTTATATCGCAGCCGACTCACGCGGCACGATGCCCCGGCTTCGGTTCGCCAGGCGTACAAGGTCGACGAGATGCGCGCGCTGCTGGGGCAGACTCGCGCCTCGCGAGTAGAAATACGCCGGCGGTACTTCTTCCGGATGGCAGTAATCGTGTGGAAGTAAGCTGTAAAGGCCGTCAAATGCATAGATTCTTCGCCCATTCTCGCCGCCTTCGGCGGCTGCAAACGGCTCAGAATGACATCAGCGTCAATGTTTGATTTGATCGTGGTCGGCGGTGGGCCTGCTGGGAGCGCCGCGGCGATTACTGCGGCTCGCGGCGGCGCACGGGTGCTATTACTCGAGCGTGGGCGTTTGCCGCGGCATAAAGTGTGCGGCGAGTTTGTCTCGGCGGAGTCTCTGGAACTGCTTGGGTCATTACTGCACGCCGGGCATTTGGCAGTGCTGACTGATGGGGTTCGCATCTCGCGTACTCGTTTGTATGTTGACGGCAGGATGATCGGAGCTGTCATTGATCCGCCCGCGGCCAGCATCGCGCGATTTGATCTTGACGCTGCGCTTTGGGAGTCGGCGTACCTTGCGGGTGTAGATGCGCGACAGCAGGTCACAGTTCGAGAAATTGGAGGTCGAGGACCGTTTCGTATATGTAGCTCTGATGGAGAGTTTGAATCGCGGGCTGTGATCAATGCTTCCGGCCGATGGTCGAATCTGAACGGCACAGCGGCCGCAGGCAGAGCAGAAATGGGTCGGGTTAAAGGCCCACTTTGCCGAGTCATCACCGGAAGCGTCCGTCGATTTGTATTTTTTTGACGGCGGCTATTGCGGGGTGCAGCCCGTGGCTCGAGGTCGCGTGAACGCATGTGCGATGGTGCGCGCTGATGTCGCGAGTACGCTGGACGAGGTATTTGAGCAGCATGGAGCATTGCGGAAGCGAAGCCGGAGTTGGAAATTGCTTATCGATCCAGTGAGCACCTCGCCGCTGATTTTTCGTGAACCGCAGCCCGAGAGAGAGGGGATCCTGCTGGCTGGGGATGCTGCTGGATTTGTCGATCCGTTCGCCGGCGACGGAATTTCACTGGCGCTGCGAAGCGGCGCGATGGCTGCGAAGTGCCTAACCCCGTTCTTTGCTGGGGAAACCTCATTGGGCCAGGCGATCCAACAATATCGCTCCGCGTACCAACGCTCGCTGCTGCCTGTATTCCGCACATCCTCGCAACTCAGACGATTGCTGACTCTGCCGCGTCCAGCCCGGCGGCCGTTGTTGCTTGTACTAGAGAAGAGTCCGAAAATTGCAGAATATTTAGTGCGGAGGACCCGTAAAGCGCCGCTAGAACCGGGACTACCTCACCACCAGCACTTCACGCACATTGTCGCGGGCAAGGAAAAATTTTATTGACGCGAAATCGCGGAAAAGATTTTCGATGTGGCGATTATTGAACACGCGCTGCAGGCGGAAGTGGGTATTCGCGACGGTTTGAACCGCCCCAGCGGGCCCCCGGCGACTTTCGCGGCGCGGATCGATTGGCTGCATTTCGAGGCTGTCAGTACCCACGATATGGTAGCGATAGCAAGGCGCATCCGGACCTGCTTCTTTGGTATGAAAGAAGGCTAGCAACATGGCTCCCGGTTTCATCAGCGACCAAAGCCGTCCGACTATCGGCTTTACCAGGGCTTCTTCCATGTAATCTGCCATATTCCAGCACAGGACAAGGTCGAATTGCGCGTTAGGATAAACCAGGTTGTCCGCCAGGAATTGCTTTTCATCCGGAACTGAATTTCCGGCTTCATCCTTGGTAAGGAGAGCCGGGTCGGTGGAGGCTACCAGAAGGTCTTCACTGTAGATCTTATGTCCGCGCTCGGTGAAATAGCGGATATTGGACGGAGACGTGTAACCCAGATCGAGCACGCACAAAGATGCTTCGGAGTTCAACAATTTGGCCAGTTCCGCCAGACCACTGGAGCGGCGGCTGAGACGGGGGACCTTGGTGGCAACGCGACTCTGACCGGGATTCGTTGAACCACGAAAGAGTTTCATGACGGTATTTGTGCCAGGTGCCATCCTCCCTGCCAGGCGTCCACTTGCGTTACCTCCCCCAGTTAAATATATCGCGGACGCAAGGGAGAGTGGACGGTAACTACTTGGTTTCAGTTACCGCAGTTTTCGGCATGGGCGATGACCTTGCGGAAGCGGTGCTGGAAATGGCGGAATTTGGCGCCTGTTTAGGGGTTTCTTTATGAATCTCAATCTTGCCTTTGAAATAGGCGCCATCCTCAATGGCGATTCGCTGCGTGGCAATATCGCCTACGGTGAGGGCTGACTTTCTCAGTTCTGCGCGGTCGCTAGCGCGAATGTTGCCTTCCAGCTTGCCATGAATGATAACGACTTTGGCATTCACATTGGCACGTACCTGGCCGTTGGGGCCGACCGTGAGACTGCTTCCCTGCAATTCAATCGAGCCTTCGACCTGGCCGTCGATGTATAGGTCTTCACTGCCGGAAAGTTCCCCCTTAATGGCGACGGACTTGCCGATATGTGCGAATTCTCCCGTCTTAGGCAGTTCCATGACTATGCCTCCTTGAGGTATTTATATGCGGGATGGAAGCGGGAAGAAAGAATTCTAAACTATTCTGCGCCTGGCCGCGCGGCGAGAGAGGGGAAATCCAACCCTGTTCGATCGAAGCAGCTCGAGCATGGCGTGAGGCATGACTATAGCGAACTTGCATCGGTACGGGCAAGCGCGCGCTGCGAAATTGGTCAGCAGACGATCAAATGACGTGGACAACAGTAGGAGGGTCGTGCTCGTCTAAGATATGGAGGCAGGCCATGAAATCAGACCCTAGCCAAATCCGCATGATATTAACGGCGGTGCTCGCGACATTGTCCTTGGCAGCGAGCGGAGCGTTGGCTGAGGAGCAGCCTTCCATTCCTCCTGCCCAACTCGTTCGGGAGACGGTGCGGAATGAGATCAACAGCAATAACGACCAAGCCAAATTCATGTTTCGCGAGCACAAAATAACACCTAAAGGTTCGCAGACGAAGTTGGTGGTTGAGACCTGCGATGCAATGGCCGGCATGCTGGTGGCGATCAATGATCATCCGCTTACGCCGGAGCAGCGCCAGGCGGAGAGCGCGCGCCTGGAGCGGTTCATGAATGACCCCGCTGAGCTTAAGAAGAAGGCGAAACAAGAGAAGGAGGATGCGGACCGGGTTCTGAAAATCATGAAAGCCTTGCCGGATGCTTTTTTGTACGAGCGTGATGGGACGGAGCTGGGGACAGAAGGCGTCGGCAAGCCAGGCGATAAGTTGGTGCGGCTCAAGTTCCGGCCGAATCCCGGATACAATCCGCCGTCACGGGTGGAGCAGGTGCTCACCGCCATGCAGGGGATTTTATTGATTGATGAACAGGCAAAACGGATCGCTAAGATTGACGGTACACTCGTCAAAAATGTGGGGTTTGGATGGGGGATACTGGGCCATCTTGACCGAGGCGGGCATTTTTTAGTCGAGCAGGCGGATGTCGCTGGGGGACACTGGGAGATGTCGCGGATGGATCTCTCCTTTACGGGGAAGGCGCTGTTCTTCAAGAACTTGAGTTTCAAATCAAACGAGATTTACAGCGATTTCCACCCGGCGCCTCCCAATCTCACGTTTGCGCAGGGGGTTGAATTATTGAAGAAGTATGAGGCTGAGTTAATTGCTGACCGGCAGCAGAGGGGCGGCGGATAGCGGGCTTTTCGGGCGACTGCTAGATCTAGGACGTTGCTCGCAGTGTTTCCTTTCGCGTCGTGAGCTTTTCGATCAGGTCTTCGCGAATGCGGTAGCCTGTTCCGGGGGCGTCGGAAACCGTAATCGTTCCCTGTCGCGTGACTTCCACTTCGGGTTCGATGATGTCTTCCTTCCAGTAGCGTTTTGAAGCGGAAACGTCGCCGGGCAACTTGAAATTTTCGAGCGTTGAAAGCGCCACATTGTGGGCGCGGCCGATGCCGGATTCGAGCATGCCTCCACACCACACCGGCAGTTTGTTGGCTTGGCAGAGATCGTGAATCTTTCTGGCCTCGCTAAACCCTCCCACGCGGCCGACTTTGATATTGACGATCCGACAAGCTCCGGTTTCGACGGCAGCGGCACAATCGCGGGCGTGACGAATGGATTCATCGAGGCAGATAGAAGTGCGCAGTTCACGCTGAAGCCGCGCGTGGTAATAGATGTCATCGTTCCAGAGCGGCTGTTCGATCATGAGCAACTTGAATTGATCGAACTTGCGAAGATGATCAACGTCATCGAGCGTGTAGGCCGAATTAGCATCACAACTGAGCGAGATATCGGGCCATCGGGAGCGGACGCGTTCGATGATCTTGAGGTCCCATCCAGGTTTCACTTTGAGTTTGATCCGGCGGTACCCGGCGGCAAGTTCGAGTTGGACCTTGTCGAGCAGTTGCTCGACTGAATCCTGAATGCCGATGGAAACTCCGCACTGAATTTCCTGTCTGGTGCCGCCGAGAAGTTTCCATAGAGGCTGTTTGTTTTGTTTTGCTTCTGCGTCCCAGAGGGCGTTCTCGACGGCGGCTTTGGCCATGCGATGACCACGCACTTTGGCCATCAGGGGCACGCTTTCGCGAGCTGAATTCAGGGAGCGCCCCAGAACTGCCGGCGCAAGGTATTGTCTGATAGTTGGCCAGGCGCTTTCCGTCCATTCGGAACTGTAGTACGGGTCTTCGCCGGCGACCGACTCGGCCCAGCCGTCCCCACCGTCGCAGTGTACGGTCACCAAGAGAATGCGGCGGCTGTAGGTGCGGCCGAAGCTGGTCTCAAAAAAATGGACGAGCGGCATGCGAATTTCGCGCAACGTGATGGCTTCGACTTTCAGCCGTGTGGATAAAGCCTGATCTTCGAGGAGTTCAGTTTTCCTCATGGTCGTGGCACTTTGGGAACGGGCCTGAGAGAAACTGGCAATTATGCCTCATAGAGCCAGTTTTCGTCCCATTTTCCCAACAAAAATCTGCCATTGCCTTCGGGATCGCGTTCATAGCCCAGAACACAGAGTCCGCTGGCAAACGCGGCCAGGAACTGGGAGCGATTGCGATCTTGAATTTCCTTAGCGCGCTGCCGCGTGGCCGCATTCGCTTTCCATTCGTAAACCCTGGCGGGGACGTGAATGGTCTGCACGACTTGGAATCCATGCCGCTCTCCATTACGGAGAAGGTTCTCCACCCGTTTGGATTTCAGCCACCATTCGGCGACCAGGCGGTCAGTGGGCAGGCCACCCTGGAGGGGCGAAGTAGTGATGCCATATTGATTGACGCTGTAACGGCGCGTGATTATGCCCAGTTTTTCGATATTTAGATAGGCATTTTTTATTTCCAGCGGATCAAAGGTCCACTCGATCAGCTCGAAACCGCGCGCGATGGCGTCCTCGCGCTGAAGCAGCTTGATGCGGCGGCCAAGCCCGGCATTGCGGTACCGCTTGCGAACCGCCAGCATGTGCGAATGCAGATAGGAGTGGCCGCCCCGGGCCCCGGGGATGGAAAGGGCGAATCCGACGATTTCTTTGCCGTCGAAGGCGCCGATGACCTGTCCACCGACTTTCTCCGCGACTACGAACATGCGCAGCGGAACAAGTTCGAGGTCGGTGAAGTTCCAAACTTCCTTTTGCAGTGCCACGCAAGCTCGGATTTCATCGAGCTCGTGACATTTTCGGATCACGAGAGAATCGGCGGTCACTCGTTCGCTGGTTCCTGCTGCTTGGCCTGTTGCCATAAGGATTCCAATTCTTCCATATCAGCCTGCTGCGGGGCGCGGCCTTGCGACTGCAGTTGATCCTCCATCCATTGAAAGCGGCGTTTGAACTTACGATTGGTCTTCTTGAGCGCCGACTCCGGATCGAGTGACAAATAGCGCGCGATGTTCACCAGGACAAAAAACAAATCGCCGACTTCTTCTTCGAGGCGGGCGCGTAGCTGTTCGGGAATCGGCTGGCGGCCCGATCCGGCGATACCTCGGGCTGACGGCTGGGGGCCAGGCTGAGGAAATCTTTCAAGTTGGGAGCGCAGCTCGCTGATTTCCTCCGCCAGTTTCTCAAATAGGCCTTCTATATTGGGCCAATCGAATCCAACGTGCGCGGCGCGAGAGCTGAGCTTGTGAGCTTCGAGCAGCGCGGGCATACCAGGGGAAACTCCGGCGAGAACGGATTCGGGTGAGCCGCTTGGTTTGGGCGCTTTTCCGCCACCCGCCTCCAGACGTTTCTTCTTCTCCTCAGCCTTCAGAGCTTCCCAATTGCGGAGGACGTCTGAAGAAGTTTCAGCCTTTACATCGCCGAAGACGTGGGGGTGGCGGTCCACCAGTTTCGTGGAAAGGCGATCCAGAACGTCATCGATGGAAAAAGTTCCTTGCTCCTTAGCTATCTCCGAGTAGAAGAGAACCTGGAGCAGGAGGTCGCCGAGTTCTCCCGTGAGTTCTTGCCAATCGCGATTGTCGATGGCTTCGAGGACTTCGTAGGTTTCTTCGAGCGTGTAGGGTTTGATAGAGTCGAACGTCTGCTCGCGGTCCCAGGGGCAGCCGCCAGGGCCGCGCAGCCTGGCCATGATCGACACTGCGCGTTCAAAGCGTTCTCCGGTGCCCGACATGCGATAAACACTGTAAATGAGCGGCAGGAGGGCGGGCAATGAAGGTTGCCAGTTCTCGGTTCTCAGGGCTCGGTAGGCATATGAAAATCGATCCGAAAACTCGACCTCCGCTGGAAGGGGAGCGGTTTCAGGTAATCGTGATTGGCGGCGGAATTAACGGCGTTGCCATTGCGCGCGAGTGTGCCCGCGGCGGTAAACGGACGCTTCTTGTCGAGCAGCATGATTTTGCTTCCGGGACGACCAGCCGGTCCACGCGGATCATTCATGGAGGATTGCGCTATCTGGAGCATGCTGAGATCGGGTTGGTGCGCGAGTCGCTGCGGGAGCGGGGGCGGTTAGTCAGGGAAAAGCCGCACCTGGCGCATCCCATGCATTTTGTGTTGGCGCTGGATGAGAACAGCCGACGTAGCGCACTGGCCGTTCGTGCAGGGCTCTGGCTCTATCGCCGGCTGGGAGGTAAAGGGCTCCGGCCCGAATCAGCGAAAGAAGATCAACGCAAGCTGGAGCTCCTGCTGGACTCTGGTCGGCGCTGGTCGATTTTCAGCTTCGAGGATGCGCAATGCGAGTTCCCTGAGCGACTGGTCGCCGATTGGGTAGTGGAAGCACTGGAAGCCGGTGCAGTGGTGCGTAATCACAGTCAGGTGCTGGCGGTGGATATACGTCATAAGCGAGCTACGGGAGTCTTGCTT
>WNEW01001837.1_pt1 | contig 10359 bp, 9 predicted proteins | sample 5399891 | NCBI WGS metagenome assembly WNEW01 (sample SAMN13153336, study PRJNA577476) | soil metagenome | isolation source: 40 cm grassland meadow soil pre-rain plot 5 | place: USA:California | collected 2015-09-08 | reverse complement strand
CAAGACCTTCGTGATCTTGTCCGGCGTCGGCATGAAGTACTCCTCCATCGGCACCGCGTAGGGCATCGAGGGAACGTCCAGCCCGCCGAACCGCCTGACGGGCGCGTCGAGCCAGCGCCACGCTTCGTCGGCGATCAGAGCTGCGACCTCCGAGCCGATGGAGACGCTGAAGTTGTCCTCGTAGAGGACCAGGCACTTGCCCGTCTTCTTCGCCGAGGCGATGATCGCCTCCCGGTCCAGCGGGTAGACGGTGCGCAGGTCGACGATCTCGACGCTGACCCCGTCGGCCTCGAGGCTCTTCGCCGCCTCGATCGCGTAGTGGACCATCAGCCCGTAGCAGAACACCGAGATGTCGCTGCCCTCGCGCGCGGTGCGCGCGGTCTGCAGTGGGATCAGGTACTCGCCCTTGGGAACGGGCTCCTTGAACATGCGGTAGAGCCGCTTGTGCTCGAAGAAGAGCACCGGGTCCGGGTCACGAATCGCGGCGAGGAGCAGGCCCTTGGCCTCGTAGGGCGTCGACGGGATGACGATCTTGAGCCCGGGAGTGGCGAATCGCGCCTCGATGGACTGCGAGTGGTACAGGGCGCCGTGCGCGTGCCCGCCCATCGGCGCGCGCACGACCATGGGCACGCTCCAGTCACCATCGCTGCGGTAGCGGTACTTGGCCGCCTCGTTGACGATGGAGTTGAACGCCATGTGGGCGAAGTCGGTGAACTGGATCTCCGCCACCGGCCGCTTGCCCGCGATCGCCAGTCCCAGGGCGACGCCGACGATCGACGACTCGGCCAGCGGCGTGTCGATGACGCGCTCCTCGCCGTATTTTGCGCGCAGGCCGTCGGTGACTAGGAACACGCCGCCCTTCATGCCGACGTCCTCGCCCATCACCATCACGCGCTCGTCCCGCTCCATCTCTTCGGTGAGCGCGGAGCGCAGCGCCGCGACCATGTTCATCCCCTCGGTCTCGACACCCGCCGCCGGCTCGATCGCTTTGGGAAACTCGACCGCGTAGACGTTTTTCAGCGCGTCCTCGGGCAGCGGGTCGTCCGCCTCCATGCCCTTCTTGGTCGCGGCCGTGACCTCTTCCTTGACCTGCTCCTCGAACTCGGCGACCTGCTTGGCGCTGAGCACTCCCTCCTCGATGAGCTGCTTCTTGAAGCGCTCGAGGCAGTCGCTCTGGCTGAGAAGCTCGATCTCCTCCTGCGTCCGGTAGCGGCGCTGGTCGTCCTCCGAGGAGTGCGCGCCGAGACGGTCGACCAGGCACTCGATCAGCGTCGGGCCGTCGCCCGCGCGCGCCCGGGCCACGGCCTCCTTGGAGACGACGTAGCAGGTGACCGGGTCGCGACCGTCGACCGTGACGCCGGGGAAGCCGTAGCCCGCGGCCCGCTGGGCGACGTGCTCGATCGCGTACTCCTTGCGGAACGGCGTCGAGATGGCGAAGCCGTTGTTCTCGCAGACGAAGACCTCGGGCAGCTTGTAGATGGCGGCGAAGTTGAACGCCTCGTGCGCATCGCCTTCGGCGCCCGCGCCCTCGCCGTAGCAGGTGAGCAGGACCTTGTCGGTCTTGCTCATCTTCAGCGTGTAGGCGATGCCCGCGCCGCGGACCATCTGAGTCGCGACCGGTGAGCCACCCGAGGTGATGTTCAGCCGCGAGTCGGAGAAGTGGCCGGGGGTCTGCTTGCCGCCCGACGCCGGGTCGGTTGCCTTGGCGAGCACGGAGAGCATCAGGTCGAGCGGCGTCATCCCCATGCGCATGCAGAGCACGACGTCGCGGTAGTACGGGGCGAGCCAGTCGTACTTGGGCTTCAGGGGCCAGGCGACGCCGATCTGCGCGGCCTCGTGCCCGGCGCACGAGATGATGAAAGGCGCGCGGCCCTGGCGGTTGAGGACCTGGAAGCGGTAGTCGATCTGGCGGCCGAGGAGGATGTAGTGGAACCACTCGGTCAGGATGTTCTCGTCCAGGTCGGTGTCACGCCACGCGACGGGCTCCTGGAACCGCCACTCGGGCGTGAAGGACGGCTCGCGGGTTTTCGTCGATTGGGCCACTGGTCTAAAAGTGGATGGCGTGGCCGTCCACGGCCATCGCCGCCTCCATCACCGCCTCGCTGAGCGTCGGGTGCGGGTGGATGTTGCGGCCGAGCTCCCAGGCGTCGCCCTGGAAGAGCTGCGTCAGCGCGGGCTCAGCGATGAGCTCGGTCGCGCTGTCGCCGATGATGTGCGTGCCCAGCAGCTGCCCGGTCTTGGCGTCGGCGACGATCTTGACGAAGCCGCCGGTCTCGCCGTGGATCTGCGCCCGGCCGATGGCCGAGAAGGGGAACTTGCCGACCTTCACCTCGAGCCCCTTCTCGCGCGCCTGCTTCTCGGTCAACCCGACCGACGCGATCTGCGGGTGCGAGTAGGTGCAGCGAGTGATGAGGTTCTGGTCCATCGGCGCCAGACGCTGGCCGGCGATGTCCTCCGCGGCGACTATGCCTTCGTGTGAGGCGGCGTGGGCGAGGAGAAAGCCGCCGATGACGTCGCCGATGGCGTGGATGCCATCGGCCGAGGTGCGCATCCACTCGTCGACCTTGATGAAGCCGTTGGGGTGTGTCTGCACGCCGGCCTGCTCGAGGCCGAGGTCCTTGGAGACCGCCGCGCGGCCCACCGCGACAAGAAGCTGCTTCGCCCAGACCTCGCCCTGGTCGGTCTCGACGCTGACGCCGTCGCGCGCCTTCTTCGCGCCGCTGACCTTGACGCCGAGGCGGCAGTCGATGCCCGCCTTCTTGAAGGCGGCCAGAAGCTCCTTGGAGACGTCCTCGTCCTCGAGTGGGACCACCCGGTCCAGGGCCTCGAGCAGCGTCACCTTGACGCCCAGCTGGTTGTAGAAGGTGGCGAACTCGACGCCCACCGCGCCTGCGCCGATGATGCATATGGACTCGGGCACGCTCGCGGCGAGGACCGCATTGTCAGACGAGACGATGTACTCGCCGTCGAGGGCGATCCCCGGCAGCGTCTTGACCGTCGAGCCGGTGGCGACGATGAGGTTTTTCGCCTTCACGAGCTTGCCGTCGGCCTCGATCGTGTTGCGGTCACGGAGCCGGCCCCTGGCCTGGACGACCTCGATCTTGTTCTTCTTCATCAGGTACTGGACGCCCTTGTAGAGCTGGCCGACGACGGCGTCGCGCCGGGCGGCGATGGCCGGGTAGTCGTAGCCGACGACCTCCGCCTTGAGGCCAAACTCGGCGCCCCGGGCCGCGACGCGGTGATAGAGCTCAGACGACTCGAGCAGCGCCTTGGTGGGGATGCAGCCGACGTGGAGGCACGTCCCGCCGAGCTTGCCGCCCTCGACCAGGGCGACCTTCAGACCGAGCTGGGAGGCGCGTATCGCGGCCGGGTAACCGCCCATGCCACCGCCCAGGATCGCGACGTCGAAATCGAGTTCGGGCACTGGATTCAAGTGTAGGGATAGCTAACAGTTCGTCTTCCGCAAACGGCTCCTCGCCGCCTCGAAGTCGGCCTGGTCGCGGACCGGCATGCGGGCGACCGGGTCGCCGTAGCGGTCGACCGCCCGGTAGTAGGCCGGAGGCGTGATCCCCGGCATGATCAGGGCGTCGGCGTTGCTGGTCGGGTCGAGGCACGGGTCGTCCCGCATCGCGGCCAGGGCCTGGAGGTCGGCCGTCGCGCGCTGCATCTGCAGGGTTTTGGCGCTCGAGTACTCGAACAGCACCACAGCGCCGTTGAAGGACGCGAGGAAGATGCAGGCGGCGATGGCCGGCCGCCAGGTACCTCGCCAGGGCAGCCGGCGGGCGGCGTCCCCGAGCAGGACGAGCCACATGAGCGCAGCCACGTACACGTAGCGCGACGCTCCCGACTGCTGCCAGCCCAGCTGGGCGCGAGTGAGGCCGGCGACCAGGAAGAAGGCGAGCAGGCCGGCCGCGATGCCGGCGCTGAACGGGTCGAGGCCACCTCGCCACCAGTGCCAGGCGAGGACGGCCAGCGCCATCGCCAGGAGCGGGTAGCCGATCCAGCCGCCGGCGCCGACGATCCCGGCCACGCCCTGGCTCAGACCCCACAACGCATACAGGGGATCGATGAGGATGTTGGCGGCCGTCGGCTGCGGGTTCGGGTGCTCGCCAAATCGGCCGAAAGCCAGGTACCAGGCGGCCAGCGCGAGGGCGGGCGCAGCGAACCAGAGCAGGTCGCGGCGCCGGCCGGGCCTGAGCAGCAGCTGGACCGCGATCGCGACCGCGAACACGACGCCGGTGCCGGCGAAGGACAGCGAGACCGTCAGCAGGGCCGCCGCGAGCGCCGGCCGGCGCTCCAGCGCGAGCATGGCCCCGAGGCCGAAGGCCATCGACGCGAGCCAGCCGAGCTGGAACGCCCACAGCAGGTCCTCCCATCCCGCGCCGAGCACCAGCATGACCAGGGCGGCCGCCATGGCGGCGACGTCGCCCGCGCGCCGGCGAACGAGCTCGAAAAGCAGGACGACGTTGGCGGCATGGGCGAGGAGCAGGGCGGCCATGTACGGGAGGTAGGTGCGCAGGCCGGCCGTCTCGAGGAGGAGCGAGTAGGCCAGCTTGAGGAGCATCACCGGGTGCTCGTTGTGCGGCTCGAAGTAGGTGCGCAGCGTCCAGTCGGGTGCGGACGTGATGAACGTCCACTCGTCGAAGTAGAAGGTGTACGTCCGGGTCAGGAGCAGAAGCGCCGCGCACGCGGTCATAGCCGCCGCGGCGACGATCAAGCGTGCGCGCGGCACGCGGACGTCCGCCGCGGTCATCAGCTCAGGCGGCGACCGTCGACGGTCTGGGCGGGACGGCGAGGAGCAGGAACCAGCCGAGGACGCCGACGAGCAGCGGCAGCGGAGTCAGCGGCCACGCGAACTCGCCGGCGACCGCGACCGCAAGCAGGAGCCAGGCCCGCGACAGCGGTGGCCGCTCACGCCAGAAGAGCCAGGCCGCGAGCACGAGGACCGTGAAGTCCTGGAGGTGCCAGTACGTGGCGCCGAGAGCGGTCGCGACGATGCCCAGGGCGAACAGGCGCGCGTGCCCCTCGTCCCGGTTCGCGTAGGCGGCGACGACAGCGATCGCGACGACGACCCCCTGGGCGATATGGCTGAGGGGTCCAGGGCCCAGGATGAACGCGAACGTGAAGTAGCGGTTGTTGACCACGTGCTGCGCCTCGCCCAGCAGCGCGAGGTAGTCGCTCAGCCCCTGGCCGCCGATGACCGCCAGCGAGACCACCGCGAGGCCCGCCGCCGTGGCGGCCCACGCGGCGACGATGCGCCACCGGCCGGCGAACAGGAGCACCAACGGGAGGAGGAGCAGCAGTTGAGGCTTGATCACCGACAGGCCAAGCACCACGCCGGCGTGGTAGGGCTTCCCCATCTCCGCGAGCCTCCAGGCGATCGCCGCCAGGGCGGTGATGACCAGCGCGGGCTGAGCGAGGCTCAGGCTGTAGAGGAGCGGATACCAGGCCAGCGCACCGAGCAGCCAGAGCCCGCGCGTCCAGCCGTCGCCCGGCGCGGCCAGCCACCACGCGACGGCAAGCGCGGCGAGCGAGATCGCCAGCCACGCGAAGATGGCGACGCCCGGACCGAACACGCCCAGCGGAACCAACAGCCACGCGAAAGGCGGCGGGGACACGAACCTCTCGCCGTCGTTGAAGACTGCGTGCGGCCGCAGCTGCTGGAACAGATCGTGCTGCAGAGGCAGGGAGTAGATGTGGCTCCATCCGTGCTCGAGGCCGATGCGGGCGCCGATGTAGACGAGGGTCAGGTCGTTGTCGAGGATGTCCGCGCGCAGCGGCACGACCACGACGAACCACCCGGTCAGGGCGACGGCGATGAGCAGGAACCAGGCAAGCCCGACGCCGGCCAGGTTCAGCCAGGCGTGCCGGTCAAGCCGAAATAGGCTTAGTCCCTCTGCGCCAGGGGCACTGGCTTCCGCGGCTCCGGTCCGATGTATTCCGATTGCGGCCGGATTATGCGGTTGTGGGCGGCCTGTTCGAGCACGTGAGCGCTCCAGCCGGCGACGCGGGCGCTGGCGAACGTAGGCGTGAAGTACTCCTTGGGCAGGCCGATCGCCTCCAGCACGCCGGCCGAGTAGAACTCAACGTTGACCGACTGGGGCCGCTCCGGGTGCTCCTCGTGGAGTATGCGGAGCGCGATCTCTTCGATGCGCACGGCCAGCTCGTAGAACTTCGGGTTCATCTTCTGGCACATCTCTTTCAGGATCCTGGCCCGCGGGTCGTAGACGCGGTACACGCGATGGCCGAAGCCCATAAACCTCTCTTTGCGTTTGCGCATGTCGCGCATGTACGCCTCCGCGTCGCCAGCCTCCCGGATCTGTTCGTACTGCTCGAGGACGGCTGACGGGGCGCCGCCGTGGGCCGGTCCTTTCAGCGCTCCGATCGCGCCGACCAGCGCTGAGGTCAGGTCCGACTCGGTCGAGGCGATGACCCGCGCGGTGAAGGTCGACGCGTTCATGCCATGGTCGGCGAGGAGGACGAGGTAGGTGTTGAGCGCCCGCACCATCTCGGGGCTCGACTCCTTGCCGTTCATCATGTAGAGGTAGTTGGCCGCGTGGCCAAGCTCGCGTCGCGGCTGGACGGGCTCGAGGCTGAGCTGGTGGCGGTGGAACATAGCGAGGATCGTCGGGAACGACGCCGTCGCGTGGATGGCGAGCGGCGGCGTGGGCCGGGCCAGGCGGTGCTGGACGCCCTGCACCGAGACGACGCTGCGCAGCACATCCATCGGGTCGGTGTCCTTCGGCAGCGCGTCGAGCGCGATGGCGGCCGCCCGGGTGAGCTCGCGGCTTGCCGCCAGCTCCATCGACAGGGCGTCGAGCTCGCTGCGGTTGGGGAGGTGGCCCTTCCAAAGCAGGAACGCGACCTCCTCGAAGGACATCTCCTGAGCAAGGTCCGCGATCACATAGCCCTGGTAGATGAGGCGTCCGTTGGCGCCGTCGACATGGGAGATCCGGGTTTGAGCGGCTGTTATCCCTTCGAGTCCGGGAATGAAGCCGCTCAAACCCCGCTACCTACTTGGGGTCCCCACGGCGAAGCCGTGGGGGCCGTGATGCCCTCGAGGCCCGGGACGTAGGTGGGCGTGTTGTTGGTGCTCACCGCTTCGCGAGCTGCAGGGGCTTGCGCCCCGGCTCGGGACCGATCCACCTCGACGCCGGACGGATGAGCCGCAGGTCGGACAGCGACTCGAGGACGTGCGCGGTCCAGCCGGCGACGCGCGAGGTGGCGAAGATTGTGGTGAAGAGCTCTTTCGGGATGCCCGCGCCGGTCAGCACGACCGAGGCCCAGAAGTCGACGTTGGTCGCATTCGGGCGGTCGGGGTGCGCGTCGTGCAGGATCTTGAGCGCGACCTCCTCGGTGCGCGCGGCGGTGCGGTGAAGCTCCGGCGCCGCGCCCTTCGCCATCTCGCGCAGGATCTTGGCGCGCGGGTCATAGGTGCGGTAGACACGGTGCCCGAAGCCCGAGAAGCGCTCGTGCCTGGAGTGCGCCTCGTTCAGCCACGGCTCCGCGTTCTCCGCCGAGCCGATCTTGTCGAGCATGTTGCGCGCGGCCAGGGTCGCCCCGCCGTGGGCCGGGCCTTTGAGCGCCGCGATCGCACCCACCACGCACGACGTGAGGTCGCTGCCGGTGGACGCGACCACGCGCGCGGCGAAGGTGGAGGCGTTGAGGCCGTGGTCGGCGAGCAGGACCAGGTAGGTGTCGACCAGGTGCACCTTCTGCGGGTCGGGCTCCTTGCCCTCGAGCGCCCACAGCAGGTTGGCGGCGTGGCCGAGGTCGGCGCGAGGTTCGACCGGCTCCTTGGCCTGGCGCCGGCGGTGGGCGGCGCCGACGATGGTCGGAAAGACGGCGGTGAGCGCCACCGCCTCGTCGAGGGAGGGCTTCGTCAGCGCCTTGCTCGCGCCCTGGGCGGAGACCAGAGTGCGCAGGACGTCCATGGGATCGGTCGCGGGATCCATCGCCGCGAGCGTCTTACGCGTGGAGTCCTTGAGCGGGCGGGCCGCTGCCATCTGCTGACGCAGGGCGTCAAGCTCCGTCTCGTTCGGCAGCTCACCGTGCCACAGCATGTACGCGACCTCTTCGTAGCTCGTGACGGGCACGAGGTCCTCGATGAGGTAGCCGCCGCGATAGATGAGACGGCCGTTCGCGCCGTCGACCTCGCTGACGGCGGTTTCAGCGGCTACCACACCTTCCAGCCCGGGGCTGAACTCCGCCACTTCGAGATTAAGTGTAGGTGGAGCCGGTTTGGCGCCGGTCTAGAGTTCGCTGCACATGGAGCGGTCCTCGATTCGGATCCTCTCGCTCATCGCGTTCGCGATCGTCGTCGCCACCGAACTCTTCTACATCGCGTTGATCAACAGCCAGGGGCCGTCGGCGCAGCCGTACATCTCGCGATTCGTCGCCGGCTACGTGGCCCTCATGGCCGCGCTGCTGGTGGTGGCGCTGGTGCCACGGCCGGAGATCGTCCCCATCCGGGTGGCGATTCGCGCCGCGGTCGCGAGCGGGCTGTTCCTGCTCGGCTTTCTGTTCGGTTTCCCGTTCGGCCTGGCCTTCGTCGCCGCGGGCTTCCTGGTCTTCTTCGCGCTCAGGCGGACGGCGCGGGAGGCGACGCGGTCGCGGCCGGCGCGGCTCTCCGGCCTGCTCGCGGCGGCGCTGGCGGTGGCGGTGCTGCTGGCCGGGCTGGAGGTGGCCCAGCGGGTGATCGTCTGTCCGGAGCGGGGCAACGCCGCCGGCGGTGGCGCGGGCCTGATCACAGGGCCTTATCAGTACGAGTGCGTCAACGGCGTGGCCCGTTACCACGGCGGCTGAGAACGGTCGTAACGATCAGTGGGCGCGTTTTGCGCAAAAGGTGTATCGGAACGGCCAGATAGGGATGTTTTGCGCAAAAGGTGCGTATCGGCGGCCAGATAGGGACGTTTTGCGCAAAACGCAGGCATCGACGGCGGCCTGAGCGGGTTAGACCATCCCCAGCTCCCAGCGCGCCTCTTCGGACATGCGCTCGGGAGTCCAGACCGGCTCGTAGACGATGTCCACCCCGGCGTCGGTGATGCCGGGCAGGGTCAGCAGGTGGTCGCGGACGTCGGCCATCACGTCGGCCGCCATCGGGCACCCGAGCGCGGTGAGCGTCATCTTCACGTCCACGCGGTCGGGCTTGATCGCGATGTCGTATACCAGGCCGAGGTCGATGATGTTCACCGGGATCTCCGGGTCGAAGCACTGGCGCAGGACGTCGATCACGTCCTCCGGCCGCACAGTCGCGTCCGGCGCCACGTCCGTAGTGACCATCGGGGCCTCGCTCATGGCGTCTCCAGGGGCAGCCCGGCGTCTTTCCACGCCTTGGTGCCGCCACGGAAGTTGACCACGTCCTTCACGCCCAAGGCCACCGCCATCTCGGACGCGACCGCAGAGCGCTCACCGACCTGGCAAACGAAGATCGTCCCGTCCTTGAACTTCTGCGCCGTCGGGTTGGCCAGGATCGAGCTCAGGACGACGTGCCGCGCGCCCGGGAGGTGGCCCTTGTTCCACTCCCAGTCCTCGCGCACGTCGACGATCTCGCGGCCGCCCTCGTCGACGAGCTTCTTGATGTCGTCGACCTTGAGGTCGCGGAACGGCGTCTCCCGATCGCTCATACCTCTTATTACTCCTCGTCCGCGTCCGCCAATCCATAGGCGCCGACCTTCAGGACCTTCAGCGCCAGCAGGGCGCACTTGATGCGCGCGGGCGAGATGTCGATCCCGAGCTCGCCGATAACGTCGTCCTTGTTGATCTTCTTCGCCTCCTCGAGAGACAGGCCCTTGAGCCGCTCGGAAAGCAGGGAGGCAGACGCCTGCGAGATCGCGCAGCCGCGCCCGTGGAAGCGGATGTCGTCGATCACCCCGTCCTTGATCTGGAAGTCCATCCCAACCACATCGCCGCAGAGCGGGTTGTCCTCCTCGTGGCTGATGTCCGGGTGCTCGAGGCGTCCGTAATTCCGGGGGTTCTTGTAGTGGTCGAGGATGTACTCGCGATAGAACTGGTCGTCGGCTGACATGGGGAAGCTCAAGCGAAAATCCTCTGGGCTTCCTTGATCGAGCTTACGAGCCGGTCGATCTCCTCTTTCTGCGTGTACACGTAGAAGGACGCGCGGGCCGTCGCAGGAACGCCGAGCCGCGTCATCAGCGGCATCGCGCAGTGGTGGCCCGCCCGAAGGCAGACCTGGTCGCGGTCCGCGATGGTCGCCAGGTCGTGCGGGTGGATGCCGTCGAGCGCGAACGAGATGACGCCCGCGCGCCGCGCGGGCGGCGGACCAAAGAGCGTCAGACCCTCGACGTCGGACAGCGCCTCATAGGCGTAATCGGTGATCTCCAGCTCGTGGGCGCGAAC